>Ga0209405_1000009_pt1 | contig 160331 bp, 133 predicted proteins | sample COGITO_mtgs_1105_6_FD_184803 | JGI IMG/M metagenome (GOLD analysis project Ga0209405, IMG submission 184803) | Pelagic marine microbial communities from North Sea - COGITO_mtgs_110516 (SPAdes) (version 2) | ecosystem: Environmental > Aquatic > Marine > Epipelagic ...
AAGGCTTGAAATTTGCCATAAAACACCCACGGTCATTTTTAGTGTACGGGCCACCCCAAGGATAACTCGCCCCTTCAAGACCTCCTCTTGCGGCATATTCCCACTCTGCTTCAGACGGCAAACGAAATGAATTTACAAACTGCTTTCCTTTTGATTTTTTATAAGAGTTTTTCAATAAAGTTCGCCATTGACAAAATGCTTGTGCTTGTTGGTGACTTATTCCAACAACTGGATAGTTTCCATAAGCTTGGTGCCAGAAATAGTCATTATGCATTGGCTCGTTGTATGAATACTCAAAGTCGCGAATCCATACCGTTGTATCTGGATAAACATTTAAAGCTTCTTTTACAATTACATCACTTCTGCTGACATCTTTAAATTTTGCGGCCGTTTTAATGTCCATATAAGAAAATTCGAATTCAAATTGGCTTACATCCCAAGTACGCTGTCCATTATAAGATTCTTCCATAGGAAGGTACATATTGTCTAACACTTCTGAATACAGTTCATCTGGATATTCATCAGTTTCAAATATCAAATCCACGTCTCGGTTAAGCTTTCGCTGCTCATCTCCGTAGGTGTCTATCATGTATTTTTCGTAAGGTGTTAAATCTTCGTCTTCAACAGAAATGTAAGCATACGCTCCTATACCACTTTCATCTTCCGGCGTCTTGCCTTCTAATTCGGCCATTTCTGCAAGTTTTAACCTAAGTATTGAATCTCTAACCCAAAACACAAATTGACGGTACTCACTATTAGTTATTTCAGTCTCGTCCATATAAAATGAACGTACCGAAACAGTTCGAGTTGGTGCATCCTGAACATCTGCTATATCATCATCGGATTTTCCCATGATAAAAGCACCACCAGGCACTAAGCTCATTCCATAGGGCTTCTCTGGGTGCCATTTTTTACCTTTGACCCCAACTAATTCACCCTTGTCACTTGATCCACAACTGCTAACAAATGCAATGACTAACGTTATTAAAAATATTTTTTTCATATGTAAATAAAAATCAAGGAAATTAAATCCTGAAAAAATTTTAGTTTGTAAACTTATCTATATATTTCCTAAAAAGCAACTTTATTTTTGTTGAATGTTATCAAATAATAACATATAATTATAAATTTAATTTTTCTTGTATGCTTTGTACCAGCGCTCAGGGATAATTCCTTTAGTAGCGCTCTCGTAATCTTCATGCATACAGGCTAATAACGGATGTTGTTTAGATTTAGTATTTGAATACTCTAAAAAAGGAATCTCAATCCACCAGCGGCCGGTCTTTTTACTCTTAAAAAACACCAATTCTTCATCCTCAACTAGCACTGTAAATTTAAGGTAATTTCCTTGATCACTGAAGTCATCATCCTTAACTCTGCAATTCACACCCTCAATAAAATACCACATTATTTGAGCCACTAACATAGCGGTTGCTTCGTCGTCTTGTGACGGATTATATTCATATACTCCAAAAGAACTTACCTTATTACTGATACCTGCGTACCTAGAAATACTGCAAATTTCACGACCATTGAATCCATTTGGAGAATATTTTTGTTTAATACTTACCTCAGATGATTTAACAGAATTTAAGTCTAGAGTTACAATATCAGCATCTCTCAAAACAGGCTCAACTAAACGTATTGAATGTGCAATATCTCCTAAACGATAGGACTCAAAGTAGAGCTTTTCCATTAAATCAATCTCTTCCTGAGAGTTAAAGTAGGTTTGAAACCCTATGACTGTGTAATTAAATAAATTATAGGGCTGTTCGAGAATAATTTTGCCCAAATAACTTCCGTTATTTATAGGTTTAGAGGAATCCCCTAAATCAAAACTTTTATCAATATTTACAATATTAACCATTGAGCTGATTTTGTCATAAGCTCTATAATTAGCATAGGTAAGGTCTTGTGACCCGCCTATTATTAAAGGGATTATATTTGCTTTAACTAAGCTAGAAACCACTTCTATTAAGGCAAAATAAGTGTCCTCTACAGAAGCCCCTTTTTGGATGTCTCCTAGGTCGGCCATACCATGTAACCAGTTTCCTGGAAATAATTTATAAAATGCTTTTCGTATTTCGTTAAGCTGAAATTCTTCTCCAATATGGCCTACTGAATTCCTAGACTCTAAAACGCCTACAATCGCTATTTTTACACCTTCAAGTTCAGGAGTTCCCTTAGAGCTATGGACACTTAGCTTTTTTCCTATAGCCTGACCGTGTAGCAGCTCTATTTGATCAACGAGCCGATCTTGAACAGGAGAAAGAAAACTGAAATCTATCATTTACTTCTTCTTTTTAGCGCGTGTTTTTTTCTTTGGAGCATTTTTAGCAATCAGTTCTTTTACATCTTCTAAAGTTAGCTTGGCAGCATCTACTGTTTTGGGAAGTTCAATTTTGGTTTTTCCTTGAATGATATTATGACGTCCCCATCTAGCTTTTTCGACACGAATGCCTTCTTCTTCCCAGTCGTGAATAAGCTTATCAATTTCTTTTTGAATTTTGTCCTTGATTAAGGTTTCAATATCATCTGAAGATAAATCGTCCCAATCGTATTTTTTATTCACATTAATAAACATGCTGTTCCACTTGATAAAAGGTCCAAAGCGCCCTTTTCCTTTTTGAACTGGCAAGCCTTCGTATTCGTATATTGGGGCATCTGCAGCCTCTTTTTCCTTAATATACTCTATCGCATCTTCAATTTCTACACGCATTGGGTCAGTACCCTTTGGAATTGAAATATATTTCTCACCAAATTTCACATAAGGACCAAAACGACCGTTATTTACAATGATGTCTTCTCCTTTATACTCTCCTAAATCTTTTGGAAGTTGAAAAAGGTCCAAGGCTTCCTCAAAAGTAATTGATGCCAGTTGAAAGTTTGGAGGAACACTAGCAAAAACTTGCTTTTCTTCTTCGTCGGCTAGACCAATTTGAACGATGGGTCCAAATTTACCTAATCGCACACTTAGCTGACGACCCGATTTTGGATCTGTTCCCAAAATACGCTCTCCTGACTCACGGTCTGCATTTTGACTAACTTCCTCAACTTGAGGGTGGAAGTCTTTATAAAATGACTTCATCATTTTAGTCCAGTCTTCTTTTCCACTTGCAATTAAATCAAAGTCGGCTTCTACCTTGGCTGTGAAGTTATAATCTAAAATAGCTTCAAAATGATTCACCAAAAAGTCGGTAACAATCATTCCTATGTCTGTAGGAACTAATTTTCCTTTATCAGAACCGTATTTCTCAGTAAGTTTTTTGCCGACCAATTCTCCGTTAGACATGGTCCATAAACAATAGCTTCTTTCGTTTCCATCAATAGTTCCTTTTTCAACATATTTTCTGTTTTGAATCGTAGAAATTGTTGGAGCATACGTAGACGGTCTCCCAATCCCTAGCTCTTCTAATTTTTTCACAAGAGAGGCTTCAGTAAATCGATATGGTGGTCTTGAAAAACGCTCGGTTGCTGTTATGTAATTATTTTCTAATGATTCATTAAGAACCATTGCAGGCAACATGCCCTCTTGTTCCATGTTTTCTTCATCAGTACCTTCAAGATATACTTTTAGAAATCCATCAAATTTAATGACCTCACCATTTGCTGTAAATGTTTCGCTATGGCTTGTCGTATTAATTTTGACATTGGTACGCTCCAACTGAGCATCGCTCATTTGAGAGGCAATAGCACGCTTCCAAATAAGGTCATACAAACGGGCTTGATCTCTTTCAATATTAACTGAATGCGTTGAAAAGTTTGTAGGGCGAATCGCCTCGTGAGCTTCTTGAGCTCCTTTTGATTTTCCTTTAAAATTACGAGGCTTACTGTAAGCGTCCCCATAAGATCTAGAGATTTCTTGAGCCGCTGTATTACGGGCTTCTTGAGACAGGTTTACACTGTCTGTTCTCATATATGTAATTAAACCAGCTTCATATAAGCGCTGGGCCATATTCATGGTTTTACTCACTGAAAAATATAATTTTCTTGCAGCCTCTTGCTGTAATGTAGAGGTTGTAAAGGGAGCAGCAGGTGATTTTTTTGCTGGCTTTTTCTCCAAGCTTGCTACGGAGAAAGAAGCTGTGCTATTTTTTTCCAAAAACGCTTTTGCATCTGATTCGCTATTAAATGCCTTTGGAAGTTTTGCTTTGAATGCCTGCCCTTTGGAAGTCGTAAACTCGGCGTCAACTCTAAAAGTAGCCTCAGAATTAAAATCTCTAATTTCACGCTCACGCTCAACAATCAGTCGGACTGAAACAGACTGCACACGTCCAGCAGATAATCCTCCTTTGACTTTACGCCATAATACAGGAGACAATTCATATCCAACGATTCTATCTAAAACACGTCTGGCTTGTTGTGCATCGACTAAATTATAATCAATAGATCGTGGGTTTTTAACTGCATTTTCAATAGCACTTTTAGTGATTTCATGAAATACAATTCTTTTGGTTTTTGACTTATCTAGCTTTAACGTTTCCGCTAAATGCCAAGCAATAGCCTCTCCTTCTCTATCTTCATCACTCGCTAGCCAAACAACCTCCGCTTTTTTGGCCAGTGTTTTTAATTTACTAACCACCGCTTTTTTATCTGTAGAAACCTCATACCTAGGCATGAAATCTCCTTCAACATCAACCCCTAGCTCCTTAGAAGGAAGGTCGGCAATATGCCCAAAACTAGACTCCACTTTAAAGTCTTTTCCTAGAAATTTTTCTATAGTTTTTGCCTTTGCAGGTGACTCAACAATCACTAAATTCTTAGCCATAACTTGTTTTTTAAGAAGTACAAATGTAGATGATTTTTTTTATTTCTTTCTTTTATTTCTTCGACAAAACAAAAAACAGCTGTTTTAAGCAACTGTTTTTTGTGTATGTGGCTATGTGTTTAATAACTTATTAGTCAATTGATTGAACCCCCTCTTTCGGTCCATCAAATCCGATAACATTTTTATAAATAATATATTGAGGCAAGTATATAAAACAACTAACAAACAAGGTTCCAAGTCCGCAAGTGACTAAGGCAATCACATATAACAATATTCCATTTAAAACTAAGGTTAAAAAGGTAATTCCCCATTTTTTGTTCCCAAGAGCAAAGCCAACCTTAACAATTTCAGAGATTGACAAGTCCGGATTGTAGGCGAAAACTGGCAATAAAAACATCAGAGGAACTATTGCATATATGATTGGTAAAAAGCAAAGCAAGGCTGCCAATATGCTAATAAACAAATACGTTACCGCAAGTCTTAAAGCCTTAGCAATTGATGCGGCCTTAAAAAAGTAAAAAAGATCTGAGAAAACAAATGCCTGCCCATGATCAATATGTTTTACAATTCTAAAAAAACCTAAATACAATACATAAGAGACCAAACTAGCAAGAAGCATCAATGAATAAATCCATAATAAAGAACTACCATAAGTATCTACTAACTCCTGGCCTAAAGCTGCAGAATTCAGAACACCATTGGAACTGTTTTCTAAAATAAGTTCAAAATAAGGAACATATAAGATAATGATAAAAGGAAGCATGATTAAAATTGAAAACAGTTGAAGAATCAGTCCTTGAACCCATACTTTTTTAAACAATGTTACAGACTCATTAAAAAGGTCTCCAAAATCTATGGTCGAAGCGCCTTGTATTTTACTTAATAAACTTTGAAATGAAAACATTCTTTAAATTATTTGGTTAATAAATTCAAATAAAGCGGATTGATTTGTAAAATCAAAATAAATAATCAAAACACTGACACTTTGTCATAAAAAATAAATTTATTGTATATTTGCATGCTTATTGTCTTATAAATGACATTATAAAATTTATGGAGAAAACAATTGATGAATCTATTCAAGGAAAAAAATTAGTTCTTGAGCCTAAAACGAAAAACACAAAAAAGCTTTTTATTGAATGTTATGTGTGTTAAATAGATACTGATAATCAATGAGTTAAGTATCATCTTAAAAATAATCCCCCCATCTTCCCCCCATGTAGTTATTTTTCATTATCTTTGTTTTTCACAGAGGTAGCCAATGAATACAAAGGAAATCAAAGAACTTTATGGATGGAATGAAACTTTAGAAAAGTTCTCAATTTCAACTAATCCACAATTAAAAAAAGAATTTCCAGGCTCTTTCAGAATTAAAAAACACAAAGGGAAATATTTCTGGTATTATAGATTATCAAATAATGTTAAAGGAAGAGATAAATACCTCTGTTCGGTTGAACCAAATGATTTAGAACCAAACCAAACTTCGTTTGAATATGCACTTGGAATTTTGAATGAAAAACTTCGTTCTAAATTCGTTATGGGTGTTAGAAATAAATCATACCTCCACACTTATATAGTTCCATATAAAGAGAATATTGATAATGATAAACACCTTACCTCATCAGTAAAATCGGGTAGAAGAAATACCATTGATAGATTTGGGAGTTGGAGTAAAAATGAAGGTGTAAGATTGAATATTGTTCCAACCAATGAAATGAAAAATGTATTTCTCAATTATATAAAGTTTTTAGAGAAAAAAGGAAATCAAAAAGCAACCATAAAGGCACAATTACAAATCGTAAGATATTTTTTGGATTGGTTGTGTAAGGATAAACTTTTGGATGGTGCTGAATTATTTCCATCTCATCCAATTTCAGTAAATCTTCAAAACGAATTATTGAAGAAACATATCACAACAATTCCAAGAGAAATAAAAACTTTTAAGAACTCATATTATACACAAGGATATGAAATGTGTAATAAGAAGATTCAAACGATTTGGCAGGGGTATTGTGAGAACCTCGGAAAGTTAGATAGGATTAGAGATAAGAATGGTAAAATCAATCAACCTCCACACATGATAGGAAGGGATATAGTTTATTTTATTTCATACCTACAAATCAGAATGGGGTTCAGATTATCAGAAGTTTTTTATTCATATAGAAACAGGGATGTGTATAATGATTTTCACATTCCAAACTATCCAAATGAAATGGCTAGTTATTGGGAAAAATCAGAAGATGGATGGATAATCCATATAAAGAAATCTAAAAATAAAGATAGAAGTGTTCCATTCACAGATACGATTAGAAGTTGGGTGATGCCTCCATCAGAAGAATTATTAAAAGTTTCAAAATGTGTGTTAGATAAAAAGGGAAATCCACTCTATTGGGATACACCTTTTGTTGATGTGTGCATGGAATTATTTCCAAACTCATATTATCTATTCCCATCACCAAATCACAAAGAATCACCAAACTCAAAACGAAGTAAAACATACTACATGAATGAGTTTAAGATTGAAATGGTTTTGAAAAATGGGTGGGATAAGTTTGGAATAAATTCATCACATGATTTGAGAAGATTCTTTGTATCACATTCAATCACAAATACCGAATTAACACCTTTTCAGATTTCACAGATTACAGGCCACAATATCGTAACGATGGAGAAATTTTATATTAGAGATAATATGAAAGAAAAATTCAATCATTTTAAGAAAATAACTCAACAAGATTTATTGAAAATCAAACCCTCAAAGAACAAGGATTAACACTAAAAGAAATCGTGATTTTTGGGTTTATCTCTTGGGATAAGTAGTTCAGTTCTTACACTACCTCCTTTGTATTCGTGAGGATTTCCTTTCAGGTATTCTTTATCAACTTTAATTCTTGAATATCCACCTGAAATAGATTTGATTGTTGCACCAACTTTTCCATCCATTCCTTCAAACCAAACTCTATCTCCTCTTTTTAATTTACTCATGGTATTTTATTTAATCTCCCATAATATCAACGAACTCCATCGGTGATACAACTGGTTGTTGTTTTAATCCCTCCACATACTCTCTTCCTTTTATTCCATCATAGATTTCATTAGAGATATATTTTCTGATTTTAGTGATTGTATTCTTATTGATTTTACCATCCAATAATCTTATCACTTCACTTCCTTTCATACCCATCTTTAAGTAATCAACAGCCTTTGAATGTTTCATTAGAAATCGTTGGGGAGTTTCCTTTCCTCTTTTGATTCTATTATCATATCTACCCCTATCCTTCGCTATCTGGATTCCTTCTTTCTGGCGTTCTGCTCGGATTTCATTCTCAACCTCACCAAACGCACCCATTATTGTAATCATCAGTTTAACCATATATGAAGTGTTTCCATCTTCACCCAAAGTATTCAATCCTTCTTTTTTGAAATAAACATTCACACCCCTCTCACTACAATACTCAATAAATTCTAATAATGATTTAACATTCCTTGCACATCTATCAATTGAGTGAATGTGGATATAGTTAATTAAATTCTCATCTATGAGGATTTTAATTTGTTTTCCAGATGGCCGTTCAAATATTGGAATCGTTCCAGATATTTTATCCTCTTTGAAGAATTGAAAGTTAGATTTGATTGATTCTCCTTCATCAATCATCTGCCTATCGGTTTTCTGGTTAATCGTAGAACAACGTAAATAAAGTAAAGATTTTTGTTTCATAATTCCTAATTTTAATAACACCCCCATTAGAACATCTAATATAGGAAAAAATACCCAAATAACCTAATATATACCCTGTTATTCCTAATTTTATCATCCTAATCTCATCTATACATTTTTTATAGGAAAATTTGGTGAGAACCAGTTCTCATGAAATTATTATTTACCTCTGATTTCATTAGGTTTTTACAGGTAAAATTCGTATATTATATATTGTAAGGAACAACCTATTTCTACCAACCCATAGGTTGTTTGTAGGTAAAGAACTTTTTTTCTCTATCACCCCTATCTCACCCTCGTTGATTGAGATGCTCATTTTCCTCACATGGATTTTTATACACTAATCCACCTACCCCAAAAAATACCAGAAAAAAAAATTATTCCACCAGAAAAAAAACATACTAACTAATATTTGGTGTGAAGGCTTGTATTTTTATATTTTAGCAATTAAATAATGAAGAAGGAACAATCCAACATAAAGAAAAAATTAGAAGAGAAAATCAAATTAAGGCTGATTATCAAATATCCTCATATACACAAATTATATTTGGATGGTGAGATTACTTTGAAACAAGCGTATGATGGTTCTCAATCTGAAATGTTAGGTGTAGAAACTTTTAAGAGCAAGGGAACGAAAAAATTCATAACCCATTCAACCAAAATCAAGGATTCAAAATCAGAATCACCCTATCCATACCCAAAACACCCACTTATTGAAAGTTCAGTATTCAATTGTGAATACGAAGAGTTGTTAAAGATGAATTTTAAGAGGTTTAAGAGCTTTTCTCTTGATTTAAGGAAAGAACTATTACAGATATGGAATGAGGAGGGTATACCCCCTACCATTGGAAAAAATAGAAATGAAATTATTCAAGATTTTAAGAAATTAAAAGAACAAAAAACCTCATTCCTGTATTTAGATGGTGATAGTGCTTATGAGTATGTGCTTCATAACAATTATCGTTTTGGTTCAAGTTGTAATCAATTTACATCTGCACTTCAGAAAACTAAAATTGATGGGAAATCTTTATATGATATTCTTTCCAATAAAGAATATGAGTTGAAGTGGATGAGAATACTAACCAGAAATCTGAAACAGGATTATTCCTATGAATTTTCTAAAAGAATTTTGAATGAAAATGAACTTCAAAAATGGAAGGATGAAGGCTGGAGTTTTTTACCACAAAAGAAATCCCCAATTGATGATATAGTTTATTCAAAAAAGGATTTGAAAAAACTGGTTAAGGATGGATTTCTAAAACAATATCATATTGAAAATTTAGGAGTTTTATTTGATACAGAAACCGAATTCAATATAAGAAGATATAAGAGTTCAACGAAGATATTCACACACATTATTCATCTGATTAGAATTGGTTTCTCTAACACCCCCACAAACTTCAACCCGATGGTTGCACGAACTATTTATGAGAAGTTTTTAGATGATAAATCTTCACATATAGTTTATGATAGTTCAGTTGGTTGGGGAGGTAGATTTCTGGGTGCTATGATTTCCAATCGTAAAATAAAATATTTGGGAGTAGATGTGAATTCACATTTATTTGAACCACACAATACATTTGATTCAATCAGTAATTTTTTAGATACTGAACTTGGAATTAAGAGTGATTATTCCATTAAAAAATTGAGTTCTGTCAATTATAGAGAAACCGAAGAATATAAAAAATATAAAGGGAAATGTTCTATGATTTTAACATCACCACCCTACTTCGCAAAAGAAGAATATTCGGATGATTTAGAACAGAGTTATTTACACTTTTCAAATTATAAAGATTGGTTAGGAAATTTCCTATTCAATACATTCAAAATTGGATTTGAAATGGTTAAGGATGGGGGGTATTGTTTGGTGAATATTAGTGATATTTCTATTAAGAATAAACACTTTGAATTGGAACTAGATACAATTAATGCGCTAGAAGAAATCGGTTGGAAATATGAATTTCAAATTGGGATGAAAATGACTCGTTTTATTGGCTTATCAACCGAAAACATCGTTAATAGAGTTTATGACGAAAACAAAGAAACTTATATGAAAGTTGAGCCAGTTTTAGTTTTCAAAAAAGAATAAATATATCTGTATATATAAATTTCATGAGAACTGGTTCTCACCAAATCAAATCCCATAAATCCACAAGGATTTTCGTAAGTAGAGTAGAATTAGCAATTAATTATACACGGTGTTGTAACCAGTTTTTCTACATTTTCAATATTAATTTACTCAATTCAACAGATGTTTCTATTACAACTCCTTCATAGTTAGATAGTACACAGATAATGTATCCTTTGTTTAATGATACGATAAATCCTAAACTTATTCCGTAAAATCCACCACCGTATCCCTATTGTTTGCATAATTAATCGTGGTCCTCGTTTCCAAATGGTTTTATAATAATTCCTACGCTAAAAATAAATCCATCTGTTGGTGCATAAATTTCTGGAAACAAAGGGTTTTCGTGAGGTGGTAAAACCAATGGTGAAAATCTACTTTGTCTTCTATCTGTGAAATTTTCAAAGTTCACGAAAGCACTACCAAATTTAAAATTATGCATTAAGAGTAATCCCATTGTTACAAAGTCGGTTGTTTCAGTTCCGTTTGATAAAAACTGATTACCAGTATAAAATGTTTCATAACCGATTCGCCATTTCTCAGATTCGTACATTAACACACTTCCTACGTTATGTTTTGATGTTAAAGGTTTTTGTGGATTTCCTACCAAATAGTTCAATTTCGTATCTATTAGTGCATAATTTAAAAACCATCTAAAGTCTTTGTATGTAAATTTTATGTTCGTTTCTGTTCCTTTACTTAAAATTTCGTCTGTTGCATTTTCAAATACAAACAATCCACTATCTGTACTATTTAATAATAAACCGTTGTTTATTGTTGAAACGTAAAAAAGTTGATTAATAGAAAAAACAATAGTTTCAAATAATCGTGTTTTATAATTAAAGTCAAGATTTAAACCATAAGAACGTTCTACTTTTAGTGAAGATTTATCAATACCGAGTACATTTTTAAAATTTATAAATTCTGCTTCTTCTGTAAAAATATCAGGAATTTTGTAACCTAAACCACCACCAATTCTGCTTGAAAATCCATTATCATTTTTATACAATAATGAAACTCTTGGAAGTGGTAAAAATCCAAAGTCTGTGTTGTAATCTGTTCTCAATCCGGTTTCTAAAATCCAATTATCTGAAATATCGAAAATGTTGTTTGTAAACATTCCATAAGTTATATCTGTTTGGTCACGTTGTAAAGTTACATTATCATTTTCATCAAAGTTTGAAGTGTATAAGTTTGCTCCAAAAATCCAATCAGCTTTTGAAAATGATTTTTGATAAGTAACTTCTGTAAACGTGTTGATTTGTTTACCATCAAAATTAAAATCTGGAATAGTAAGGTTTCTATCGAAAAACGAAATACTATTTTTTATGTTCAAAGAACTTATTGAATCTATTTGTGTTTTATAAACTGCTTGACTACTCAACCTTTTTGAGATATTTTCTTCTGTATATTGATGAATTCCGTTTTCTCCACTTTCAATTTTTGTTACATCTCCACCAATTCTGTCATCGTAAGTACCATTTAAACCAATCCAAAACGTTGTTTTTTCTGATGGATAATAAAAGAATTTTGGGTTGAATGAAATTGATGTTGTTTTTGGTAAATTACTAAATCCATCATTTTCTGGGTCATAAACTTTTTGGTAATGTCCGGAACCGTAAAGTGAAACACCAAATTTTTCATTTCGTTTGTTGTAAAAAACATTAACAGTACTTCCTAATGCCTGTGTTTGAGTGAACATAATATCTAAAGTAGGTTCTTCGTCAGGTGTTTTTGAAACCATATTTATTAAACCTGCGATTGCACCACCACCATAAAGTGTTGAGGAACTTCCTTTAATAATTTCAAATTGTTGTAAATCTAATGGTGGAATTTGTAAAATACTCAAACCACTTGAAAAACCACCATAAAGAGGAAATCCATCTCTTAAAAGTTGTGTGTAACGTCCATCAAGTCCTTGTATTCTAATATTTGTACTTCCGCTACTCAAAGAGGTTTGTTGCATTTGAATTCCGGTACTTTCACGAAGTACCATTGAGATATTGGTGGGATTCATTATAGATTTTTCTCCTAATTCTTCTGTACCAATATATTCTATTCTTGTTGGAATTTTTCTTACCGTTCTTGTACTTCTTGAAGATTGTAATACAATTTCGTCCAATTCATTTCCTCCACTTTTTAATTTGAAAATCAAGTTTGAACTATTAGGGATTAGAATAGTAGTTCTTAAGCTTTCAAAACCTAAATATGAAATTATTAGAATATGTTCTCCGTTTGGAATTTCTGTAAAAGTTGTATTTCCGTCAAAATCGGTTACTGCTCCTTTTTCTAATGTTTCGAAATAGACTGTTGCTCCTATTAACGGTTCGTTTTCAGATTCTGAAACTACTTTTATTTGTATATCAGTTGTTTGTGCTTTTATAGAAAAACACATTATAATTGTGAATATTGCGTTTAATATGTATTTATTCATTGTAAATGTAAAAATTAATTAACTTAAAATTTTTGACTTTTAGGTCTATATTTTAGCTAATAAATTGTGGAGGTTGCCAGATGTTAGAATGAAAATTAAACCTGTAGATTGATTGATAAACAGATAAAATTTCTGTAGAAATTTGATTATTTAAATCTAAATCAAATTTTAGAATTGGTTGATACGTAATTGTGATTCCACAACAATTACAAATACAAGTTATTGGACAAGTATCATCACTATCATTTTGATGATTGTGATTATCACTTATTTCGTCTTGTTGTTGGTCCTCGGTGTTATTTCCGTCAGAACAAGGTTTGATTGACAAAACAAGTATTAATAATGATAATATGATAGTAATAAATTTCATTGTCACAAAGATAGAGAACTTTCATTGTTCTCGTTTATTTTTTTTAAATGTAATAAATACATCTGTATATGTAAATTTCATGAGAACTGGTTCTCACCAAATTATTTATCTCGGAGAATTTCAAAAATCATTGAAATCACATTGATTTCTTTATCACCAACAAAAGAATCTTTATACTGATAATCTGAAATCTGTTTTATAGTTTTTCCAACATTATCAGTTGAAAACTCATCAACATTATCAAACAGAAATCTATAAAGTGGCACAAAATCTTTAACCTTTGAATCTGTAATAACTTTTCTTATCAGGTTGAGGTTTTTTGTTGAATCATTTTTTGATTTTAATAGTGATAAAACTGCATCCATATAATTCAATTGAATTGAGGAGTTTTCATCAAGGTTTAATTCACCCTCAACAACCTGTTGTTGAATTAAACCTATAATACTACGAATATCAGGATAAGAACTATTAACTAATGTTTCCAAATCCCCCATATCATACTTAACTTTCTCAATATTCATAATCTCTTCCATCCTCTTAATTACTTGCTTTTTAGAAGGTGGAATGATTTCAAACATTTGGCATCTACTCTGAATCGGTTCAATGATTTTTTCAAGATAATTACAGGTTAAAATGAATCTTGTGGAGGTTGAAAATGTTTCCATCAAATTACGAAGAGAAGCTTGTGCGTTTGGTGAGAGATAATCGGATTCATCCAAGAAAACAATCTTCCATTTTTTGAATCCCATTGAAGATGAAAATCCTTTGATTTTATCTCTAACTACATCAACACCACTTAAATCAGATGCGTTAATTGTTAATACATCACAATCTATGTGATTGGTGATGATTTTGGATAATGATGTTTTTCCAGTTCCTGCCTTTCCAAAGAACAATAAGTGAGGAACATCATTGTTCTTAATGTAGTTTTTTACTTTTTCTACAATATGGTTATTCCCAACAAATCCATCCAATGAATCAGGCCTGTGTTTTTCAACCCATAAACTATTTTTTATATCATTCATATTATCAATCTTTTCCAAATATTCTTTTCAATATTTTTTCCATTTGGGAGTATTCAACATTTGGATATAACTTCTTTAATAAAACCTCTAAATCATCTAAATCTTTTTTAATATCAATACCACTTGGAGAATCAATTTTCTTTATTTCTTGGTATGCTCTTTTGATTGAAATCTCACCTGTTAAAACCATTTCAGCAAGTTTTGGATTATTCTGTTCCACAAACGATAATTGATGTTCGGTTTTTTGTGAAACACCTGTTTGTTGAAATATATAATCCCTCATTCCTACACCACCCATTATCTTCTTTCTATCCTTGTATCCCATCTTTTTAATTTGGGTTTTCATCATGCGATATTCATTTACTTTTTCAATGGTAGTTTTACTTCTGTATTTATTGAAATTGATTAACGAAATCACATCATAATCAAAAGAAGATTTTATCACCTTAACTTTCTTTAATCCAATATTTGAACAAGCCTGAAATCTTCTGTTCCCACTAATGATGAAGTTGGTTTTTTTATCTACAATTATTGGTTGAAGTAATCCATATAATTTGATATTTTCTTCCAACTCCTCATCCTCACTTTTCCTTCCACTTGAATAGATTTCTTTATTGATTGGATGTTCTTTAATTTTAGAAATATCAACCCACTCAACCTCATCTAATTTATCAGGTTGAGGTTCATATTCAATTCCATATTTTGAATTCAATTTGAATTTCTCATCCTCTAATATTCCTTGATGTTCAAGAATATCATAATAATCTTCACACTCACGAGTTGAGATTTGTAAATCCTGTGCAAGAAGATTTATAAATTCATAATCGTAATTCTTTTTCTTAATCTTTTTAGGATAGATTTGAGAATACTTTCCCTTTGGAATAACATCAATTAAAACCGAATACCATTGTTCAGGTTTATCCATTATTCTTTCAAGTGTTATTTGATTATCTGCTATCTTCATAACAACCTCAACATCCTTAATTCGTTTGATTTGATTCCACACCAACCAAGTGTATTTTTTGAAGAGTTTTATTTCATCCTCATTCATGAATTTCACATAATTGGAATCTTGGATTTCAGTAATGTTTTTTACTATCTCACTTACTTTCATTATAGAAATCGGTTTTGATTTTATATTCATTTATAATCCTATCAGCCTTTCTAAAAGCATTAAAGAATTTTCTACTATTCTCAAGGGTAAATTCATCTGTGTTAAATAATGAAAAATGGATTAGAGCATTTCTAACCTGAATCATTTTTTTCCATCTTAACATCGTTCCATAATTTATAATATCCCAATCCTTTAATTCCATTACTTTAGTTGATAAACCCTTCCGTTGATATTCCTTCACATCAGGTTTCAAAACATCCCAATATTCTTCTGATTTTTGAAACCAAGAACATAAAATCCATAGAACATTTATTCTATCCTCAAACAAACTTTGTGCTAGTAAAAAAGAAACTTCATAATCACCCTCTTTGAAATGTTTATTATATTTTTTTATTGAATGAGTAAATCTTTCTCTCAATTCATCAGGGTTCATCTTCACCCTATCCCAAAAGGTTGTTATATTATTTTCTTTTCTATGTGCCATAATTCGTTCTCTGATTAAGGGAATCTTAAATATCCTTTTTAAGAATAGTAAAAATAAGGAAATAATGAAGAATACCATTATCAAGAGAAACTCCCTTAAATCAACTCTTATGAGTGTTTCCTGATGATTTTATGATGATTCGTATATGTATTTTCAACCATGCATGATGAAAAATGTAAAATCATCTCCTCAGGATTCTCTTTTTTGAAAAACTATATACTTATAATCGTAGGGATTGATTTGATGGTTCAATCTTGAAATTATTATGAGGGGTTTGGGGATTGGCAACTTTTATCCAAATCAGAAAACAGGAAATCCATAAGGAAACCGAAAACCTTTGTTGAGATACATAAACTTTGGAGTTGGCTCCCATCATCAGGGGAATGGGATGAGTGAGAAATAATCAATACTCACTATTGTAGTACCTAATTGGAAGTATTACACAATTGAACTTATCACAAAGGAATATGAGAATATCCCTATAAGTTGTATTGTACCCCTTTTGGAAATATAATACCAGTATTTATAGTAAAATACTAACAAAGAATAAGATTAAAAAAAAGAGTATAAACCTTGAACTATGGAAACTAAAAAAGAAGAAATACCAGTTGAATTTAAGAACAAATTCAATTCGTTTGAAGAATTCAGATTATACAAAGTTGAGGTTGCTAAAAAACAATTAGAACAAGCCTTTGAAAAAGTAAAAACAAATGGAAATAAAGATTGGAAAGAAAAGATTAAAACAGATTGAAGGAAGTGATTGTGATAATATCATTTTCGTTGATAGAGATACAAAAAAAGAATACTCGTTTGATGAGTATTTGGAGTTAATTAAAAAAGAAAACAAATGAAAGATTTAGATAGAGAATTACAAAATGAAGAAAAGTTTATCATTCCATTATTGGAAGTTGTAAAAGATAAACGAGGGATGAAACATGCCTTAAAGTTTTCACGAGAATATATCCTGAATTTCTTAATTGAAAGAGGGGTGTTAAGTGAAACAAGAGAAAAACTAATTCAGGAATTGAGAAATAACACAAACTACGAACCAAGAGAAATAATGGAACTGATAAATTCATATTTCAAATGGAAGGAGGCTCTACCTGAATTCAGTTTGAGAATCAACCAACGATTAGATGAAGCATCTGAAAGATATGGAACAGAATTTCAAAAGGTAGGTAATAAACTTTTAGGATTTATCAGAAGAGATAATACTAACCTTGTGATTGATGTTTCTGGTGTGAATGAAATGGTTATTGCAGAAGTAAATAATCAAGGAATAAATTGGAGAAACAATCAAATATCTTCACCTGAAATGAGGTGGATTGTTGAATCAACAAGAAACAAAATGGGAGTATCATTATGAGAACACAAAATCTACTAATTTCGGAACACTCCTCCCCTTACATCAAACGATTGGTATTGATGAAAAGAGCAGGAATAAAATTAAATGATAAACAAAAGAAAAGATTGAGTGAATCTGTATCACAGGTTCTTCCAATTAAGTATCACGATAGAATGGGAATTCAAAATTCATCACTAAAACAATTCAAAGATTTGGAGGATGATGATGAACTTGATTTATCTGAACTAATGGATGATGAGGTTTCAGATGAGGATTCAGAATTATTTGATGCTATACTCAAAGAAATGGGTTATGGTGATGATGATGAGGAAGAGTATGAACCTACCATTGATATGGAAGATATACCTGAATTAACAGATGAAGAATTAGAGGAAATAATCAGAGAATTAGAATATGCTACTGGTGAGTATGATGATGATTAAAACAACCTCAACAAAGATTAAAAAGAATAGTGAGATGGTAAGTAAATACCTTGATAATATCTATGTTCTAAATGATAAGATTTTAGAAACAGATATAATGATATTAGGGGAGTTATTGAATGATATAGATAGTTGGAGAATATGTTTAGATGAGTTGGAATTTAAGATAAAATCACACCCTCAATTTCATACTGATGGGAAATCAATTGAGTATGATGATGAGAACAAAGAAATCATAATTTATTAAAGGAAAAACACATGGAACAAACATTAGAACTATTAGGAATCAAAACTGATTTACTTACATCAAAACCACTATTTACAAGATTAGAAACAGAAGAAATATTTGGATGCACTCACCAAACATTAAAATCCTTTGAAAGAAGGGAATTGATAAAACCGAGTAGGTTCAAAAACAAGAACTTTTATTCAGCCAATGAAATTCTTTCTTGTATCAAAAAACAAATACCACAAGCCTGTAAAATTAGTAAGGAAGAAATGGAATGGAATAATATATGGGGAGAGTAGTTAATTATTTCGGATTATATCAAAATTAAATATTTATACATAGTGATAGATTCTCACCAACTAACATGAATCTACTACTATATCATAATAATTTTTTACATTCATCACTTGACCGAAGGGATACTTTCACCAGTATCCCTTTTGTTGTACATGAATACATGACAAATTGACATATTTTTTTATTATCTTTGTGTTTAATTTATGTTCAACAATCTTGGAATAGATTTGGATATATAAAATTATGGGGGGAACGAAGATTGAATATTTTTCCACCCATAGTTCAACCAAATATAAAAATGAAAGGAGAAACAAACACAATAAAAGAAAAGAATCCATATAAATATAATGGTGAATCCACCCATATTTCCCCCCATTCAAAAGCTCTCTTAAATACTGATAATCAACAACTTACAAATAATAAGAAAGTTTTTATTGAAAGCTACGGCTGTGCTATGAACTTTAGTGACAGTGAAATTGTGGCCTCCATCCTGTCCAAAGAAGGGTTTAACACGACCAAAATTCTAGAAGAGGCGGATTTAGTCTTGGTTAACACCTGTTCCATTCGAGATAAGGCAGAGCAAACTGTACGAAAACGCTTAGAAAAATACAACGCTGTCAAGCGCATCAATCCAAAAATGAAAGTTGGGGTCCTAGGCTGTATGGCCGAACGACTAAAAAGTAAATTCCTTGAAGAAGAAAAAATTGTAGATCTTGTCGTAGGCCCCGATGCTTACAAAGATCTTCCTAACCTAATTTCAGATGTAGAAGCGGGACGTAATGCAGTAAATGTCATCCTTTCAAAAGATGAAACATACGGAGATATCTCTCCTGTAAGGCTCAACTCTAATGGAGTGACCGCTTTGGTTTCAATTACAAGAGGCTGTGATAATATGTGTACCTTTTGCGTTGTTCCCTTTACAAGAGGCCGGGAACGCAGTCGTGAACCCCAAAGTATTATTCAAGAAATAAATGACCTTTGGAAAAAAGGCTTTAAAGAAGTGACTCTGTTAGGTCAAAATGTAGATAGCTACTTGTGGTATGGTGGTGGTTTGAAAAAAGACTTTACCAAAGCATCCGATTTGCAAAAAGCAACTGCTGTAAACTTTGCCTTATTGCTGGATATGTGTGCAAAATCACAACCAAAAATGCGCTTTCGATTTTCGACCTCTAACCCTCAAGACATGGCACTAGATGTGATTAAAACCATGGCTAGCCATCAAAACATTTGTAACCATGTTCACCTTCCTGTTCAGAGTGGGAGTAATCGCATCCTGAAAGAAATGAACCGTCAGCATTCACGTGAAGAATATATTGACTTAGTAAATAATATTAAGGCTATTATTCCAGAATGTACCATCTCACAAGATATGATTTGTGGGTTCCCAACAGAAACAGAGCAAGACCACCAAGACACCCTAAGTTTAATGGAAGTGATAAAATATAGTTTTGGGTTCATGTACGCTTATTCCGAACGCCCAGGCACCATGGCTGAGAGAAAACTTAAAGACGATGTGGATTTTGACACCAAGAAAAGACGTTTAGCAGAAGTTGTTGAATTACAGCGCGCCCATGGCCTTTATAGAACCCAGCAGTTTATTAATCAAACTGTTGAAATCTTAATTGAGAAAGAATCTAAAAAGTCTAGTGCTGAATGGTCCGGGAGAAGTGCTGAAAACACCGTAGCTGTATTTCCAAAAGGGTCTTATAAAATCGGTGATTTTGTAATGGTAAAAATAAACGACTGTACCAGTGCTACCCTTATAGGTGAAGCAATTGGTTTTTCAGAAAATAATTAATTATGGAAACAGTTCAATCTATAAAACAACGTTTTAGCATCATTGGAAATGATACTGCATTAAACCGTGCAGTGGAAAAAGCGGTTCAAGTAGCCCCAACTGATATTTCGGTTTTAGTGACCGGAGAAAGTGGTGTGGGAAAAGAAAGTATTCCGAAAATTATCCACCAACTTTCTCTTCGTAAACATGGCAAATATATTGCTGTTAATTGTGGAGCAATTCCTGAAGGCACTATTGATAGTGAATTATTTGGACATGAAAAAGGAGCCTTTACCGGCGCCACACAAACTAGGTCTGGTTATTTTGAAGTCGCCGATGGCGGCACCATATTTTTGGACGAAGTTGGTGAGCTACCTCTCACAACCCAAGTGAGATTGTTGAGAGTCTTGGAAAATGGTGAATTTATTAAGGTAGGCTCGAGTGCCGTTCAAAAAACAAACGTGAGAATTGTAGCAGCAACAAACGTTAATATGTTTGAAGCCATTGAAAAAGAAAAATTTAGAGAAGACCTGTACTACAGACTGAGCACCATTGAAATCAATCTTCCAGCCCTTAGAAAGCGAAAAGAAGACATTCACTTGTTGTTTAGAAAATTTGCCAGTGATTTTGCTTTAAAATATAAAATGCCAACCATTCGATTGGAAGATACTGCCGTAACAGCGCTTGTTAACTACCAATGGAACGGAAACATTAGACAACTTAGGAATGTAGCCGAACAAATATCGGTGTTAGAGTCCTCAAGAATGATTGACCTAGCTACGCTGCAAACGTACCTGCCAGAAATGGGGACAAATTTTCCGACAGTCCTAAATAAAAATAAGGCACAAAGTGATTTTAGCACTGAAAGAGAGATTTTATACAAGGTCCTTTTTGACATGAAAAGTGACCTAAATGATCTGAAAAAGCTAACGATGGAGCTCATGAAAAACGATAACCACGGGAATGTTCAAAAAGACAATGAGAGTCTAATTCAAAAAATATACAATAACGATGAATCTTTAGCCTCAGAAAAAGAAACTGAAATACTGTCTCTTCCAGCCAAATCAGAAAAAGAACACCCTATTGAAATTGTTGGAAACAAAGAAAATGATTATTCGTATATTGATGCTGTTGAAGCTGAAGAAGAAACCCTTTCGCTTCACGATAAAGAATTAGAACTTATTAAAAAATCTCTTGAACGTCACAAAGGAAAGCGTAAATTAGCAGCAGATGAATTAGGGATTAGTGAACGGACTCTGTACAGAAAAATAAAACAATATGACCTTTAACGTTTTAAAATACTGCTTAATATTAAGTGTACTCACACTTGTTTCAGGCTGTGGAGCCTACTCTTTTACAGGGATCTCTTTAGGTTCAGAAACAAAAACCTTTCAGGTTAATTATTTCCAAAACACCTCCGCTCTTATTGAACCGGGAATTGAGCGTGACTTTACATTGGCACTTCAAGACTTGATATTAAATCAAACAAATTTAGATTTGGTTAAATCCAATGGAGACATCTTTTATGAAGGTGAAATTGTAGAATACAGAATCTCCCCTACAACAGCAACCGCTAGCAATACCGCTGCACAAAACCGATTAACAATTGGCATAAATGTACGCTTTGTGAATAAAAATGATGAAGAAGCAGATTTTGAAAAAAGGTTTAGTTTTTTCTTTGATTTTCCAGGAAGTGCACAACTTGTAGGTTCACAAAAAACAACCGCCATAGAAGAGATTTTTGTGCGAATCACTCAAGATGTTGTGAATGCATCACTAGCAAATTGGTAAACGTATGAATACATCTGACTTCACCTATTTATTACATCACCCCACTAAGTTGGATAAGGACCAGGTTAGTAATATGTCAGCTATCATTGAAGAGTTTCCTTATTTCCAATCTGCCAGAGCCATTTATCTTAAAGGGTTAAAGGGTTTAGGTAGTTTTAAATACAACCAAGAACTAAAAACAACCGCAGCTTATACTACAGACCGAAGTATTTTATTTGACTTCATAACTTCTGATGTTTTTTTACAAAATGATGTTTCTACACACATAAAACAGAATTTTGAACAAATAAAGACTATTAAACTCAATGAGTTTCAAGACATTTCAAATACAAAAAGTACAGCTGAAAATATTGAAAACGGAATTCCAATGGGACAAATAGTTCTAGAAGATGAAAAAACGTCAGTATCAAAACTTGGTCTTGGAAACCCTCTAGACTTTAACAAAAATGAGACGCACTCTTTCAGAGAATGGTTAAGCCTCACCCAAAAAAACCCCATAATCCGTTCCGTCCCTGAGCAAATAACTGCTGATGATTCTGTTAGAGATAAAAAGTTTGCGCTCATCGATGCGTTTATCGCCAATAAACCTAAGTTAAAACCTTTGGACAAAGACTCCAAAATAATCAATATTGCCGAGGATAGCTTTGTAGAATCTGAAAGCTTAATGACCGAAACTTTGGCAAGAATTTATGTGGAACAAAAAAACTATGACAAAGCGATACAGTCTTACCAAATTTTAAGTTTGAAATATCCAGAAAAAAGTAGTTTATTTGCAGACCAAATTCAAGCAGTAAAAGTATTAAAAGAAAAAAATAATATATAATGAGCACGTTTTCTATCTTTCTAGTTCTTATCGTCGTAGTAGCATTTCTACTTGTCGTTGTTATAATGGTTCAAAACCCTAAAGGCGGAGGACTATCCTCTTCATTTGGTGGAGGCGGAAGTCAACAAGTTGGTGGTGTTAAAAAAACATCTGACTTTTTGGACAAAAGCACCTGGGCATTAGCAACCTTACTTCTAGTTTTAATTTTATTATCTAATATTGCTATTGGAGATACTGACAGCAGTCGGGAATCCAAAGCACTTGACTTAGAGTCAGCAACCCCTACAACATCACAGCCAATAGCTGTCCCAGTTCAGGAAGCGGCTCCAGAAGCAGACGATACAGAGCAATAGAGTGTTTTTTATCTAATACATAATGCCAACGCTCATACGTTGGCATTTTTTATTTCTGAAATTTTGTCAGTTTAATCGGGATGGCATACTTTTAGAACACAACCTTTAAATACTAATAAAATAAAAATACAATCATATGGCTTTAAACATCAAACCTTTAGCAGACAGGGTTCTTATAGAACCAATGCAGGCAGAAACAAAAACAGCTTCTGGAATAATTATTCCTGATAACGCAAAAGAAAAACCGCAAAAAGGAACTGTAGCTGCTGTAGGAAAAGGCACTAAAGACGAGCCCGTTACTGTAAAAGTAGGCGACTCCGTTCTTTACGGTAAATACGCAGGTACAGAACTTAAACTTGAAGGAACAGACTATTTAATCATGCGAGAAAGTGATATTCTTGCAATTGTTTAATTTTTAAAAAACTAAAAAATGGCAAAAGACATAAAATTTGATATTGACGCACGTGACGGACTAAAACGCGGCGTTGATGCACTAGCAAATGCAGTAAAAGTAACCCTTGGCCCTAAAGGGCGTAATGTTATTATTAGTAAAAGCTTTGGAGCTCCTCAAGTAACTAAAGATGGGGTCTCAGTAGCTAAAGAGGTTGAGTTAGAAGATCCTTTAGAAAATATGGGCGCTCAAATGGTAAAAGAAGTGGCTTCTAAAACCAATGACTTGGCTGGAGATGGTACGACTACAGCTACTGTTTTAGCGCAAGCAATTGTAAAAGAAGGATTAAAGAATGTAGCAGCCGGGGCAAATCCTATGGATTTAAAGCGCGGGATTGACAAAGCAGTCACAGCTATCACTAACGATTTAGAGAAACAAGCTAAAAAAGTTGGCAACTCCTCTGAAAAGATTCAACAAATTGCTTCAATTTCAGCAAATAACGATAACACAATCGGAGAATTGATTGCCTTAGCTTTTGGAAAAGTTGGTAAAGAAGGTGTCATCACTGTAGAAGAGGCTAAAGGCACTGATACTTATGTAGATGTGGTAGAAGGAATGCAATTTGATAGAGGCTACTTAAGCCCTTACTTTGTTACAGATGCTGACAAAATGATTGCTGACTTAGAGAATCCATATATTTTATTATTCGATAAAAAGATATCTAACCTTCAAGAGATTCTTCCAATTTTGGAACCTGTTGCACAATCTGGACGTCCGCTTTTAATTATTGCTGAAGATGTAGATGGTCAGGCACTCGCAACACTTGTAGTGAATAAATTACGAGGTGGTCTTAAAATTGCTGCTGTAAAAGCACCAGGCTTTGGAGACCGTCGTAAAGCCATGCTCGAAGACATCTCTATCCTTACAGGAGGCGTTGTAATTTCTGAAGAGCGTGGGTTTTCTTTAGAAAACGCTGATTTAACTATGTTAGGTACTGCAGAAACAGTGACCATTGACAAAGACAATACAACTATTGTTAATGGGTCTGGAAATGCCAATGACATCAAAGCAAGAGTTAATCAAATCAAAGCACAGATTGAAACAACTACAAGCGACTATGACAAAGAAAAACTACAAGAACGTTTAGCTAAGTTAGCAGGCGGAGTTGCTGTTTTGTATGTAGGAGCCGCTAGTGAGGTTGAGATGAAAGAAAAGAAAGACCGTGTTGATGACGCATTACACGCCACTAGAGCAGCCGTAGAAGAAGGTATTGTTGCTGGTGGAGGTGTTGCGCTTGTAAGAGCGCAAAAGACGCTTGAAAAGCTAGCTGCGGTAAATATCGATGAAGCTACTGGGATTCAAATCGTTTCTAAAGCAATCGAATCTCCTTTACGCACCATTGTAGAAAATGCAGGTGGCGAAGGCAGTGTTGTGATCAACAAAGTGCTTGAAGGCAAAGGCGATTTTGGATATGATGCGAAAAGCGATAGTTATGTAGACATGCTTAAAGCGGGTATTATTGACCCGAAAAAAGTTACTCGTGTCGCTCTTGAAAATGCAGCTTCCGTTTCTGGAATGATCCTAACAACTGAATGTGCTCTGATAGACATTAAAGAAGATACGCCTCCAATGCCTCCAATGGGCGGAGGGATGCCAGGAATGATGTAAACTAATTTACAGTTCAAATAAAAAAGCTCCTGAAATTCAGGAGCTTTTTTATTTATTTAGTCTTTGTTTTGATGTAAGTAGAATTGAAGTTATTTATGATCTTCAATAACGACATCCTCGCGGTATTTACAACAAGGATGTAAGGATTCATAAGCCTCTTTGCTAGCGACAAAGGATTTAGTGTCATGACCAACAGCTGTCACATTAGATTCGATCTGCTCAATACTTGTTTTGTTTTCATCAAAAATAAGTTTTAACTCATGGGTCTCTACATTCCAAACAGCAGACTTAACCCCTTTTGTTTTTATACTTGCTTTTTCAATACGCTTTTTGCACATCATGCACACCCCATCAACTTCAATAGAAGCTTTCGCGTTCTTATTTTGTCCGTAGCTAAAGGTCCCTATAAAAAGAATGGTAAATGTTATAAGAATTGTTTTCATAATTATTTAGTTTAGTTTAGTTTATAGCGTAAGCCTGTATAAAAAGTACTTCCAAAGATAGGCCCATATACAAATGTAGTATCAAAATTGGAGCCAAATGGGCTTTCAGAGCTCAAAATTGGTGATTTTTGTTTAACATTCGTTACATTTTCAGCCCCTAAATAGATCTCAAAGGCCTCAGAAAATACTTTTGTGAATTGAAGGTTTAAGGTCGAAATAGAAGGGGAATACGTTGGCAACTGATAGGCTTGCGGGCTCATTGATGTAGATGAAAAACGCTGCTTACCCAACCAATTAAAAGTAGTGTCAAACTTCCAAACCCCTCCATCTTTTTCTGAGTGTAACTCATAAGACAGATTGGCAAAATAACGATGTTGAGATGTCAATGGTTTTTCAAGTTTTCCAGAAGCATACTGGGTTTTTACATCATAAAATTTATAGGCTGTTTTTAAATCTAAATAAGCCATAAGGTTCCAACTAAATTCTGCCTGAAAACTACTGGCATAGCTAGCCCCTTCAAGATTGTAAAAACTCACTTCATAGGGGTTCTCATAATCTACTACAACTTGGTTCTCAAAATTGGTTTTATAAAAGTCCAGTGTAAGGTCTGCTTTTCTGCCAAATAAATTAAAGCCCTGTAAAAAAGAGAGTCCATAGTTCCATGCAATTTCAGGATCTAATCCGTAAATGGCTCCTCCAGAACTTTGCACATTAATTTGTCTTGAGGAGGCAAATAACTTTTGATTTTCTGTGAAAATGTTAGCAGCTCGTTTTCCGCGACCAAAAGACACTCTAAATGCCGACTTTTCCCAAGGTGCATAGCGCGCATGCAAACGTGGTGTGAAAAATGTGCCTAACAAATTATGATGATCAATACGAATACCTGCCGTTAAATTTAAAGCATCAAGATTGTCAAAACTATATTCAAAAAAACCTCCAACAGAGCGTTCGGTTCTATTATAAACCTGTGAATTTACCAACTCATTATAGCGGTCATAAGTGGCGTTTAAACCTGTCTTCATTTTGTGTCTTGAATCACTAATAATGGTGTTGTAGACCATATTTGAGTATATACTTCTGTGACTTATATCATATTGATTAGTTCCAAAATAAGAAGCTTGATCATGATCACTATACGCAAGCTGAACCCCTAAGCTACGGTACGGTATATCTGGGTTTACATACCCAAATTTTCCAGACACCTCAAAGCGTCTTGTATTAATTTCGCTTCCCCAAACAGAGTTAGATAAGCGGTCGGTTTTTGGGTCGAAGTTAAGCTGTCCCGCTTGCTTTTCATCGTTTAGGTATCGTACATTTAGAAAACTAATTAACCCTTTTTGAAGATTTGCATACTGCCAACGGTTCATTATATTAATCTGATTTACTAAAGGCATATCAAGAAATGAATCATTATTTCTATCAAATTTTTGTGATCGATTATCAGCATGTATATAAACACCTGTACTTAACTTGTCAGAAAGCTGTGTGTTAAAATGTGTGTTTAATTCGGTACGACCGTTTAAGGACCCGTAGGCATTTACAAAAATACGATTGTCTGTGGTTGGCTTTACCAGTTCGGCATTAATTTGACCAGCGATACTTTCAAAGCCATTAACGACACTTCCGGCGCCTTTGGTTATTTGAATACTCTCTACCCAAGTTCCTGGAACAAAACTCAAACCATAGGCTTGAGAAGCGCCACGTATGGAAGGAATGTTTTCGGTAGTAATTAAAATATAAGGACTGGTCAACCCCAACATTCTAATTTGCTTTGTCCCTGAAATTGCATCCGTGAAATTGACATCAATTGAGGGATTTGTTTCAAAACTTTCAGACAAATTACAACAAGCCGCTTTTAATAGTTCCTTACTACTTATAGTCGTAATGTTTTGAGATGACAGGTAGGAAGTTGCTGAAGATTTTCTTCGCACTGACACGGTTACCTCTCCTAAATCGTCAGAAGCTTTTAATACATGGAAAATACTTTTTGGGGTTTCGATCAAAAGTGTATCTGTCCTAAACCCAATGTAACTGATTACTAGCTTTTTATAAGAAGTATCGTACGGCAACCTAAAAGTGCCATCATCTGACGTCATAGTGCCAAGGGTTGTGTTGAGCCAAAACACATTAGCACCAAACAGGGGCACGCGCTCATTATTGGAGCTCTGCTCCATAACTACCCCAGTAATTTCTTTTTGTGAAAAAAGAAAAAATGGCAATAATAGTATTATTTGTAAAGTGAATTTCATTGTTTATTAATTTCAAATTATATCCTTAGTAGGTTTTTATCCGCACAACAGAGTGCAACAATAAATGTGATTAATACAATAAAATCAAATCAAGAAAGTCTGATACTCTATCTGTGGCTCCATGACTAGGTTTGGTGGAATATAGTTAGAATACGAAAAAGAATTAGAAGCATGGTAATTAACAAAATTGACAGAGTTGTTTGTAACGACTTCAAAAATTTCAAGAGAAGGCGACTCTAAGGAAACTGAAATACCGTCAAACTGATTCAAGCCGTCGACATAAATTAACTTATTTTGACAACAACTATCTTGAACAACTTTGGAAACCTTTTCAAAAGAAGAGCTACAACACGATTTAACCTTAGTAGAAGAAACAGACGCCGACAGCACAGTGCTGCATAAACGAGTATCAGCGCTAAATGAAAAAGCTGATAGAAGTATTAAAACAGCTAATAATATAGAAAAAACTTTATGTAACTTAGGTTCAGTCATTATACAAATTTAGTAAAACTGTATGTACATTAGTTATACTTACAGGAAAATTAACACAAAAAGAAAATTATTTTAAAACCATATTTAGGATTAATAGTATTTTTACAGAAATATATCCTGATGAATTTCAATAAATTGAAACCTAAAATAAGCAGCTTAGTCTCTAATTCAAATGTGCTTGATGAAACCCTACAGGCTATTTGTAATTTATTAAAAGTCTCGGTCTGCCATTACGATTGGGTCGGTTTTTATTTTAGAAATGGCGAAAAAAAAGAACTTAAAATTGGACCGTACGCAGGGGCGCATACAGACCACACAATTATCCCATTTGGAAAAGGGATTTGTGGGCAAGTGGCTGTTAGTAATGAAAACTTTGTGGTAGCCGATGTCAATTCTCAAGACAATTACATAGCATGCAGTATTAATGTAAAATCAGAAATCGTAGTTCCGCTGTTTGTAAATAATAAAAATGTTGGGCAAATTGATATTGACTCGAATACTATTGATCCTTTTACGCAGGCAGACGAACGATTCCTAGAATTTGTGTGTCGATCAGTCGCCACACTTATGTAGATGTTAATAACTCTGGTGTTTAGTTAAAAAAAACTTCTGTTTTTGAGAGAATTTGGATGAGTTCTTATGGGTTAATTGACTATTTTTGGTGTTTAACATTAGACTTCAAAATGAGCCAAAACAAAACAATTAAATCCGCCTTAATTTCTGTGTTTAGTAAAAAAGGGTTAGCGCCTATTGTAAAAAAACTAAACGAACAAGGAGTTACTATCTATTCTACAGGGGGTACTCAAAAATTTATTAATGACTTAGGTATAGACGTGGTTCCTGCTGAAGAAATTACAGAATACCCTTCAATCCTTGGAGGGCGTGTAAAAACCTTACACCCTAAGATATTTGGTGGGATTTTAAATCGCCAAGATAATGATCAGGATGTCCAGGAGATGGATACTTTTTCAATCCCACAAATAGACGCCGTCATTGTGGACCTATATCCCTTTGAAAAAACAGTTGCTTCAGGAGCTAGCGACGAAGATATTATTGAAAAAATTGACATCGGAGGAATTTCATTGATTCGAGCGGCAGCCAAAAACTTTAAAGATGTCATTTGTGTGTCTTCTGTTGAAGACTACGGAGAATTCTTAAACCTAATTACTGCTGAAAATGGCGCTATTTCTATTGAAGATCGCAAACGGTTTGCTACCAAATCATTTAATGTGTCTTCACATTATGACAGTGCAATTTTTAACTATTTCAACAAAGAAAAGGAAGAGGTTGTATTGAAAATTAGTGAAACGCAAGGAAGCGTGCTTCGTTATGGAGAAAACCCACATCAAAAAGGCTATTTCTTTGGAGATTTTGAAGCGATGTTTACAAAGCTTCACGGAAAAGAACTAAGCTATAACAACCTTTTAGATGTTGACGCTGCAGTGAATCTAATGAATGAATTTAATGGCGAAAATCCAACCTTTGCAATCCTAAAACACAATAACGCTTGCGGAGTGGCGCAAAGAGAATCTCTACATCAGGCTTACATAGACGCCTTAGCAGGAGATCCAGTATCTGCTTTTGGTGGCGTTTTAATATCAAATTGTGAAGTTGACTTAGCAACTGCTGAAAAAATTCATACACTTTTTTGTGAAGTAGTGATTGCACCTTCGTTTAGTGCTGAAGCAGAAAGTGTATTAAAAGGGAAGAAAAATAGAATTTTACTAATTCAGAATTCAGTTAGCCTTCCTGAAACAAGTGTAAGAACTTGCTTAAATGGTGTATTAGTTCAGGAAAAAGACACCATTACTGATGATGCTTCTATTTTGGAAAATGCTACTACCTCCACGCCTGTTGAAAGTGAGATTGAAGACCTGTTGTTCGCTTCTAAGATTTGTAAACACACAAAATCAAATACCATCGTATTGGCTAAAAACAAGCAATTGTGCGCTAGCGGAACCGGGCAAACAAGTCGCGTAGACGCCTTAAATCAAGCCATTCATAAAGCTACTTCTTTTAAGTTTAATTTAAGTGGGGCTGTGATGGCTAGCGATGCCTTCTTTCCATTCCCTGATTGTGTGGAAATTGCAAAAAATGCGGGAATTACAGCTGTAATTCAGCCAGGAGGCTCGATAAAAGACCAGTTAAGCATTGACTATTGCAACTCCAATAATGTGGCAATGGTATTTACAAAAACACGTCATTTTAAACACTAATTTATTTAAGGGCAGCCTTACCAAAATAACTTTTAATTTAGTACATTTACAAAAGAGCATATTACTTTAACATTTTTCAGTAAATTATTTATAGCATATGGGATTTTTTGACTTCTTGACAGAGGAGATAGCGATCGACTTAGGAACCGCAAACACATTAATAATTCACAACGATAAAGTTGTGATTGACAGCCCATCAATTGTGGCTAGAGATCGTGTATCTGGAAAAATTATTGCTGTTGGAAAAGAAGCAAATTTGATGCAAGGTAAAACGCATGAAAACATCAAAACAATACGACCATTAAAAGATGGGGTAATTGCTGATTTTGATGCTTCTGAACAAATGATTAGCTTATTTATAAAAAGCATTCCCGCTCTAAAAAATAAATTATTTGCTCCCTCATTAAGGATGGTGATTTGTATTCCTTCAGGAATTACAGAGGTGGAAATGCGTGCTGTAAAAGAATCTGCTGAACGCGTAAATGGGAAAGAAGTCTATTTAATTCATGAACCAATGGCAGCTGCTATTGGAATTGGAGTAGACATTATGCAGCCTAAAGGAAATATGATTGTTGATATTGGAGGTGGCACAACAGAAATTGCCGTGATCGCCTTAGGTGGTATTGTATGTGACAAGTCCGTTAAAGTTGCCGGAGATGTATTTACTAATGATATTATATATTACATGCGTACGCAACATAATTTGTATGTAGGAGACCGAACTGCAGAGAAAATAAAAATTCAGATTGGAGCAGCAACAGAAGACTTGGAAGTTCCACCAGACGAAATGAATGTTCAAGGAAGAGATTTGCTGACTGGAAAACCAAAACAAGTGCAAATTACACACCGTGAAATTGCAAAAGCGTTAGACAAATCGATACTTAGAATTGAAGACTCCGTTATGGAGACTCTCTCTCAGACCCCACCCGAACTTGCAGCCGATATTTACAATACTGGTATTTATCTTGCCGGAGGTGGGTCTATGTTAAGAGGTCTTGATAAGCGATTATCTCAAAAAACTGACCTTCCTGTGTATATAGCAGAAGACCCTTTGAGAGCTGTTGTTAGAGGGACTGGAATTGTTCTAAAAAACCTTGCTAAATATAAAAGCGTCTTGATAAAATAGATTTTAAGTAATGCAACAACTTTTTAATTTCTTCATTAAAAACAAAACATTCGTCTTGTTTTTGTTGTTGTTTTCAATTGCCCTTTCACTTACCATTCAATCCCATGAATTTCACAGAAGTAAATTTCTTAATTCTTCAAATCGATTAACGGCTAACGTATATAGCATCTCTCATAGTATAAGTCAATATTTTAATTTAGTAAAAGAAAATCAGCTGTTATTGGAAGAAAATAGCCGACTTAAATCTAAACGGTTTAACCAAGAAATAAGTACTTCTATTGATTCTGTTTTAAAGCGAACCTACTCCTTAAATTCTGCGCAAGTTTATAAAAATAGCTACGCACAACCAAACAACTATTTGACTATTAATAAGGGATTAAAGGATAGCATCAAGGAAGACTATGGAGTCATTACCTCCAGAGGAATTGTAGGGATTATTGACAAAACATCAACTAACTACTCAAGAGTTTTATCTATACTAAACACCAATAGTAGAGTGAATGTGAAGTTAAAAAAAACAAACCACTTTGGAACCCTAACATGGGATGCTAAAGCGCCAGATGTAGTTCAATTAAAAGACATTCAAGACCTTGTAAAGCTAACAATAGGAGACAGTATAGTCACTAGTGGATTTTCATCAACATTCCCAGCAAATATCCCAGTAGGCACTATAGACTCCTATGGACTGAATGACACCGAAGATCTATATATTATTGAGGTAAAATTATTTAATGACATGACCAATCTGGGGCATGTTTACTTAATAAAAAACAATGACCTTAACGAACTAGAGACCCTAAAAGAACCCAATGAATAATATTGTACTTGTAAACATATTTCGATTTTTTGGACTACTTCTTGTACAAACTTTGATATGTAGTAATATTAACTTTATGGGATACATTAACCCGTTTATTTATTTACTTTTTATTTTATTGTACCCAACATCTAATAATCGATTAAGCTTTCTTTTTAGCAGTTTTCTACTAGGGCTTATGGTTGATGTGTTTTTAGATTCTGGAGGTACACACGCAGCTGCGAGTGTTCTTATTGCTTATATCAGACCGCTATTTTTAAAGTTTTCTTTTGGTGCTGCCTACGAGTATCAAGCTGTAAAATTTAGTAATACTGACTTCACACAGCGTGTAGTTTACTTTTTATCACTCATAATCATACATCATTTTATCCTATTTGTCCTGGTTGTTTTTAATCAAAATGAAATACTATTGATTTTAAAACAAACTTTCTACTCAAGCATATTCACACTCTTGCTTTGTTTACTTTTTACCTCACTATTTAGTAAAAAACAAACATGAGAAAAATTCTTCTTTTTGGAATGGTCATTCTAACAGGAGTTAGCTTTATTGCTAGGCTGTTTTATTTACAAATCTATGAATCGGCTGACTATGATTTAAATAATGACAATGCGATACGCAAAGTATTTCACTACCCTAAACGAGGCTATATTTATGACAGAAATGACAGTCTTTTGGTTGCTAATCAGCCTAGTTATGACGTGATGGTAATCCCTCGTGAAGTAGAGCCTTTAGACACCTTGATGTTTTGTGATTTGTTGAAAATTGATAGACTTAAGTTTTTAAAATATTACAAGCGCGCTAAACGATACTCTCCCCGACTTCCATCGGTATTCTTGCCTCACCTCTCAAAAGAAGACTATGCGTTTTTATCAGAAAATTTAAGAAAATTTAAGGGCTTTTATATTCAAAAAAGATCGGTAAGAGACTATCAGACTTCAATTGGCGCAAACGTACTAGGATACATCGCTGAGGCCAATGCAAAAGACATAAAAAAAGACAGCTATTACAAACTTGGAGATTTGATTGGGAAGCAAGGAGTAGAAATCTCATACGAAAAAACACTTCGGGGAATTAAGGGTGTGAAATACATCCAAAAAGACATTTATAATAGAGATATTGGAGCCTATAAGGATGGTGCTTTCGATACTCTACCTGTTCCTGGAAAAGACCTTAAAATTACTATTGACTCTGAGCTACAGGCTTATGGTGAATTGTTAATGCAAAACAAAATTGGAGGCATCGTCGCTATTGAACCCAGCAGTGGCGAAATTCTAAGTCTTGTCTCCGCCCCTTCATATAACCCAAACCTACTTGTAGGGAGAGAGCGTTCAAAAAACTATACAACACTATACTTGGACTCAATACACCGCCCCTTGATCGATAAAGGACTCGTAAGGATGCACGAGCCAGGGTCTCCATTTAAAGTACTGGTTGCCCTGACAGCCCTGCAAGAAAAAGTGATTAAAACAAATACAAACTTGTTTTGTAGTGGGCAATACGTGTATGGAAAAAATAAACGAACCATGCAATGTCATTGTGGTGGTGGTTATAGGAATTTGGATTCTGCCATTAGCTATTCATGTAATTCTTATTTTGCAATGGCTTTTAGAAATACTATCGAAAAATATGATAATTCATCCCAGTCAATGGACATATGGAGTGATCACATCAAAAGTTTTGGCTTGGGGGCTTTTTTAGGTAATGATTTATCTGTTGGAAAAAAAGGAAACATACCAGATGGCAGCTACTATGACAAGTGGTATCCAGAATTTAAATGGGGTGCTACAACTATTATCTCAAATGCAATTGGACAAGGAGAAATTTTAGTAACACCAATTCAATTAGCAAACATGACTGCTGCTATTGCAAATAAAGGTTTTTATTTTACGCCCCATATTATGAAGGCTATTGAGAATGAAGAGATAATCCCTGATTTCAAAATTCCAAAACAAACATCAATAGACCCTAAATACTACGAGCCTATTATTGAAGGAATGTATAATGTTTACAATAAAGGAACCGCTAGTTTTTTAAAAGTTCCTGGAATCGAAATCTGTGGCAAGACTGGAACTGCTGAAAACTTCACAAAGGTAGATGGTGTTAGACAACAACTTACTGATCATTCTATATTTATTGCATTTGCTCCTAAAGAAAATCCGAAAATTGCTGTCGCAGTTTTAGTTGAAAACGGACGCTATGGAGCACGATGGGCAGGAAGAGTGGCGAGTTTAATGATTGAGAAATATATAAAAGGAGAGGTTTCTTTAAAAAGAATGGAACAGTTGGTTATAGAAAAAAGTTTAGAAAACGAATATCTAAAGCCATACAGTGGCAAACCCTTTAAAATTAATGACCAATGAATGTAATCCGCTCCAACAGTTTTCAATTAGATTGGATTGCTGTAATTATTTTCACAACACTAGTCATCTTTGGGTATTTCAATATTTTATCCGCCTCGACTAGTGGCGAATTTACTTCCTATTTGGACATTACTAAACCCTATGGCAAACAGCTAATGTTTATGATAGGATCCCTAATCCTAATAACAGTCATACTCACAGTAGATGCCAAGTTCTACGAACGATTTGCTAGTATATTATACCTTGGTTCTATATTCTCATTGATTGGGTTGTTTGTTTTTGGAAAACAAATAAACGGCGCAACTTCTTGGTATGACTTTGGAGGGCTTACATTACAACCCAGTGAATTTGCGAAATTTGCAACAGCGCTTGCACTGGCAAAATATATTAGCGACTTGCAAACTAACATTAAAGAACGAAGAGATCAAATCAGGGCTGGCATTTTAGTAGGGCTGCCTGCAATTCTTATTTTACTGCAAAATGATGCAGGAAGCACGATTGTATTTGGAAGTTTGTTCTTTGTTTTTTATAGAGAAGGCATCCCTCAATATTATTTATTATTTGGAGTGTTTTTAACAATTCTAGGCATTTCAACCTTGAAGTTTTCTGCAATTGCCACAAATAGTGTTATTGCAGTTTTACTTCTTTTTTATCAGTTTTTCATCAAACGGAAAAAGAAAAAATTTCGAGCAACTATTGCCATTTTGCTTTGTAGTATTTGTCTAAGTTTTGGAGTTGAGTGGGCCTACACTAAAGTACTTCAAAAGCACCAACAGGACCGAATTGGACTTTGGCTTAGGTTAGAAAAAGACCCTGAGAAGCTTCAAGCTATGAAGCGTAATATCTCTTACAATCTAAATGAATCTGAAAAGGCGATTAGGTCAGGTGGTACTTTTGGGAAAGGGTTTATGGATGGCACTCGAACTAAAGGGAAGTTTGTACCAGAACAACATACCGATTATATATTTAGTACTGTTGGTGAAGAATGGGGGTTTTTTGGAAGTAGTATGGTCGTGATTTTATTCGTGTTGCTAATATTGCGAATCGTTTATCTTGCGGAGCAGCATAAGTCACAGTTTAGCAGAGTGTATGGCTATGGTGTCGCAAGCATATTATTCGCACACTTCCTCATTAATATAGGAATGGTTATGGGCTTAATTCCAACTATTGGCATCCCTCTTCCGTTTTTTAGCTACGGAGGCTCAGGTCTCTGGGCTTTTACAATACTGGTGTTTATATTTTTAAAACTAGACTCGAACCGTTTAAATGTTTGGTAACTACTTTTTAATAAGATCTAGTTTTTCAGCAAAATAATCGCAGAAGTCCTTCATGGTAGCAGTCATTTTTTCGTCTTGGGTTGCACGTAAATAAGTATCACTCATGGTCACTAATGTTTGATGAAAAAAAAGCTTCATTTCATCAACAGGCATGTCTTTTGTCCACAAATCAATCCTAAGAGACTCTTGCTTTTTTTGATCCCATACGGACAACATTACAGCCTTTGCCTCCTCATTAGAAACCCCACCGTCTTGAGCAGTCCAATGTAACTTTTCTGGAATTCGATTATCATCTAACCCTACGGTAATTTGAATTTTTGAGGTGTGGGTATTTGCCATTATTTTTTTGGTTTAAATTTCGCGTTATTAAAAATATCTTGAGGGTTCATTTGCGTCATTTCAAGAACAGATGTCGGATTGTTTTTCATGTAAGATCTTACAATTTGCCAGCCTATATACTGACCGAGTCTACCAGGCGACTCCCTGTCTAACTCTAAATTAAATCGAGAAAATGGGGCCGCTACTATAAATCTTCCCAGTAATTTTCGATCTGTTTCGTAGAGCAACTCATTTTCAACAAAGTTCTGCCATATATAATATTCGTTGGCTTCTGACCATTCATATTCTGAGATTGAATATCCTATTTTTTCATGGTCTTTCTTAAATGGAATCCACAAATCTTTCAAATACAATTGCTTTCCAAAATAAATCATTTCGTCCAAAAAGGTGGTTCTGTTTGGTTGGTATATGAGTTGTTCAGCATACGAAGTTGCTAAGTCCGGAGCAATTTGTGTTGAATTCAAGTTTTGCTTTACATAATCGTAAAAACTGGTATAAAACTCATGATCGTTACCAAGGTAGGTATCTAAAGCAATGAGTACTATTGTGTCTGTAACCGCTACTTTATTTCGATAGTCAACATCAGACAAAACGGTGATTATTCTAGGAGTTTTGAATGATTTGTTATAGTATTTAAAATGCTGATAAAATGACTTAATTTCAGCTTCTGTAGTTTGAAAGTCTCCAAACACACTATCTACAGCAGTCGCTAACAGCGCTTGAATTGGATCTTCTATACGGAGTGTCCAAACAGAGTCAGGATATTTTTTAGAAAACAAAAACGGATATGACTCTTGTAGCGCAGGAAGATCGGACAGTAAGGAATTCGCAAAGAGTTGGTCAAACCTCTCTACAGTCAAGTCTATATTTATGGCAGAAATTTCTTTTTCTACTTTTGATGAATTTTTACATGAAAAAATAGCGGCAAACAACAAAAAAACAACGGTCTTTACAACAAGAGATACCGGAAGGGAGGTGAGGTTTATTTTCAAACTATTATTTAAATTCATTTCAATCACAAAAGTAATTAATCTATTTTTTTAAAATTGAATTCTGTCTAAAAATAAATTATTAGTATTTAAGACTGAAATGTCCTTGTTTTATTAGTGGAGTCCCGTCTAGCCTAACAAGTTCAATTTGAAACCAGTAATCACTTGAAGGAAGGCGTACTCCATTATACAAGCCATCCCAATAATTGTTATTTAATGACATTGACTTTAAAAGTTTGCCATAGCGATCAAATATATAAATCTGACTAGACATATAATTGTTAGGAAGGACCCCTTTAATTGTCCACACATCGTTGTAGCCATCTCCGTTTGGAGTAAAAAAACTAGGGAAATAAATTACCGGGATTATAATTGACACCTCTTCACACTGCAGTTCGTCCCTTACATACAACGTATAAAACCCGCCCGTTAGATTATCAAAATAGCCCTCATCTTGATATCCTGAAACCAGAAACCCATTTTCATCTATCAATTTAAACTCATAATTAGAAAATCCTAAATTAGATTCTAAAATAAAAATAGAGTTGTTTGATGTCGCTTCAACAACCGTAATGTCCTCCATTGAAAGTGTTGGACCTTCAGAAGCTAGAACTTCAAAACTTTGAGTACTTGAGCAACTCCCATTGGAGTTGGTAACAGTCACTGAATAAAGTCCGGTTTGAGTAACTGTAATTTCTGGTGAAGCAGAAAAATAGGTATCCATACTTGGCAGCAACCAAGTATAGTCATATATATTTGATGGATAATCTAAATCTAACTCTAAAAGTTCTGATGCACCATCACAAATTATAATATTCGCTACTGAAAAATCTGTGTTAGAATTCACAGTAAAATTTATATCTACATAAGCATCGTTACAAAAAGTATTGGAAACCACTGCCCGTATAATACTTGTGTTTGAAGAAAAAACAGCTGGAAAAGGACTGTTGACTGCAAGACCGTTTGAATCGGTTAATGGAGCTCCAAAAGCGTCAAAATAATTGATTGACATGGATGTTTGTCCATCTAAAACAGTCGATTCTAAATTGGATGTGTCAAATATAAAAACACCATCATTGTCCGTATCACAAACTTCAAACGGAGCAACTATAGCTGCCCGGGGATCTGGGATAAAATCTACCGTAAAAGATTTTATATCAAAACAAAATGTATTCAGATTGTCAACTCTACAATACACTAGCTGTGAAGAAGAGGTGTTTGACATTGTTGTTATTGAATTAGTAGCATCCACTGCATCAGTAGATGTGGTGTAATACGTTACCGAAAAAAATGGTGGGGACTGAGAACCCAAAAGCAAGTCATTAAACTCCAATGGCAAGTCAATCGTAATCACATTAGAACCCTCTACGCAATAATAAGGGTTCGCTAAAGGAGCTTCTATGGTCGGTAATGGATTTACTATTAAATTAATATACAAGCCCATGCCAACACAAGAATTATCTAAGTTAGAATCCACTCTAACCCAAATCGATTGGTCTAATCCGGTGCTATTGTCATAATTTGAGCTATCGATAATCTGATTTGTTTCTGAAAGTGCTTCTGCTTCTGTCTCGTAGTAAGTAACAGAAAGAGATTGTGATGCAGGAAAAAGATTTAAAATCATAGCTTCAGAATCACTAAAGTCAAAGGAGGTTAAGCCGTTGACAGAGTCAAAGCACTCATGGTAATCAGGAATAAAGAATGTGTTTGGGATTTGCGTTGTAGAAACTAATAAATTTAACTCTGCGACTGTGGCGCACCCAAAACCAGTTTCTACTCTAACAAATAAATTATTTGGATTCACAAACAGCTCTGTTGTTGCGTTTTCATAACTAATAGGATCTGAGATAGCTGTAGATATATCTCCAAGCTCTGCATCAGCTTGTGAAAAATAAAATGAAAAAATTTCATTTTGATAATTTGCGGATATTATTTGACTGGCCTCATTAAGGTTAAAAAAAGTGATGCCATCTGAATCTTGATCGCATTGAAATAACTGAACGTTTGATTGGATTACCGGCAAAGGGTTAACAATAAGCTCAACTTCACTCGTGTAAATAGGCCCACACACATAGTCTACACGTTCCATTCTTGCTCGGAATATATTAGTAGTGATAGAAAAATCAGCACTTAAAATTTGTAAGTCACTAGTGTCTTGTCCTTCAAAACTATTTAAAACCTCAGCAACGGCAGTCCAGCTGGCGCCGCCATCCAAACTACGCTCCCATTGTATGCTGTCAAAGGCACTAGAACTGTTTTCTAAAGAAACAGAAATTGAGGTATTTTCAAATTCGCAAACAGAGATCGGAGAGTCTATCTCTAGTGGAATTATGTTAATATAATCTTGATAATCAAAAAGTCCATCTGCATTACTATCTGTAGCAAAATCATAACCATCACCTCCAGATACTAGCCCTTCATTATTAAATGCAGTTCCGTCTAAAACTCCTAGAGTGGCTGTAAATCCTGCCTCATCTGCATCAAAACAACCATCTGAATCAGAGTCCAATTGAATGTAATCGGGGGTGCCATCAGCATCCGAGTCTGCAACTGTAATGGCTTCTGAAACATCTGAGGCACCGTTCATGTTGGAGTCTAAAAACCCTAAATCTATCTGACCATCGTTGTTAGTGTCTAAAGCAACCCCAACACCCGCTTCAAAAAGATCATACAACCCATCATTGTCACTGTCTAGATCTAGAAAATCAAATACTGAATCTCCATCAAAATCAGCTGGATTAACAGCCGCATCATGACGACCATCTAAATTAATGTCATTAGATTCAACCTCATCGATCTGACCATCTTGATCCTGATCTAAATTCGAGTTACCATTTTCTATGACATCCAAAATACCGTCATTATCACTGTCTAAATCTAGAGCATCAGAAATCATATCTCCGTCAGAATCTAACGGCCTACACGCTTGACTAAGCTGAAAAGCCGCTGAGTTGAGCTCAGTCTCTGATGTATTAATATATTTTATACTAAATCCACTCGATTGATTACTATGAAATGAAAAGCTCACATTTTCAGCGTTTAAGATTGCTGAATTTAATTTAAAGCGAATTTCAAATGCTGTAAAGACATCAATATTATTATCAAAAATGCCGTCATAATTAGTATCAATTAAAAGTTGGTTGTCCGGATTCATAACAGTAAGCGTTTCCGTGTAAGGAACACTAATCACAAAAGACTCTTGATCATCAAAATCTACTATCCCAGATGGGCCATTAGAATCCGATTGCTTTATGATAAAACTCGTAGGCTCATCAAAATCGAGTGTATACGTACTTGAACTAATAGCCGTTGCTGTTGACGATGCGGCTTGTAACCACATGGATTGATCTGCATATCCCGTAAATGTCGTGGCTAGACTATTAGCTGTACTCGCCACATTAATAGCCGTAAAAAATGGACCTGAGGTGTTTGAAAGGTTAAATGTTAAGTCACAATTAGATTCTTGATTATTAAGTGCACCATCATTATCAGCATCCCTATCAATATTATTATTAACGCCATCGTTATCAAAGTCCCCTGCACAACTACTCACCGGTATATTATCTGAAAAAACTGTTTGGCAATCTGTAATAACGCCTTCTAATTGATAAAACCCCGGAGTGTCTGGTATCCATATTTCAGAATTAGCTCCTAGAATAGCTATGCCATTATAATACCACTGATAAGAATCAAAAGATTCTAAACTATTAAGGCCAAGTTCTATGTTAGGAATACAGATCTCAGTTACTACGGATGTTAGCGCTGAAGATGCAATTTCTGGCTTGAAGATGAATCCGGAGTAAAAACCTCCTAAAGCAGCAGCGCCGTTAGCCCCATAATATGCAACATAAATTTGTTTATTTGAAGACACACTTACATTTCCCGACAAACCACTTACTAAATAGGTTTCGAAGTTTGGATTTCCATTAACTGTCTGGGGCAAGGCAGTCGTTGAGGCGCCATTAACTAAAACAGAAGCGCCAACTTCTGAAACAATTGTTATTCCTCCTAAAAAAGCAACACTTCCTGTGCCTGTGTTCTGAATAAGAGGTATGTTGTTAATGGTTTTTGGTGTCTTACAGTTCATAGGGGGGACAAAAAACAGCTCTTGATTAGCCTCGTTACTTGAGCCTCCAATTCCTTGGTAGGCAAAGGCTGTTTTAGAGGTCCAAACATACATGTTACCTCCTGGATTAGAACCAGAAACTGATTGGGTACTAAAATAGGTTCCGTCGATACTAATATATTCGCCTGCAGACAAATTGACTAATAAAGTACCTGTTGTATCATCTCCATTGACATAGACCGCTGTATTATCTAAATGAGCCACAATCAATGGTCGTTCGATATCATCATATCCATTAGCTCTCACAAATATATATTCACTGTACGATTGTCCATCGATACTAATGGTTTCAAAAGGAGCAATTTGATCAATTCCAAAATCACGCCCATTCCCTGTTGAATTACTTCCGTTTGAAGACCCACAGTTTACTACTATTGGTTTGGTCGCGCTTACAAGAGCACCAACTAAGCCGTCTCTATTTGCCGGTGCAGCTGCTGGATTTAGTGCAATTACATAGGACTCTCCATAGTTTAAAACAACAGAAGTTGGAGTATTGTTTTCTATAATAATTCCAGGGGGTAAATCAGAGAAATCAACTTGGGTATTATTTTCAGTAGCCATAACAGACACAAAATTCAAGTAATCTAAATTTGTCGATGTAAATGTTTTTTGATTAGTGAAGGTTCCAACTCTAAAAGTAGTGCCAAGACCAGATAAGCCTTTGGACACCAAAGACCCTGCTTGATTTTGACTCGTTCCGGCAACGAGTCGGACAGACGCGTAAACAGGTTGTTCAGCTTGAATCGAATAGCCTTTGTTTGTATATTTAGTCCCTGTCGTATTAACATCTGCAACAAAAGGGGTATTTACCCCTGAACCAATCAGAATCTCTAGTGGAGTTGCATTTGAAGCTGAAAGAACTGAAGTCGTACCTCCAATTTCGGTCACTGTAATACTAACAGGCGTTTGACTAGGAGTTGAAATGTGTAAAAACTGATTTTGAGGAACTGCATTTGAGTCGTCAGCGGTACTTATTGGTGGAATATAGTGGGTTCGACTTAACTGAGCGAAACTTAGCTGAACACTTAATAATAGTACTAAAACACATATGTGATTAAAACTTAGTCCCTTCATTGTAATTGGTTATAATACTTAGACCAATAGAACTTTAATTGGTTTAAACATAAATAAACTAAGATACTAAACTGTAAAGTATTTGAATTGTAATTTTGTTCATTAAATTTAATTTAGATAAAATAATTTATTTAGAATAGTTTACTTTTGTAAGGCTATCAAAAATTGAATATATGAAAACGAATCAAGTGATACCCTTTATTGTAGACTGGTTGGAAACATATGCAAAAAACGCAAAAGTAAACGGATTTGTTATTGGTGTATCAGGGGGAGTAGATTCTGCAGTTACTTCTACGCTGTGTGCAATGACTGGATTGGAAGTGATGTGTTTAGAAATGCCTATTCACCAATCCGAGAGTCATGTTTCAAGAGCCCAAGAACATATAACCCAACTTGAAAAAAAGTTTCCAAACGTACAATCAACACGTGTGAACTTATCTCCTGTTTTTGACGGGTTTAAAAATGAAATTGACTTGCAGCAGCCACAAGCTACTGTAGATATGGCCTTGGCTAACTCTAGAGCACGGTTACGAATGACCACACTTTACTACTTCGCAGGTATATTGGGAAGACTAGTCGCTGGAACAGGAAATAAAGTAGAAGATTTTGGTGTTGGATTTTACACCAAATATGGTGATGGTGGGGTAGACCTCAGCCCAATTGCTGACCTTTTAAAATCAGAAGTATACGATTTGGGAAGCGCATTGAAAATCCCTAAAAGCATCCTGAACGCAGCTCCTAGCGATGGGCTATTTGGGGATTCTAGAAGTGATGAAGACCAAATTGGGGCCTCCTACCCTGAACTTGAATGGGCTATGAAGAGTGTTGAAGACGGAAAAAAGATAAACGATTTTGTGGGAAGGGACCGTACTGTGTTTGAAATCTACAATCGATTTAACGCTGCCAATAAACACAAAATGAACCCAATCCCTGTATGTGAAATCCCTAGTAACTTAAAACACTAAAATCAATGATTCGAGTTCTTGTAGCAGACCATCAACCAATAGTAAGCTATGGAATCCGTATGCTATTTGAGAACTCATCAGACATTAAAATCGTTAATACCGCCAACTCTGCAAAACAACTTTTAGAGTATCTCAAAAAGTCAAATACTGACATCGTTTTGATGTCTATTGACTTGACAGATCTTAATGGAATCACCGTACTTCGAACCATTAAAAAGGACTTTAGAGATGTGTCAGTGATTGTTTTTAGTACACACCCAGAAGATATTTATGCCATTAGCGCCATAAAAGCTGGTGCCTCTGGATATTTATCAAAATCAGTGACGACAGCAACAATTAAAAGAGCCATTTTAAAAGTGTATAAAGGAGGTATTCATGTTAGTAAAGAACTTGCGCAAACACTTACTTTTGAGAAAAACAGTCAAGGCACAATGAAACTGTATAAAAAACTTTCGACTCGTGAAGTTGAGGTTTTGAAGCTTATTTCATCTGGAAAAAGAAATAACGAAATTGCCAACCAGTTAGACCTTAATGAAAAAACAGTGAGTACTTATAAATTACGCTTAATGAAAAAATTAAATGTCTCTAACCTAGTGGAGTTAATAGATCACGGCCGTCAAAAAAAATAATTATTATAGCACTCTGTTTAGTTTTCTAGAAAGCAACATTTTTAAATTAGAGTAGTTCAAAACATCTTCAAGAAGCGTTCGATGGTCAATAGTGTCTTTAGTGTCTTGTTTTATTTCGTTTACCTTTCTATCAATTAAATAACAGCGGAGTGTTAAGATTGTTTCACTCACTAGTTGAGCGATACTTACCTCTTTTTGCTTAGGGAAAATATTATTTTTCTCCCAGTTATGAAGATTGTAACGTTCCTCATTCATTAAAATATTAGTGACATCCGATGCTAAAGTAGGGTCTAATCGATTTACAAAAGATTCAATCACAAAATCGTCAGTCTGATTTAAACTATCGATAATTGTGTAATAAAGTGCTTTGAAGTTCTCATTAGTAAACTGCATCTCATCTTCCTGCAAATCCAAAAATATTTTCTCAAACACCTTAACCTCATGAATAACGGGCTCTAGCACCAACTCTTCTTTATCATTTTCTTTTAGGATAAGATCCTCAAAAGATTCTTTTCGACTGCCATAAAGCAATAAAATTTCAATAATTTTTTGCTCTAGCTCATATTGAATATCTACTTTTTGGGGGGGTGCTACAGACTTAACAACCTCAAAGGCTTTTTGCTTTTTATTATAGGTTTTGTTAGCATCACTCTGTGCTTTTTTACCCATCTGTGCCAAAGTACTAAACAACACATCTTCACTTATATCCATAATACGCGAACAATCACGTACATAAATTTCTTTCTGAATATTATCGGAGACCTTCGAAATGCTGGTCACCATGTCTCGAATCAAGTTGGCTTTTGCTACCGGATCATTTTGAGCTTCCTCCATGAGCAGGGACGCTTTATAGGCAATAAAATCTTTGGCGTTTGACTTTAGGTAATCCTTAAGTTCCTCTAAGGTGTTTTGCTTGGCAAAACTATCTGGGTCCTCCCCTTCTGGAAATGTACAGATTTTGACATTCATCCCCTGCTCCAAAATCAAATCGATCCCTCGCAGAGATGCTCTAATCCCAGCAGGATCACCATCAAATAGGACTGTGATATTTTTAGTCAAGCGATTAATTAACCTAATTTGATCCGGAGTTAAAGCGGTTCCCGAAGAGGACACCACATTTTTAATCCCTTTTTGATGAAATTGAATTACGTCGGTATAACCCTCTACTAAAAAACAATTATCTTCTTTGGCAATGGTTTGTTTTGCGTAGTAGATCCCATATAAAACTTTACTTTTATGATAGATGTCGCTTTCTGGAGAGTTTAGATATTTGGCTGCCTTTTCATTTTTGGCTAGAATTCGACCTCCAAATCCAAGCACACGCCCAGACATACTATGTATTGGAAAAAGAACTCGGCCTTTGAAACGGTCAAATTGCTTTTCACCCTTTACAATGGAGAGCCCTGTACTTTCTAAAAACTTTAATTTATAGCCTTTTTTTAAGGCTGAATCTGTCAACCCACTCCATGCATCTGTCGAAAAACCCAATTGAAAGTCTTGAATCGTTTCGTCCGTAAAACCACGCTCCTTAAAGTAACTAAGGCCAATTGCTTTTCCTTGGTCTGTTTTATGTAATGTGTTTTGATAGTAGGTACGTGCAAATTCACTAACCAGATACATGCTTTCGCGTTCGCCTGCAGCCTCTTTATCAGAATCCGTTTGGACGGTTTCTTCTATCTCAATATTATATTTTCGAGCTAAATATTTAATAGCCTCTGGATATGTAAAGTGTTCATGCTCCATTAAAAATGAAACGGAGGTCCCCCCTTTTCCAGTTGAGAAATCTTTCCAAATTTGCTTTACAGGCGATACCATAAAACTAGGGGTGCGTTCTTCACTAAACGGGCTTAAACCTTTAAAGTTACTTCCCGATTTTTTGAGCTGCACAAAATCCCCAATCACTTCCTCTACACGAGCAGTGTCAAATACTTGATCTATGGTGGCTTTTGATATCAATATAAAAAATTAAATGGATGCTGTAAATGTACTATAAAAGTAAGGGTTTTTAGTTACTTATTTCGCTCGATTACATAATTGACCATTAAAATTAATGATTTTTTGTAGATCGATTCTGGATAAGGCTTTAATAACTCTATGGCTTCCTGCTGAAAAGATTTCATCTTCAGCACTGCATAGTCTAGTCCCCCATTTTGTTTTACAAAAGTGATTACTTCATTAACACGCTTGGAGTCTTTATTATGATTTTTAATGGAATTGATTAGCCATCTCTTTTCTTTTTTAGAACATTGATTTAAAACGTGAATTAACGGAAGCGTCATTTTTTGTTCTTTAATATCAATTCCTGTGGGCTTCCCAATTTGTTGAGTTCCATAATCAAATAAGTCATCTTTAATTTGAAAAGCCATACCAATGAGTTCTCCAAATTTTCGCATCGTTTCTACATCTTCAGAAAGTGGCTTAACAGAAGCGGCACCCAAGCTACAGCAAGCAGCGATAAGCGTTGCTGTTTTTTGTCGAATAATTTCATAATAAACAGCTTCTGTAATATCTAGATTCCGGGCTTTTTCAATTTGCAACAGCTCGCCTTCACTCATTTCACGAACGGCAACAGAAATAATTTTTAAAAGATCGAAATCGTTGTTATCAATACAAAGCAAAAGGCCTTTTGACAATAAAAAATCGCCTACCAAAACAGCTATTTTATTTTTCCAAATCGCATTAATAGAGAAAAAGCCACGTCGGCGGTCACTTTCATCCACCACATCATCATGCACCAAAGTAGCAGTGTGAATCAACTCTAAAACAGAAGCACCTCGATAGGTCCGTTCGCTAACGTCGCCGTTAGATATCATTTTAGCAGTTAAAAACACAAACATTGGACGCATTTGCTTGCCCTTTCGATTGACTATATAATGCGTAATTCGGTTCAGAAGCGCCACCCTGCTGGACATGGACAATCGAAATTTCTTTTCGAAAAGTTCCATCTCATAAGTGATTGGTTTTTTTATGTTTTCTATAACTTTCAAAAAAAGTGCTTTAGTTGATTAACAAAAATAAACATATTATAATTGTTGCTTCTTATGGTTTAGTTAAAAAAACAATCTTAAGTCTAAATAACTAAATCCACAATATTATGCCAATGATAGGTTAATTGTTCTATAATTCAATATTTTATATATACATCCTTCAAAAACAACGTCTTAATCATTTAATTATTTGACGCCCAATAAAAAAATGTTTACCTTTATATAATAATCTTTAAACAAATACAAATGAAAAAAATTACTTTGTTAGCCATATTAATGGTTACTTTTATTACTAACGCTCAAATCGTCTTAAGTGAGGATTTTGAAGCGGGAATTCCGACCACATGGTCTAATACTAATGCGGGATCTGACCCCACCGAAATATTTACGATTAACAATACAGGAGATGCTATTGGATTTGGTCCTGCTAACCAATACCTATACACTGGCTTAGGCATTGCAATGAGTGGTAATTATGCAGAAATTAATAGTGATGTAAATGGAGCAAATGGGGCTGAAGACATCTCATTAATATCTCCTGCTATGGACCTTAGTTCTATGAGCACTATAAAGCTATCTTTCGATTCATTTATGAGAGGTGGTTATGGTGAAGTAATTACAGTAGAAGTCTCTGCTGATGGAGGAACTACTTGGGAAGTGATTGACACCATAACAGGTACTGGTACAGCTAATGACTATGCATTTGGCACAATGCTTTATGATATTTCTTCAAATATTGCTGGATCTCCTGCTGCTCATATAAAATTAAGATGGACTGGTGACTTCTCTTGGGGATGGTCATTTGATAACATTGTTGTTCAACAACCTGAAGGCAGTGCCCCAGACGTATGTATTAATATGGCCCCTGCTGACACAGCTACGGATGTAGAAATTTTACTATCAACTGCTGGATCTAAAATGATTATGTTTTCATGGGATGCAGCCACTACGGGAGATCCTGCTACTACTTATGACTGGTATTTTGGGGCAACTGCAGATGCGGTTACAAATCCAGTAACTGGGCTTGATGGCACCGTTGATGGCGGAGCTGGTGTAACCTATGGAGCTACAGTTGATGCCGGTTGGCAGCCAAATACAACCTATTACTGGAAAGTTGCTAGTGTTAATGTTGCTGGTAGTACAGAATCTGCGGTTTACAGCTTCACAACAGGTGTAGCTGATCCTTTAGGAGTAGATGGCTTTACAATTGAAGCTTTAAGCGTCTCACCTAACCCTGTAAAGGATGTGATTACAATTAACAGCCCTGTAGGATTTGACTCAGTTGAAGTATACAACCAATTAGGTCAATTAGTAATAGAATCTAATTCAAGTTTAATGAACAATAATAGATTAGATCTTAGCGCTTTAAATCCAGGAATGTATTTAATACAAATCAACGCTGATAATAAAAGTAAAACAGTGAAGATTATTAAGGAATAAGTACTTTTTTAATACACTATTAAAAAGCCTGTGAAATTCATTTCATAGGCTTTTTTTGTTTTGTATAAGTTTTAAAAAGAGCACTTTGTTGAGTTTTCAAAATTAAATATGTGAAATAAAGTCCCTAGTTTCTTAGGGTTTCGATACTTAAGTAAAAATATTAGTTAGATAAAATTTGATAATTAAAATAAATAAATATATTAAAATTCAATTAAACGATCACATAAATCTGGTTATGAGGATTTTATGTAAAAAAAACATTTAATTAAATAAAATTTTATACTTTTATTAATGAACTTTAAAAACCTACTCAATGAAAAAAATTACTTTATTATTAACAATTATGTTAGTCGGCTTTACTAGCCATGCTCAATTTGATTGGTCAACCAGCCCCTTAGATAATGGGTGGATTCAGTATGCTGGATCCAACGGGGAAGGAGCTGAACAATCATGGACCTGGGTTGATGATGGTGCAAATAGTTTTATGTATATAACATGGGAGGCTTCTGGAACTTCAGGACAGCAATGTGAAGACTGGCTGGTCTCGCCTCTATTAGAAATCACTAATACCACCTCAGGGTTAACTTTTGGAGTACAAGACCAATATCCTGATTTTAATTACAGTTCCAACTTATCAGTACAGGTTTCAACGACTGACCAGAACTCTGGATTTTCTGAAGTAGCTTCCTTTAGTGAAGTCGATATTAGCCCAAGCGCAATTCTCAGTGCAGATCTAAGTACATACGAAGGTTCTAGTATATACATTGCTTTTGTATGGAGTAATGACAATGGTGACAGATTATACTTATATGATTTAGCATTAGTTAATATGAATGCAACTGCTCCAGTACCTGCTACAACACCAAATCCAGAAGACGGAGCTACAGTAGACTTAACTATGGACTCTGACATGAATGGTGATGATGTAATTGATGCAACAGACCAAAAATACACTTTTACTTGGTCTCCAGGTTCAACTGGTGATGCTCCAGTAGCTTATGCTTTTAACTTTGGTGCTACCGCTGATATGACCAGTGTAAATACTACAACTACAGCAAATGATGGATTTTCAATTTATGGCATGACAACAGAAACAACTTACTACTGGCAGGTTGTTCCTGAAAACGCTGGCGGCTCTGCAGTAAATTGCCCAGTTTGGTCATTTACAACAAGTGCTAATATATTATCTGTTAAAGATATTCAACTTAGCGCTATAGTACTTAGTCCAAACCCTGTAAAGGATGTGGTCACTATTAACAGTCCAGAAGGATTTGACAGTGTTGAAGTATACAACCAATTAGGACAACTAGTGTTGAAGTCTAGTGAAGATTTAATGAACAATAATAGATTAGATCTTAGCGCTTTAAATCCCGGAATGTATTTAATAAAAATCAACGCTGATAATAAAAGTAAAACAGTGAAGATTATTAAGGAATAAGTACTTTTTTAATACACTATTAAAAAGCCTGTGAAATGAATTTCACAGGCTTTTTTTGTTTTTGCTAGTAATTAAAATTACATGTGTGACTTAGATACAATTCTAAAAATACCTTCCAAAATTACTTCCAGTTGAGCAAATTCAATCAAAAATGCATCATGCCCATGAATGGACTGAATTTCTGAAATCGTGATATTCTCTTTATGTATTTTTAAATCTACATAAGTTTCCCAGTTTTCTTCGGGTTTAAAAAATAAGTCTGAATTAATCGTAACAATATGGATATTAGATTTAATTTTTGAAGCTACTTTTATAAACTCTTCTTTTCCGTGAGTGATATCAATAGTGCGTAGCACTTGATTCATCATTTTATATGCAGCAAGCTGAAAACGCTCATTTAATATATTACCATGGTAGTTTAACCAACTTTCAACTGCAAAAATAGCCTCTCCGTCCTGAAGCTTTCTATCAAATTTACTTTTTAAAGACTCAGGGGTTCGATAGAGCGACATCGCATGCATGCGTGCATCTGCCAAAGGCTCCGAGGAATTGTTTAGAATTCGATCTTGAATATGACAATTGGCTAACAACCAATCGGTTGATTTCCAATCGGAAGCAATCGGAATAAGATGCTCAATAAGATCGGGCTTTAAAGCCGCGAGTTCCCAAGACAGTCCACCCCCAACAGATCCGCCAATAACTGCAAAAAGCTGAGTTATTTTTAAGTCCTCTAAGGCTAATGCAAAAATTTGAGCAATATCACCCGCCGTAAAATCTTTATAGTTTTCAATGAGGTTAGACGGGTTTTGGTCCTGTCCATTACCTGGGATATTAAAAGCTAACACGGTGTATAAATTGGTGTCAACGACTTTACCAGGCCCCACAATTGGCGTCCACCAACCACTTTCACCTGTTACATTAGAATTGCCCGTTAATGCATGATTAATCAAAACTATAGGGGCTTCATACAGTGGTTTACCAAAAAGCTGATAAGACATCTTTAAAGAAGAAGTCTTACCAGTTTTAGTGGTATAATTAGGAATATTAAAATACTGTAGTACTGACACTTTTAATTTGTTTTTATATTATCTATAAACTTTCTCAACGGATAATCTAACAGGTGTTTCATTTCTAAAATTATCTTTAACAGGGCATCTATTCTCCACAATTTTTAACCACTTAGATAAGGTCACAATATCGGCATCCGTTTCTGGATTAAGGTTAATTTGAATGGATTGAAACCCTGCTCTTTCATGAATAGAAATCCCTAATAATCTATCAGGATTGATTTCACCAGAAACATTAATGTTGAGTTTGGATATTACAAACCCTAATTCCTTAGCAACCAAGTGACCTACCACATTTATACAGCCAGCTAAGCCGGCTAAAATATACTCAACAGGATTCGCAGCTGCATCAGTGCCTCCAAAGTCCTCTGGTTCATCGACAACTAATTTAAAGTGTCGTGCGTTGGCAACAAATTGTGTGGTCGAATTACTTTCGCCATTCACAGTAAATCTTAAATTGCTCATCAATCTTAATTTGTTTGTAATGCAAGTTCACTCACTTCTTTGAAAGCCTCAATAAGATCAGATTTTAAGTCTTCAATATTTTCTATTCCAACAGACAAACGAATTAAGTCTTTGGTAACTCCTGTTGCCTCTTGCGAAGCGTCACTTAGCTGTTGGTGTGTTGTACTTGCTGGGTGTATGATCAAAGACTTGGTGTCTCCAATATTAGCGAGTAACGAAAATAATTTTGTGGTATCTGCAATTGTTTTGGCTGCTTCAAAGCCGCCCTTTACACCAAATGTTACGATTCCACTTTGTCCTTTAGGTAAATACTTATCGGCAAGTGCTTTGTAAGGACTCGAGTCTAAACCTGGATAATTAACCCACTCCACATCGGCTTGCTTTTGCAACCACTGTGCCAGCTCCAATGCATTTTCACTGTGTTTCTGAATCCTTACTTCTAAGGTTTCTAAGCCTTGAATAATTTGAAACGCGTTAAATGGGCTTAATGCAGCACCATAATCTCTAAGACCTTCTATTCTAACTTTAGCAATAAAGGAAGCAGCGCCAATAACTTCGTTATAAATTAACCCGTGATAGCCTGCTGAAGGCTCTGTAAATTCTGGAAATTTCCCACAGCCCCAATCAAAAGTACCGGCATCAATAATAGCACCACCAAGAGCGGTTCCATTTCCGTTAATATATTTTGTAAGCGACTGAATAACAATATTAGCACCGTATGCAATAGGGTTTAATAAGTAAGGGGTTGCAACTGTATTATCTACAATTAATGGCACCTTATAAGCTTTGGAAACTTTAGAAATTGCTTCGATATCCAAAACATCTAGTTTTGGATTTCCAAGAGATTCAATAAAAAAGGCTCTGGTATTTTCTTGGGCTGCTTTTTGAAAGTTCTCGGGATTGGATGGATCTACAAATGTAGTTGTAATTCCATGTCTTGGAAGTGTTACACTTAATAAGTTATAAGTTCCTCCATACAAACTGCTTGAGGCAACAATATGATCACCCGCTTTTAATAAGGTTAATAAACTCGTTGCAATTGCAGCTGTTCCTGAAGCGGTTACGACCGCTGCAATACCGCCTTCCAAAGCAGCTAGTCGCTGCTCCAAAACATCATTTGTAGGATTATTTATACGGGTATAAATATTTCCTGGTTCGGCCAAAGCGAATAAATTAGCCGCATGGTCAGAACTGTTAAAGACATAAGCTGTCGATTGATAAATTGGCACGGCTCGTGTCCCTCCATTTTCTGAAACATTGTGTCCTGCATGCAACGCTTGGGTTGCGAATTTTTGAGTACTCATTTTTCTATTTTTTTGAGTTAATACTAATTAAACCAAAAGTCAAATGCACTTTTTGAAAAGTGTACTTATTAGAAAAATGTTATAAAGAAATCATATTTACAGATCTGTAAATAGGGTTAGTTATCTATCTAACTTCCAATTATTAAATCGAAAATCAAGTAGAATTTAGCACCTACTTTAATAAATTAAAGGGTTGCTAAGGCTTCGTTGGGTCTATCCCTCCGCCTTTCTTGATAACATTTCAGTAAGTTATTGAACTTTGTGAATGCAAATATTCAATAATAAAAAGATATAAACCAAATATTTTTCGGTATATTTTAATTTATTTTATTTAAAGATAAATATTTTCGGCGAATTATGTATTCTACCGATTTATTTTCTATATTACTCTCAAGCCAGGATAATACATCTAAATACAAGAAGGCTCGTTTTTCATAAGGATCATTTTCAAAAACCTTTAGCTTAGCATGAAGTTCCTTAAACGCTGCTTTAATATCTTGAGGGTAAATATCTCCTAAGCGTTTCAAAAACTTGATCATCTCTTTTTGAACCAAATGAAGATCTTCCATTTTTATCAAAAACTTGTAGGTGCTCTTTATAAGCGTCTCAAGGTTGTAGTCTAATCCCGCTTCATAATGCGCGACTAAATTTAAGATTCTAGAAAAACATAAAAGATCTTCACGCATTTGCAATGATTTATTGCTAATTATTTTTGCTAAAAACTCGATGCATTTATGATAGTCACCGATCCCGAAATATAAACTTGCAATTTTATAATAAAACACCATAACATGATGTTCATCGATACGACTTTTATGCTTGCGAAGACCCTCTAGTGTCTCTGGGATTAATGGAAGCCCCTCCTTAAAAGTACCTTCCATAAAATGGGCATTAAACTTATTTAAACCGATAAATAAAAAGGATAGACTTTCTACATTATCATCTTTAGGGAACCAGTCTTGCCCTCTAATGTTAATCAAGTTATTAAGTGTATCCTTAAATTTATCATGTCGCTTTATAAAAAATAAAGCTTCCAAAAGGTTTTGATTTCCATTGAGAAAAAAAACAGGATTAAGCCGAATCATAGAAGGATATTCGTGAAATAAATCGACCCATTTTTTTGAATATTTATAGCAGGCAAGAAAATCTTGAGTCAAAAAACTATACCATAAGTATGATTTGTAAAGCCACAATTTCTCTCTGAATCCTAATTCTGATATTTTGTAATCAGGGAGTCGTTCATTGAAATATTTAGTTACTTTTTCATGCTCAGAAGCCTGCTTTACATAACCGGTTTTTAAAAACAAACCATATAATTGAAGGGATAAATTAGACAGCTTGCTAGCTAACAAGTTTTGTTTATTAAGTTCTTTGGCTTGAATTGTTAACTCATCAGCTCTGGTACTGATACTTCTAGTAATGTACTGAGATTCAATTACTTTTTCAAGTTCTATAATCTCGTTAGCAATATTTTTTTCCTCATTGGTAATGGCCAGTGACTTCGCTTTATCAAGAATTTTTAAACTTTGAGTATAAAGACCTTTATGATATAAAATCGTAGCGAAATCTAATTGTTCGCGAATCTGAATTCTAATATTTTGGTGAGAGGGATTTAATCTTAAACTAATTAATATCTGCTTATATAAATGTGCTTTTAAGTTAGATAGTTGTAGTTTCTTTACGAAACCATTTTTTAAAATTGACGCTTCGTCATATACCTTTAGTTTGTGTAAAACATTGAAAAGTAATAAAAATTTAGAATCCTCATTAACCCCCAAACGACCCACGTAGAGTTTAAATTGTCTTTTTTCAGATTTGGACAATGACTTTATAAGCACAAATAAATTATCTTTTTGCTCTCTAGTCATAGTATAAATATTGACATATTATGTTGTATATTAGGTGCTTAATTGAAATAATGGGTTGTTATGCATCGTAAAGCAAATATGAGAACCCTTCATTTAAAAGAACCAAAATATAAATTCGTATAACAATAGAAAAATATATTCCGATAAATGTCTAAAACACAAATTCAAATTTTTGACACAACGCTTCGCGATGGAGAGCAAGTCCCTGGCTGTAAGCTAAATACACCTCAAAAAATAATTATTGCAAAACAGCTAGACTTATTAGGTGTTGACGTAATTGAAGCAGGATTTCCCGTATCAAGTCCAGGCGATTTCAAATCTGTGGAAGAAATTTCAAAAATTGTAAAAAATGCGACGGTTTGCGGACTGACTCGTTCGGTAGAAAATGACATAAAAATTGCTGCTGAAGCGCTGAAATACGCTAAAAAACCTAGAATACATACAGGTATTGGGACTTCAGACTCCCATATAATACATAAATTTAAGTCTAATAAAGAGGCCATTATAGAGCGTGCTGTCAGAGCAGTATCTTACGCAAAATCTTTTGTAGAAGATGTAGAATTTTATGCTGAAGATGCTGGCCGAACTGACAACGAGTATTTAGCTCGCGTTTGTGAAGCAGTTATCAAGGCAGGAGCCACCGTATTAAATATTCCAGACACAACTGGCTATTGTCTACCTCACGAGTATGGGGCTAAAATTAAATATTTAATGGAAAACGTAAAAGGAATAGATAAAGCTATCATTTCGTGTCATTGCCATAACGACTTAGGTCTAGCAACCGCTAATTCTATTGAAGGAATTATTAACGGGGCTAGGCAAATAGAATGTACCGTTAATGGCATTGGCGAACGTGCCGGAAACACTGCTTTGGAAGAAGTTGTTATGATCATGAAACAGCATCCTTATCTAAATTTAGACACTAATATCAATACGACAATGTTATATGGCATCAGTCAATTAGTTTCTGAAAACATGGGTATTTATACCCAACCCAACAAAGCTATTGTTGGTGCAAATGCATTTGCGCACAGCTCGGGAATTCATCAAGATGGAGTGATTAAAAATCGGGAAACTTATGAAATAATCGACCCGAAAGATGTTGGCGTTACAGAGTCGGCTATCGTACTTACTGCAAGAAGTGGTCGTGCAGCCTTAGCATACAGAGCTAAAAACGTAGGCTATGAACTTACTAAACTTGAATTGGACGTTGTCTATGCGGAGTTCTTAAATTTTGCAGACACCAAAAAAGAAGTGATAGATTCTGATATTCACGAAATTATAAAAACCACTAAGATTTATAACTAAATCAAATACGCATTTATGAAAAAAACTCTGTTTGATAAAGTTTGGGACGCCCATGTCGTTGATACAGTTGAAAACGGCCCCCAAGTGCTATACATTGACAAGCATTTAATTCATGAAGTCACTAGTCCACAGGCTTTTAATGAATTAGAAGAGCGAAACATTCCTGTTTTTAGACCACAGCAAATAGCAGCTACAGCTGACCACAATACGCCTACTCTAGAACAACATCTACCGGTTAAAGATGAGTTATCTAGAAAACAACTTGCTCAACTCTCTGAGAACTGTCGAAAAAACAATATTACTCTTTATGAATTAGGCCATAAATATAATGGGATTGTACACGTAATGGCGCCTGAACTAGGCATCACTCAGCCTGGAATGACTATGGTTTGTGGTGACAGTCACACCTCTACACATGGGGCTTTTGGAACCATCGCTTTTGGAATTGGAACCAGCCAAGTTGCCCAAGTATTTGCGAGTCAGTGTTTGTTGTTATCAAAACCTAAAAGCTTACGAGTAACTGTCAACGGTACACTTAAAAATGGAGTGCTTTCTAAGGATGTAATCTTATATATTATCTCAAAATTAGGCACTAATTCTGGGACAGGTTATTTCTGTGAATATGCAGGCGATGTCTTTGAAAAGATGAGTATGGAAGGTCGAATGACCGTTTGTAACATGAGTATTGAAATGGGAGCTCGAGGCGGAATGATTGCGCCGGATGAAACCACGTTTGACTATGTAAAAGGCCGTGAATTTGCCCCTAAAAATGAGGCATTTGATAAAAAAGTAGCCTATTGGAAAACGCTTCCAACTGATGATGGTGCTCCTTTTGATAAAGAATATTTCTTTGATGCAGAAGATATTGAACCGATGGTTACTTACGGTACAAATCCCGGAATGGGGATTAAAATATCTGATAAAATCCCTGTAAATAATGACCCTTCATTTAAGAAGTCACTGCAGTATATGAATTTTGAAGCTGGTAAATCGTTGATTGACACGCCTATAAATTTTGTGTTTATTGGCAGCTGTACAAATTCTAGAATCGAAGATTTTAGAGTCGCTGCCGATTATGTTAAAGGAAAAAAGAAGGCCAAAAATGTAACTGCATGGCTAGTACCTGGAAGTAAACAAGTAGAAACTCAAATTATAGAAGAAGGCCTAAAAGATATATTTAATGATGCTGGGTTTGAGTTAAGACAACCTGGATGTTCAGCCTGTTTAGCTATGAATGACGATAAAATTCCACAAAACGAATACTGTGTATCTACATCAAATAGAAATTTTGAGGGTAGACAAGGACAAGGGGCAAGAACTATTTTGGCGAGTCCATTAATGGCCGCTGCAACAGCTATTGAAGGTAAAATCATTGACATCACTAAACAATTAAATTAATGGAAAAATTTAAAACACATACGTCTCAAGCAATTCCATTAAATATTGCAAATGTAGACACGGATCAGATCATACCAGCTCGTTTTTTAAAGGCGACTGACAAAAAAGGGTTTGGGGACAACGTCTTTAGAGATTGGCGTTTTAATAAAGCAGGGAAGGCAGTCTCAAACTTCTCTCTTAATAATCCATTATACTCTGGGAGTATTTTAATTGCAGGCGACAATTTTGGATGTGGCTCAAGTCGAGAACATGCAGCATGGGCACTGGTAGGGTTTGGATTCAAAGTAATTGTCTCTAGCTTCTTTGCGGACATCTTTAAAGGGAATGCCCTCAACAATGGTTTATTGCCTGTACAAGTGTCAGAAGGCTTTTTAAATGCACTATTTGCCGCAATTGACACGGATGCATCCACGTTATTTGAAGTGAATTTAGAAGCTCAAACCATCAGCATTAAAGGGACCAATTTGAGCGAAAGTTTTGAAATTGATCCTTACAAAAAAACATGTATGATTAATGGCTATGACGATATTGATTATTTATTAAGTAAAAAAGAACTCATCGAAGCCTTTGAGCTTCAAAAACCCTATTGATATGAACTTAAAAATCGCTGTACTCTCTGGAGACGGAATTGGACCCGAAGTCACTCAAGAAGCTGTGAAAGTATTAAAAGCAATTGCGGTCAATTTTGATCACAATTTTAGCTTTACACCTGCGCCCGTTGGCGCCATTGCGATCGATCAAGTTGGCGATCCATTACCCGAAAGCACGCTTGATGTTTGTAGAGCCAATGATTCTATATTATTTGGCGCTATTGGACACCCAAAATATGATAATGATCCTTCTGCAAAAGTACGTCCAGAACAAGGCCTTCTTAAACTCCGCAAACAGTTAGGGTTATATGCCAACATAAGACCCGTAAAAGCTTATGAATCATTACTTGGAAAATCGCCTTTAAAGAAAAAAATAATTAAAGGGACGGACATTAGTATTTACAGAGAACTAACTGGTGGAATTTATTTTGGAGAAAAAAAAATAAGTGCCGATGGAAATACAGCTTCTGACCTTTGTGAGTATTCTCGTTACGAAATAGAGCGAATTGCACACCTTGCGTTCAAAGCCGCCAAAGCAAGGCGACAAAAGGTAACTCTGATTGATAAGGCCAATGTATTAGAAAGCTCTAGGCTTTGGAGAAAAGTTGTTGGTGAACTTGCAAAAGACTACCCAGAAATAGAACTGGACTACTTGTTTGTAGACAATGCTGCTATGCAAATGATTTTGAATCCAACACAGTTTGATGTAATTCTAACAGAAAACTTATTTGGAGACGTAATCAGTGATGAGGCAAGTGTCATAGGAGGGTCAATTGGGCTATTAGCTTCTGCCTCAGTTGGAGACAAACACTCTATGTTTGAACCAATCCACGGTTCGTATCCACAAGCTGAAGGAAAAGGAATTGCAAACCCAATCGCTTCCATATTATCTGCCGCTATGTTACTAGATCACTTCGAGTTGCATAAGGAAGCTGAAATGATAAGAACAGCCGTTGAAAAGTCACTTAAACTAAACATCACTACACCCGATCTTAACACAAAATTTGATAATATTTCGACCAGTAAAGTGGGTGATTTCATAGAGGACTACATTAACAATCCGGATGATTCAAATATGAATTTTAGAAATATGCATCTTGGACAGTCTACTATTATTTAATGAAATTATCAAATATTTTATAAAAAAAAAGCCCCGCTATTGCGAGGCTTTTTTTTACAGTCTAATGGTTTTGCCATTACTATTTTTAAAATGATATTGTAGATACGTGTAAGCATCTCTTGGCATTACTTTTACCCATTTTTTATGTTCAAAATACCATTTTGTACGTATGGATGGGAAGCCTTTAGTAATAAAGGCTGCTATGAAAGGGTGTGTGTTTAAAGTCACGTCTTTATAGCCTTTTTTAATAATTTGATCCAGCTGATGATTGATTTTTTCGATCAAAACAATAGGAGCTTCAACTTCAGCGCCATTAATTCCGTTAGGATTTGCTTCCTTGGTCTTAATGTTCATTTCTGGTCGAACACGTTGTCTTGTGATTTGAATTAACCCAAACTTGCTTGGAGGTAATATTTTGTGTTTGGCTCTGTCGTCTTTCATCTCATCTCTAAGATGATTAAAGAGTTTTTTGCGATTCTCCGCTTTATTCATATCAATAAAATCAATTACAATTATTCCTCCCATATCACGCAATCTAAATTGGCGTGCTAGTTCGGTTGCAGAAATTAAATTGACTTCTAATGCAGTATCCTCTTGGTTTCTTTGTTTGCTTGAACGATTACCACTGTTGACATCAACTACATGAAGGGCTTCTGTATGCTCAATAATTAAATAAGCACCTCGAGCCATTGATACGGTTTTTCCAAACGAAGTCTTGATTTGTCTTTCAATTCCAAATTTTTCAAAAATTGGTGTTTTAGGATCGTGATAATTCACAATCGACTCTTTGTGAGGTGCGATCTGAATTACATAATCTTTAACTTGATTGAAAAGCACTTCATTATCAACCGTAATACCAGTGAAGGTATCATTGAAAATATCTCTTAAAATAGAGGAAGCCTTGTTCATTTCACCAAGAACTTTACTTGGCGTATGGGCGCGTGGAATTGCTTTACATATAGATTCCCACTTTGAGTATAAACTTTGAAGATCTTTATCGAGTTCTGCTACCTTTTTATCTGTAGCAACAGTACGAATAATGACTCCAAATCCTTTTGGTGTTATACTTCTTACAAGACGTTTTAATCGCTCTTTTTCTTTTCGACTTTCAATTTTTTGAGAAATTGATATACGGTCTGAAAAAGGGACGAGTACTAAATAGCGTCCAGCCAGAGAGATCTCAGAACTTATTCTAGGTCCCTTTGTGGAAATTGGTTCTTTTACAATTTGAACTAAAATAGATTGGTTTGACTTTATAATTTCGTCAATATTACCATCTTTTTTCATGTCTTCTTCAAAAGTGAAGTTTTTTAAAGAATAATCTTTTAATTTACCTGTGCTTACACGTTTCATGAATTTCATAAGCGTTGGATACTTGGGTCCAAGATCATGGTAATGCAAGAATGCATCCTTTTCATACCCTACATTTACAAATGCAGCGTTAAGACCCGGAACAGATTTTCTGACTTTGGCTAAAAACACATCGCCTACAGAAAACTTGCTATTATCTTCATCTTTTTGAAATTCAATTAATTTTCCATCTTTTAATAAGGCAAAATCAACATTATCTGAATTTGATCGAATTATTAATTCTTTATTCATAAGTGTTAATTTTAATCTGAACATTGTTGTACAGACGGATTATAATATTTTTTTCTTGATTCATTCCTATAAACACATAGGAGTATAACCTTGAATATCTAAACAAATTGTTTAAATACTAAGATTTCACAGGATTTAATCCAGTAAACTCGTGTACTCAGTAAGGTGTGACTGAATTTTTCACGAATTAGATATCAAAGAACGTTCTGTAAATAAATCGAAAAAGTAGCTTTTGCTACTTTTTCAAATTATTTCTTCTTGTGACGGTTAGCACGACGTCTTTTTTTACGCTTATGCGTTGCTACCTTATGTCTTTTACGTTTTTTACCACTTGGCATAAATGTATTTTTTAGAAATTAGTAATTAATTTATTTGTTTACTTTAACCTTCGATTTAACGCCCTCTACAAAAACTTTAGATGGCTTAAACGATGGAATGTTGTGAGCTGGAATTTTGATTGAAGTATTTTTAGAAATATTTCTACCAATTTTCTCGGCTCTTGTTTTAATAATGAAGCTTCCAAACCCTCTTAGATAAACATTTTCACCTGTCTCTAAAGACCCTTTTACTTCGCTCATAAAAGATTCAACAGTTGCTAACACATCTCCTTTTTCAATTCCTAAGTCGTTGGAGATCTTAGCTACAATTTCAGCTTTAGTCATTTTATATCTTATTTTAAAAGTTAATGTTTTTTAATAGGCTTGCAAATATATGTATTTTAAATTCAATATTTCATCCCTAAAGAATTAAAATTAAATATATTAAAAGATTATTTTTGCAGCTCAACCAATTTTAAAAATGAACTTCAACTCAAGTTTAACTATCTGGTACTCAGTAAACAAGAGAGATTTGCCTTGGCGAAGATCTAAGAATCCTTACAATATATGGTTGTCTGAAATTATACTACAACAAACCCAAGTCAAACAAGGTCTGCCTTATTATGAAGCATTTATATCCAAATTCTCAAGCATCCAAGACCTCGCTAATGCATCGGAAACTGAAGTGTTAAAACTTTGGCAAGGGTTGGGCTACTACTCTAGGGCTAGGAATCTTCACTTCTCAGCAAAATATATCACAGAACATTTGGGTGGCGTATTTCCACAAAACTACAAGGAGCTTTTGCAACTTAAAGGGGTGGGCGATTACACAGCAAGCGCTATTGCCTCCATTTGCTACGAGGAGTCTGTAGCAGTTGTGGACGGAAATGTGTATCGTGTTTTAGCTCGATATTTTGGCATAGATACGCCCATAAACAGCTCTGAAGGGGTTAAACAATTTAAAACTCTTGCAGAATCCTTGCTTCCCATCTCCAACTTTGGAGATTACAACCAAGCAATCATGGAGTTTGGAGCCCGACAATGCAAACCTCAATCGCCCATCTGTGGCGAATGCCCTTTAAGCGTAAATTGTAAAGCCTATGCTACAGGAACTATAAAATTACTTCCCGTTAAACTAAAAAAAACAAAGGTATCTAAAAAGTACTTTAATTTTATAGTCATGACTTATGAAGACAATTATACGTACTTGGAGCAGCGCACAGAAAAAGGGATCTGGCAGCAATTATATCAATTTCCACTCATCGAAACAGAAGCGCCAGTAACAGCAGAAGACTTATTAATTCATTTCGAGTCTCTTCCATTAATTCCAGCAACCTACAAAGAGTTAGTATTATTTAATGAAACAGACCTAATCCACAAACTATCTCACCAAGAGTTGCATATAAAGTTTTGGATTTTAAAAACCTCAACTCTAATTAAAGACGGTGTTAAGTGGTCCGATATTAAGTCGTATCCTGTTCCTATTGTTATTGAACGGTTTATTAATAATTTTCAAAATTAGGTATGAGCATCTCTAATTTTTAGATATCTTTATATCCAAATTTCAAATTAATTCAACTCTACAAATATTCACTTTTATGTCAGGAACTTTAAATAAAGTAATGCTTATTGGGCACCTAGGAGATGTGGTTAAAATGCACTATTTTGATGATAAAAATTGTGTAGGACGCTTCTCTTTAGCTACTAACGAAACCTACACTAATAAGCAAACAAACGAAAAAGTAACAAATACTGAGTGGCACAATATCGTGGTGCGAAATAAAGGAGCTGAAATATGTGAGAAATACCTGAAAAAAGGTGATAAAGTATACATTGAAGGCCGATTGAAAACACGTAAATGGCAGGATGACAAAGGAAATGATCGTTATTCTACTGAAATTCAATGTGTTGATTTCACCTTCTTAACCGCCAAAAGCGAAAACGCTCAACCCGCTGGTGAATTGGAAAACAAAAACTCCATAACTACCCTACATAAAGCTGAAATGTCCCAAGAACAACCTAATGACCTGCCTTTTTAATTGAATTTTAACTGAAATTATATAATTGAATTCTGAACTCTTAAGCATCGTGCCACTTTTAAATTCATCGCTAATCCCTGGTCTCATTGGGCTTTTGGTGCTTTTGATCGCTTCTGGACTAATTTCTGGGGCTGAAGTCGCGCTTTTTTCTCTAACCCAAAAAGACTTAGACGAGGCCAAGAAAACCAAATCAAAGTCTTTTGAAATCATTATCGAACTTCTAACACAACCAAAAAAATTACTTGCGTCTATACTAGTCGCTAACAATTTTATAAATATCGCAATCGTCCTATTATTTGCATCTTTAGGAGAAGTCTTGTTCAAAGGGATTGATTCTGAACTCAGTTTTGGAGGCTTAAAAATTGACTTAGTCTTTTTTATTGAAGTGATTGTAATTACATTTTTGATTTTACTGATTGGGGAAATCCTACCTAAAGTATATGCTAACAGAAACAACTTAAAGTTTTCAAAATTCATGGCTTACCCCTTAAAAGCTCTGGATATAATAATTTCTCCTATTAGCATTCCTATGCAAAAAGCAACTCTTGGAATTCATAAAAAACTAGGGAAGCAAAAATCGACTTTAAATGTAGGCCATTTATCCCAAGCATTAGAACTCGCCAGTGATGAAGACACTACACAAGAAGAGCAGAAAATACTACAAGGGATTGTATCATTTGGAAATACAGACACCAAACAAGTAATGCGCCCACGTATTGACATATTTGCCTTAGACCAGTCGATAAAGTACAGTGAAATAATTCCTGAAATTATAAAAAATGGCTATTCTCGTATCCCTGTTTATAATGACAGTATCGATAGTGTTACTGGGATATTATATGTAAAAGACTTATTACCTCATCTTCAAAAAAATGAATTTGATTGGACCACTTTATTGAGAGCACCATTTTTTGTTCCTGAGAACAAAAAACTAGATGATTTGATGGTCGAGTTTCAAGAGAAAAAAATTCATCTTGCCGTAGTGGTTGATGAGTATGGTGGCACTTCGGGTGTAGTCTCATTAGAGGATGTTATTGAAGAAATTGTTGGAGATATTAGTGATGAATTTGATGATGACGATTTAATATACTCAAAGCTAGATGCCAACAATTTTATTTTTGAAGGAAAAACAACTTTAAGGGACTTTTATAGAATTATAAAAATTGATGATGAATCGGTTTTTGAAGACGAAAAAGGAGAGGCAGAAACCTTAGCAGGGTTTGTGCTTGAAATCTCAAAAAGCTTTCCAAAAATAAATAGTGAAATTAATTTTAAAACGTATACGTTTACTGTAGAAGCTCTTAGTAATAAACGCATTAAGCAATTAAAAGTAACTTTGAAAAAATAATGAAACTATACACTGTTCTCTTATGCATTTTAATGTGCTTGTCTTGTGATGAAGTTTTAGTTCCTAAACCAAAAGCATTTCTGAGTTTAGATTATCCAAAAGCATCTTATCATGAAAGCCTATTAGAGTTGCCTTTTAAGTTTGAGAAAAACAAGTTAGCACAGCTGTCTTTTTCTAAAAAAAACAATAGCCTAGAAGGGCTTATTCTTCGATATCCAAACTTAAAGGCTTCAGTTTTTATTAACTACAAAAAAGTAAATAACAACTTAAAAAAACACATCGCTGACGCAAGAAAAATGACTCAAAAACACCGTCAAATTGCCGATGAGATCTCAGAACGTAAATATGATAATAATTGGGGGAAAGTACATGGGATGTTCTATGATCTTAAAGGAAATGTCGCGTCGCAATCACAATTTTATGTAACCGATAGTACAAGTCACTTTTTATCTGGAGCGCTGTACTTTGAAACAAAACCCAACTATGATTCCATATTACCTGCCATAAACTATATTCAAAAAGATATGATGCATCTTATTGAAAGCTTGCAATGGAAGTAACTTTCTAGGATTCTAAATCCGAACTCAATGGGTTCCACCCTTGTGCGGTTAATGGAATTTTAGCCTCGGCTCTTGTCACTAAATTCATGCCGTTGCCTGGATCAGTCATATACCCTATAACTGTTAAATTTGGATTGGCTTTGATTTTAGGGAAATCTTCTTGAGAAATGGTCATCAATAGTTCATAGTCTTCACCACCGTTTAGAGCAACAGTAGTGCTGTCCATATTAAACTCTTCACTTGTTGATATGACCTGTGGGTCTAGAGGGATTTTTGTTTCATATAAATCACACCCTACCTCGCTTTGTTTACATAAATGGATAATCTCTGAAGACAAGCCGTCGCTAATATCAATCATTGAAGTTGGCAATACATCAAGGTCCTTGAGAAGTTTTATAATGTCCTTTCGAGCCTCGGGCTTTAATTGACGTTCGATAATATAAGTGTAAGCCTCTAAATCAGGCTGATTGTTTGGGTTCACTTTAAAAACCTGTTTTTCACGTTCCAACACCTGAAGGCCTAGGTAAGCTCCACCAAGGTCCCCACTAACTACTAATAAATCATTTGACTGAGCACCACTTCGCTTTACCACAGATTCTAAATCTACTTCGCCAAGCGCGGTTACAGAAATCATAAGACCTGTCTGAGAAGACGTAGTATCACCACCAACAACATCCACTCCGTATACTTCTGCAGCTTGATGGATCCCTGCATAAAGAGCCTCTAGAGACTCCAACGAAAACCGATTAGAAACAGCAATAGAAACCGTTATTTGAGTCGCATTTGCATTCATCGCGTACACATCCGATAAATTAACCATTACAGCTTTGTAGCCCAAATGCTTTAATGGCATGTAACTTAAGTCAAAATGAACACCCTCTACGAGCAAGTCCGTTGTTAATACAACCAATTTATTTTTAAAATCTAATACCGCAGCATCATCTCCAATCCCTTTTAATGTAGAGGCATTTTTATCGTTAAACTGTTTGGTTAAATGGTCTATTAGCCCAAACTCACCTAGCGAGCTAATAGATGTGCGTTCTTGGTTTTTATCTTCAATCATTCTGCAAAAATAAGGCGCTTTTGGTAGATTTCAGACACATTTGATAAGTAATTCAATAGTTTTGGAGTTCTTTTCAGTTTTTGATGTAGTTTTGGGGATCGATTAATTGTGTGAAATTATGAATGTAGAAAAACCTTTTTTAATACTGTGTATCGCAATTGGGCTATTAACTTCCTGTGGCAACGAAACTTATGGAGACGAATTAGCCCCTCAAACCTATACTGCTACTTGGCCCTGTGAAAATGGAATGGCTGACATATACCCCTGTAATGGCTATGACCTTATGAGTTATATGTCTTTACAAGATTTGACTCCTGGTACTGGCGCAGGCAGTCTCTCTGGAAATGATTCATGGGGTTGGACGGACCCAACAACTAATAAGGAATATGCGCTCGTAGGGCTCAATTCTCATGCAGCTTTTGTAGATATAAGCAATCCTGTGGCGCCACTACTGATTGGCGTTTTACCAACAGCGACTGTAAACAGCTCTTGGAGAGATATAAAAGTATATCAAGATCATGCCTTTATTGTAAGTGAAGCTCCAGGGCATGGAATGCAAGTTTTTGACCTTACCCGGCTTAAAAACGTCTCTAATGCCCCAGAAATATTTACTGCTGACTCCCATTTTACAGATTTTGGCCAGGCTCATAATATTGTTATTAACGAGTCCTCAGGCTATGCTTACGTGGTAGGCGCAAATCGAAATGGGCCTTTTTCTGGAGGTGCCCTGTTTATAAATATTCAAAACCCTGCAGCACCCATTTCAGAAGGCGGATTTGCTGAGGGAGGGTATTCTCATGATGCACAAGTGGTTAATTATTCTGGTCCTGATGTTGACTATACTGGAAAAGAAATATTAGTAGGAAGCAATGAGACTGAAATTGTTATAGCTGATGTTTCTGACAAAGCAAATCCAATTACAATTTCAACTATAGCCTATTCAAATATTGGGTATACCCATCAAGGTTGGTTTACTGAAGATTTAATTCATTTTATAGTAGGCGATGAAAAAGATGAATTAAACATTGGAACGAACACACGCACACTTATTTTTGACTTTACTGACTTGGATAATCCTTTGTACGATTTTGACTATTTAGGAACAACTCTAGCTATTGATCACAACGGCTATACAAATGGAGATGATTATTATTTAGCCAATTATACGGCGGGTATTCGTGTGTTAGACTTATCTCAAATTGAAAACAATACGATCTCTGAAATTGGCTTTTTTGACACCTATCCAGAAAATGATAGTGCAGCATTTGATGGTGTTTGGAATATATATCCGTTTTTTACAAGTGAAAACATTATAATTAGCGACATCGACAGAGGTTTATTTATTATAAGAAGAAGTGATTTTTGATTTTCAAGCTATGTACTATAGTATTTACAACTATTATTTATTAGTCTTTTGGCTGTTTGCCAGCACAATACTCTTGAAGTGTTCTAAAGAAAAAGATTCTCAAACAAGTGGTGGCATTCCTTTAGAAATTGAGTCTGTCATAACTTTAGGAGGTTCCAAAAACGAGAGTGGACAGTCCGTAATTAAAACCTTCGATGGAGGCTATGCTGTTATTGGGCACACTCAGAGTATGGATGGAGATATCGCAGGTAAATCTAATGAGTCCTATGATTACTGGGTTCTGAAGTTTAATATTTTAAACGAGTTGGAATGGCAAAAAACATATGGTGGGAGTGATGACGATCGGGGTACTGATATAATTCAAACTTCAGAGGGTGGTTATACTGTGATTGGAAAAAGTAAAAGTGAAGACCTTGATGTTTCTGAAAACGCAGGATATGACGACTTTTGGATGATTAAATTAGACGGAAATGGTTCAATTTTGTGGGAATATTCCTTTGGGTACGCAGGAAGTGACGTCCCCTACTCTGTTATACAGACAAATGACAATGGGTACTTAGTGTCAGGAGTGTTGGATGTAACAGCCTCAAACGGTCAAGGCGATAGAGTTTCAAGCTCACAACGCAGGCATGCTGGTGGAGACTATTGGGTGATTAAATTAAATGCTAATGGCATTAAAGAATGGAGTAACTATTATGGCGGGAGCTTTACAGACACAGCTTACGACGCCATTCAAACTGAAGACAATGGCTATATTATTGTGGGCTCTTCAGATAGCAATGACGTTGACGTTGCAAACAATAAAGGTTCTTACGATTTTTGGGTTATTAAAATCTCTAACACAGGTGATTTAGTTTGGGAAAAATCGTTTGGTGGCAGCGAAATTGACGAAGCACGTGCCATAAGTAATACAGCAGATGGCAATTACTTAGTTGTAGGAGATACTAGAAGTGCTAACATTGACGTTTCTCAAAACAGAGGGGCTGCTGATTTATGGATGATTAAAATTAATTCCGAAGGATCTCTAATATGGGAAAAAACCTTGGGTGGAACGAACTTTGATGTCGGAAGATCCGTTTCAAAAACACAAGATAATGGATTTTTAATTGCCGGAAGCTCAAGAAGTTCAGATGGTGACTTAAGTAGTAATAAAGGTCAAAATGACGCCTTAATTCTAAAAATAAATAGCAGTGGGGACTTAGAATGGCAGAAAACCATTGGAGGAAGTGAAGTTGATTTTTTCTATGGAGCGGCCGAACTAACAGATGGATCCGTTGTGGCCGTTGGAGATACTAACAGCTCAAATGGTGATATTACAGAAAACAAAGGCTTTACAGACCTTTTAATCCTTAAGGCAAAATGAAACTGAAATCTCTTTTTTTAACTTTAACGCTTGTGATGCTATATGGCTGCAATACTGATTTGGACGATAGCACGAGCCAAACGACTGTAAGTCTAAAGTTTACTCATCATTGGGATGGAGTCCAGGTTACAAACTCAGATTTGAATGCGTTTAGTTACACCAATGCCTTTGGAAACCTTTTAAGTATTGAGCGCTTGCGCTACCTTATTTCTGACCTTGTATTGACAAAAAATAATGGGCAAACTATTGAAATAGAGGACTATAGACTGATCGACATTGCAAATGAGAGCTCTTTAGCTTACGTGACCACGGATCTAATTGAAACCGGATCTTATAGTAATATTTCATTTGTATTTGGATTCACAAATGAAAAAAACTCTAACGGGTCTTATAATGATCTCAATTCTGAATCTTGGAATGTTCCTTTAATGCTTGGAGGCGGCTATCACTACATGCAAATGGATGGGAAGTTTTTGAATACTGATAATATAGAACAAGGATATAATTACCACGCTATTAGAGCCGTTGACAACCCAGGAGATAATCCGAGCTTTCCGCAAGACACCTTTTTTAGAGTCAATTTGGGTGCTGTAAGTATTAAAGAGGATGGTGAAATTAATATTGCTATGAATATTGCTGAATGGTTTAAAAATCCAAGCACCTGGAACCTAAATGACTATAATCAAATGCTAATGCCAAATTCTGCGGCTCAAATAATTATGTATGAGAACGGACAAAATGCTTTTACTTTGGTGAATAATAACTAACCCATAATGAGGACTCTGAAATCAAATATAATCTCGTTTTTATTGACACTCCTAGCGTTGTCGTGTAATAAAGAATCAACAGATTCTTATGTAAATACAACCACTCCAAGTCCTTTGCAAATTCCTCCACTGTTTGAATCCCTCATACTCAACCCTATTATTCCATCAAACAACCCTCAAACACAAGAAGGGATTTCACTAGGAAGAAAATTATTTTATGACCCAATTTTATCTGCAGACAACACTCAAGCCTGTGCCAGCTGCCATAACCCTACAAATGCTTTTACGGATAGTAGCCGATTTAGCGAAGGAATTGATGGGTTTTTCGGCATCAGGAACTCAATGCCTTTATTTAATTTAGCATGGAACTATGAAGATCGTTTTTTCTGGGATGGGCGTGAATCCGGACTAGAAAACCAAGCCTTTGAGCCCATTACTAACCCAATTGAAATGCATACCACTTGGCCTGAAGTAGCAGAAAAAATATCTCAAGATTTAGAGTACCCACAGCTCTTTAAGGCTGCTTTTGGAGACCTACCTATTGATTCTGTTTTAGTTTCAAAAGCCATTGCTCAGTTTGAAAGAATTCTCATTTCTGCAAACTCAAAATTTGACAACTATTTATTAGGAACTAGCGATTTATCTGCACAGGAGATTAGCGGATTTAATATTTTTATGGATGAATCAAAAGGCGATTGCTTTCATTGCCACGGAAGTGAAAACAACCCTCTATGGACAGACAATAAATTTCACAATAATGGCTTAGATTCAGAAATAACAGACCTAGGCCTTGGTCGTGTTACAGGAGATCCTTCGGATGATGGGAAATTTAAATCACCATCATTGAGAAATCTAATTTTTACAGCACCTTACATGCATGATGGGCGATTTTCAACTTTAGAAGACGTTATTAATCACTATAGCGAAGGACTTCAAAACTCCACAACTATTGACCCGTTGATGAAAAAAGTAGCTCAAGGAGGTGTGCAGCTCAGTTTTCAAGAAAAAGCCAACCTTAAGGCTTTTTTATTAACCTTAACAGACGAGGACTTTATAAGCAACCCGAAATTTTCAAATCCATAGGTAAAAGCTATCTTCTCATATATTAATATAATGTTAGGATTTATGGAAATCCCCACCTTATGTTGTATATTTGTTCCCTATTTGGAAAGCAGCTATATAAGCACTATGATAAAAGTTTCAGAAACAGCAAAAAGTAAAGTCTTGCAATTAATGCAAGAAGATGGTTTTGATCCCAGCAAAGACTATGTTAGAGTTGGTGTAAAAAGTGGGGGATGCTCAGGATTGTCTTACGACTTAAAGTTTGATAAATCTCAGATCGATGGTGATAAGTTGTTTGAAGATAATGGAGTAAAAATTGTAGTTGATACCAAAAGTTTTCTGTATCTAATTGGAACTACCCTAGAGTATTCCGGAGGGTTGAATGGAGCAGGATTTGTGTTTAATAACCCCAATGCAAATCGCACTTGTGGGTGTGGAGAATCTTTTTCTTTATAATATAATTTACAAACGGTATGAGTAAGTACACAGAAGACGATTTAAGAGAAGAGTTAAAAACCAAAGAGTATGAATATGGTTTTTATACAGATCTAGATTCTGAAACGTTTCCAATTGGGTTAGACGAATCTATTGTAAGAGCAATTTCAAAGAAAAAGGAAGAGCCTGAATGGATGACAGAGTGGAGGCTAGAAGCTTTTAAGATTTGGAAAAGCATGAAGGAACCAGACTGGGCAAACGTAAAATATCAAAAACCAGACTTTCAAGCAATTGCCTATTACTCAGCTCCAACTGCTGTAGACCCTAACAAAACACTTGATGATGTAGATCCCGACTTATTAGCGATGTACAAGAAATTAGGCATCTCTGTTGATGAACAAAAGAAGATGAATAACGTCGCAATGGATATTGTAGTAGACTCCGTATCGGTTGCCACCACCTTTAAAAAAACCTTAGGAGAAAAAGGAATTATCTTTATGAGCATCTCGGAGGCCATTAAAGAACACCCTGAACTCGTTAAAAAATATATTGGAACAGTAGTCCCTACAACAGACAATTACTATGCAGCACTTAACAGTGCGGTATTTAGTGATGGTAGTTTTTGTTACATCCCTAAAGGTGTGAGATGTCCAATGGAACTCTCTACTTATTTTAGAATAAATCAAGCAGGAACAGGTCAATTTGAACGCACACTATTAATTGCAGACGAAGCTAGTTACGTGAGTTATCTTGAAGGCTGTACCGCCCCTAGTAGAGATGAAAACCAATTACATGCAGCCGTTGTAGAGTTAATTGCACTAGATGCTGCTGAAATCAAATACTCAACTGTCCAGAACTGGTACCCAGGGAACGCAGAAGGAAAAGGTGGGGTTTACAATTTTGTGACAAAAAGAGGTGTTTGTGAAAAGGACGCTAAAATTTCTTGGACTCAAGTTGAAACAGGAAGTGCTGTTACATGGAAATATCCATCCTGCATATTGAAAGGAGATAACTCAGTAGGAGAATTTTACTCTATTGCAGTTACAAACAACTACCAACAAGCTGATACAGGAACAAAAATGATTCACTTGGGTAAAAACACCAAGTCAACAATCATTAGCAAAGGAATATCAGCTGGAAAATCACAAAATAGCTACAGAGGCTTGGTGCAAATAAGCTCTAGAGCTGATAACGCTAGAAACTTTTCCCAATGTGACAGTTTGTTAATGGGAAATGAATGTGGCGCACACACCTTTCCTTACATTGAGGTTAAAAATAAGACTGCCCAGATTGAGCATGAGGCTACCACAAGTAAAATTGGTGAAGACCAGATATTTTACTGTAACCAGCGTGGAATTGAAACCGAAAAAGCAATAGCGTTAATTGTTAACGGATTTAGTAAAGATGTATTAAATAAACTCCCAATGGAATTTGCTGTTGAAGCACAAAAACTATTAGAAATAAGTTTAGAGGGTTCTGTAGGATAAAATTTAAAAAATGAAAAGAATATTTATATTTCTCTTAATAACTTCAGTTTTAAGCTGTAAAAACTCAACTCCTGAGGGACTGACGACTATCAAAGGAAACTATATCTTTTTTGAAGATGCGGCAGTTTTACAAAATGACAATGAAATTTATGGGGTGTTTTTAAATGCTAAAGCTATAGAATTAAATAAAAAAGCAGCGTCATTCAAAACAAGTAATACAGATATGGTAAACGTAGAAATAACTGGAATTATCTCTACAAAAAAAGACCCAAAAATTTTATGGGAAAATAAAATAGAAATTATTGATATCATCGCTGTTTCTGCAGCAAAAGAAACGGATAATACACTAAAATTAGGCACAGAATAATTATGTTAAAAATAACTAATTTACATGCACACATTGACGAAAAGTCAATTCTTAAAGGCATAAATCTAGAGATAAAACCAGGAGAAGTACATGCTATTATGGGGCCTAATGGCTCTGGAAAAAGCACACTTGCCTCAGTAATCGCTGGAAAAGAAGAATACGAAGTTGAAAAAGGAGAAATCACCTTAGAAGGTCAAAATATCGACGAACTTTCTGTTGAAGAACGGGCACATAAAGGAATCTTTTTATCCTTTCAGTACCCAGTAGAAATCCCTGGAGTTACAGTAACTAACTTCATAAAAACGTCGCTAAATGAAATGCGTAAAGCAAAAGGTTTAGATGATATGCCCGCCAAAGAAATGCTAAAACTGATTCGTGAAAAATCAGAGTTGTTGGAAATTGACAGAAAATTTTTATCTAGATCTCTAAACCAAGGATTTTCAGGTGGTGAAAAAAAACGAAATGAAATTTTTCAAATGGCAATGTTAGAGCCAAAACTAGCTATCCTAGATGAAACGGATTCAGGTTTGGATATTGATGCACTTAGAATTGTTGCTAATGGAGTTAATAAATTAAAGTCCAAAGACAATGCAGTCGTAATCATTACTCATTACCAACGCCTACTAGATTACATTGTACCTGATTATGTACACGTACTCTACAATGGGAAAATTGTAAAATCAGGAACCAAAGAACTAGCCTTCGAATTAGAAGAAAAAGGCTACGACTGGATTAAACAAGAATCTGGAAATTAAAAGAACGCAAAGCCTTTATGGAACTTAAAGAAAAATTAGTATCCTCTTTTATTGCTTTTGAAAATCAGATTTCATTAGACAACACTTTTGTTCACTCAATGAGAACAGAGGCTCTTACCCATTTTGAAAACAAAGGATTTCCTGAAAAAAAAGAAGAGGCTTGGAAATATACAAGCCTAAAAAAGGTTCTCAAAGAAGACTTTAGTGTATTTTCAAAAACAGAACATGCTTTGGAGTATAAAGATGTTCAACCCTATTTCATACACGATATTGACAGTTATAAGATTGTATTTGTGGACGGAAAATATGCGTCTCACCTATCTCAAACTACACATGATGGCATTGATATTTGCCTCATGTCTTATGCTTTAGAAAAACCAAAATACCGATCGGTAATTGAAAACTATTTTAATAAAATAATAGAAAAGAATAGCTTAACGTCGCTAAATACTGCTTTTGTAAACGAAGGGGCCTATATCCATATTACTAAAAATAAATTGGTTGAAAAACCTATTCAGATTATTCATTTTTCAACTGGAAATGAGGCAGCTCTTTTGCTACAGCCTAGAAATCTAATTGTAGTAGATGAAAATGCACATGTTCAAATCATAGAACGTCACCAAAGTCTTACGGACAATCCAACCTTAACCAATAGTGTAACCGAAATATTTGCTGCTAAAAGAGGGATTATTGATTACTATAAAGTTCAAAATGACAAAGAGAATGCTTCACTTATAGACAGCACGTTTATAGACCAAGGAAGAGAGAGTCACGTTTCTGTTCATACATTTAGTTTTGGCGGTAAATTAACACGGAATAATTTAAACTTTTATCAAAATGGTGAGCACATGGACTCTACCTTGAAAGGGGTGACCATAATTGGAAACAAACAACATGTAGACCACAATACACTGGTTCACCATATTGAACCAAATTGTGAAAGCCATCAAGATTATAAGGGAATATTTAGCGATAGCTCTGTAGGGGTTTTTAACGGAAAAGTACTTGTAAATAAAGAAGCCCAAAAAACCAATGCTTTTCAGGCTAACAACAACCTACTTGTTAATGATAAAGCGACAATAAACACCAAGCCTCAGTTAGAGATTTTTGCAGATGACGTGAAATGCTCGCATGGATGTACTATTGGACAGTTAGACGAAAATGCACTGTTTTACTTGCGCGCAAGAGGAATACCTGAAAAAGAAGCAAAAGCACTTTTAATGTATGCCTTTGCAAATAACGTTTTAGAAAGTGTTAAAATTCCTCAATTAAAAAACAGAATTAATAAATTGATTGCTAAAAAACTGGGCGTTAATATTGGATTTGATTTGTAATGAAAAACCAAAACTCAAATATGATTTTTGATGTAGAAAATATCCGAAATGATTTTCCGATACTTTCGAGAAATGTTAATGGGAAGCCCTTAATTTACTTTGACAATGCGGCTACCTCACAAACACCTCAGCAAGTTATTGATGTCATTGTCGATTATTACTCAAATTACAATTCAAATATCCATAGAGGAGTACACACACTAAGTCAGGAAGCAACAGACAAATATGAAGGCGCTCGGCAAATAATTCAAAAGCACTTTAACGCGTTGCATTCTCACGAAATCATATTTACTTCTGGGACTACTCATAGTATTAATTTGGTAGCGAATGGATTTGCTGGCTTGCTAACGAAATCTGATACTGTTTTAGTATCTGCATTAGAACACCATAGCAACATTGTACCTTGGCAAATGCTTTGTGAAAAAACAAAAGCAACTTTAAAAGTAATTCCCATGACACAAGAGGGGGCCTTAGACATGGATGCTTATGACAACTTGTTGCTTTTAAATCCAAAACTGGTTTTTGTAAATCATATTTCTAACGCCTTGGGAACCATTAACCCTATTGAGGAAATGATTCAAAAAGCACATAAAGTAGGAGCTGCAATATTAATTGATGGCGCACAGGCTTGCCCTCACATTAAGCCCGATGTTCAGGCTTTAGATGTAGACTTTTATGTGACTTCTGGACATAAAATGTGTGGACCAACAGGAGTTGGAATGCTCTATGCAAAAGAAGCTTGGCTTCATAAACTGCCCCCTTATCAGGGAGGTGGAGAAATGATTTCGGAGGTAACCTTTGAAGAAACAACTTATGCTGGACTCCCTCATAAATTTGAAGCTGGAACTCCAAATATTTGTGGTGGAATCGCTTTTGGAGCGGCGATTGACTACATGAATTCTATTGGTTTTGATGCTATTGCTTCTTACGAACATGAGCTATTAGAATATGCTACTGGGAAAATGAATGCTATTAGTGGTATGAAAATCTACGGCCCAAAAGAAAACAAAACATCAGTGATCTCATTTAACATTGAAGGTGTCCATGCCTATGACCTTGGAACTATTATTGATAAGCTAGGGATTGCAATTCGTACAGGGCAACACTGCGCACAGCCAATTATGGATTTCTTTGGAATCTCAGGAACTGCTAGAGCCTCCTTTTCTTTCTATAATACCAAACAAGAAATAGATGTTTTTGTAGAAGGGGTTAAAAGAGCCACAATGATGTTGCGTTAGTTTATATTTTATTACTTTTATAAAATAACTTGTATAAATTGACTTTACCAAAGGCATATGAAACTACTAATCACTTGTTTGACTTTAATTGTTTTAGCTTGTAACTCTGCTAAAGCACCAAATGATAACTCCTTAAAAGAGTTAGGACAATATGAGCTCACCGTAATATACCAGGCGCATACCCGTGGTTTTTTTGAAGAAATTTCTATAACTGAAAAATCAGTTATCTTATTTAAAGACTATGAAAAACTAAAGCCTATCACAGGTACAATTTCTGCTAAAGAATGGAAAATCTGTATTGATTTAGTGGAGGCGATTGACCTCAAATCTATAAGTCAATTAACGGCTCCTTCTAATTTAAGACAATCAGATCGAGTGCCTTTCGCACACGTATCCATAATTAAAAAAGGAGATACTATAAAATCCAGTGATTTCGACCACAAAAACCCACCTAAAGAACTAAAGGAGTTAGTTGAGCTTATAATATCTATAAAAGAAAATTAAGATTCCAATTTAAGAATTGTATTTTTGTAGTATGAAAATTGAAACCATAAAAGAAGAGTTAATAGACGAGTTTTCTATGTTTGAAGACTGGATGGAGCGGTACGAATATATGATTGAACTAGGGAAATCATTACCGATCGTTGAACCACAGTTCAAAACTGAGGATAATATCATTAAAGGGTGTCAAAGTAAGGTCTGGCTTCATGCTGAGTTAGAAAGTGATAAAATTATATTTACTGCTGACAGTGATGCAATTATAACAAAAGGCATTGTAGCAATTTTGATTAGAGTTTTTTCAAACCAAAGCCCTGAAATTATCCTAAAGACAAATACTGAGTTTATTGACGAAATTGGGCTTAAAGAGCACCTATCTCCCACTCGAGCAAATGGCTTAGTAAGTATGATTAAAAAAATAAAAATGTATGCAGTAGCATATCAAACACAAATAGGATTATGAATACCGAAGAAATTGACGTTAATGCTTTAGGAGAAAAAATAGTTCGTGTCATAAAAACAATTTTTGATCCAGAAATACCAGTAGATATTTATGAACTAGGGCTCATTTATGATGTCTTTGTAAATGAAGATTATGAGGTAAAAGTCTTAATGACGCTGACCACTCCAAACTGTCCGGTCGCTGAAACGCTTCCTTTAGAAGTAGAAGAAAAAATAAAATCATTAGATGCTGTCAAAGACGCAGAAGTTGAAATCACTTTTGATCCCCCTTGGACGCAAGACTTGATGAGTGAAGAAGCTAAGCTAGAACTTGGAATGCTATAATCATGAAAACGCCTGAGATTATAAATCGTGTAGCTAATAGCGCTTTAATCACAATTGACTTAGAAGACTATTACCCTAACGGAACTCGTGTAGTGTTTGACATTAAAGACTGGTTATACGAAAGCTTAGTTCTTCGCGAAAAAGAATTCAGAGCCTTTGTAGAGGCACATGAATGGAGTGCCTATCAAAATAAATATATTGCCCTTTGCTGTACTTCAGATGCAATCATTCCAGGGTGGGCCTATATGCTTGTAAGACTCCGGCTCTCAGGAACTGCTAAACAGGTTGTTGTTGGCGACTTAGAAGCTTTAGAAACGAGTCTTTATCAAAAAATAATTAACGATTTGGATCTCAGCCACTGTACAAACAAACCTGTAATTATTAAAGGCTGTTCTAATAAGCCTGTTCCACAAAATGCTTATCTTTTTTTGATTGACAAATTGCAACCTACTGCAAAATCGATACTTTATGGAGAAGCATGTTCATCAGTACCTCTTTACAAGAAAAAATAAGACTTTATTTATTATTAATCCCCAAATCTATTAACACATGAAAAAAATAATTTTATTAATTGCATTAACAGTACAAACTCACAGTATTTATTCACAAGAAAAAACACAAGATAGTATCCCTAGTTCTGCGTGGACAAAAGGAGGCACCTTCTCATTTTTACTAAATCAATCTTCTTTTGATAATTGGGTTGCAGGGGGAGTCAGTAATATTTCTGGTGCAATAGGCATCAACTATGATTTTAACTACTCCAAAGCAAGCTGGTCTTGGGACAATAAAATTATTGCTGCTTTTGGAATTACAAAAATTAAAGAACAGGACATACAAAAATCAGATGACCGCCTAGAATGGAATTCTGTTTTGGGGAAAAAGGCAAAAGGATACTGGAATTACTCGCTATTTCTAAATTTTAAAACACAATTTACTGACGACCTTAATAGTGAAACTAAAGGGCCTACACGTCTTTTGTCACCCGGATATTTACAAGTTGGTCCCGGAATGCTTTGGAGAAAAAGCGATAACTTAAAAGTGAATATAGCTCCTGCAACTTCAAAATTAATTGTCGTGGATAAAGAGCTTACACTGCCAGACGCAGCTTACTTTGGGGTAGAAGAAGGGAAAAGCACGCGGTATGAGTTGGGAGCCTCTATAGGAGCCTATTATAAATTCACTTTGATGGAAAATATAACGATGGAAAACATCCTAAATCTATACTCAGACTACCTAGGAGATCCTCAAAATGTAGATCTTGATTATACGATTAATATTGTGATGGGTATTAATAAATACTTCTCAACAAACTTGGCATTTCAAGCTATTTATGATGACAACGCGTTTGAGGGTTTACAAACACGACAAGTAATTGGACTCGGAATAAATTATAGTTTTTAATCGTATTGACTCTATAAAAAAAGCAGCTATTCGCTGCTTTTTTTATTCAATAATATCCTCGTAGTCAGGGTACAAAAAGTGATTATAAGGAAATCTCTTTATGTGAATTTCACGAACTGTATCATAAACACGTTTTTTAAAGTCTTCTAAATTGTCTTTGTTTAGGGCTGAAATAAATAAAGAGTTTTTGCCAATTTTAGACATCCAAGTCGCTTTCCACTCATCCAAAGAGTAATGTGCCTCAGTACGGATCGCTATTAAGTCCGTATCATCAAATGGTTCAGCTTCATAAGCATCTATCTTATTAAAAACCATCAAGGTGGGTTTGTCTAACGCATTTATTTCCCCTAAAATTAAATTTACAGAAGCGATATGCTCCTCGAAACTTGGATGAGAAATATCCACGACATGCAAAAGTAAGTCGGATTCTCTGACCTCATCCAGTGTACTCTTAAATGAATCAACTAATTGTGTTGGAAGCTTTCTTATAAACCCAACCGTATCACTCATTAAAAAAGGAAGGTTTTTAACCACCACTTTACGTACAGTAGTATCTAAAGTTGCGAATAATTTATTTTCAGCAAATACGTCTGATTTACTAATTACATTCATTAAAGTAGATTTCCCAACATTAGTATACCCCACAAGAGCAACCCGTACCATAGCCCCTCTGTTACTTCGTTGGATTGACATTTGCTTGTCAATTTTTTTGATTTTTGCCTTGAGTAATGCGATTTTTTCTCTCACAATCCGACGGTCAGTTTCAATTTCTGTTTCACCAGGCCCACGCATACCAATACCCCCTTTTTGACGCTCCAGGTGCGTCCACATTCCTTTTAGTCTTGGTAATAAATACTCACACTGCGCCAATTCAACTTGGGTCCTAGCATAACTTGTTTGTGCCCTTTGGGCAAAAATATCTAGAATGAGATTAGTTCTATCTAAAACTTTGCAATTTAATATTTTACTAATATTTCTTTCTTGTGCTGAAGATAATTCGTCATCAAAAATAGCAGTCCCTATGTTATTTTCTTCAATAAAGACGCGAAGCTCTTCCATTTTCCCTGTTCCAATGAACGTTTTAGGGTTAGGCATGTCCATCTTTTGAGTGAAGCGCTTCATCACTTCCCCTCCTGCAGTATAGGTTAGAAACTCAAGCTCCTCTAAATACTCTTTAGATTTGATTTCGTCTTGCGATTTGGTAATGACACCAATCAACACTGCTTTTTCTAAATTAATATCTTTTTTTTCTAACATAAATATGTTTGTTCAAAGGTAAATATTAAAAACTAGATTAAAAGAAGTTAAATTTTAAATATTATAATGCACAAAGCTTTAATCTAGCTACACTTTATCGATAAAATACGCATTTAAACTATTAATACAATGTTAACAACAGTTAACATTGTAAATTAATTATCTTCATTCTCTTTAAAAACAACCAATTTAATTTTATGAAAAATATTACTACTTTAATAGTCCTGTTTTGCTTTACCCTATTTTCTTACAGCCAATGCGATCACACTTTTGTGATGAACGATTCATACGGAGATGGATGGAGTGGATCAACGGTTGATATATTAGTTGATGGCGTTGTAGTTGTTGCGGGAGCTACTGCTGCTGACGCTAGTGTAACTTCTGGTAGTACTGAAAATTTAGTATTCCAAGCTGCGACCGGAACTGAAATTACGCTTTCAAACTGGACTACGGGATCATGGACTGGTGAAGTTTCTTGGGCAATCCTAGATAATGAGGGTACTTCTCTAGCTTCGGGTAGTCATGGAGAAATCCCTACGACAAATGGTTATTGTACACCACCACCAGCTTGTGAACACACTTTTGTAATGAACGATTCTTATGGAGATGGATGGAACGGATCAACGGTTGATATATTAGTTGATGGCGTTGTAGTTGTTGCGGGAGCTACTGCTGCTAACGCTGGTGTAACTTCTGGCAGTACTGAAAATTTATTATTTGCTGCAACTGATGGTTCACAAATTTCAATTTCAAACTGGACTACGGGTTCATGGACTGCTGAAGTTTCTTGGGCAATCCTAAACGGCGATGGTGGAGAACTCGCTTCAGGTATTCATGGTGAGGTCGCTGATGTTTCAGCATCATGCCCAAGTTGTGCCGCTCCAAGCATGTTAACAGTTGATAGTACATCTGCAACAGGTGCTGTCATTTCATGGACAGCGGAAGCGGAAATTACCTCATGGGAGTATCAATTATTGATTTCAGGTGAAACTCCTGCAGAAACTGGCACCGCTAGTTCTGATAATCCTTTAACAATTACAGGCTGTTATTCTAATACGTCATATGACCTATATATAAGGACTGATTGTGGCGGAACTTATAGTTCTTGGGCTATGGCTAGCTTTACAACCAATCCAGCTTGTGGAGATACTTTATATGACTCCGGAGGATCTGATGGAGACTATGCAAGTAATGAATTGACAACTGTAACTGTATTTCCTGAAAATGATGGAGACCTAGTGACTTTTACTTTTCTTAGTTTTAATACTGAAGCAAACTATGACGACCTAACCGTTTATGACGGACCGGATACATCATCTACTATTGTAGGTGTTTTTGATGGGACAGAAATTCCAGACCCAATTTCATCTACACATGCAACAGGTGCCTTAACATTTGTGTTTGACAGTGATGGATCAGTTGTTAGATCAGGTTATGAAATATTAATCTCTTGTGCACCGCAACCTGAGTGTTTAGCGCCAACTGACTTAACTGCATCTATTGTTACAGCTAGTTCTGTTGATGTTTCATGGACGGTAAATAATGAAGAAACCCAATGGGAATATATCATACAACCTCAAGGAACTGGAACTCCTACTACTGCAGGAACTGCAATCACAACAAATCCTTTCACAATTACCGGACTTGACTCTGGAACAGATTATGAAATTTACATAAGAGCCATCTGTAATGCTACTGACGTAAGCACATGGACAGGCCCTTTAAACATAACAACAAGCCCTGCCTGTGGAGATACTTTATATGACTCCGGAGGATCTGATGGAGACTATGCAAGTAATGAATTGACAACTGTAACTGTATTTCCTGAAAATGATGGAGACCTAGTGACTTTTACTTTTCTTAGTTTTAATACTGAAGCAAACTATGACGACCTAACCGTTTATGACGGACCGGATACATCATCTACTATTGTAGGTGTTTTTGATGGGACAGAAATTCCAGACCCAATTTCATCTACACATGCAACAGGTGCCTTAACATTTGTGTTTGACAGTGATGGATCAGTTGTTAGATCAGGTTATGAAATATTAATCTCTTGTGCACCGCAACCTGAGTGTTTAGCGCCAACTGACTTAACTGCATCTATTGTTACAGCTAGTTCTGTTGATGTTTCATGGACGGTAAATAATGAAGAAACCCAATGGGAATATATCATACAACCTCAAGGAACTGGAACTCCTACTACTGCAGGAACTGCAATCACAACAAATCCTTTCACAATTACCGGACTTGACTCTGGAACAGATTATGAAATTTACATAAGAGCCATCTGTAATGCTACTGACGTAAGCACATGGACAGGCCCTTTAAACATAACAACAAGCCCTGCCTGTGGAGATACTATATACGACTCTGGTGGAGCTGATGGAGACTATTCAAGTAATGAATTGACAACTGTAACTGTATACCCTGAAAATGATGGAGACCTAGTGACTTTTACTTTTCTTAGTTTTAATACTGAAGGTTGCTGCGATGATTTGATCGTTTATGACGGACCGGATATAACTGCTACTGTAGTAGGGGAATTTGCTGGAACTGACATCCCTGATCCTATTTCATCTACACATGCAACAGGTGCTCTAACATTTGTGTTTGACAGTGATGGATCAGTTGTTAGATCAGGTTATGAAATATTAATCTCTTGTGCACCTGCTCCTAGTTGTTTTCCTCCAAATCAATTGAATGTTTCAAATATTTCTGGAACAACAGCAGATTTTAATTGGACGCCTGGTACAGGAAATGACTCTTGGGAGTATGTGATTTTACCGACAGGATCTCCTGCACCAACAGCTGCTGGTACTGTAACAACGGTAAACTCAACACAGTTTACTGATCTGGAGTTCTTAACAACATACGATGTATATGTACGTGCCGATTGTGGTGCTGATGATGGCTACTCTACATGGTCTGGACCTGTAACTTTTACAACAACACAACAAACAGACTATACCATTGAATGTGGAGTAGATGTTTTAAATATTAACTACTGTTACACAATTAATGATTCAACCTTTTGGGTTTTTAGTTCAACAGATGGATTTCCATTAAAAATAACTTTTAATGCCGGAACAATCGAAGGGTTCTGGGATGATCTTACTATCTATGATGGGAGTGATAACACAGGAACCGTTTTATTTAACAACAATGACTCTGATCTTGACGATTTTGCAGGACTTGTCATAGAATCGACATTAACATCGGTTTATATTGAAGTTGACTCTGATGGGTTTGGAAGTTGTGAATCTTCTGATACTTATATTCCTTGGGATTTTGTTGTAGCATGTAAGACATGTGTTACACAGTCTGCAACCTATGAAGTTGTAGGTGTTTGCGAACCAAACCAAGAGTTTTATGTAGATGTTGACTTGACTGACCTTGGGTCAGCGGTTAACATAAGCATGACTGATGGTTTGTCAGCACAAACGACTCAATCAACTGGGATGTTCACGTTTGGACCTTATGAAGCGAATTCAAATGTTAATATTACAGTTACTAACTCAGATGATACTAGCTGTTCAATCAATAGTGGAGATTTAACATTTTTATGTCCACCAGCTCCAAATGATTGTTCAATTATATATGCTGGAGAGGATACTGGATTTTGTGAAGGCGCTAGTACAAACTTGACTGCTGTATACCACCCATTAGGGCAAGACACCACTTCTTATGACGTTACCACTCAACAAGGATGTCCTTCCCCTCCATTAACTGGTGGTGTACCAACAAGCTTAGAGATTGATGACCGCTGGTCTGATGTAATAGACTTAGGTTTTGAATTTTGTTTCTTTGGAGGCACCTACAGTCAAATATTAATAGGATCTAACGGCGTGCTTTCATTTGAAATAGACAACGCAGATAGTTATAATGGCTATAATATAGACACGGATGACACCTTACCAAATTCAACGAATACAAGTCTGTCAGAGGCTAATATATTTGGGGTCGCTCATGATATTGATCCTAGTGTATGTGGATCTATTAACTATATGGTCCTGGGATCCTCACCATCTAGACAATTTGTAGTCAATTTTTCTGAAATATGTCATTTCTCTTGTAACGACATACAATCAAGCTCTCAAATTATTCTTTATGAGTCTTCAAATACAATAGATATAAATATTTATGACAAGCCAATTTGTGACACTTGGAACGACGGATTAGCAGTTGTAGGCGTTCAAAACATCGAGGATACAATTGCATTCACACCACCAGAGAGAAACACAAGCGTTTGGGAAGCAACTGATGAGTTCTGGAGATTTACACCATCTCTTGGAACAGACGACTACGTATTTGAATGGTTTGAAGGAACTACTTTGCTAGGAAATGAGGATACTGTAACAGTATCTCCTACAGAAACAACAACCTATACCGCTTCAATTACCTATAACTTATGTAATGGTGGAACAGCGACCGTAACGGACACAGTAGTTGTTGAAATAAGTCCGACTCCAGAGCCAATTGCAGCTAGCGATATTGTTTACCAATGTCCTGGAGATGAAAGTATATTAGAAGTGACTGTTGACGCTGACGTTGCAGACTCTACGACTTACTACTGGACGTATGACGGAGTGGATGTACAATCAGGTCCTGATAATACCTATGTAGTACCTTCAGGGCAATTTGGAGACTATTTAGTTACCGCTATTGACGAAGCAGGGTGTTTCGGAGATACTATGATTACTGTAACTGAAAGTATAGTTCCTGAACTTGAAGAAGGTACTAGCTTCACAAAATGTATGAATGAAGACGTTGATTTAGAGGTTAATGTTTTAAACATGGATCTTTTGGGAGACGAACTAGAATATACATGGTACGTAGACGGAGTTGAAGTCCAATCTGGGTCAGATGACTATTACACACACACAGCAGAACAAGAAAACGGAATGATTACTGTGGTTGTAACAGACATCATGTCCTCATGTGAATCGGCAACAATTATTGAAGTAGGGTATTACATGAATGCTAATTGTTTGGATATGCCTCAAGGGCTTTCACCTAACGGGGATGGACTGAATGATTGCTTAGAATTGGATCACTTAGAAGACAAGGAAGACATTGTTAAAATTGAAATATTCAACCGATACGGAATCAAAGTCTTTGAAATGAATGACTACATGGATCAATGGTGTGGACAAAACGCTAGTGATGGAAATGACGGTTCTAACGATTTACTACCTGTAGGAACTTACTTCTATGTAGTTCAATTTGCATCAGAAAAAGAGCCAATTATTAGCTGGATATACCTTAACTACTAACCAAAACAACAACTGACTATAATGAAAAATTTAGTAAAACTTTTATTTACAATACTGTTGGCGTCTCAGGTGAATGCCCAACAAGATCCTCAGTACACGCAGTACATGTACAATATGAACATTATTAACCCAGCTTACACAGGCTCTACTGAGGGTTTATCTGTCGGCGCATTGTATCGCAGTCAGTGGGTAGGATTAGATGGTGGACCAGAAACATTTACATTTAACATTCACTCGCCTGTAGGAAAACAAGTAGGCTTAGGTCTTTCTGTGATTTCCGATCAAATTGGACCTGTAAAAGAAACAAATGCTTATGTAGATTTTTCTTACACAATTCCTGTAGGAACCGTTACCAAATTAGCATTTGGGTTAAAGGGAGGGTTTACATTTCATGATATAGGGTTAATAAGTTTGGATTTAATTGACGATTTCGACCCTAACTTCCAATCTAATATTAATGAAATGACGCCAAACATTGGGGCAGGGGTTTATTTTTACAAACCAAACAAATACTATATTTCTGCATCAGTACCTAATATTTTAAATGGTGTGCATTTAGACACACAGGGTAGAAAAATCGGATCTGAATCCGAACACTTTTTTGCAGCTGCTGGTTATGTGTTTGATTTATCTGAAAACTTTAAATTAAAGCCTCATGCACTTTTAAAATACGCGACCGATGCGCCTATTAGTTATGACATAAACGCCAATCTTTTTATGTATAATATAGTAGAGGTTGGACTAGGCTATCGCCTACAAGATTCGTTTAGTGGGATGATTAATTTTCAAGTGTCCAACAATATGAGAATTGGGTATGCATATGATGCCATACGTTCAGATTTGGATATTGTGACCAATTCGTCACATGAAATCTTTATTAATTTTGATCTTAACTTCACCACAAAAGTTTCACGATCTCCACGTTATTTCTAATATAAGTTAAGCTAAAATTATGAAAAATATTATATCAATTTTTATTATCACATTACTAACTAGTGCTAGTCTAACTGCTCAAGGTAATGACACCAAAAAAGCAGACAAACATTTCAATAAATTTGAATTTGTTGATGCTGCTGCAGATTATTTAAAACTAGTAGAAGACGGAAAGGCGGATACTTATGTGTATAGCCAACTAGCAGAAAGCTATTATAACGTATTCAACACTGTTGAGGCTGAAAAATGGTACGCAAAATCACTTGAGACTGCTACAGATCCTGAAATGGTTTACAACTATTCACAGATGCTTAAAGCCAATGGTAAATACGAAGAATCTAATGTACAATTGGCTAAGTTCGCTTCAATGCGACCGGCAGACAACAGAGCAACAGCTTTTAGAGACAATCCTAATTATTTACCAAAAATACTAGAAAAGGGAAAGAAATTTAATGTTCAAAACTTATCCATTAACTCAGAAGTTTCTGACTTTGGAGGAACTCTTAAAAATGGTAAACTTTACATCACCTCAGCTAGAAACGATAGAAATAGCAGAAAAACTTATGGCTGGAGTACTGAGGCCTTTTTAGATATTTATACTGCTGTTGTAAATGACGACGGTGAATTTCAAATGCCTTCAATTATTGAAGATAACATTAATACAAAGTACCATGAAGGGACTGTGAGTTTTTCTCCTGACGGAAATACAATGTATTTTTCTCGTGAAAGTTTTTATGATAAAATATATGAAAAAGATCCTTCAACAAAATATAAAATCAGTGTTTTACATCTCTACAAATCTATAAACCAAGAAGGTCAATGGTCAGAAGCAGAGCCATTATCATTAAATGGTGAGAACTATTCTGTAAAAAACCCATCCGTTAGTGCAGACGGCAAAACCTTATATTTCGCTTCAGACAAAATTGGTGGCTATGGTAATTTCGATGTTTATAGTGCGCCCATAGATGAAAACGGTTCTGTTGGAGAAGCAACAAACCTAGGTCAAAAAGTGAATACTGAAGGACAAGAAATGTTCCCTTTCATTAGCACTAGTAACACTCTTTATTTCTCTTCAAATGGCCACCTTGGTCTAGGAGGGTTGGATGTGTTTTTTACTAAGATTATTGATGGAAAAGCAGGACCTGTAAGAAACATCGGCATTCCAGTGAACGGAAATGCAGATGATTTTGCCTTTAGCTTTAATGAAGAAACTGAAAAAGGATTTGTGTCTTCAAATAGAGAAGGTGGAATGGGAAGTGATGATATTTACGCCATTAAAAAACTTCAACCAATCTGTGATGTCCTTATGACGGTGACTGTAAGAGATAGCAAAACAGGATTAATCTTAGATGGAGCATCTGTGAGTATTCAAGATTCTGAGGGTAATATTTTTGGGACAAAAATTTCTAATTTCGAAGGTATTGTCGAATACATCATCGAATGTGATATAGACACTAAACTTGTGGGATCTAAAATAGATTACGAAAGTGGATCTACCTTAGTAGCTGGAACCAGTGAAGAAGAGATTTCTGCCGAACTACTATTAACGCCTATAGAAGAAATTATACTTGCAAACAAAGTCATTTTAAATCCTATTTACTTTGACTTTGACAAATCTAATATTACTGCTCAGGCAGCATTTGAATTAGACAAATTAGTTCAGTTAATGACTAAATACAAGTCAATTGTTATCAGTGCAGAATCGCATACAGATTCTAGAGGATCTGCTTCTTACAACCTATCTCTTTCTGAAAGACGCGCACTGACTACCGCTCAGTATGTGATTTCAAAAGGAATTGATGCCACTAGAATAACAGGTTCTGGAAAAGGGGAAACGATTCCTAGCATAGACTGTGGTGGACGTTGTACGGAAGAAGAGCACCAACTAAATAGACGCTCAGAATTCTTGATCTTATCAGGAAATCCAAATGACCAATAAGTAATTAAATTACTTAATTAAAAAAGCCTCAGCAAATGCTGAGGCTTTTTTAATTTTATAATGCTTGTAACATCAATAAGGCTAACCCAATAATTCCAACAGGGAGCACAATGAGCATAAACAGGGAATACTCTAAGCCTTTTTTGTTAGAGAGCTTAGCATTTAGTACACGGCGTTTACGACCACTGTAACTGAGCCAGTTTTTGAAGTGAATAAAAACCGCTGTCATTATAAAAAGAAGCCAAGAATTGGCCCCCGACATGACGACGACTTTCATTTGATCTAAAAACTTAATAAGAAATACACCAAGTAGCAGCAGTAATGCTATTTCTACTACAGAAACATAGTACAAAGCTATAGTGTTGGCTTTTTGCTTAAAACGACCTTTAAAACGGCTAAAAACGGTCAGGTAAAGTTGGTTGAAAAAATTCATAGTTGCCAATATAGAAAAAACCTGTGATCAGATCACAGGTTTTTTAAATTTATAGATATAAATTAATACTAGTTTTGAACCAATACTTTAACATTATCAATTTCATAGGTTCCTGTATTGCCTGAATTGGCAGTGTATTTAAAAGCAATATGAGCATTCCCAGAATAAGGGCTTAAATCAACTAATCCAGAGTAGATCCAATCTTTGTAATAAGTAGCGTCTGGCACAATGGTCCCTGGAAGAGATGTCCAAGTGGCAGAAGACACACTTGCATCTGTTCCGTCCCAGTCTGTAGAAATCAATAATTCTAATTCACTGCCATCACTAAAACTATTTGAAGATTCAAAGTCAAAGAACTCAAATTCCTGAGCGTCTAAATCAATCTGTGGCGTAATTAACCATGAAACGGTACTTGCATCACCAGAATTATAGGCACTAATTTGTGCGATTCTACTTCCCGGATTACCAGTGTCAGTAGTTGTTCTTGCGATCCAATCTCTAGAACCTTCTTCAATATAATTTGTCCAATTACCAGAAATCTGGTCAAAATTTGCATAGGCTTCAAAGTCTTCTTCAAAAAGAATTCCAAAATCATCAACATTTAATAGTTCGCAACGAGATCCACTAAAGTCTACATCATCTGTTGTGTTTAAGGCTAGAATCAAAGAACTTCCATCATAAGTCTTAGAAACGACTCCGGCAACGGAACCATTACCAGTTGGTAACATTTCATTTTTATAATTTGCAAAACCACTTGTTTCAAGATTCATATTGGAATAGCTAAACCCAGAACAAGACTGTAAAGTTCTTTGTGTATCGTAATCCTCAGAAGGGTCAAAATAACGAAGGCCGGCTAAATTATCTTCAAACTCAACATTATCAATTTGCACAAACATACCAACATGAACACTTGCTATTTGAGAAAATTGAACGTTCAATGGAACAATCTCTTCAGTAATTTCAGACCTGATTAATGTCGCATCCATTTGACTTTGTGTTAAACTGGTTACAGTCGTACCATATTGATCACTTTCGGTGCCACCACCAATAGTAATAACTTCATTTCCAACACGCTCTTCTCCAATATACAATCCGCCTGGTACTCCAGACTCAAATAATGGGTTTAGATTAATATATACCTCACGACCTTTATTAAATCTGTTGTAAGAATCTACTTGGCTCAAAATAATTTTGATAGCCGCCGTTGGATTCTCTGGGCTATCTTGCAAGTAAAATTCTTTATAAAAGTTACCTGTTAAATCTGAAGAAGTCACATAGCCTTTAACTACTATATTGGTATCAACTCGAAAAGGCATTTCTGAGCTACTGTCATACATCGCTTTAACTTCTGAAATTGAGACTAAGTTTATATCTCCTAAAAGTAGTTCAGTAAGCGCTATATTTTCTTCCGTCCCTACACTTTCTGGCACCGAAAAATCATCGTCTTGTACACAAGACATAATAGCAACACTCGTTAAGAGCGCTAATAGATAGTTTTTAAAATTTATTGTTTTCATAATATGATAAATTAATGTTTATTTTTTTGTTAGAATCTAAGATTAAGGTTCATGAAGTAAGTGGTCCCACGACCAAACCAGTATTTTGGTCCAAAGCGACGAGTTGGCGCGCTCGTATCTTCTTTCAGAGTTTGGTAATTTGCGTTACGCCCTTGCTCAAATCCACCCGTTTTAAATTGGGTATTAAGAATATTGTTTAAACTCACAAACAGACTGATGTACTTGTCTCCAATTTTCCAAGACTTTCCTCCTACGGCATTCCATACCATATAAGAATCAAATTTTTCTTGTCTTAGCAATTCTTTTGCAAGTGTTGGGTCGTAATCTGGGAACGGAAGTCCATCCGTGTCTAAGTAAAAATTCTCAGTACGTGTTAAAGGAGATACATCTACATAGGCATTAGACATAAAGTTTGCCGTGGTCCCAAACCACCAGTAGTTTGGGTCACGGTATTCAAACCCAATAGAAGCAGCACGTTGTGGCCCCCCTGCAATTTTATAGTCTTTTAAATTTGCTTCACCAAAGTTTAATCCATCAGTAAAATCACTAGAAGTTAATAATAAATTTGGGTTGTTATCATAGGTGTATTGACCTACGGAAGCAACTCCTGTCAGTTTAATAGTTGGGGTTACTTGAGCTTCAATCCCAAATTCAATTCCTAAATGTCTTTTGTCGATCCCTTCAAGAACTTCTTGTACAAAGGCAGTACCTGAATCAACTCCACTAATACCGTCTGCATAGTAAAACGAAACTTCATTCGCATCTTGCATCTTGGTAAAATATCCAGTCAATCTTGCTTTTACAGTGGGAGATCTGTAAATATAATTTAAATCAAAAGACGTTATTTTCTCTTCTGTAATACCAAAGCCAGATTGGTCTCCAACGATCGCATGGTTATCTCTTGAATTAGAAAACGTATTACGAATGGTCGGTGCTTTTGTTAAGTAACCTGCGTTAGCTACTAATAGATGCTTTCCAGAAAATTTATAGGTGAATCCCCCTTTAGCGCCGATACCTGAAAATTCAACTTTTTCGCCTTTACCTAGTGAATTGTCTAGATAAACTTCACTTTGGTACAACCCATCTCTTTGGTAGCTTGTTCTTGTATTGCTTACCGCTATGAAAAAGTCTACCTTATTGTAATTGAACTGTGCTTGTGCAAACATGCTTATTATGTTAGCCTCTAAGTTGTAGTTATATCTAAAGGTATCTCCTTCTCCAACAATTTGGTTTGGGTTTAGCAAATCAAACTGAACTTGGTCAAAAGAGTCTACATTTAAATAGCCTGTAGTACTTCCTAACATATCAATAATTTCAGCAAAATTATGCGACTTTAAACGCTTGTAGTTAACAGCTGCATTTAAGGTTACATGTTCAGAAACTTCTGAATTTAAGATGGTATTGACGGATAATTGTGTGTCGTCACTTCGGTCTTCATACAACACATAGGCTGCATTATCCCCTGTAATGTTATTGGTAACATTGGCGTCATAAAGACGATTCCAATCAATCTGCCCACCTTCTGTGAAATTTTGGTACGCATCGTAAGCACCTGCTAGATCTGGGCCGTTGCTGTCTGCCAAAAAGTAACTAGGTAAGCCTTGGTAATAGGCTGGACTTGGATTGGCGCCACCTGCATAATCCAAACGGCTATTTCCGAGCTCTCCAAATTGGTACCCAACATTGGTGTTTAAACTTGTTTTATCGGTGACGTCCCAGTAATGATTCAACATTAAAACAGGTTCTGCAATACGTTTCACACGAGAGTTGCGTTTTTGACCATCTTGGTAGCCCCAGTATTCGTTATACTTAATATCTTTTAAATCATACACTTCTTGCGTATTTGGAGATGATTTTCCACGCTTGTTTGGCGTGTAAAATCCTGTGAAGTTTAAGCTATGCTTGTCATTAATTTTCTTTTCAACAGAAACAAAAAATGAATTTGCATCATAAAAGGTTCCGTCTTGAAAGCCTTCATCTCCCCAACGTCTTCCTAAAGAAAAGGCGTAAGACCAGCCCCCTTCAACCAAGCCAGAAGCGTATGTTGCCATGACTCTGTTGGTGTAGCTTCTGTTAGAAGATGAATACGTTACTCGACCTCCGCTTCTGTATTCAGAAGCTCTTAGGTTAATGTTAGTGGTTCCTAAGATTCCTCCAAAGTTATAAGAGGAGGGTGCTAAGCCTGTAGTCAGTTCTTGATTACGAAGCACGTCATTAAGCCCGCCCCAGTTACTCCATTGTGGTCTTCCGTTATATATCTTGTTCATTTCGATACCGTTCATGAGAACATTTCCGTTATCGGAATTCAGTCCACGAACTCTAAAAAATGAAGAACTGAATTCAAAAGCCGCAGCTCGTTGAAATACATCTTGAGACGAGGATAATAATCCGGAGATATTGTCAGCACCACTGGTGTCGTCGTTTAGTTCATCATCCGAAAGGGTAATGGTAAATAAATCATCCATAGAAGTATCTATAGACATCATCATATCTTGAATGTCAAGTGTTTTTCCTTCGTTCACAACTATTGGGTAGCGCGCAGCCATGTAGCCATCTTTCGATAGGCTCAATACTTGTTCTCCTAAAGGAATATTAGAAGAAAACACAAATCCCCCAGAGGCATCTGTATCTGTGCTTAATAACGCACCTTCAAATGTAATAACAACTCCAGCCAAGGGCTGATTTGATGTTAAATCATTAACACTACCCTTAACAACAGTCTGTTGCGCGAAGGCGGTGAAGTACGATAAAAAACCGATTAAAAAAATAATGCAATTTTGTTTCATGATTTATTTTGGTTTTTCGATAATTGGTTAGGCAAATTTACATTATTGAATTTAAAATTTATACTTTTGAGTCAAGTAATTATACACACTGGACTATGACACATAAACACTCGATTAGAAATTTAAAAATTTCTTTTTTATCACTTATAATTGCCTTTGCATTCGGCACTACTGCAGAAGCGCAAAACAAGCGCAAGTTTAAAGTACACACCATTGCATTTTACAACGTAGAAAACCTTTTTGACTCCATTAATGACCCCAACAAGTATGATGAAGCCAGTCCAATAATGGAATTGAAATTTGATCGAAGTGGGGTTTACAATAAAAAAGTGAAAAATATGGCGCATGTCATTTCACAGATTGGAGCAGATGTATCTAAAAATACGCCTGCTATTATTGGAATTTCAGAAGTTGAAAACAGAAGTGTGGTGGAAGATTTGGCCAATGATCCCGCTTTATTAACTAAAGACTATGGGATTATACACTACGATTCCCCAGATGAACGTGGGATTGATGTCGCTTTGATGTACCAAAAAGCATTGTTTGTTCCCATTAGTACGAGTGCACATGAGTTGAAATTATTTGATGTGAAGAGAGATAAACGAGACTATACAAGAGATCAATTGTTGGTGAGTGGTTACTTAGAGGGCGATTTGATTCATCTAATTGTAAATCACTGGCCTTCGCGAAGTGGTGGTGAAGCAAAAAGCCGTTCAAAAAGGGTCGCTGCCGCAACACTTAATAAGCGTTTGATAGATTCTCTTCAAGTGATTGACCCCTATGCTAAAATATTTACCATGGGTGATTTTAATGACAACCCTACAAATGCAAGTATGAAGAAAGTTTTAAAAGCAGAAAAAAACAAAGAGTCTGTTGGACTAAAAGGACTATACAACCCTATGGAAGGGTTTTTTAAAGCTGGTTTAGGCTCCAACGCCTACAGAGATGCCTGGAGTTTATTTGATCAAATATTAATTTCAAAGCCCTTATTAGAAGAAGACTTTTCTTCTTTTAGATTTTATAAAGCGGGTATTTTTAATAAGCAATTTCTAATCAGTCAAAAGGGACGCTACAAAGGATATCCATTTAGAAGCTTTTCGTATGGAGGGTTTACTGGAGGCTACAGTGATCACTTTCCTGTATATGTACATGTAATCAAAGAGGTTAATTAATTACAAAAACTAATATTCATAAAAAAAGCAGCCAATTGGCTGCTTTTTTTATGAATATTAGTTGGGCCATACGTTCCATGGAATCCTAGAAACAATGAGGATTAAGGCAATTGTATAAAAAACGGCAACGGTTTTGTACTTAGGTCCAGAAACTAATTTCTTTTTATGTTTAGAATACCCTATTGTAATTAGAGCTACGGCCAAGATATTAATTGTTGGGTGCTCTACAAGGTATAAACGTATGTCAGCATTTTTCATAACCTCACCTACCCCTAAGTCACTCCAGAGTCCAAAACGAGCAGATGTAAAATAAAGAAGCAATCCTATAAGCAACTGAATATGGGATACGATCAATGTGAATAAAGAAACTCTAAACGCTTTAGCGTCGTAGTCTTTTTTTCCAAAATACCCTATAAGAGATTTTAAAACAGCTAAAATAAGGACGACAAGTACTAAATAGGCCCAGTAGGAATGAATCGTTTTGATCATGGTATTTGGTGATTTTATGTTTCTACAAAAGTACGAGAAATTTAGGCATAAAAAAACCCTCACTAAGTGAGGGTTTTGATTGTAATTTATTTGGGATTAATTTTGAATCCAAACACCCGCTTCTTTAATAAGAGAGCGGTTTTCAGTTCCACTAGAACCGTCATATATATTACATGTTGTAATGTATTTTTGACCGTCTGCAGCAGAAGGATCTAGGTTGTCTAACATGACACCCATAGCCGTCACCATCATTTCATCGCTCCATGCCGTAGCTGAACCAGTTCTGTTAAAGTTACCATAGCTATCTAAGTTAGCCGCAGCTTCTACAAAACCTGTTGTAGTTGCCAGTGTACTTGCAACTACAGCGTAATCTGAATCCACTAACGTGTATCTGATAGTGTTATCAGGTACCCATTCTGTTCCATCATGACCAAACTGTAGTGATGTAGAAATAGTTGACTGGTGTGCCATCCAAGCACCATCAGTAAAAGTGTAAAGATCCCCTCTTACTTGAGCCCCACTTGAACTTGAGTAATAAGCATAAGTTACAATAAGCTCTTCTTCTTCTTGTCCGTAAGGGAAGTTGATCGCTAAAAATGCAGGGAGGTAATTGTTTGGAGAAATAGAACTTGAGAAGTTATCAAATCTCCCTGGTTGCCCAGAACCTTCGCCCATAGAGTCAAAATCAGCTGTACTTAAATAATATACATTTTCTGCTAATTCCCAATCACCTTCAGAATACATATAATACGTTCCGTAACTCACAGCGTCACCAGAAATTCCAATTGCTTTTACAGATAAGTCTTGGACTCTCCATCTTGGAGATTCTGTATCTGTAGAGCTGTATTTAAGAGCGATATGAATTGTTTCTCCATCGTAATCAGAGAAATCAAAATCTTCAGATGTTGTTAAATTGCCGTAAATTGTTTTATCAAAACTCAATGCAGTCCATGTTGCTGATGCAACATCTCCACCCTCTATGTAATCAGTTGCAATTAAAATATCAATTAAAGCATCATCGGCGCCAAAAAGATCAATTTCTTGTGTAATTTGAAATAACACGTCAGACTGACCTGTTAAATCAATTTCTGGAGAAACCAACCATTCTTCATTGGCCGAGGAAGAGCCACTAGAATAACCAGATCCTTGAACATTACTTGATCCTGTTGTCCAAGCGTCAAGAGCTCCAGAAGCATCAATAAGTTCGAAATCATCAAAATTTGCTGGGAATGCTGCTTGGTATAAATTTGTTAAACCAACAACTGGTGTGTCAATGTACTGATCGTATTCAACCAAAAGAATTTGTCCTTCGGTCGCATCCATAATTTGTGCATCAAGAACCGCTGGAATATCTTCATTAGGGTTCACATTTGGATAGAAACCAAAGGCATCACTTCCTGTTGTTGCGTAATCCGAATTTGAGAATTGGTAAGAATCTGCATATGTATAATCACTTACACCATCTGCTGAACCAACATAAAGCTCATAGTTTACCGTTACGGAAGAACCATTTCCCCAATATTGAAAAGGTGCAATGGTTTGCAAGTAAGGTGCAATCATTTCTTTAGCATCATCAACAGACGAAAAAGAACCGTAACCCAATTCTAATTCTTCATAATCATCATCTGTGAAAGTATATGTTGCATTTCCCACAATTGGGTTGTCCTGTGCATCAATGGCTGCATTGATATCATCGTTCGGGCTACATGCTGTAAAAACGAACGCCGACAGAGTCAGTAAATATATTATTTTTTTCATTTTCTTATTTTTTAGAAATTAATTTTTAATCCAAGACTGAATGTTCTTCCTGCCCCGTAGTACACTCCAGCAGTTTGAGCTGTTGAGCCAGTTCCGTCACGAGCATCTGAAATATATTCTGTATTCAAAACATTGTTCATTCTCGCAGATAATGATGCATCAAACTGACCAAAACTAAAGCCGTGGCTTAAACCCATGTCTAATAAGCCATAAGCTGGTAATTCCCATGAATCTGCCCTGTTGGTTTCATCATTTCTGTCGGTAATTCTATAACTAGCATATAAATCACTCGCATAGTTATAGTCTATATAAAATGATGTTTTGTCCATCAATTTAAACTTAGACCCTAAAGCAAATGTTGTTTGTGCAGCATCAGATACTTTTAAATCTTTTGCATACACATCGATAGATTCGATAAGTTGTCCGCCTTCGTCAAATAAATTACCGCTAGCATCATTTTTCCAATTCCAGTTTCCTAAAGAAGCCATCCCTGTGAATGTAACTGCATCAGTAGCTTTATAAACGAAATCAACCTCTACCCCTGTGTGTAAAGCATCTAGACCTGCAATGTTGTAGTTGATACGTTCTCCTTGATTATCTGGATCGAATACACTTCCAGTTAAAGATTTATCAATCCAAGTCGTGTAATAAACATTCAGATTTGCTGAAAATTTATCCCCTCTAAATCCATATCCTAGTTCTGCACTAAATACTTTTTCGTTTAAAGCTTCTTCATTGAATACTGTTGAGCTATCACTTTGAAAAACGTTTCCGTCTAAGAAAGGTGCTTTTGAGAAATACCCTACATTAACAAATATGTTATTTGTATTATCTATATTATAATTTGCACCCCCTTTGATGCTATATCCAAGAAAGTCAGCATTATCTGATTGACGTGCTGGATCGTTAGCAGCATAATACATAAACTCTTCCTTGCTGTATGTGGTATTAGAAATCGCAGTTGCAACAAAAATCGAAACATCATTAGTTGGTGAGTATTCTGCCTGCGCAAAAAGACCTCCTCTAACAACTTTACCGTCGTAATCTTTATTAAAACGATCACCAACTTTTAAAGCTTGTCCAAACGTGTTTTCATCATCACTTTCGTTAATATAAAATTGCCCTCCTAAAAGATCTGCAACTTCGTACCAGTGAGATCCTACATAGTAACGTGCATCAATACCTCCTGAAAGCACAAGCTCATCACTGATATTTGTTTTAACAGTTGATAGTAATCCGTACCAGTTATGTGCATTTCTAGAAGCTGCAAAAATATCTGAAGACCCAAGTGCGCCTCTATCTTGATTTTCTTGCGCAATTTGATCAAAATTGATTGGCTGATCTACATCACCTAAACGGTAAGAGTCGTCATAAAATTTAGACCCACGTTGTCTTCTTCCTCCACCATTTCCAAATGAAGCATAAAGAGCAGTCGATACTGAGGTATTATCATTAAGTGTCCAGTAGTGATTTAAAGATATTTGTGGCTTGTGATAAAAGTTGTAAGATAAGTGTTCAACTTGTCCATTTCTAATTCCCCAATCTGGATTAAATCGCTTACCTCCTTGTTCCGTCGCTCTATTTTGCGCTATTGTTCTTCTGTTGTAACGCTGTCCGTGCTCTTGTTTGGCACCGAAAGCTGTAAATGACAATTTATGATTATCATTAATTTGTTTAGATAAATTAACAAAATAGTTGAAACCATCAAATTCTGTTCCGTCTACATAACCATCACCAAAGATTTTAGCAAGAGAAACTGTCGCTGCAAAACCATTATCCATTAACCCTGTTGAGTAGGTCATCCCATATTTTTGGTAGCCGTCATTTGCAGTTCCCATTTTTACAGAACCGCCAGCTTGAACGTCTGTTGTTTTAGTTACAATATTAATCGTTCCTCCAATAGAAGGCACTGCAACTCTAGAAGCTCCTAAACCTCTTTGTACTTGCATTGAACTTGTAACATCTCCTAAACCAGCCCAGTTAGACCAATAAAGTCTTCCGTTTTCCATGTCATTAACAGGGATACCATTGATTAGTACACCCACGTTTTCAGAACTAAATCCACGTAAGTTAATACGACCATCTCCATATCCACCACCAGATTTGGTAGCATAAACTCCTGGAGTTGATTTTAAAATTTCTGGAAACTCTTGAGTTCCAAGTTTAAGTTCAATGTCAGCCGCCTTAATTGTAGATACTGCTACTGGCGTTTTTCTGTCAACCGCAACTGATGCAAAAAGCTGAACTTCTTCCAAGCCTAATTCACTGGCTTCTAAAGAAATAGACCCTAAGTCTGTACTTGCCGAAAAAGCTATTGTGAATGATACGTAACCAACATAAGAGACAACTAGCTCACCTGCAGAGTTCACAGTGTTTAATGTAAATTTTCCATCAAAGTCAGTAGAAACTCCGTTAGTGGTTCCCTTCTCAATGATTGTAGCCCCTGGCAAAGGTTCTTGCATGCTAGCGTCGGTAATGACACCTGTTACAGTGCTCTGAGCGGCAACTGAAAACGCACACACCATCAAGGCTAAAGATAATAATTGTGTAATCTTTTTCATAATCTTAATTATGTTTAATAGTTTAGTTAATTGTATCGAACAAAAGTAGGTATTATAAAATTGATTGCTATTATCATATTATTAACAATTAAAGTGAGATTGTTAATAAAGAATTAGCAGTTATTTAGCTGTTTTTCTCATAATAGTTTAAAAGATTTATAGTGGAAGCATCATGACTTGTTACTGAACCTGTATTAATTTCATCTAAAATTTTAGTCGCTAATTGCTTCCCTAATTCTACGCCAAATTGATCATAACTAAACACATTCCAAACAACCCCTTGAACAAATATTTTATGCTCATACATTGCAATTAATTTCCCTAAACTCTCTGGGGTTAATTGTTTGATGAAAATGGTATTGGTTGGCTTATTGCCTTCAAACACTTTAAAAGGAACAATTTCTGATGGGGTCCCTTCAGCGCGTACCTCAGCTTCTGTTTTACCATTTAACAGTGCTTCTGTTTGTGCGAAAAAGTTAGAAATCAATTTATCTTGATGGTCTTTATTGCCGTGTAATGATTTTGTAAAACCAATAAAATCCGCAGGAATCAATTTTGTTCCTTGGTGGATTAATTGAAAAAAGGCATGTTGTGAATTGGTCCCTGGCTCTCCCCAAACTAAATTTCCTGTTTGGTAATCGACTTGATTACCAGATCGATCAATACTCTTTCCATTACTTTCCATAATGGCTTGCTGAAGATAAGTTGCAAATTGATTCAAATATTGAGTGTAAGGAATGACTGCTTCACTTTCTGCTTTGAAAAAATTATTATACCACACACTCAAAAATGCTAAAACTACTGGAATATTTGTTTCAAATTTTTCTTCTTTAAAATGAGTATCCATTTTATGAGCACCCTTTAAAAGCGAGTCAAAATGTTCATACCCCACAGCAAGACTAATACTTAAGCCAACAGCACTCCAAAGTGAAAAACGACCTCCAACCCAGTCCCACATAGGGAAAATATTAGAAGGTACAATTCCAAACGCCTCTACCTTAGAAGTATTGGTTGAAACGGCTACAAAATGCTTAGCGACATCGGCTTGTGTTCCGTACTTTAAAAACCATTCTTTGATCGTGGTAGCATTGGATAGGGTTTCTTGGGTGGTGAAAGTTTTAGAAACAATTACAAAAAGAGTTGTCTCAGGATTAAGTCGCTTTAGTACTTCGTTGACGTGATCTCCGTCCACATTACTTACATAATGAGGCTTTAAATGGTTTGCGTAAAAAGATAACGAATCGACCACCATAGCAGGTCCCAAATCGGAGCCCCCTATGCCTATATTTACAATATCTGTAAAGGGTTTATTTGTGTATCCTTTTTTTGTACCATTAATAATTGCGTCCGAAAAAGTTTTTATCAATCCCTTTACCTTATAAATTTCAGGCATCACATTTGCGCCATCTATGATAACTTCAGCGTCGGCTGGTGCTCGTAGGGCTGTGTGCAAAACCGCTCTCCCTTCTGTATGGTTAATAATATCTCCTTGAAAGTATTTTGAAATGGCATCGTCAAGTTTTAGCTCCTCAGCCAATTCCTTGAAAAGTTCTAAAGTTTCAGAAGTGATTCTGTTCTTAGAAAAGTCTACATAAAAATCCTCCCATTTAATAGTAAATTCATCTGCACGGTTAGAGTTTTCTTTGAACCAGGTTTTCATATGACCATCCTTGATGGTCTCAAAGTGTTTTGTTAGTTTTGACCATGCTTTAGTTTGCGTTGGGTTGATAGAATTTAATGCCATTGGTTAATTTTAAATATAATTATTTTATTGAGTCTAGTTGTTGTTTTAAGGGGGCTATAAAAGCTTGGAAATCTGATTTTAGTTCTGGTGATAATGCTTTGGCATCCGGTAATTTTTGTCGTAGTGGATCCACTTGCTTTCCGTTTTTCCAAAAGCGGTAACAAACATGAGGTCCACCGGTATTTCCTGTCATACCTACTTTTCCAATCACGTCGCCTTGCTTGACGTAATCCCCTACCTTTACCAATCGCTTACTCATATGTAGATATTGTGTGCTGTAGGTAGCGTTGTGACGAATTTTAACGTATTTTCCATTCCCGGCTTTACGAGTAGACTCCGTGACTGTCCCGTTTGCAGTTGCTAAAATTGGAGTCCCTATCGGGGCAGCGAAATCAGTTCCTTTGTGAGGGCGTATCTTGTTTCCGTAGTATGCGATTCTACGTTTTAAATTAAACCTGGAAGAAATCCGACTAAACTGAACTGGTCCTTTTAAAAAAGCTTTACGCAGACTATTAGTGGTTTCATCAAAATAATCTGTGCTGTTCTTTGAGTCTTTGTTCAAGTAATTGAATGCATAAAAGGACTCTTCTTTATGTTCAAAAAAGGCAGCTTCAATGGTTTCTATGCCTGCATAAATACTATCTTCCACAAAACGCTCTTTATAAATCACTTTAAAATTATCTCCCTTTTGAAGCCTGGAAAAATCAATGGACCAGGCATAAATATCATCAGACATATCGTAAATAAGCTGGGTTGGCAGCCCTTGTGCTTCCATGGTTTCGGAAAGGGAACTTTCAATCACACCGAATGCTTCTTTTTCTATAATTTTTACAGCCTTTCTTTCTGTATACGCAATTATTGAGTCACAGAATTCAACAACTAGGTATTCTATTTTATTGAGCTCGTATATAAATACAAGTGGAGTTTTAACGGCGTCTTTTTCAAACAAAACAGTGTAAGGCTTTCCTATTCTTAGTTGACGAACATCAAAAACAGCTTTTGTTTTTTCGGCAATGTGGTGAATCTGAGGATAAAATAAATGATTCCGTTCTAAAAGGACCCCAAAACTATCTCCGCTTCTAACCGTATCGTTAAGCACCTTGTAGTTGTTAAGGTTGTATCCAAATTTAAAGTTGTCATTTTGGACCAATTCATCAGTCTTTTCTATCGGTGTCTCCTCATCTGAACAGCCTTTAATAACAATGTTATAAAAAAGAATCATTACAAATCCAGAAAGGAAAAATCTTAAATTAAAATACTTCGTGTTAATCAATTTCATGCCCCCAATTATCTTTTTCATCTTGGCTCCAAAGTTCAGGAAAAAATATTCGTTTTTGGTATTTTGGATGCATATATTTTTGCCAATCGCTTCCACCAGTGGCAACGCCATCTCCATCTTTGCCTAAAATATAGTATTTCGCTGCATTGTAATGAGCCATCACCCATGTTACGTTAACCGTAAAATCATAGTGTCGCATTGCTGTAATTAAACTTTCACTCTGCTGATCTTTATCTGAAAGTTCTTTAAATCGTGTCCATATATTTTTGGTATTGTAGACTTTCATAAACGTAATGAACTCTTCCTTGTAACGGTTTTCAAAATTTGATAACAATGGCGATTTTTGTCCAGTTTTATAATCTTTCCCAGCTGCTTGCCAATACAAATGCTCAAAAGCATGCTCAAAAGGGGTGTCTCTGTCAATATTAGCTCTAAAACGAATATCAATTAGATTAATGAGCTCTGTAGAAGCAAATTCTATTTTACGATATTGAGCGCTTTGAAAGCCACTTGCAGGGGTTAAAGTATGTCGAAATTTATTATACTGAGCTACATCCATTCCTTCTCTCATTATATTAAAAGAAGTCGTTAACATATCAAAATAGCGGCTAATACGCATCAATTTATCTTGAAAGACATCAACTTTTAAAGACTCTCCTTCGGCAACTTGTTTGATCTCCCAAAGAATCATTTTAAAAATTAGCTCATTGATCTGATGGTAAGCGATAAAAACCATTTCATCAGGAAGGTTTGTGCGTTGAATCTGTAATCCCAACAAAGCATCTGTGTGAATATAGTCCCAATATGTTATAGAATTACTATGTAATAGACCTTCTAAGTGTACATTACGATCTTGATTAATCGCTTTATACTTATCATCAAGGTCTTCTAATAGTTTATCGGTTGTTGGTTTTTTTGTCATCTTTTTATAATTGGATTTCGAAAGGATATTTCAGCCCTTTTAAAGCCACCAAATCTGCTCTTAACGACCCTACCTCAAGGTCTGCTTTGATTTTAATTGGAACTTTATTATCGTCTGCGGTAACCCATAATGTAAGGCTTTCTTCTTCTTTAAAAACACGACCTGCCATTACATAGGGCCTGAATTTAATACAATTGATTTTTCCGAATTTTGTTTTGATAGTTTCATGACCTAAATACTTTAGTTTGAACACGAAAGTTTCACTGTCAAAAAACAAATCAAGCTTCACAATATCACCCTCTTTTATGGAGTCTGTTTGGTAATTGTTCCTTAAATAATAATAAGCAGAAATAAGGTCTTGAATATTATTCTTAATGTCTACTGATGAGTTTGATTTATTTTTAATATCCTGAACAAATGCTTTATTTTGTGAACGATCAAACTCTATTATTCGATGTTTTTTATAGCCCCCTTCGTTAATGTTTCTCACAAATTTATACGGCAAACCCGTTTCTTTGTCAAAATGACTTTCGTAATGGTCTTTAACCTTAAAAATCCACTTTATAGGGCCCGTCGTCCACCCTTTGGCAACAACTTTATAAACAGGGATCTCGTTATAAATCTCATCAAACACTTCAAGGGTTGCGTTACCAGCTTTCCACCAACCGCTATAACTAAGCTTAAACTTCAACCATTCGCCAGACTGAAACGAGGAAGTTTCTTGAGCTACTAATAGCTGCGAGCTAATTGTGATTATTAAAATTAAATATAATTTCTTCATTATGAATGAAAGCTATAATTTTTAAGGTACTTGAACTCTTATTTACAAATTTGCAATTATTATTCCAAACAATAAAAGGAATCTGCTAAAGAGTCTATTTAAATAGAGTGTCACTAAAACCAATACCCTACGCTAATCAGGTAGGCTGAGTAATTTGTGTCTGGGCTCCAGTTATATTTTAACTCAATAGGACCAAAAACAGTGTCAAAACCGTATCCGGCAGCATAACCCCTATAGCTTAGAATATCAAGCCATTCATTCTGTAAAAAGATATCGTCACCAATTTTAGCAAAATTTGCAGACAGATTAAGATGGTGGCTCTTGAAAAACTCATAATCAAGGGTTGCGTATGCTTTTGTAAAGCTATCCCCTGTTAAGGAGAAAAAATCATAGCCATAAAATGAAAAATAATTATTTATGTTATTATACCCATAGCCTCCTAAACCAAAGTCAAGAGATTTGATGTTAGCTCTTCCTATTTTAACTCCGCTTTGTGCGCCCAGAACAAAAGACCAGTTGTCAAAAGCATTAAAAGCCTTAGAGATGTTTAGTTTTAAATATGAAAACTGAGAAAAATCGGAGTTATCCCCTAAAGATGATAAAAAAAGCTGCGCATTACCTTCAAATAAAAATCCATTTTTAGGGAAAATTTTATCATCAAAAGTATCAAACTTAATACCTCCTACTAAGCTAAAAAAGTTGCTATCCTCAAAGACATAAGAGTCCTCATCAAGTAAAGTATTAAAAAAATTATCTTTAGATGAAATAATTAGTTTTTTATGTTCTAACCCAACTTTAATCGATAGATCCTTTTTTATTAATGTTTCAATAAAAAATTGATTTGTAAAGTCCGAGATTGACACATCAACTTTACGAGTTCCAGCAAACTCTACTGCCGTACTAAAAAGTGAGGGATTAATTTTATAATTGAATAAGTTATACTTTGAATTTATCCCTATACTCCAGTAAAATCCCTTATCAATATAATAATCAAAATTATATCTTGGAGTGTCTCCAAATATTAAATCCAATGAAACAACATCATTTTTCATCAGAAGTTGCTTTTTTGTTACGTTTACTAATGCTGCACTATTATAGATTTGATCATAATGTAATCCAAAGCTTATAAACGCTGTGTTTTTAGCCTCTACGACTTGAGCCTCAAAATCATAGCGATTTCCCTTTGGTATGAATTTATATAAGAAACTGTCAAAATTATTTGTAGCTACTAAGTTATTAACGCCATTACCAAAGTCTTCATAGCTTATCGTTTCTCCGTTCCTAAACCTTAATTTCCCTCTAACATAAGATGATGTATATTTCCCTAGTCCGAAAACCGTTATTTTATTAATCTTAATTTCATTGTAGTCTGGAAACTTTACTGGTGATTTCTTAAAGTTTTGATCTTTTGCAATTGACTGTAATTCTTTTAAGAAACTCAATGTTTGCTTTTGACCATTCTCTATAATTTGCGCCCCTTGACTAAATGAAATTATTGAATAATCTGATACTTCTGGTTTAATATATATATCTGACAGCTTTGACTTTTTCTTTAATTCCTCAACAGCTCTGAAATTATTGATTTGAAGCAAAATATCAGAAACCGACTTAAGGTCCTCGTCTTTCAGAAGGTCGTCTTGGACATCAACTCCAATAATAAAGTCTAAATTCTTGGACAATAAGCCTTCAATAGGGAAGTTATTTGTAATCCCTCCATCCATCAATAACTTATTGTTTAATTTAACAGGCTGAAACAGAGTTGGAAGTGCACTGCTAGCTGCAATTGCTTGTGCTAGATTTCCTTTATCAAGAACTACTTCTTCACCCGTTTGTATATCTGTCGCAATGCAGTAAAATGGAATAGGAAGTTTACTAAAATCGTCTATTTGACTAACCCCTAAGGTTAATTTTGACAATAAATTAAACACATTTTGACCTCTGGAGATAGAGGAAGGTAATTGAATTTTAAAGCTATTAAACGGAAGGGTTAACGAATATTTTTCTGCGTTTTTTCTTTCATAAAATGTTTTTGACTTTCGAGGTACATTGTCATTTATAAGTAAATCAAAATCAGTGGATTTAATAATAGAATCTAATTGAAGGCCTGTATATCCAGAAGCATACAAGGCTCCTACAACTGCCCCCATACTTGTACCTGCAATATAGTCTACACGAACTCCAAGGCTATCCAAGGTTTTTAGCACTCCAACATGCGCTAGTCCTTTAGCACCCCCACCGCTTAGAACTAAACCTACTCGTGGATTTTTCAACTCTTTCTCTTGTGAAAAACTCCAAGAAAAAACAAATATTAATATTAAACTAACTAATTTACGCACGAGACTTATTTTGATAATAATTATATATAATAAGAGCTTTTGAGACCCCCACAACCTGCTCTAATTCGTCAAGAGTAGCAAATGAAACTCGCTGAGCAGACTTAAACTTTTTAAGTAACTCTAAAATTGTTTTCTCTCCGATCCCAACAATAGATTCCAACTCAGAATTTAACGCTGTTTTACTTCGTTTATTTCGATGATGCTCGATTCCAAATCTATGAGCCTCATTTCTTAGTTGTTGTATGATTTTCAGTGTTTCACTTTTTTTGTCTAAATATAAGGGAATTGGATCATCTGGATAGAATAATTCTTCTAAACGTTTTGCAATTCCTATAATTGCTATTTTCCCTCTAAGATCTAAGGCATCTAAACTTTTCAAAGATGCGGACAACTGCCCCTTGCCCCCGTCAATTATAATTAACTGGGGTAACGGCTGTTTTTCATCTAACAACCGCTTATACCGTCGATAAACAACTTCGGTCATTGAAGCGAAATCATCAGGTCCCTCTACTGATTTAATATTAAAATGACGGTATTCTTTTTTACTAGGTTTACCATTTTTAAAAACAACACAAGCCGCAACAGGGTGTGTACCTTGAATATTTGAATTATCAAAACACTCAATATGTGTTGGGGCCTCTGAAAGTCGCAAATCTGACTTCATTTGTGCCATAATACGTCCCTCATGTCGTTCCGGATCTGTAATTTTAACTTGCTTTAGTTGATCCAGCCTATGGTATTTAGCATTGCGAATTGACAAGTCAATTAACTGTTTTTTATCACCTACCTTGGGAATAGTAATCTTAAAATCAGACCCTAGATTTACCTCAAAAGGGACATATAATTCCTTAGACTCTAAAGAAAATCGTTGACGGATTTCTGTAATAGCCAGTTCTAACAATACTTGGTCGCTTTCTTGAAGTTTCTTTTTTAACTCCATCGTATGGGACCGAATAATAGCGCCATAAGAAAGTTGTAAAAAGTTAACATATGCAAAGCTCTCATCGCTCACTATGGTGAATACATCTACGTTACTAATCTTAGGATTTACAATCGTTGATTTAGCTTGATAGTTTTCAAGTATTTGTAGTTTTAATTTTAGAGATTGAGCTGCTTCAAACTCTAAGTTTTCAGCATGTGATTTCATTTGTGTTTTAAAAACAGCTATAGAATTTTTAAAATTTCCTTTTAAAATTTCTCGTATCGTTGTTATATTTTCTTGATACGAGGTCTCGTGTTCTTTGGCTTCACAAGCCCCTTTACAATTTCCTAAATGGTATTCTAAACAAACTTTATATTTATGGCTTGCTACTTTTTCCTGAGATAAATCGTACTTACAGGTCCTGAGTGGAAAAAGCCCTTTAATAAGGTCTAAAAGGGTATACACCGTTTTAATACTTGTGTAGGGGCCAAAATACTCAGATCCATCTTTAATCATTCGACGTGTCTGAAACACTCTTGGAAAACGCTCATTCTTAATACAAATCCAAGGATAGGACTTGTCGTCTTTTAGAAGCACATTGTAACGTGGCTGATACTTTTTTATTAAATTGTTTTCTAGTAACAACGCATCCGTCTCAGTTTCTACAACAATATGTTTTATTTCAACAATTTTTTTGACTAGAACATTTGTTTTTCCATAGTCATGAACTTTATTGAAATAAGAGCGAATACGGTTTTTTAAGTTTTTAGCTTTACCTACATAGATCACCACTCCTGTTACGTCATAAAACTGATAAACCCCAGGCGTATTGGGTAAGGTTTGTAATTGGATTTCAATAGTAGGGTTGCTCATTAAATCAAAGGTATATTAAATCAAACGATTGTAAAAGTTGAATTTGCATTTTTACTATATTGCAGTTGTAAAATACATTAAATGTCATGAATATTGTAATACTATCACGCAATAAAGATCTTTATTCGACCCGGAGATTAATTGAAGAAGCGGAATCTAGAAATCACTTTGTAGAGGTTATAGACCCTTTAAATTGCGATTTGATTATTGAGAATGAAAAACCAACCATTTTATATAACGATAAATATCTTGATTATATTGATGCGATCATCCCTCGGATTGGGGCATCGGTAACATTTTATGGGTGTGCTGTTGTTAGGCAATTTGAAATGATGAACGTATTTTCGACTGTTTCATCGGAGGCTATTATTCGTTCCAGAGATAAATTAAGAAGCTTTCAACACCTATCAAAAGCAGCTGTTGACATGCCAAAAACAGTTTTTACTAATTACTCACGTGATATTGAAAAGGTAATTGCACAAGTAGGAGGTGCGCCGGTTGTTATCAAGTTATTAGAAGGAACCCAGGGAGTTGGAGTGGTTTTGGCAGAGTCTAATATCGCAGCAGAATCTGTACTAGAAGCCTTTAATGGTCTTGAAGCCAGGGCCTTAGTTCAAGAATATATTGCCGAAGCCAAAGGAGCCGACTTAAGAGCCTTAATTGTAGACAAGCAAGTCGTTGGAGCCATGAAGCGCCAAGGAAAGGAAGGCGAATTCCGATCCAACCTTCATAGAGGCGGAACTTACAAATACCATGCATTAAGTGACTCTGAAACTAAAATTGCCCTGAAGGCTGCTAGAAGTCTAAAACTCCCAATTTGTGGAGTTGACATTTTACAATCTGACAGAGGGCCATTGGTAATGGAAATCAATTCAACTCCCGGGCTTGAAGGGATTGAAGCAGCCACCAAAAAAAATATAGCACAAGCAATTATAACTTACATTGAAAGAAATAAAGACTAATGAGAACCGTGACCATAAATAAATGGGGCATTTTAATAAGATTTTAAGTTGAATAAAAAACAATTAAGAGTAGAATTTAAAAACCGTCGAAATAATTTAAGTTCGGAGCAGATCGACAATTATAGTCTCCAAATAGCAAACTTAGTCATTAACCTACCTATTTGGGGCTACTCATTTTATCATGTTTTTTTAAGCATTAAATCCCTAAAGGAAGTAAATACAGAGCCTATTTTAGCGATTCTTTCAGGAAAAGACAAAAATATTATAGTTTCTAAAACTGAATTTGAAGCACAAACTATGTCTCATGTTTTACTTCAGGACAGTACTGTGCTCAAACTAAATTCGCGCAACATTCCAGAGCCAGAAAATGGAATTGAAATAAGCAATAAACAGATTGAAGTAGTTTTCATCCCTTTATTAGCATTTGATAATCTAGGTAACCGGATTGGATATGGAAAAGGCTTTTATGATGTGTTTTTGAAGGAGTGTTCTAAGACTACTTTAAAAATTGGACTTTCTCTTTTTGAAGCGGCGGACTCTATAGTAGATAGTCAGTCTCACGACATCCCTTTAGATTATTGTATAACCCCAAATAAAGTTTACAGATTTTAAACAAATTAGGCGTTTGAAAAGGCTTTTTTATTAAAAAACAAAAGCAATCCAACCCCCGTACTTATCGCCATATCTGCTATATTAAACACAGGGTCGAAGAAAGAAAAATATTGACCCCCAACAAATGGAATCCAGTCTGGAAAATAGCCTTTAAACATAGGAAAGTATAGCATATCTACAACATTTCCATAAAACAAACCACTATACCCCTTTTCCGGCAAAAATGATGCAATCTGTCCAGAGCTAGTGTCAAATAAAAGACCATAAAAAACAGAATCAATTATATTTCCCAAAGCACCAGAAAAAACCAAAGTTACCGAAACAATAAGCATTGTTGAAGCTTGTTTTTGAAGACTTTGAAACAACCAATATCCAATTCCACAAACAGCAAAAACTCTAAATAAGGATAAGAACAACTTTGCGGTTGAATCTGTGATATAAGAAGAAATATCACTTAATTTGGCACCCCATGCCATGCCCTCATTTTCTATAAAAAACACTCTAAACCAGTCAAAAACCTTAAGTTCTTGTCCTAGCTCAAAGTGTGTTTTAATATATATTTTTGAAGCTTGGTCAAAAAACAGAATAATTGCTATTAATAAGATCGTCTGCTTCTTTGACATATTATTTCTGCATATTCTTAGCCTCTATGCTTAAGGTGGCATGCGGCACTAACTCTAAGCGTTTTTTATTGATAAGCTTTCCAGTAACTCTACAAATTCCGTAGGTTTTGTTTTCGATTCTAATCAACGCGTTTTTTAAGTCTCTAATAAACTTCTCTTGACGTATAGCTAACTGAGAGTTAGACTCCTTGCTCATTACCTGACTACCCTCATCAAATGCTTTAAATGTAGGAGAAGTGTCTTCCGTTCCATTATTGTGATCATTCATATAGGCACTCTTAATTAATTCTAAATCATGCTGAGCTTTATCAATTTTTTGGTGTATGATAGCTCTAAACTTTTCCAAATCATTGTCAGAGTATCTACTTGTATTTTCTATGGACATAATTATTTAAATTTTTGGATATGCAACTTGCTGCTAATCGCATCAAAGCAAACTTCTATACCTTTGTCTAGTTGCTCTACTAAGTGTAGCTCATCCGTTAATGTTTCTATTTTAATATATTCTAAATTTAATTTAATAGCGTTTTCAATATTTTCGTCTGCCTGTAAAAAGACCTCTATACGATCGGTGACTTCAAAACCAGAATCCTTTCTTAAGTTCTGAATCCTATTAACCAATTCTCTGGCAATACCTTCTGCTCTTAGTGGTTCCGAAATGGTAACATCTAAAGCAACGGTCATTGCACCTTGATTAGCCACTAACCAACCTTCTATATCTTGAGACGTTATTTCTACATCATCAAATTGTAATCTAATACTTTTCCCATTAATTTCAATATCTAAACCACCTTTTTCTTCAATTTGCTTTATATCATTTGCTTGAAGTCCTTGTATAGTATTTGCGATTAACTTCATGTCTTTTCCAAAACGAGGGCCTAGGGCTTTAAAGTTTGGCTTTATTTGCTTAACTAATATGTCTGATGCATCTTCAAGAAGCTCAACTTGTTTAACATTAACCTCATGCTTAATCAAGTCTGAAATGGCTAAGATTTCTTCTTTTTGAGCGAGTGAGTTTACTGGTATCATGATCTTTTGTAGTGGCTGTCTTACCTTAATTTTTTCTTTGGCTCGAAGTGACAACACAAGGGATGAGATTGTTTGGGCTTGTCCCATTTTACGCTCTAAATTCCTGTTAATTAATGAACTATCCGCTAAAGGAAAATTAGCCAAGTGTACACTTTCAAAAGCCTCTTTGTTTGTAACTGAATTTAAATCTAGATACAAACGATCCATAAAGAAAGGGGCTATAGGAGCTCCTAACTTTGCGATGGTTACCATACACGTATATAAAGTCTGATAGGCTGAAATTTTATCTTGCTGATATTCTCCTTTCCAAAAACGTCTTCTACTCAATCGAACATACCAGTTACTTAAGTATTCTTGAGTGAATTCAGAAATCGCACGCGCCGCCTTTGTAGGTTCATATTCTGCATAAAAAGCATCTACTTTTTTAACTAATGAATTTAGCTCTGATAAAATCCAACGATCAATTTCTGGTCGTTCCTGGATTTCAATATTTGGCTCTAGGTAAGAGAATTTATCAATGTTAGCGTACAGCGTAAAAAAAGCATAGGTATTATAAAGTGTTCCGAAAAATTTACGCTTTACCTCTTCTATTCCCTCTACATCAAATTTTAAATTATCCCACGGATTGGCATTACTAATCATGTACCAACGTGTCGCATCTGCTCCGTACGTTGACAGAGTTTCAAATGGGTCTGTAGCATTGCCTAAACGTTTGGACATTTTTTGTCCATTTTTGTCCAAGACAAGACCGTTTGATACCACATTTTTATAAGCTACAGAATCAAAAACCATTGTTCCAATCGCATGAAGCGTATAAAACCACCCACGTGTTTGATCCACACCTTCTGCAATAAAATCAGCAGGGAAGGCTTTATTTTGATCAATAAGTTCTTTGTTTTCAAATGGATAATGCCATTGTGCATAAGGCATACTTCCGGAGTCAAACCAAACATCTATTAAATCACTTTCTCGGTGCATAGGTTGTCCCGATGTAGACACCAAGGTAATGGTGTCTACAATGTTTTTATGTAAGTCAATCTTAGCATAATTTTCATCTGAGTTATCGCCTACTACAAAGTCTTCAAAAATAGCTTTCTCCAAGACGCCTGCACTAACTGCTTTTTGCATTTCTGATTTTAATTCTTCAACAGAACCTAAACAAATTTCTTCTTTTCCATCTTCAGTTCTCCAAATTGGTAGTGGGATTCCCCAATAGCGAGAACGGGAAAGGTTCCAATCGTTTGCATTTGCTAACCAGTTTCCAAAACGGCCTTCACCTGTACTTTTGGGCTTCCAGTTAATCGTTTTATTAAGCTCAAACATGCGCTCCTTAACATCCGTAACTTTTATAAACCATGAATCTAGTGGATAATACAAAATAGGTTTATCAGTTCTCCAGCAGTTAGGGTAACTATGCTTGTACTTTTCGACTTTGAATGCTTTATTTTCTGTCTTTAACTTAATCGCTAGCTCTACGTCAACTGATTTTTCAGGAGCTTCCCCTTCTGGATAGTATTCGTTTTTAACGTATCGACCAGCAAAATCGGATACTTCAGGTCTAAACCGACCTTGTAAATCTACTAGCGGCACTAAATTATCATCGCTGTCTTTTACCAATAAGGGGGGGATTTCGGGCGTTGCTTGTTTTGCAACAACCGCATCATCAGCACCAAATGTTGGTGCTGTATGCACGATACCTGTTCCGTCTTCAGTAGTTACAAAGTCCCCTGATATAATTCTAAATGCGTTTTCTGGGTTGTCATTTGGCAAAGCATAATCTAGTAATTGCTCATAAGAGATACCCACTAAATCTTTCCCTATGAATGAACTTTCTACAAAGAATGGTATTTTTTTATCTGAAGATTTATAACCCTCTAGTCCTGTGGCGGTATCTACTTCTTTAAATTTTCCGCTAAATTGTTTAGCAACAAGGGGTTTTGCAACTACAACGCTGGCTGGTTCAAAAGTATACTGATTGTAGGTCTTTACAAGTACATACTCTATTTTTGGCCCTACAGTTAAAGCTGTATTACTGGGTAATGTCCATGGAGTTGTAGTCCAAGCTAAAAACAGAATTGGACCTTTATGTTGCAAAAACTCTGGAAGTGATTCCTGTATTGCTTTAAATTGCGCTACGATTGTGGTATCAGTGACATCTTGATAGGTGCCTGGCTGGTTTAGTTCGTGCGAGCTTAGTCCCGTTCCAGCTTTTGGAGAATAGGGTTGAATCGTGTAACCTTTATAGATAAGGTTTTTATTATAAATTTGCTTGAGTAGCCACCAAACACTCTCCATGTATTTAGGGTCATAAGTTACATAAGGATCGTCCATATTAACCCAGTAGCCCATTTTTTGAGTTAGATCATTCCAAACGTCTGTATAACGCATTACTGCTGTTCTACAGGCAGCGTTATAATCTTCTACAGAAATTGTTTTACCTATATCTTCCTTCGTAATTCCAAGTTCTTTTTCAACCCCTAACTCTATTGGCAATCCATGGGTGTCCCAACCTGCTTTACGCTTTACTTGAAAGCCTTTCATGGTTTTGTAACGAGGGAAAATATCTTTTATAGCACGTGCTAAAACATGGTGTACCCCTGGCAATCCATTAGCTGATGGAGGTCCCTCAAAGAACACAAAAGGTTTTTGACCGTTGCGAGTCGTAATACTTTTATCAAAGATATTGTGTTCTTCCCAAAACTTTAGCACTTCATCTGCTATGTTTGGTAAGTTAAGTCCTTTATAATCAGGAAATGTCGTGCTCATTATTAATTGCTATTAAGGTCGCAAAATTAAGAAATTTTAACAAATAGGCACCGATTAAAGTCGGTCATTTTACGATTGATTAGGAATCTTAAAAGCATCTGATCGATTTTAGGTGGTTTTATGACATAAATAACCTATTTTTATGAAGGACGCCACTCACAATTTTCACTATGCTAACTTATTTTTTGAAAAGCATTTCTTATTTGTTACATCCTCTGTTGATGCCTTGGGTCGCTGCCATTTATTTTTTTTCTATCGCAACTACTCAATACCTCCCAACTAAAATTGTGTATTGGTTACTGTTAATCGTTTTTTGGAGCTTATTACTTCCTTTGCTATTATATGTTATTTTGAAAAAACTAAAAGTAGTGCAAAGCATTCATCTAAAAACTGCCAAAGAGAGAATTTGGCCATTGCTTTTAAATAGTATAATTATGAGCTATTTAGGTTTTTTTGTGCTACCAAAAGCTGAATGTATAGAACTACACTATTTTATTATGGGGACATTAGTTACCATCTTAACAGGGTTGGCCTTATCTGTATGTAAAGTTAAAGCTAGTATTCATATGATGGCTGTGAGCGCCACTTTTATGTTTATGATACTAACAAACTTACACTTTGGAGTGTCAATAAGCAACGTGGTCATTGTGTTTATACTAATCATGGGAGCCATGGCTAGTTCGAGATTACATTTAAACGCTCACAGTATGAAAGAGCTCATTATTGGGCTCATTATTGGGATTATACCACAGATTTTAATTGTAAGTAAGTGGTTATAGTATGTAAAAAATAAGACCAATTTTTAAAGCACTCATTTCAATGGGCTGTAAACTTGTCGTAGAAACATGATCAAAAACAGGGTTCAATCCATAATAAATGTAACCATTCCATGTATTATACCCTACGCTTAAAGTCAACCCATACTGCAGACTGTTTAAGTCCTTTAGATTTCGTTGGCTCTCCAATGTAGAGCCGTCGTCAAAAACAGATTTGGAGGCTATAAGATACCCAAGTTTTAGTCCTGTATAAACACGCCAAAACTTATAACTATCGGCTTTAGAAGTCCGCCATCTAAACTCCAAAGGAGCTTCTAAAAAATGTTGAGAAAAATTATTTTTGGAGTAATTGGAGTCTTCTATTGTTGTGTAAGTAGTTGGATTAGATCCACTAATTCTAATGTTTTGATTAAAGGAGTTGAAAGAATACCCCAAACCTAATGCCAAAGCAATATTACGACGTTTATTTAAGGGGAAGTCTCTAATAGCTCCTAAATGAACACCCGTTGAAAAGCTGTTCTGAGAAACATTATTAGGTAGATTAATTAGAGCATTATAGGTTACGCTCAAATAAAACTGATCTTCCCTGTACAAACTATCTTGCTCAATTGTGTAATCGACTTGTGACTGTAGTGTTGAGAAACAGTTTAAAAAAAGCGCTAAAAAAAAATACAATCTCATATACTAGAACTTAAATTACTTTACTAAATTAAACAAAAAAAGACACTCTAATAAGAATGCCTTTTTGAATATAAAAATTAGAATTTTATTTCATGTTTGTCATTGCATCACCTACACCCGTAGTATAGTTAATTTTAAGTGCATTGACTTTTCTAAGCTCTTGTTTAACATCTCCTACAATACCCATATTAGCATCCCTATCTACTTTAAGTGCCACGGTGAGGAAAGGGATTAGTTCTTCTCTTAAGGCCGCTCTCTCAGCGCTGATAAAAGCACCAACTTCATTAAGATTAGCAAATTGATCATTGAGCTGAACTCGTGCTTCTGTTCCAAACTTTTCATATCCTGAACTAGGCTTCCCCATATAGATATAACTAACAGGGTTTTTTTTGTCAAGTTTCTCTACTTGGTTAGCAACAGGGAGTGCATTTTGTATTTTAAGTGAATTTTCACGCATGACTGTTGCAACCATGAAAAAGAATAATAACATAAATACAATATCCGGAAGTGAAGCCGTAGAAATAGGTGGTGTGCCACCGTCTTTTTTCTTTTTAAATTTTGACATCTTATTTTCTTTTTAATTTTAACTACTGTGCTTCAGAAAGTTTTTGCGGGAACTCTAGTTTTATCTGATCAATCACTGCTTTTAACTTTACTTTGTTTCCAACAAATCGAGCATCTTTATAGTTCATTTGCATTTCTACAAAACTCATATCCTTAAAGCCTTCTTTAGACCCTAATTCGTAGCCACGTCTGTTTCTAAGCACATTATAAGCCGCTACCAGTTCGTTTTGAACAGAGATATAAGCTGCATACGAAGTTTCACGTTCATTTTTTAACAATATAATTGCTTTGTCTGGATTATCTGAAGATGCAGGGTCTTTAAGTCCCTTACAATAAGTACATGACTTATCTCCATTGTTATCTAAAAACTCAACGGCTGCAGTTCGCAAATCTTTAAGCTCCATCAACTCATCTTCGACAAGTAATTGATCTTTACCGTTTAGAAGAACTGTGAAAATATTCTTTTGCTTGATAACAACGTCTTCTTCAAGCTCTTCAATAGGAGGAAGTTTCCGGTTAATACCAGAATCCTTTTCTATAGTTGTTGTCACTAAGAAAAATATCAATAGTAAGAAGGCGATGTCGGCCATTGAGCCAGCATTCACTTCTGGTGCGGATCGTTTAGCCATGTTATTTTATCATTTTTTTGATTCCAAATCCTAACATAATTCCTCCAGCAATAAGTGCTAAGAAATAAAATAAGTAAAGACCAGCTCCTATGAGCTTAGATCCATTTGCAGATAGCATATCACCATCTTTCAGTGGTGCTTCAACGCCATTTGCAAAACCGAAGTAACAAAGTAAAGATAATGCTACAAAAGCGCCTATTCCAATAAGCGTGTTTTTAAACCCAGATGTGTTTGAGACTAAATTTAGTACCGTAAATGATAAGACTATTAGCAGAGCGATTAAAAGTACCGCATAAGAAACGTACATGAATACGTTTACAATTCCGCTACTTTCACCTGCTTTTATAGCCTCATCTCCTGCAGATAAAATCCTCCCAAGGAAGAAGATTGAAATCACACCGATGACAATAGCTACAATCTTCAATAATTTTTGTAAATCCATAATTATCTGATTTAGTATTGAGGTGTTATTATTTTTTGTTTTTAACCAAGATATCCATTAATGAAATAGAAGCATCTTCCATATCATTTACAATGCTATCTATTTTAGCAATGATATAGTTATAAAAGACTTGTAATATAATAGCTACAACAAGACCAAATACCGTTGTTAGAAGAGCTACTTTAATACCTCCAGCAACAAGTGATGGCTGCATATCTCCAGCAGCTTCAATCTTATCAAAAGCTTGTATCATTCCAATTACTGTTCCCATAAATCCTAACATAGGAGCAAGTGCAATAAATAAAGAAATCCAAGATACATTTTTCTCTAACTGTCCCATTTGAACTCCACCGTAAGCAACCACTGCTTTTTCGGCAGACTCTAAGTCTTCGTTAGCGCGGTCAAGACCTTGATAGAATATGGATGCAATAGGTCCTTTTGTATTTCTACAAACTTCCTTAGCTGCATCTAATCCTCCTGAAGCAAGTGCACTTTCAACATCTTCAGTTAATTTTTTTGAATTTGTAGTTGAAAGATTTAAAAATATAATTCTTTCAATTGCAATTGCAAGTCCTAATATAAGACATAATAATACGATTCCCATAAAACCAGGTCCCCCTTCGATGAATCGTTTTTTAAGTTCTTGATGAAACCCTAAAGACTCAGCTTCAGATGTATCAGCATCGTCTTGTAATGGGGTAACAATTGTAGTTGTGTTAATGTTTACGTTTGCAGCGGCGCTAACAGACCCGAATGCCATCATAAAAGCGATAGCTAGAATTGGAAATAGTTTTTTCATTGTTCTATTCTTAATTTATTAAAAAATTTATTTTTATTTAGGAGTTAAATATATGAAAAAAAAATAGTTACGAAAACAAAAATGACAAAAGTCATTGAATTATTAACATAATAAATTTTCACTGATTAATCCCGCAACAATAATCACTGATAAACCACTCTTATATAGGTGATTGCAGAGAGGAAGGGATTCGAACCCTCGATACGTTGCCGTATACACGCTTTCCAAGCGTGCGCCTTAAGCCACTCGGCCACCTCTCTAGGTTTGCTTATTCGCAGGTCAAATAAAGAGAAAATTGTTTGATTTTTAAAATTTTTGACTGCTAATTTTAAGATATTTCACCACGAAGGTCGGTTTCAAAAACAGTTTTAAACATTTTCCTTGAAATTTTGAGCGCCAACATATACATTAGTTTCGTTAGAGCAGACTCTGTAGTCATATCATTTCCTGATATAACCCCTAGGCCTTCTAGTAGTTTTCCAGTGTGGTACTGATTCATTTGAACACTGCCGCCTGCACACTGTGTCACATTGATTATGTAGATTCCTTTAGCTATCGCGTCTTCAATCGTTTTAAGAAACCAGTCGTCGGTAGTCGCATTGCCACTTCCATAGGTTTCAACAACAACAGCCTTAAGCTGTGGGATATCTAAAATAGACTTCAGTACTGTGGCTGTGATTCCAGGAAACAACTTCACTAACGCTACGTTGGTATCTAATGTCTTATGGACAATTAGGGGTGCTTGTGAATAATTTTTAAGCAATAATTCGTGCTGTACGTTTAAATGAACCCCAGAAGTAATTAAGGCCGGAAAGTTCAATGATGCGAAAGCTTGGAAATATTCTGCGTTAATTTTAGTGGTTCGGTTACCTCTGTATAGTTTATACTCAAAATATAGCCCAACTTCTTTAATAACAGCTTTATTATTGTTCTGTAGCGCCGCAATTTGAATGGCTGTTATTAGGTTTTCTTTTGCGTCTGTACGCAAATCCCCTATCGGTAATTGAGACCCCGTAAAAATTACTGGCTTAGAAAGATTCTCTAGCATGAAGCTAAGCGCTGATGCTGAATAACTCATGGTGTCACTTCCGTGCAAAACCACAAAACCGTCATGAGTAGCGTAGTTTTTTTCAATAATGGATGCAATTTCTATCCAATGTGATGGATTAATGTTAGAAGAATCTATGGGCGTCTCAAAAGAGACCGTGTCTATAGAGCAATCTAATAAGTTTAATTCTGGAATCTTATCTAAAAGAGAGGCGAAATCAAAAGCCTGTAAAGAGGCGGTGAGAGGATCTTTTATCATCCCAATGGTACCGCCGGTGTATAGTAGTAGGATTTGAGGCTTCATTTGCTTATTTTTTAAAAATAGATTTTGAGTTTTCAGTTGTGATTAACGCAAGCTCTTTTATTGAGATCGCATAAATATCAGAAAGTTTTTCTAAAACATTTAATATATAGCTGCTTTCATTTCGTTTTCCTCGGAAAGGCACGGGTGATAAGTAAGGAGCATCTGTTTCTAAAACAATATGCTGTAAACTAATTTGATTTAAAAATTGATCAATTTTTCCGTTTTTAAAAGTTACTACCCCTCCAACACCTAACTTCATATTGTAAGATATTGCTTTTTTTGCTTGTTCTAAAGACCCCGTAAAACAATGAAAAATTCCAAACAAATCTGCTCCTTGTTCTTCTTCTAAAATTTCAAACACCTCGTCAAAAGCGTCCCTACAATGAATCACTATTGGCAAACCATACTGCTTTGCTAATTGAATTTGTGTTCTAAACATTTCTTGCTGTAGTTTTAACGTGCTCTTATCCCAATAAAGGTCTATTCCGATTTCTCCAATAGCAACAAATTTACGAGAAGACAATTGATCTTTGACGTGATTCAATTCTTCTAAATAATTAGCATTGACATGTGTTGGGTGTACTCCTGTCATTAAATACATGTTGTTTGGATAGCTAGCTTCCAAGGCATACATAGCCTCTGTGTATGTAGAATCAATTGCTGGAATAAAAAAACGAGTTACTCCTGCAGCTAAAGCGCGTTCAATAACTTCAACTCTATCTTCATCAAATTGTTCACTATATAAATGTGTATGCGTATCTGTGATTATCATATTGCAAAAGTAAGATTTTGAATAGTATATTTGTAAAAAATAATTTGCTTTGAATACAACTGCACTTTCTTTATCTAATTTTCTTAACACTAAATCTTACTATAAGATTAAGATGCATCAAATTGCATCCAATCACTTTAAAATTATATCAAAAATAAATGGTGTTAAAGGTTGGTTTATATTAGACACTGGAGCATCGTCCACTTTCATAGACCTAAAGCTTGAGGATAAATTTAAGTTAAAGTCCGAAACGTCCATGATTAAAGCTACGGGGGCTGGCCCAAACAAATTGACCACACTTTTATCAAAAAACAATAGTATAAATATTAGAGGTTGGTCCTCTAAAAAATTTCAAATTACACTAATAGATTTGAGCTACGTAAATAATGCTTTTGAATCTATAGAATCTTTACCTGTTCATGGGATTATAGGAGCTGATCTTTTAAAAGCTGGGAATGCGATTATCGACTACGAGAAAAAACAGCTATACCTTAAGTAGAGAAAACAAAAAATCCCGCAATAGCGAGATTTTTTGTTTTGGTATATGCATTTATTAATCTTGCACCTGGAACGTAATAGGAAGTGAATAAGGGACTATTACCGCTTTTCCGCGCTGACGACCTGGCTTCATTTTAGGTAACATGTTAATAACACGTGCGGCTTCTTGTTCGAGACGTGGATGAGGAGCTCTTGAACGAACACCAACAACATTTCCATTCTTATCAATTTTAAAAATCACATTAATACGCTGTCTTCCTGACAGGCCTAAATCACCTGCTAAGTCTGTATTAAACTTTCGCTGAACAAACTTGGCAATCTTAGCAGACATACATTTACGTTTTTCAGCATTAGAACCTTTCTCACAGCCTGGATATTCTGGAACATTTTCAATAACTGAAAATGGAACCTCTACGTCTTCATAGAACTCTTCGACAACAATATCTTCAACTTCGATCTCTTCATCTTGATCGGTCTCTGTAGACTCTATAACTGTTTCTTCAATTTCTTCTTCATCCTCAACTATATCAATCACTTCAGGAGCTGCTGGTGGTGGTGGTGGTGGTGGTGGTGGCTTTATCTGATCAATCAAAGGAATTTCTTCATCAAGATCAGCCTCTAAATCTAATTGACCAATGTCAATTAATGATTTATCGTATGTTTTGTAATTAATTGTCGTGTATGTCAAAAACAGCATTAACGCTAATCCAACTGCAAAATAAATTGAGCCATTTCTACTAACGTCCGCCTTTGGGCTTTTCTTTGATTCCATATCGGTGTTCTTTTATCTTGGGTTAAAATTAATTAAAAATTTAACAAATACATAAAGGTTTACAGCTTTTTAATTATAACTTCCTTTTTTAGTTGTATTAATGTAGCCATAGTGAGAGTCCCCAGAGTATTTGCTAAAAAATCATAAACATCTGTGGTTCTATAATAAGATACTTCTCCTTGTAATAGCTCAATAATCAAGCCAAACAGAATTGAGAAAGCAGTAGCGGCAAATAAACTTCTTTTTATTTTAAGAGAGTGAAAGCTCAAAAACCATGTCATACAAAATATGGCATAAAATAAGAAGTGTCCAATTTTATCATCAAAACCTGTATTTAAATTTGGTAAGTCTTTAAGGGGTATTAAACTCAAAATGGTAAGTGCAATGGTGTAAAATATAGAAAGCGCGTAAATAAAATTCTTCTTAAGCACCTATTAAAGATTTATAATCATCAGCATTTAGAAGTGAGTCTAAATCTGTAGAATCCGTTACTTTTATTTTAATCATCCAGCCCTCTCCGTAAGGATCGTCATTTACTTTTTCAGGTTCTTCTTCAAGAATCTGGTTAAATTCTACTATTTCCCCTGCTACTGGCATGAATAAGTCTGACACAGTCTTTACTGCTTCTACAGTCCCAAAAACAGCCTCTTCGTCAAGAGATTCATCTAAAGTGTCTACTTCTACATAAACAATATCCCCCAATTCGCCTTGGGCAAAATCAGTAATGCCAATGGTTAGTGTGTCTCCTTCTATTTTGACCCATTCGTGGTCTTTGGTGTATTTTAAATCTGATGGTGTATTCATAACTGTGTGTTTATAATTCGTTTATTTAATTTCCAAAATTATACCTCAAGGTAAAGCCTGATCGGATTGTTGTTTGAGGGAAGGCTGTTGATATCGCATATTCTGAAAATGCATAATCAAAGTAGAATATTGCGGTTAAGTTTTTACTGAAAGCGTAATCTGCTGCATAACGCATGCTCCAAATAGTTTGACCTGCACTGACTTGATTGTTGTCGAGATCTAAATACCTAATAATAGTTTTGTTATTTCGCATAGAAATATCCGCCTTCATATTTAAATCACTTTTAATAATATTTCGGGGACCTGCTAACTTGGAGCGTATTCTTAGGTCCTTAATTCGATAGCCTAAACCAAAAATATATTCGTTACCTTGAATTTCAGTAAGAAGGTTGTTATCAAAACTCAAGGATAAGCTTCGGTCTTTTTTAACTTCGGCGGTTAGCTTAATAGAGTTTTTCATCTCCATATCTATTTTAATTAGTGGACTAAATTGCTCTACTAAATTAACATTACTGTAGAGTGTCTGTGCCTTGAAGTTTCCGGACTGATCTTTTGTGTCTAGGGCTTGGGATGCATATTCTATATTTGGATCTGCAGCCACGTAGTCTAGGTTGGTTCTAAACTGATTAATCGTATAAGAGGCATTGTAACCATGGGTTAGTGAAAATCTTTTGAAGCGCTTTTTGAACCATTTATTTCTCATAAGCCCAGTGTATTTCAACGTCCAATTTGGAATTGGTATGTCTCTGAATGCATCTAGACTAACCTTATTTGATTTTTTTCCTGAATAGGCTGCTAAAAAGGACGGTAATAAAACCGCTTGACTGTTTTTTCCAAATCCTTCAGGGTACCCTTCTGCGTCTGTAGTGTACGGGGTGGATCCATAAAACTCACGAGCCAATCGATTGGCCACCACCAGACGATTGGTTTTAAACGTATCGAATGGAACTGAGCTGTTCTCATCACTTTGACTGAAAGCTGTTTTAATTAATGAAGTTGATATGTTGAAGTTTCCAAAAGTATTTTGAATGAGTGAATTATACACATTACTCAAGCCATCGCCGTTAGAATCTGTCGTATTAAAGCTTTCGGCATAGTTAGTCGCATAGGTTTTCCCGCCATTCAGATCAATTTTTAAATCTGATATTGGCTCCATATTAATTGCATAATCTACATTTTGATTATGAGTTTCGGTGTATTGCTGATTAAATTGTGAATAGGTTGTAAGCCACCCCTTTTCGGCCGCTATTCTTCTAATGTCACGCTGACTACCAAAGGTGTATTCGGCAGTAGGTCTTAGAGTTCCTAAAAACCCAGGGGTTGGAAGGTATCCCGGCAAAAATGAACTATTACTTTCGGAGTAATTAATTTGAGCTCTGTCTATACCCGTTAATAAACTAATTCCAAAATCTTTCCAGTTAAACTTTTTAGCTTTAGAAGCGCCTTTGGGTTTTGCATTATCATCAAAACCTCTAGCTGATCGCTTAGAACTTCTCGATTTCTTTAAGCCCAAATAGCGGTATAATTTTCGCATATCTAATGAGGTATTCAAATTATGCTGACTGGCATTAGATATTGAATTCCCAAGGTCATAGTTCTGCCCATCAATACTTATATCCCCAAATAGGTCAGATCCTTTATTCCACTGAAAGTCTCCTGTGTAAGAATAATTAGAGGTTACAAAACTAAGTACAGGGAATTTATTTAAAGGCAATTCATAGTTAATCCCTAGCTGTTGAGTGTGCCTATTAGGGTCCCCAAAGTCGAAGAAACGATCCCAAACACCAAGACTAGGATCTTGGTCACCATCCAAGTTGTCGTCAATAAAATAATTCCTAACAATGTTATTGTTTGCTGCAGTAAAATTAAGACGTAAACCTTCTGTAAGTTCGTAATTGACAGTATATTGAAAGTCAAACGTGTAGTTTCTTCTAATCAATTCATCTATTGAAATATTATCAGCACCCAAGCCAGCGTCTCTAAATTTTTGACTGTTAAATTGTCTTATAAAATCTGAATTTACAGCTAGTGTTGAAGGCAGTAAGTTTAGATTAAAATCTTTTATTAGTTTCCAGTATTTATTCATGAAAAGAGAATCGTTTTTCTTGAACGGCTCAAATTTTAGCGGCTTGAAACTATGGCTATAATTAGCTCCTACCCTTACATTTTGATCTAATGAGTTTTCGATTTCAAAATCTCGATGCTTTATTTCATTGTACGAATAATTCATTGTTAGATTCTCAACATCATACACTCTAGGCTCGGCATCGCCTGTACGCTGTTTTCTAACCCCAATAAAATTAATGCTCTTTCTTTTTGTGTAATCTTCTGACTGAGATTTAATTCGTTGTCGATCTTCGGAAGTCTCAGCGGCATCTAATCTACTTTGGAGCTGTAAATCTTTATACTGCTGATCGTATTCTGGCGTTATTAGCGCTTCACTTTGACCATAATTAAAAGGGATTTCTAGGCCCCATTTTTTTGGTAATAACTGCCCAATATTCATGTTAGTAACAAAATCATATTGTTTTAAATCTTCGCGACTTCGCTCATTCGGACCTTGTTCTATGCTTCCAAAGCCTGTAGTGGTTCGCTTCGCTGTGGCATTCACATTCATGAAGTCAGCAATGTTAGAGTCCATGCTCATAATGGCAGCCCATCCCCCTTGGTTATCCATTTCTGCAAGTCGAAGCTCATTGAACCAAACTTCCGCACACTGGGAGTTAGCTCCTATGTTTTTAACACCAACCATCAAGGTACGAACATCTCCAAAGTTTGGATTTCCTTTTATGGCAATTCGTTGCTCTATAGGCGCTTCATTAATAGTAGAGCTAAAGTTTAATGAAAAAGAATCAAATTCTCCAACAGGGTTTTCTTGTAACTCTCCGTCTATAATGTTATAATAAGTAGGGTCTTCGTTTCCTAAAGTCCCCAAGCTAATCCCTAAAGATTTAATTTGTTCTAGAAACTCTAAAGGAATATCTATCTCATTATATTCTGGCCATACTTCAGTATCTGAAGCACCTGTTGCTCCCGATGATTTTCTTAGAGGAATTTCAATTTGGTAATAATTTTGAGTAAAGTCATTACCCATTCTTATAAAACCAACTAATTCCCCCTGATTAAAGCTACCGGCTTCACCATCCTCTGCATGAATAAACATTTTTAGTTTTTTATACTGACGCATATCCACGTTAATATTTTTAAAGACCCCTCTTGCATCCTCACTTTCTAATTCGCAAACATCTACAACTAGAGATTGTTCATTTTGTCGGACAATGCTGTTATTATTGTTTAACTGCTCCCGTTCAACGCCGGGAGGGGATACATAACTTCCATCATTTTCTTGAACGCCCACAATACCAACACTAAAATCAGTCGCTTCGAGCTGGGTTGCCGCATTAGAATCTTCATCCAAAGACAGCTGATAACGACGCCAGTCACTTCGTACCAAGTCTAAGGTACCAAATCGAAGTACTGTTGTTTCTGTAAATTCTTTAAGGTAAAGACGGGCAAAACGAACGGATCTAAAGTCAGAAACTCCCCCAACAGCATTTGTAAATTCCGAAAGAGGTATTCTGTACTGGTACCAATTGATAATCCCTGACGGAGCACCGTTTGGCAACGTAATATTTGTAATTGACTTTCGGTCAACAATATAGGGGTTGTTTGAATTATTAAAATCCGCAGTCGAAATATCTATTTCATACTCAAAATAACTATCGATCGTATTCATTGTATTATCCCTGTTGATGTCCTCAACATCGGGCTGCGTTGTAGACCCTCGATTGGTCTCTGAAAATGTATCAGGAGAGTTGCCTTCCAATCCATTGTATTTTTTGTAGCGCTCAAATATATCACCCTCAGTATTTAAGTAGTATTCATAGTTGTCATTTGCTGGGTCTTCTAGACCTGAAAACGCTGCAAATCGTGGATCTGTACTGGCTATTTCTTCAGCATCATCATAGCCATCAAGCCCAACATCCTGATTATTACGCTCGGCACCCTGAGATGAAAAGGCATAAATTAGAGATTGATTTTGTGGGCTTACAGAGCCCCAGCTTGATATAGGTAAAAGACTAATGTCTCCATCTTCGGGAAGCCCATTCTCGTATTGCTTTTTACCATCTTTGATCACATCTTCTGAAATATTTCCTAAATTTAAAACTAGTTTTCCACCAGGATTAGACGGGTTGTCTAAAAATGGATCCATAAGCCAAAATTCAATATACTCAACATTTGCCTGCTCAAAATCTGTTGACGTCAGTTGTCTGGATATACCTGCCCAACTGTTTTGAGGCGCGTCTAAAACTCCGTCTTCAGCCCCTTGTTGGTAATTATAAGGCCCTCTTTCTGACGGGTTGTAAACTAAATCAAGAGTATTTATAATGGTGTATTGCCCAGTCACTAAATCTACTTGAGGGAATAGTTCGTCAATAAATACACGTCTGGTATAAAGACTTGAGATGTCTTCATCCGTTATTTCGCCTGGACGTTGTCCACTATAAAAAATTGGGTCCACTGTATACCAATTTAAATGAGCCCTGTCAAATCCGTTTTGGTATCCATTGTCATCTTCTGAACCTTGTGCATAAACACGACCAAGTCCTTTAGGACGGCTAGACAAAAACCAAGACTGCGGGGTAAGTAAACTAATGCCATTTTGGGAGCCTTCAAAGTCGTCAACATAAGAAGTGACTTCACTGTCAAAATCAGTTCCTTTAGGGGCCCCTGGTTTTAGATAGGCAAACTCACCTCTGAGCGACAAATTAGATTCGACATCAGTATCAATATTTGGCAATTTGTTTACCAGGCGCGTTAAAAATGGTACTTCTGTTGAGTAATTCCCGTTGAAACCAAAAATTGTATTGTTTATCGGCTCTGTACCATAATTAGCTTTTTGTGTTATAGGACGCTCATTTAAATTTAAAACGGTCGCACCTAATACAAAGTTTTCATTGAATTGATGCTCTACGTTTACGCCTGTGAATCGCTTTGTTTGTTGTCCAAAAACAGCATTATTCTCAACAGAAACCTGAATCGGAGTGTTTGATGCTTGTAATGAAGGGTCTAAAATTTGTACGGTCCCTATTTGGTAATTTACGGTGTAATCCACCCCTTCAACTAGCACACGACCCCCGGCTGTCACCTTTACAGATCCCCTTGGCACATTAAACGCACCTATTGGAATGCCAGAGCCTCCGGACGATTTGTAGCGACCTCGCATAAGAAATTTATTTTTGTCGTTGTCTTGTAATGCAGCTGTTTTTGTGTTCTTGTAAAGAGATCTATAAACGTATTTTACTTGATTCGGATTGTAGACCCCTGGGATAGACTCGTCGCCGTTATAATTTTCAGAGCCATCTAGCCTTAAGGTTTCAAATAAGAAACTACCAAAAGGTTCCACTTTGGTAAATATGACTTTTCCGTTTTGCGGAATAACCGTAATCCCAGGTACAAAGTCAAAAAACCCATCTCCTTTATTTTGAGGGTCATTATTGAAGTTTAGACGATCAAAGTTAAATAATCGTATTAATGGGATTTCATTAATGGGGTCTTCATTTCCAATTGGAGCAGGAAAAGGTGTGCTACTAACTGGAGAAATAAAGTTAAGCGTAGATGTTTCGTTGTAAAATATATTTAATTTAAAATCTTCTTGAGACAATTGGTAAGCGCCGGTATTGTATATGTTTTTCATCATCAAATCCCAAATTGGGAGGTTGACATTGGTCACTGCACTTTTTAACATTTTTAAGACAAGGCTTTGATTGGTAACCGTTTGGTTGCCTGATGCTGATACACCCACTTCAGTCGCATTGACCCCGTCATTTCCAAACTCACCCACTTGAAAAACTTCACTTCCAACAGTATACTGATAAGCAACAGCTAAAACCTCATCGTTTTGTAATCGCTGATTCAAGGAAATATATCCTAATTGAGTGTCTACAGTAAACCCGTTCCCTTGCGTTAGTTTTCGAGCATTTTCCAGCTTGCCATAATCAAATCCTTCATTAACCCCTGGGGTCAAAAATCCTGATTGTGCCGTAGCAATATCACGAATTGCGTTTGTAAGTTGAGAACCTGCTGCTCCAATATTTGTTGGGTCAAAATTATTGTTTCCATTGTCTGGAAACGCATTAGGACCGACATTTAAAAACCCTATTGGGACCGTTGTTAGTCCAATTACAGAAGACTCCCCTAAATCTTGTAGTGCAATTATATTACGTGCATTATCAATCTGGTTGGTGCGATTGGTAACCCAAACCTCTACTCTAGTAATTTGGACTTGAGAGTTAATAAATGGATAGTTTTCTAAAGCTTGATCGTATTTATCTCTAAAGTAATGACCTAAGAAAAAGTGTCTGTTTTCGTCATAGTCTAATCCAAAAAAATCAAACTCTTCAAGGGTCCCGCCTCCTTGGGCAACTACAGAACGTGTTTCTGATTGTTGTTCTGAAAAGACTGCTGTAACTCTAGTTTTCCCAAACTGTAGTTCTGTTTTAACCCCAAATAAACTTTGAGCTCCCGTAATAAGAGAACTATTTAATGGCATGCTTACATTTCCAACTTCAAGTTTTTGAAGGATTGAGTCTTCACCACCACTAACACCATCAAGTCCTGGTAAAGTAGGGTCAAACTCCAACTTAATTAAGTTTTGAAAATCAAACGTTGATTGGGTGTCGTAATTGGCATTAACTTGCAATCGCGTCCCTACTTTTCCCATTAGGCTCAGGCTGATTCTTTGATCAAAATCAAAAGTAAAATTACTTTGATTCCTTGGCGAGAACGCCGGGTTTTCTTGCTTGGTATACATAATTCCAAGATCCATTTCAACAGAGCCTTGGGGAACTACCGATATCGTATTACTTCCAAATATTGTTTCGAAAAACTTAGAGTTGACATAAAGGTCTGGGATTAAGTTTTTCTTTGCCTCTTCTGATCCCTCTTTTTTTCCATCAAGGGCATCTACTTTATCTTTATAATACTGCTTCAAACTATCTTGAAGCACTAATTCCTGAAACTCTTTTGGTGTCAATATAACGGGGTAGTTAATATTAAAATCTCCTATTGTAGAAGTATAGAAATATCTATTTGTTAGCGGATCATAAGTGTATTTACTAATAATACTAGCAGGATCAGGGGTATATAATGATCCAAACGAAAAAGTTGTGGAGGTTGAGTCTCTAACCGTCGCTGGCTGCTGAGCAAAGATAGCCGAGTTACAAATCAACAAAAAAACCACTAAAAAGAGGTTTTTCAAATTGGGTAGATGATTTGGTTTTTTCAAAGAATTATAGGTTTTTTAGAGCTTCTTTTATTATAAACTCAACAGAGGCATCTGGAGTAGATGAAATTACTTTTTCGACCACTCGTTCAGATTGTTTTTTCATAAATCCTAAGACCTCTAAAGCTGATAACGCTTCATCCTTGTTTGTATTGTTTTGAGACAAAGAAGATTCATCTAAATCGTATATTTTAAGCACTTTATCCTTTAGATCAATAATAACGCGTTGTGCCGTTTTTAGTCCAATTCCCTTAACAGATTGTATCAAGGCAACATCCCCTATTGCAATTCCTTCTTTTACTTGTTGTGGTGTGAGTGAAGAAAGCATCGTTCTAGCTGTGCTTGCTCCAATACCACTAACTGAAATTAGAAGTCTAAAAATCCCTCTTTCAGAAGAACTTATAAAGCCATACAAAGTATGCGAATCTTCTTTAACTTGAAGATGAGTAAAAACCTTAACTGCTTCTTGATCTGGTATCTGTGAAAACGTGTGTAATGAAATATTAATAAAATAGCCCACACCATTACAATCAACTATGATGTGTGTTGGGGTTTTTTCAACTAATTTACCTTGAATGTGTGTTATCATATCCTTTCTCTTCCAGCGAATTTCAAATGTACTAAAATAATACAATATTTTATCAAGAAAAAGCAATAGGGTTTTTCCTAATAGTTTACTGCTTTCCTTTCTGTTGTGCGTCAACAACCGCTACGGCGGTCATATTTACAATTTCATCGACACTAGCTCCTAATTGTAAAATATGTACTGGCTTGCGTAGCCCCATCATAATAGGACCAATGGACTCTGCTTTATTCAATTCTTTAAGTAATTTATAGGTGATATTTGCAGATTCTAAATTAGGAAAAATAAGCGTATTAACTTTTTTATTTGCAAGTCTTGAAAAAGGAAAGTTAGCTTTTAACATTTCACTGTTTAACGCAAAATCCGTTTGCAACTCACCATCCACTAATAGTTGTGGGTGCCTTCTGTGAAGATAAGACACAGCTTCTTTTACTTTGGTTGCCGTTTTGTCCTTAGATGACCCAAAGTTAGAATATGAAATCATTGCCATAACTGGCTCTAATCCAAACATCTTAACAACTCCTGAAGTCATCTGAGCAATTTTTATTAAATCATCTGCAGAGGGATTAATGTTAATCGCTGTATCGCTCAAAAACATAGGCCCTCTTTGTGTGATCATAATATTGGCAGTTGCTATTCGTGTTGATCCTGGTGCTAAACCTATTAAATTGAGCATTGGTTTTACAACAGACCCATAATTGCTTGAATAGCCTGAAATAAGAGCGTCTGCATCCCCTTCATTGACCATCATCGCTGCAAAATAGTTTCGTTCTCTCATTAGTTTTTGAGCCGCTAAGAGCGTTGTTCCTTTTCGCTGTTGCTGTTTCCAATAAATTTCAGCATACTTGTTTTTCTGAACACTACTTTCATCTCCTTTTGGATCAATGATGAGTACTTCCTCGTCAAATTCTAACTCCTCCATAAGACGTTCAATTTCGTCACGTCTTCCAAGTAATATAGGCGTTGCAATCCCTTCTTCCAAAGCGATTTGGGCTGCTTTTAAAACATTTAGCTGGTCTGCTTCAGCAAAGACAACTCGCTTTGGATTGAGCTTCGCTCTGTTAAATAAAAGTCTTACAATTTTATTGTCTGAACCCATGCGCTCTAGTAGGGTGTCTTCGTATTTTTCCCAATCAGTTATTGGAGCTAAAGCAACTCCACTTTCAATAGCTGCCTTAGCCACAGCTGGTGGAATCGCTGTTATTAATCGGGGGTCAAATGGCTTAGGAATGATGTAATCTTTCCCAAAAGTAAGGCGTGTTTCTCCATAGGCAATATTAACCTGCTCAGGAACGGGTTCTTTTGCTAACTCAGCCAATGCAATCACAGCGGCTTTTTTCATTTCCTCGTTAATTGTTGTGGCCCTTACATCTAAAGCACCTCTAAATATAAACGGAAAACCAAGTACATTATTTACTTGATTTGGAGTGTCACTCCTTCCAGTGGCCATGATAATATCGTCTCTTGTTTTAGTCGCAAGATTGTATTTTATTTCAGGATCTGGATTCGCCATAGCAAATACAATAGGATTATTAGCCATGTCTTTAAGCATTTGTGGGCTTACGATATTAGAAGTTGATAATCCAATAAAAACATCAGCATCTTTCATTGCTTCATCTAAGCTATCAATCTCTCTATGAGTAGCAAACTCCGCTTTCTGAGTGGTTAGATCATCACGGTCAGCTCTAATAACTCCTTTACTGTCTAGCATAACAATATTTTCACGCTTTGCGCCAAAAGATTGATATAAGCGCGTACAAGAAATAGCTGCAGCACCAGCACCACTGACAACGATGCGAACATCTTGTATGTTTTTTTCTGCAATTTCTAATGCGTTCAACAAGGCGGCGGCTGATATAATAGCCGTTCCATGCTGGTCGTCATGCATGACTGGAATATCTAACTCCTCTTTGAGCCGAGTTTCAATTTCAAAAGCCTCTGGGGCTTTGATGTCTTCCAAGTTAATACCTCCAAAAGTGGGCGCTATATTTTTAACCGTTTGAATAAATTCTTCAACATTTTCGGTATTTACCTCAATATCAAATACATCTATATCTGCAAATATTTTGAAGAGCAAGCCCTTACCTTCCATGACCGGCTTAGACGCTTCAGGTCCAATATTCCCTAATCCTAAAACGGCGGTTCCATTGGTAATTACCGCAACCAAATTTCCTTTTGCGGTATATTTGTAAGCATCCGATGGATTCTTTTCTATAGCCAAACAAGGGGCTGCTACTCCTGGCGAATAGGCCAAAGCCAAGTCTCGTTGTGAGGCATACTTAGTCGTTGGGACTACTTGAATTTTTCCAGGTGAGGGTTTTTCGTGATAAGCTAAAGCTTCTAAATCGTGTTTACTTAATCGTGGCATGTTAGTTAGTTTGACTTACAAAGTTAAACGCTATGAGTTAATATTAAAATTTAATAGCTGTTCTTTTTTAAAAACTTAAAATGCATTAGCTTCTAAGAATACTAAATACCCCTAGAACCCCTCTGCTTTGTCATCACCTCTTGGGTCTGCTCCTCCTTCTAAGCGACCGTCCGGCAACACCAAGATAGCATCTGTTTTACCGATCACTTTCGAGTTACTGTAGTCTATTTTGTAGCCTAATTTTTTAAGCGACCCAAAAACAACTGAATCAAACGAGGGCTCAAATTTTATGTTATCGGGCAACCATTGATGATGAAAACGTGGCTTTGAAACCGATTCTTGCATTGTCATATCATAGTCCAATACATTCAAAATATTTTGCATTACTGTAGTGATAATTGTTGAGCCTCCAGGCGACCCTAAGACCATTTTAAGCTGACCGTTTTCCTCTACTATTGTAGGGGACATTGAGCTTAACATTCGTTTTTGAGCTGCAATTGAATTTGCTTCAGCTCCCACTAAACCAAACATATTTGGTGTACCCGGCTTAGCGCTAAAATCATCCATTTCATTATTTAAAAAAAAACCACCTTTATCTACATATACTTTAGAGCCAAAAGCACCATTTAATGTTGTGGTGACTGATACGCTATTGCCAAATGGATCCACGATTGAGTAATGGGTTGTTTCATTGCTTTCAATTCCCGTAAATGACCCATGAGAAAGCGCCGTCGATTTGGTTGCTTTATTCCAATTAAAACTTTCCATTCTTTGGGAAAGATATTTTAAATCTGTAAGACTGTCCATAGGGATATTTGTAAAATCGGGGTCTCCCAAAAAATGGGATCTATCTGCATAAGCACGACGCTCGGCTTCCACTATTAGTTGTATATATTTCTTTGAGTTATGCTTGTACTGACCTATATTAAATGGCGCTATGCTTTTTAGAATTTGTGCTAGGCAGACACCTCCACTAGAAGGCGGCGGCATAGATATAATTGTATGATCTTTATAAATAAAAGTTATAGGTTCTCTCCATTTTACTTTATAGGCTTCCAAGTCTTCTTTTGTAATAATACCACCTAGTTTTTGAGTCTGTTCGACGATAAGATCAGCTGTTTTACCTTTATAAAAACCATCTCTACCATGCAACTGAATTCTCTCTAATGTTTTTGCTAATAAGGGGTTTTTTATGGTATCACCCGTTCGCCACTCTTGGTCATAAAGTATTCGTTTTTGATTCACTTTTCTAAAACTAATCTTGTGGTGATTTAAGCGCTTTGCTTGTGCTTCTGTAGCAACAACTCCGTTCTTAGCTAATTGTATTGCAGGCTCTATGAGTTTTTCAAAAGGTATTGTTCCGAATTTCTTATGTATTTCAAATAACCCCGCAACGGTACCTGGTACCGCAATAGCTAATGCGCCTAATTGACTTTTATCTGGGCTTACATCTCCATTAGCATCTAGATACATGTCTTTTGTAGCTAGCTCAGGGGCTGTTTCTCTGTAGTCTAACGCTCCGATGTTCCCGTCATTCATACGGAACACCATAAATCCACCACCACCAATATTTCCAGCCACAGGATACGAAACCAAAAGCGCTAAATCGGTGGCAATCATCGCATCAAAAGCATTACCGCCTTGCTTCATGATCTCTACCCCTATTTTTGAAGCCTCTTCTCTTGCTGAAACCACCATGGCGTTTTCAGAAATAAGACCAAATGTTTTGTCTTCAGTAATTTTACTTGTTTTTTCACTACAACAAACAAGCAGAGTTGCTATGATTAAAAATAGCTTGATGTTATTCATAACTCAAATAATATAAGGGTCTATATTTTAAAACAGTACTATTGTGTTAATGAAATATCTTATGGACAAAACGCAACACCACGCCAAATTATTGTCCGATTTCCTAAAATAACTCACACTATTAGAAGAAACTAAACGGAGGTTATTCAAGAAATTTAATGTTTCTTTTTAACCCAGAAAACTTAGTCCGCTTAACGGCTGAGTGTTGGAACACTTTATTAAAGGTGTCATGGGTAATCTCTTCCCAATCCTGCTTAGTCATAGAAAGAAGTTCCGGCTTGGGATTAAACAAGGGCTCGCTGTGTGCTTTTGAAAATCGATTCCATGGACACACATCCTGACACACATCACAACCAAACATCCAGTTGTCAAATTGCCCTTTCATATCGGAGGGAATTTGTTCCTTTAGCTCAATAGTGAAATAAGAAATACACTTGCTGCCATCTACACCGTACTCCGAGGTAATCGCTTCTGTTGGACAGGCATCTATACAAGCTGTACAACTGCCACAATGGTCTGTAACCGCATGGTCATAATCCAGTTCTAAATCAATAATAAGTTCCGCTATAAAATAAAAAGAGCCGACTTTTTGAGTGAGTAGATTACTGTGTTTTCCAATCCAGCCGAGGCCCGACTTTTTGGCCCATGCTTTTTCTAAAATGGGAGCAGAATCTACAAACGCACGGCCATGAACATCACCAATGTCTTCTTTGATAAACTCTAGTAATTGTGTAAGCTTATCTTTTATAACAAAGTGATAATCCTTTCCGTAGGCGTACTTACTTATTTTTGGAGCTTCTGGGTCCTGTTGTATCTCTTCTGGGAAGTAATTATAAATTAATGAAACAACACTTTTAGAATCCTCTACTAGTAAGGTAGGATCAAGACGTTTGTCAAAGTGGTTCTCCATGTATTGCATTTTGCCATGGCTATTTTTTTTAAGCCACGACTCTAAACGGGGTGCTTCTTCTTCCAAAAAACCCGCCTTACTCATGCCACAAGACAAAAAGCCGAGGCGTTTAGCTTCGGCTTTAATTCGTTTTGAATATGTTTCTTTAGTCGTCAGAATTGGTAATTAAAGTTCGTTTAAAATAAACCGCCTTGAATATCGCCCTTAACACGCCCTAAATGTTTGTAGGCCAACTCGGTAACTTCTCGGCCTCTAGGAGTGCGCATAATAAAACCTTGTTGGATTAGAAAAGGTTCGTAAACTTCTTCAATTGTTTCTGGGCTTTCACTCACTGCGGTTGCAATGGTGGTCACCCCAACGGGGCCTCCCTTAAACTTATCTATAATGGTTGTTAAAATTTTATTATCCATTTCATCTAGACCATGCGCATCAACATTCAAAGCCTTTAGTGCAAATTTGGCGATTTCAATATCAATTTTTCCATTGCCCTTTATTTGCGCAAAATCTCTAACACGTCTCAATAATGCATTGGCAATTCGAGGCGTTCCACGGCTTCGTCCTGCAATTTCAATAGCAGCTTCCATACTAATAGGAACTTTTAAAATTTCTGAGCTCCGTTGGATAATTGTAGAAAGGAGTTCTGTTGAATAGTACTGTAAACGACTGCTTATTCCAAATCGAGCACGCATTGGCGCTGTTAACAATCCTGATCTGGTGGTTGCGCCAACTAACGTAAAAGGGTTTAGGTTGATTTGAACCGTCCTAGCATTAGGTCCGGACTCAATCATAATATCAATTTTATAATCCTCCATAGCGGAGTATAAATACTCTTCGACTATGGGGCTAAGGCGGTGAATTTCGTCAATAAATAATACATCTCTTTCTTCCAAGTTTGTAAGCAAACCTGCAAGGTCTCCTGGCTTGTCTAAAACAGGGCCAGAAGTCACTTTAATGCCTACGCCTAGTTCGTTTGCAAGAATATGTGCAAGCGTTGTTTTACCAAGACCTGGAGGGCCATGAAACAAGGTGTGGTCCAAAGCTTCATCACGTTCTACTGCTGCTTCAACAAATATTTGCAGATTTTCAAGTACTTGGTCTTGACCCGCAAAATCATCAAATGAAAGTGGTCTTAATACCTTTTCAATATCTTGTTCTTCGGGTGAGAAATGTTCGTCGGTTGGATCCAAATTTTCATTCATATTAACAAATATAAAGAAAAAGCCTTTCTTGTTTTAAGAAAGGCTTTTAAATATAGTATTAAGTATTAACAGTCTAGTGCTGTAACTCTTCTTCACCTTCTTTTAAAGGAGTGTTTTGTGTAACAAAATCCTCGTCATGACCTGGCTTGCTATAGTCGTAAGCCCAACGGTGTACATGAGGAATTTCTCCTGGCCAGTTACCGTGCATATGCTCAACAGGCGTAGTCCATTCTAGAGTATTAGATCTCCAAGGGTTTTGTTCTGCTTTCTTTCCATAAAACATGCTATGGATAAAATTCCATAAAAATACAAGTTGGAAAAGACCTCCAATAAGGGCAAATACAGTAATTAGAATTTGAACGTTAGAAGTGTCATCAAATAATGGGAAATTACTGTTTGTATAATAACGTCTTGGCAAACCTGCCATTCCTATAAAGTGCATTGGAAAAAAGACCCCATAAGCACATATTGCCGTAACCCAAAAGTGAATGTATCCTAGATTTTTATTCAGCATACGTCCAAACATTTTTGGGAACCAATGATACACGCCGGCAAAAAGCCCGTAGAGTGCTGAAATTCCCATAACTAAATGGAAGTGAGCCACTACAAAGTAAGTATCGTGAACGTTAATATCTAAAGCACTATCTCCAAGAATAATTCCTGTAAGACCTCCTGTTATAAAGGTTGATACCAAACCAATTGAAAATAACATAGCTGGATTTAGCTGTAAATTTCCTTTCCACAACGTGGTGATATAATTAAAGGCTTTTACTGCAGATGGTATCGCAATTAATAAGGTTGTAAACGTAAATACCGATCCTAAAAATGGGTTCATTCCAGAAATAAACATATGGTGACCCCAAACTATCGTTGATAAAAATGCGATCGCCAAAATAGAAGCGACCATGGCACGGTATCCAAAAATAGGTTTACGTGAGTTTGTTGCAATAACTTCAGAAGTAATCCCTAAGGCTGGAAGCAATACAATGTATACTTCAGGGTGGCCTAAGAACCAAAATAAGTGTTCAAATAATACCGGAGACCCTCCTTGGTAATGCAATACCTCCCCTTGAATAAAAATATCTGACAAAAAGAATGACGTTCCAAAGCTACGGTCCATGATTAATAATAACGCCGCTGATAACAGTACTGGGAAAGACACCACTCCGATAACCGCTGTAATGAAGAACGCCCATATTGTTAATGGGAGTCTTGTCATTGACATCCCCTTAGTTCTAAGGTTTAATACGGTTACGATGTAGTTAAGAGATCCTAATAATGACGATGCAATAAAGATAGCCATAGAAACTAACCAAAGGGTCATTCCTGCTCCTGAACCCCCTTGCGCTAATGGCAAGGCGCTTAATGGAGGATAAATAGTCCAACCAGCTGCTGCAGGTCCTGCTTCCACAAACAAAGAAATGATCATGATCACACTAGATAAAAAGAATAACCAATAAGATATCATGTTAAGAAACCCGGAGGCCATATCTCTTGCACCAATTTGCAATGGAATTAATAAGTTACTAAAGGTTCCACTCAAACCTGCTGTAAGGACGAAAAAAACCATAATGGTTCCGTGAATGGTTACTAATGCTAAATAAATATCCGCATCCATAACACCACCTGGCGCCCATTTTCCTAAAAGTGCTTCAAAAATTACATTGGGCTCAGAAGGCCATGCTATTTGCATACGCATTAAAAGAGACATTAAAATCCCTATCACGCCCATAATAACTCCAGTAATCAAATACTGCTTGGCTATCATTTTGTGATCTTGACTAAAAATGTACTTCGTTACAAATGTTTCTTTGTGATGATGTCCATGATCGTCGTCGTGTGCATGAGTATCTACGTGTGCTGACATAAACTTATAGTGTTATTTCTTTAATTTTTTAATTTTGAACTAGGGAGTTCTTAAATAGTTTTTGCTCTTTTAACCATTCGTTATAATCTTCTTCAGATTCCACGATGATTTTCATTTGCATGTTGTAATGAGACTTTCCACATATTTTATTACACAGTAGTAGGTAATCAAACTCGTATCGGTCTAAGGGCTCTTCTCCTTTAGCTTGCAGTTTCTTACTTTTTTTAACTCTGATTCTATTAATGTTTTTTACTTTTTCGTAAATATCTGGATTCAATCTCATTTCTTCGGTAGTTACTGTTGGAGTGAAAGAAAACTGAGTGATCATACCTGGAACACAATTCATTTGCGCTCTAAAATGAGGCATATAAGCTGAGTGTAAAACATCTTGAGAACGCATCTTGAAAAGTATGGGGCGGCCTACAGGTAAATGTAATTCGGTGGTGATAATATCATCTTGAGCATTTGGATCTGATTCGTCTAGTCCTAAAATATTTGCATTGTCTAAATTAATCAAACGCACATTTGCTAGCCCTAATACATTGTCTTCACCAGCGTATCTCGCTTTCCAGTTAAATTGTTGTGCGTAAAGCTCTACAACCATTGGGTCGTCATCTTCATCTACATTCATAATGTCTGTCCAAGTAAACAGTCCATACATAATAAGACCTGCTAATACAATCACAGGGATGACTGTCCATATGAACTCTAACTTGTCATTATCTGCATAAAACAAAGCTTTACGTCCTTTTTCTCCTTTGTATTTAAAAGCAAAATAGTGCAGTAAAAACTGTGTAATGGTTTGTACAATGAATATAACCACCATTGAAATGATCATTAAACGATCAATTTCCGGACCATGTTCGGAAGCAGAGTTAGAGGTTAAAGGTAAATCACCCCACAATGCAAATGACACGATTGTGATTCCATATATGAAGCCTAAGAAGGCGAGCATTAAGTACCCATTGACTCTGTTGTCATTGTCGTTTGCTACTTGTGAAACATCTTTATTTGCTTGCGCTAAATCAAAGATTTTGACCATTTGCCAAATTGCAATAGTGATCCCTAATAAAATTAATATTGTTAATAAGCCAGTCATCGTTATATGTTGTCTTTTTAAATTTTAATTAATAATGAAAATGTTCGCTTTCCTTGATAAAAGGATTTCCTTTTGCTAATAATGGTGCTTTTGAAAGCGCATAAAAAACAATGAACATAAACAATCCTAAGAATAATAATATGGCACTAATTTCAGGAACTCCGATAAACCATCGGTCTCCTACAGTGGCCGGCATGATCATATTGAATACATCAATGTAATGACCAAACAAAATCACAACTCCAGCCATGACTATAAACCATGGGACTCTCTTGTAGTCGCTATTCATTAACACTAAAAATGGAAATATGAAGTTTAAAATTATCATTCCAAAAAATGGAAGGTTGTAATCTTCAATTCTAGTTACAAAATACGTTACTTCTTCAGGGATATTTGCATACCATATAAGCATAAATTGTGAGAACCATAAATACGTCCAGAATACACTGATGGCAAACATGAATTTAGCTAAATCATGTAAATGACTGTCATTTACAAAGTCCATTAAGCCTTTAGATTTTAGATAAATCGTCATCAGCGCTATCACCGTAATTCCACTCACAAACATACTGGCAAAGACATACCATCCAAACAGCGTACTAAACCAGTGTGGATCCACACTCATGATCCAATCCCAAGACATCATAGATTCTGTGTAAATATAAAACACTAGGAATCCAGCTGAAATTCTAAAGTTCTTTTTAAAGTTACTGTTGTCATTCACGTCAGCTAAATCTTGTGCTAGCGAAAATTTACGTGAGAAATAACGGTATAAACTCCATCCTGTGATAAAAATTAATCCTCTTATTGCAAACCATGATTTATCTAACCATCCTGATTTTGCTTGAATCAATGCATCATGTGCAACGACTTCTGGATCCATCCAAATGAATATGTGATCGTCTGCCCATAAAGCAATTCCTAACACAATTAATCCACCAGGTAAAACATAATACGTAATAGCTTCCATCACTCTAAACAGCACTGGTGACCAGCCTGCTTGTGCAGCATATTGTATAGCATAAAAGGCTAAGACCCCTAAAGAAATCATGAAAAAGAAAAATGCTGCTATGTATAAAGCGGCATAAGGTCTGTTATGCATTTGGTGCAAAACATGTTCTGCATGAGCATCGTCATGATGAGCATCTGCTTCATGTGTGTCTTCTGCGTGGGCGTCTGAATCATGTGTGGAATGAATCATTGCAGCATGTGCTTCTTCGTCTGTTTGAACGTTATGATGATCTGTGTCTGTCGTTTCTTCGCCGTGAGAAGCCTCCGCACCGTGGTGGGAGTTTTCTTCTGCTAGTAATGTTTTTACATCTTCAAGGGTCAGCCCGTGAGATGCTACATAACTTGTTCCCCACCCTATAGCGCCAACAACGAATAGAAGGATTGAAACAATTTTAAGTCTTTTTGAAAACGTGTACATGTATATAAATGTTTTACTTTTCTTATTTTTTTAATTCTGCTCTTAGAGTTTCAACATAAGCGGTTACTTGCCAACGCTCTTCCTCATTCAATAAATTTGCATAGGACCCCATGGCGTTTTTACCAAAATAAATGACATGGTAAATGCTTCCCGTAGTAATATCTCTATCTGCATAACTTGGAACCCCAAGAATTTTTTCTCTCATTACCAGCTTACCTTGACCAGCACCTTTAGTTCCGTGGCAGATACCGCAATAGATATCATACAGTTCTTTTCCTCTTTTAGCATCCATTTCAGATAAACCTAAAGGAGATTTTAGTTCCGAAAGAGCTGCGGCATAACCTTCATTTGAGTTTTCATACTCATACAAAGTATGACCTCTAGAGATCGTTCCTTTCACAGGAAGCAATGCTTCTTGCGAATTTGGAAAAACGTCATACTCTCCATAGGCTTCATAGCCTACAGGCTTATACATATTTGGGAAGTATTGATAGTTTGGACTGTTATCATTTTGACATGAGAACATTGTCACTAAAACCACTGCTAAACCGATTATTTTTGATACACTTTTCATAGGACTAATGTGCTTCTTTATCAACAACATGAACCTCTACTGCACCTGTTTTGGTAAGCAGAGTTTCTAATTCTTTTTCATTATCATGAACAGGGATTTCCATTAAAAAATGGTCATCAGTTGTTCTTGGATCCGGATTTTCTGCGTTTTTAAATGGCCACATTCTACTTCTTAAGTAAAAGGTGATAACCATTAAGTGAGCGGCAAAAAACACCGTTAATTCAAACATGATCGGCACAAATGCAGGCATGTTTTCTAAATAACTAAAGCTTGGCTTACCTCCAATATCTTGAGGCCAGTCTTCAATCATGATATAATTCATCATAGTGGTTGCCACGATCAATCCTACACAGCCGTACATAAAGGCTGCGATAGCGATTCGCGTGGGCTCCAAGCCCATTGCTTTATCAAGTCCGTGAACTGGAAAAGGCGTGAATATCTCTTCGATATGGTGCTTTTCAGCCTTGACTGCTTTAACAGCTGACAATAACACATCGTCATCTGTGTATAGTGCGTGAATAACTTTTGAAGATCCCATAGGCTACTCTTTTTTCTTTTTAGGGGTTACTACTGGCTTTGACTTTGAGTCGGTACGTTCATCTGATCCTGTACCTGATAAGCTTCCACCTGCTTCTCTAATGTTTTTATAGCGTTGTCCAGACGATTTTAAAATAGTCTTCACTTCTGCTTGTGCAATTACTGGGAACGTTCTTGCGTATAGTAAAAACAATACAAAGAAAAATCCAATCGTTCCAATAAATATTCCGATATCAACAAAGGTTGGTGAAAACATGGTCCATGACGATGGTAAGTAATCCCTGTGAAGTGAAGTCACAATAATTACAAAACGTTCAAACCACATTCCAATATTTACAACAATTGAGATAAAGAATGAGAACATGATACTTGTTCTCAGTCTTTTAAACCACATAAACTGTGGTGAAAATACATTACACGACATCATAGCCCAGTAAGCCCAAGCATAAGGTCCCGTTGCTCTATTTAGAAAAGCATATTGTTCGTATTCAACTCCTGAGTACCAAGCAATAAATAGTTCTGTTATATAAGCAACTCCAACAATGGATCCCGTGATCATAATAACGATATTCATTAATTCGATATGCTGAACTGTAATATAGTCTTCAAGGTTACATACTTTACGCATGATAATTAACAGAGTGTTTACCATTGCAAATCCTGAGAAAATCGCCCCTGCCACAAAATAAGGGGGGAAGATAGTTGTATGCCATCCTGGAATCACCGAGGTAGCAAAATCAAAAGATACAATCGTATGTACTGATAATACTAAAGGAGTCGCAAGTCCGGCAAGAACCAAAGAGACTTCTTCAAATCGCTGCCAATCTTTTGCACGCCCACTCCACCCAAAGCTTAATAAAGAATAAATTTTCTTTTGAAAAGGCTTCACAGCACGGTCACGAATCATTGCAAAATCAGGCAACAGCCCTGTCCACCAAAACACAAGTGAAACCGAGAGGTACGTAGAAATTGCAAACACATCCCATAACAGTGGAGAGTTAAAGTTAACCCATAACGATCCAAATTGATTTGGAATTGGCAATACCCAGTAAGCTAACCAAGGTCGGCCCATGTGAATGATTGGAAATAAACCCGCTTGAATTACAGAGAAAATTGTCATGGCTTCCGCAGAACGGTTAATAGCCATACGCCATTTTTGTCTGAATAATAATAAAACTGCTGAAATTAAGGTTCCGGCGTGACCAATACCAACCCACCAAACAAAATTTGTAATATCCCAAGCCCATCCAACAGTTTTGTTGAGGCCCCAAGTACCAATTCCGGTGGAGACGGTGTAAACCATACATCCTAACCCCCAGCCAAAAGCTGCAAGTGCAATAGAAAATACTACCCACCATAGTTTGTTTGCTTTTCCTTCAACAGGAGCAACCACGTCCAAGGTCACATCATGATATGACTTGTTACCGGTAACTAATGGTCTTCTGATAGGTGCTTCGTAATGAGACGCCATAATACTTTTATGTTATTTCTTAATTATTTTATGCTTCGTTTGTGTTTCTCACCTTCACTTGATATACCACGTTTGGTTTTGTTCCTACGTGATCTAATAAATGATAGGCACGCTCATCATCTTTAAGTTCTGTAATTACACTTTTCTTATTGTTAATATCTCCAAACGCAATCGCGCCTGAATCACATGCAGATGAACACGCTGTTTTGAACTCATCTGGGTTCACTTCTCTTCCATCGCGTTTAGCGTCAAGAATTGTTTTCTGTGTCATTTGAATACACATAGAACATTTTTCCATAACCCCTCTAGAACGAACCGTTACATCTGGATTAATTACCATACGGCCAAGGTCATTATTCATGTGGTAATCAAACTCATCGTTCTCATTATACAAGAACCAGTTAAATCGACGCACTTTATAAGGACAGTTATTTGCACAATAACGGGTTCCCACACAACGGTTATAAGCCATGTGATTTTGCCCTTGTCGACCATGAGAAGAAGCTGCCACTGGACAAACCGTTTCACAAGGTGCATGATTACAGTGCTGACACATGATGGGTTGAAAAGCAACTTGTGGATTCTCAGATGGAATTTCCATCTCTCCAAAAGTACTTAACGAACTTCCAAGGCCTTCAATATTATCTTTGGTTGTATTATCACCTTCAAAAGTTTCATCTGAAGAATAGTATCTATCGATACGAAGCCAGTGCATATCACGACTTCTACGGATTTCTTGTTTTCCTACGACTGGAACATTATTTTCTGCGTGACATGCAATCACACAAGCCCCACATCCAGTACATGAATTCAGGTCAATTGATAGGTTGAAGTGGTGCCCTATAGAGCGATCAAATTCATCCCATAAATCAACATCTGGTGAATCAACTGGTGTTTCTTCATGGTTCAATGACACCATAGTCATTGGGTTCCAATCGGCAGACGATTCAGTATTAAAGATCTCTAAAGTGGTTTCTTTAATGATATCGCCTCTTCCCATTAATGTATTATGTAACTGGACACAAGCAAATTCATGCTTTCCGTCAGTTAGCTCAACTGTTGCGTTTTGAACAGTATTGAAATTAGTATAAAAAGGGTAGGCGTTCACACCTGTTTGCATTTCAGCTTTAAGGCCTTCACTTCGTCCATATCCAAATGACATTCCCATTGTACCTCTGGCTTGTCCCGGTTGAATAATTACTGGAACTTTAACAGTTACACCGTTTACAGTTACGTTGGCATATTTTCCATTCAAGCCTCCGTTAGCATCGTGGCTATTTTGACTGAAAAAAGTACTTGTTTCAAGGTAAAACCCTAGTTCCTTAGCATCAAACTCAGAAACGGTTAGGTAGTTATCCCAAGTCGTTCTTGTTAGTGGATCTGGAAACTCTTGTAGCCATGGGTTGTTTGCCTGTTGGCCGTCACCCATCCCTATTTTAGGATAAAGCGTTAGCTCCATACCATTAGTAGCGGTTGCAGCTAGTGCATTTATTGCTGCTGATAGACTTATAATTTCACTCGCATCAAAAGCATCTGCAGTCTCTACAGTAGCGGAACTTGTTGACGTATAAACACCATCATGAAGGGCGTCGTTCCACGACGCTCCATTTAAAATAGTACTTTTCCAATAAGACTTTACAAAATCGTGGTAAGACCCTGAAGTCCCAACAAGTTCTAATAAAACGTCTTGTAATTGTTTGGTGTCAAACAACGGACGAATTGTTGGCTGCATAAGCCCATAGTGTCCTTTTTTAGTTTCTATATCACCCCAAGATTCTAAGTAATGGGGCGCTGCAGCAACGTACTGTGATACCGAAGCAGTCTCATCATTTTTCATTGAGAAAGCAACTGATAATTCTGTTTGTTTTAACCCTTCTACAAACGCTGTTGCGTTTGGAAGTGTATATGCTGGATTTACTCCGGCCATTATAAGAGCACCAACAGTACCCGCATTCATTTCTGATACTAATTTGGCAACCGCTTTATCATTCCCTAAACGGGTTTGAGTTGGATGAGCCGTATCAAAGGCTTTACTATTTAGCTTTTCATTAATCGCCAACACAATATTTTGTGCATTAACATCTTGAATTCCTGTAAGAACGACAGCGTTAGAGCCCGCTTTTAGTAATTCTGAAGCGGCTCTGTCAACGGCAGTTTGTAAGTGTGCTGGTAAGTCTCCACCCACACTAGTGCCAAACAATTTTCCGTAAAGCTTTGCAAGAACCACTTTTTGTTGTGAAGGCTTAAGCGCTACACGAGTATCTGCATTGGCCCCTGAAAGAGACATGTTTGCTTCAAACTGTGTGTGACGAGACATTTTTCCATTTTTCGGAACACGTCCTTTAGCATAAGCAGCATCAAATCCACCACCTTGCCAGTCTCCTAAGAAATCAGCTCCGATAGATACGATTGTTTGTGCTTTAGAGAAATCGTAATTTACCAACCCTCTTTTGCCATATTTATTTTGGAATGCATCTGCTGCCGCAGATTCAGAAATCGCATCGTAAACCACGTGGCTTACATTTGTATATTTTTGTTTAAATTCAGAAATTAATTTAGAAGTCGATGGACTTGCAAAGGATTGTGTTAATAACACAATCGATTTGTCAGTTCCTTTAAGAGACTCTAATTTTTGTGAAACTTCTGCAGTAAGTTCGCCCCAGCTAATCGCTTGGCCGTCTTTTTGTGGACCTACAACTCTTTGGTTATCATATAAATCTAATACAGACGCTTGAACTCTAGCATTGATTCCGCCACTTGCTTTAGCCAAACTATTAGACTCCACTTTAATTGGACGCCCTTCTCTTGTCTTAATTAAAATACTAGCAAAATCGTATCCATTAGCAATAGCAGTCGCATAATAATTAGCAACACCAGGGATAATTTGTTCTGGTTGCACCACATAAGGAATCGATTTGATAACAGGACCCTCACAGGCTGCTAAAGAGGCGGCAGCTGTACTAAACCCAACGTATTTTAAGAAATCACGACGCGTTGTGCTTGAATCTTCTAGGGTTTCTTTATCGCCTAGAAAATCATCTACAGGTATCTCTTGCGTGAATTCCTTTTGTTTTAGCGTCTCAACAGCAGAACTATGGTTCGGATTTAACTCCTCAACACTTTTCCAATATTTCTTGTTTGATGACATATATATAATGTTACTTGTTGATCGTTTTAATTAAGTTCTAGTAATGACATTTTCCACATTCTAACCCGCCCATTTGTGCGGCAGTTAGCTGCTCTACCCCGTATTTCTTGGAGAGTGCTTCATGAATTTTTTCATAATAGCCATTATCTTGAACTTTTACATTTGTTTCTCTGTGACAGTTAATACACCAACCCATTGTGAGGGGTGAGAACTGATACATCACTTCCATCTCTTCAACAGGTCCGTGACATGTTTGACATTCAAGTCCGGCCACTGTAACGTGTTGTGAGTGATTGAAATATGCAAAATCAGGAAGGTTGTGTATTCGCACCCATTTCACTGGCTTTGTTTTTCCTGTATACTTTTGATTGGCATCATCCCAACCTACAGCATCGTATAATTTCTTGATTTCTCCATCATAAAATTCTTTGCTGTACTCATCATTTCCTGTGCTTTCCGATACCTCATAAATAGATTTATGACAGTTCATACAAACATTAAGCGCTGGAATCCCTGAGTGCTTACTCACACGTGCAGAGGAGTGACAGTATTTACAGTCAATCCCATTTTCACCCGCATGAATTTTGTGAGAGTAATGGATAGGCTGAATTGGTTGGTATCCTTGGTCGACTCCTACCTGAGACAGGTATCCGTATACAAAGTAAGCGCTTGATAGCAAAAAGAAGATTGCCATAACTAACATTAAAAATTGGTTTTGCACAAATGCTTTCCAAAGAGATTTTCTTTTAACCGCTTCTGCTATTTCTACATTATTTGCAGAGGCAAAACGTCGTAATGTTTTATTTACTAAAAATAAGCCTAAAGCTAGTAATGCGAAAAGGATTGCTAGAGCACCCAAAACAATTTCTTGAGACACTCCGCCTGCACTTTCAACTGTTGCTTGAGTCGTGCCCGCAGCTGCAACTGGTGGCGCTGCTTTTTCTTTTGCTGTATAAGCTAAAATATTATCAATGTCTTCATCAGAAAACTGTGGAAAAGCAGTCATTGCTGAGCCATTATATTCTGCATAAATTTTGTTGGCATAGGCATCGCCTGACTTGATCAATGCGTTGCTATTTCTAATCCATGAGTTAAGCCAAACACGGTCTAAACCTTCTGTTTCGCTCAACCTAGTCTCGACATTACGAAGGGCTGGCCCTGTCATTTTTTTGTCTAGCTGGTGACATGCTGCACAGTTTGCATTAAACAAAGATTTCCCTTTGACAGGATCTCCTTCTTGAGCAAAAAGTGACGTGAATATAATTGTTAAAAACAAAAGCCCTGTTGATAGTAATTTCGAGGGCGCGTAAAAGTTAAATCCTTGTTTCATAGTGTTGATAGAGGTCATTTCTAAACTTTGATACGATTTCTTAACAAACACTAAATAAGTGTCTAAAAAATCTTATGCAAAAGTAAGATATAATGTCCATTTTTAAAATGTTAGATATGCGTAAGTTTATAATTTATAAACATTCTAAATAAGGTTAAATCATAGTCTTTAAATTTATTCGATTACATTTGTAAAAGCAATCGAATACTATGAAAAAAAATTGTTATAAATATTTTATTATAAGTGCCTTATTTTCAGCGCCTATTTTGGCACAAGAAGGGGTGGTTAGGATAAATAAAAGTGCAGAAATAGAACGTGTTTTAACGCTCAAAAAAGAACTTAATAAAGATAAATCTTTTACTAAAATTCAAGTATATAGTGGAAATCGACTGGAAGCAGAAAGCGCTTTATTAAGCTATGAAACTAATTTCCCTGAACAATTTGTAGAACTGAAATATGAAACACCAAACTATAAGGTTTGGGTTGGAAGGTTTAGAACTCGACTAGAAGCCGACCGAGAACTTGTTAGAGTGAAAACACTTTTTCCCAATGCTTTTCTGTTTACTCCCTAACTTAAACCATACAAAAAATGCGGTTATTTCTAACCGCATTTTTTATTTTATATATCTAAATTTACTTTAGTTTCTTTTTGACTTGTACTTCTTGGAAAGCTTCAAGAACATCGCCAACATAAATATCGTTGTAATTCTTAACTTGCATACCACAGTCATAGCCTTTAGACACTTCTTTGGCGTCATCTTTAAATCGTTTTAAGGAAGTTAATTCGCCTGTGTACACCACGACGCCTTCTCTAATTAAACGAATGCCTGAGTTTCGGTAAATTTTACCATTGGTGACCATACACCCTGCAATAGTTCCGATTTTAGAGATTTTGAATGTTTCTCTAATTTCAGCAGATCCCGTAATTTCTTCTTTAAATTCTGGGGACAACATGCCTTCCATTGCATCTTTAAGATCGTTAATCGCATCATAAATGATTGAATACATTCGAATGTCAATTTCTTCTTTGTCAGCCATTGGACGTGCATTACCCATTGGTCGCACATTAAATCCGATAATAATCGCATCAGAAGCAGAAGCCAACAACACATCACTTTCGGTAATAGCACCGACGCCTTTATGAATGATATTAACTTGAATTTCTTCTGTAGATAATTTCTGGAATGAATCTGTTAAAGCTTCAACAGAACCGTCTACATCTCCTTTAAGTATAATATTAAGTTCTTTAAAGTCTCCTAAGGCAATACGTCTACCAATTTCATCAAGTGTAATATGGCGTTGAGTCCTAACAGACTGCTCACGCTGTAATTGTGTTCGTTTAGCTGCAATTTGCTTAGCTTCACGTTCATCTTTAAAGACGTTAAATTTATCACCTGCTTGTGGCGCACCGTCCAGTCCTAGAATAGATATTGGCGTTGAGGGCCCTGCTTCAAAAACGTCATTTCCACGTTCGTCATGCATAGCTCTTACTTTACCGCTATTTTTTCCTGCCAAAACATAATCCCCAATTTTCAAGGTTCCTGACTGTACTAATATTGTAGAAACATATCCACGACCTTTATCTAAAAAGGCTTCAACAACCGTCCCTAGGGCGGCTTTATTTGGATTCGCTTTAAGCTCTAATAATTCTGCTTCAAGCAATACTTTTTCTAATAGTTCTTTTACACCATCCCCTTTAAGAGCAGAAACATCGTGGGATTGAATTTTACCTCCCCAGTCTTCAACTAATAAATTCATATTAGCCAATGCTTCTTTAATTTTTTCAGGGTTTGCTGCTTGTCTATCTATTTTATTAATTGCAAAAATAATTGGGACACCTGCTGCTTGAGCGTGAGCAATCGCTTCTTTTGTTTGAGGCATGATGTCATCATCCGCCGCAATTACAATTATGGCGATATCTGTAACCTGGGCACCACGTGCACGCATCGCCGTAAAGGCTTCGTGACCAGGGGTGTCTAAAAATGCTATTTTTTGTCCTGTTGACAACGTAACTCCGTAGGCTCCAATATGTTGAGTGATACCTCCAGACTCTCCTGCAATTACATTTTCTTCTCTTATATAATCAAGTAAAGATGTTTTACCGTGATCAACATGTCCCATAACGGTTACAATTGGGGCACGCATTTCTAATTCTTCTTCGGTGTCTACTACTATTTCAATAGCTTCATCAATGTCAGCCGTTACAAACTCAACAGTGTATCCAAATTCTTCAGCTACTATGGTTAATGTTTCTGCGTCTAATCGCTGATTCATTGTTACCATCATTCCTAGGGACATACATGCAGAAATAATTTGAGTAACCGAAACATCCATCATAGTTGCAACTTCACTTGAAGTCACAAACTCTGTCACTTTAAGCACTTTACTTTCAAGGGCTTGTTGTTCTTGATCTTTTTCAGTTTGTTGACGGTGTTGATCTCTTTTATCTTTTCTGTACTTGGCTCCTTTTTTACCTTTATTAGATTTACCTTGTAATTTCTCAAGGGTCTCTCTAACTTGCTTTTGAACCTCTTCCGCTGTAGGCTCTACTTTTGGAGTTTGAGTTCTAGCTTGATTTGGTCGGCTTCTAAAGTTACTTTTATTTGGCGTAGTGTTATTTCCTACTTTGCTAATTCGACGACGCTTCTTTCTAGCATCTACAGAACTTGCTCCTGCTGCAGGGGTTACTGGCTTCGCTTTTTTAGGTTTATTAAATTGCGTTAAATCTATGGTTTGCCCTGTAGACTTAGGCCCTGATAGTTTTTGATAATTAGTGGTTTCAACTTTTTGATCTCCTACTAACGGAGCTTCATCAATACCAACTTCTGGTTTTGCTGCCGCAGCTTTAGGGGTTGGAGCTGCAGGGGTTACCGCCTCTTTTTGAACTAGGTCTAGTTTGGTTGCTGTAGCTGGTTTAGCTTGTTTTGCTGCAGTTGCTGGCTTTGGTTTTGTAGCTTCTTTTGCTTCTGGTGCTGCATTTGCCTCTGGAGCTTTTGAATCCTGAGTTAAAACTTTTTCTTGCTTGGGAGCTTCTACTTTAACCTCCTCAACTGGTTTAACTTCAGCTGTCTTTGCTTCAACTGGCTTTACTTCAGCCGCTTTTGGCGCCGGCTTCTTTTGTGCGTCTAAGTCAATCGTTCCAACCTTCTTAGGGCCTTCAAGTTTCGTTTTTGCTTTTAAAACACTTTTAGCCGCTTCTGCTTTTTGAAACTTTTCTTCAATTTCTTGTTCGCGTTGGACACGTAGGGCTTCTTTTTCTTTTAGCTTTGCTTCACCTACTTCTTTAGATGCTACTTTCTTGTTGGCATCTGTTTGAAACTCTCCTGCCAGAAGATTGTAGACTTCTGAGGTGATTTTAGTTGTAGGGCGCTTTTCTATTTCAACGTTTTTTGTTTCCAAAAAATCGACTGCTCTATCGAGCGAAATGTTCAATTCCCTTAACACTTTGTTTAATCTAATAATCTCAGCCATAAATTGCCTTTATTGTTTTTTTACAGAATTTCTGTATTTCCTTACGCGTATTTAAGGTGTCCACCGCCTAACGGAGCACCAATATAATAAATTTTACTCTTCAAACTCCTCTTTCAGTATGCGAACAACATCTTCAATGGTTTCTAATTCCAAATCTGTACGTTTTACTAAGTCTGCAATTTCTTGTTCAAGGATACTTTTGGCTGTATCTAAACCTGCTTTTGCAAATTCATCAATGATCCATGCTTCTATTTCATCAGAGAACTCAGAAAGCTCAACATCTTCTTCAACACCTTCTCTAAATACATCAATTTCATAACCTGTCAAGCGACCCGCTAAACGAATATTATGACCTCCTCTACCAATTGCTTTACTAACTTCTTCTGGTTTCAAAATCACTTCAGCTCTTTTCGTTTCCTCATTAATTTTTATTGAAGTAACTCTTGCAGGGCTCAAAGCTCTGGTTATGTATAACTGTAAGTTTGTAGTGTAATTAATAACATCAATATTTTCATTTCCTAGTTCACGAACAATCCCGTGAATTCTAGAACCTTTCATACCAACACAAGCACCTACTGGATCTATTCGATCATCGTATGAATCTACTGCTACTTTTGCTTTTTCGCCTGGGATTCTTACCACATTCTTAACAGAAATAAGACCGTCAAAAACTTCTGGAATTTCTTGTTCAAATAATTTTTCTAAAAATACAGGGGCTGTTCTGGATAAAACAATTGAAGGCTTGTTTCCTTTAAGGTCTACACTTTCAATAATTCCTCTTACATTATCTCCTTTTCTGAAAAAATCAGATGGGATTTGCTTATCTTTTGGAAGAACTAATTCATTACCTTCATCATCTAACAAAATAACTGCACGATGACGAATATGGTGAACCTCAGCGGTGTATATTTCTCCTACTAATTCTTTAAATTGCTTATAGATATTAGTATTGTCATGCTCCTGGATTTTTGAAATTAAGTTTTGACGCAGGGCTAATATAGAACGACGTCCTAGATCAATTAACTTAACTTCCTCAGACACATCCTCGCCAACCTCGAAATCTGGTTCGATTTTGTGAGCATCTGTTAAAGAGATTTCTTGGTTGTCATCCTCTACTGCATCATCAGCAACAACAATTCTGTTTCTCCAAATCTCTAAATCCCCTTTGTCAGGATTAATAATGATATCAAAATTGTCATCATCACCAAATTTTTTCTTTAATGTATTTCTAAATACATCTTCTAAGATTGACATTAAGGTTACACGATCGATTAATTTTTCATCCTTAAACTCTGAAAACGAATCAATTAACGCTAAATTTTCCATAATTTATAGTCTTATTATTAAAATAATATTTTCACTTTTGCTTCACTTATTTCATCGTACAACAGGGTTGCTTTTTTCTGAACCGTTACTTTACCCTTACCTATGGGTTTAGGTTCTCTTGCTTTCCATTCTAGTAAAATGTCACTATCATTGGCGGCTGTTAGTACGGCTTCAAATTTTTGATTTTCTAAAGCTCTTACTTCTAAAGTTCTGCCTATGTGTTTTTGATATTGCCTTGGGTGTGTCAAAGGAGTGGTTGCTCCTGACGAGGATACTTCCAAAGAAAAATCATGCTCTTCTCTATCAAGGTTGTGCTCTATTCCACGACTTACAAACATACAGTCTTCAACTAAAACACCCTTGTCTCCGTCTATTACAATCCTGATTTTATTTCCGTCTAAGATTTCGAAATCTATCAAAAATAAATCAGTCCTTTGCTCAAGACAGTCTTCTAATAATTCTTTTACTTTATCTCTAAACATTTGGTATAAAAAGAGGGGACTTTATGTCCCCTCGCTTTTTCATTTATCATTCTATGCGGCAAATATACGACATAAAAATTGAATTTAACAAGTGTTTACACTTGTTTTAGTTGGCCCACTAGGGCTCGAACCTAGACTCTTCGGTACCAAAAACCAACGTGTTGCCAATTACACCATGGGCCAATCTCGTAATGAGGGTGCAAATTTATAATAAAGTTTTGTTTAGGCAAACATTTTTAAAATTATTTGTTGTTCATTTTTAGGTTTATAATATAAACTAGTTTACATTTGACTTTCTAAACAAGAAAAAACATGGAAGCTCAAGATCAAATTCAACTCATCAATGACACAATCAACAAAACAAAAGAAAATTTAAAAGAAAGTTCTTTTAATTTTATTTTCTGGGGATTATTAATCGCCGTACTAAGCTTTTTTCATTACGCCTTTCCTGAAGTTGTTCAGCAAACAAACTACTCAACTCTACTTTATTGGGTCTTAATTCCTGTGATAGGGATGGCTATAACAGTGACCTATAACATAAAAACAAGCACAAAAGTAGGCTATGAAACATATATGGGGCGGACTTTAAAAATAATTTGGGGCGTGTTTAACATCTCTTGGATTCTTTTAATTTTTATCTCGTTTGAAAAAAAAACCAATCCAACGGAGTCTATATTGTTTGTATTAGGATTGGTGATTCTTATAACGGGGCTTTTAATTCGCTTCAAGCCTTTTTCTTTTGGAGGCATCTCTGTTATTATCTGCAGCATCCTTTGCGTTTACAACCCAAATAATTCTTGGTTGTTGCTAAACGGTGTTGCCGCTATTTTAGGGCTACTTGTTCCTGGAATTGCTCTTTATTACAAGAAATCAAATGTTTAAGCCACTAGATAAAATACTAGTAAATCCAATACGACTGATGATTGTGTCCGTCCTTATGAAGGTGGAAAATTGTGATTTTAATTTCCTAAAACAACTCACAGATACAACGCAAGGCAATCTAAGCATACAACTAAAGAAGCTCAAAGAGTGTGGTTATATTGCCATTGACAAAAGTTTTGAAAACAACTATCCAAAAACCAATTGTTCCATTACAAAAATTGGAGTTAAAGCGTTTGAAGATCATTTTGAAAACCTCAAAGAGTACCAAAACCTCAATCTAAAATAAAAATCATGAAAAAATTAACAGTTTTGTTAGTGATAATATTTAGCACCAATTTTCTTTTAGCACAAGAACCAAACACCACTCACGCGGTGCGGATTACTGTCACTAATTTTGAGAACATAAAAGGCAAATTGCAGGTATGCCTAACAGATAAAAAGGAGGATTTTTTAAAACAGTGTGAATACGCGACAGCAGTGGCCGTAACAAACAATACTATTTCTTTAGAAATAGCAAATGTAAAAACAGGTGTTTACTCAATTTCGCTGTTCCATGACGAAAATAATAACGGAGTTTTAGACACTAAAGGTTTTTTTGGAATACCCAGCGAACCTTATGGGTTTTCTAATAATCCAAGCACAACATTCGGTCCTCCTAGTTTCGAAAAATGTACATTACTTGTAGATAGGGATAAACAAATCTCCATTGAATTATAATAACAAAATTCATAACCGCTAAATAAAATAATAATGACAAAAAAAAGAAATTGGAAATTTTGGACAGGAAGAACAATCCTTGGACTATTGGTCATTGGAGGTCTATGGCTTACTAACCTTATTTGGTTTAAACCATTCAATATTAAACATTTCTACGACAAGGTCTTTGTGCAGCTTGTTATAGACAGCCCTGAGCTTACCACACAAGTCGGAATCCCAGGCTTGTATGATCTTTCCAAGGATGAATTGGACGATATTTCGGATAAAACACAATGGGAGTCTTTTAATAAAATGAAAGAAGACTACGAGACATTAATGAGTTATGATTATGATAGTCAATCAGATGAAAATAAACTCAATACTAAAATTTTAAAATATTATTTGGAAGGATTAAAACAAGGCGAGCCTTTTTTCTATCACAGGTATCCCGTAAACCAAATGTCTGGAGAACAAAGTAGTCTTCCAAGTCTTATGGAAAGTTCGCATAAAATCAGAGATGAAAGTGATGTAGAAGCCTATATTTCACGTTTGTCTAAATTTGACACTAAGTTCAATCAACTAATAGAGGGTCTAAAGCTATCCGAAAGCAAAGGAATTATACCCCCTAAGTTTGTGATAGAGCGTGTACTCGATGAAATGAATGGTTTTATTGGTGCTAATATCGTGACCGACAAAAACGCAATGAACAGCATTAGTTCTGTAAAAACGAATATTCTGTTCACTAATTTTGCATTGAAAATTGACAAACTAGAGGCATTCTCTTCCGAGGAAAAAGCCAGCTATAAAAAACAAGTTGAAAAAGAAATAGAGACTACTGTTTTTGGAGCCTACAGAAACCTTATTCAGTATTTCGAACAGCTCAAAATAAAAGCCACAACCGATGATGGTGTTTGGAAATTACCTAATGGCGATGCCTACTATCGCTATCAATTAAAACAGATGACAACCACCGATTTGGAACCAGAAGAAGTACACCAAATTGGACTGTCGGAAGTTGAAAGAATAACAAGTGAAATGCAAAAAATTCTTTTGGCTGAAGGGTATGCAGAAACCACAAAAACTAACGGTGAAATTATCCAAGAATTAAATAAGGAAGAACGCTTTTTATATCAAAATAATGATGCAGGCAGACAAGAGGTCATAGATGGGTACATGGCTATCTTAGATGAAATCAACAATGGGCTTGACAACGCATTTGACATCCGACCCAAAGCGTCCATGGAAGTAAAAAGAGTTCCTGAGTTTAAACAAGAAGGTGCTGCAGGTGCCTATTACGAGCAGCCCCCAATGGATGGGTCAAGAGGAGGTGTGTTTTATGCCAACTTAAGAGACGTTACAGAAACGGTTAAGTTTGGAATGAAAACCTTAGCCTATCATGAAGGAGTCCCCGGTCACCACTTCCAAATAGCCATACAAGGAGAATTGGAAAATGTTCCAATTTTCAGGAAATTCCCCCTTTTTACAGCCTATACAGAAGGCTGGGCGTTGTATGCTGAACAGCTGGCATGGGAACTAGGTTTTTATGAAAATGACCCTTTCGGTAATTTGGGGAGACTTCAAGCGGAAATGTTTAGAGCAGTTCGCCTGGTTGTAGACACAGGGATTCATTATAAGAAATGGACTCGAGAAGAAGCCATTGAATACATGATTACTAATACAGGAATGACAACTGGAGAAGTTGTCACTGAAATTGAACGTTATATCGTAATGCCAGCACAAGCCTGTGCTTATAAAATTGGTATGATGAAGATATTAGAACTCAGAGAAAAAGCTAAAAGCAAGCTTGGCAATCAATTTGAACTAAAAGAATTTCACAATGTGGTATTGAAAAACGGAGCGGTTCCATTAGATGTTCTAGAAGAAATTATTGAATCTTATGTTAATGAGGCTCTACTTGAGAATAGTAATGATACCTAAACCCAAAAAAACTATCAAAACTGAAAGCTTTAAGTATGTATGAGTTTATAAGAGATTTGCATCTATACACCATCGCGCCTTGCCTCCCGCTAGGGTTTTATCTTATTGTGGTGTCTGGCAAAGGAGGTGTTTTTCACAAAAAAATAGGCTCTATATATATGGTTCTTATTTTTTTCTCCTCGATTGTATCCTTGTTTTTAAAAGCGTATGTAGGCACCATATTTCTGAATCATTTTGGATGGATTCACTTGTTAAGTCTTTTTACCATTTGGACCGTTCCTCGAAGCTTAATTGCGGTCAAAAAAGGAAACATCCAGCGGCACAAACGCTCCATGAAACTGCTGTATTGGACTGGACTCACCCTAGCGGGATTATTTACATTAATGCCAGGACGGTATCTACATGGCGTGTTTTTTAAATGAGGGTTTCATTCGTTTTGACCAAAATTTATTAAGCTTTACTTAAAAGCTTTTTCCCGTTAAGTAATTATTATTAAATTCGCTTCGAACTTCAATTTTACAACATGGCCTATTTTAACTTCAAAAAGTGGAACCTTATCCTAGGATGGCTTGCTTTTTTAATTGCTTTTATAACCTACAGTCTCACGGTCGAACCCACCGTTAGTTTTTGGGATGCCGGAGAATACATATTAACGTCTTCCAAATTGCAGGTTGGACACCCACCAGGAGCGCCGTTTTTTCAAATGATGGGAGCCTTCTTTTCTGTTTTTGCTTCCGATCCTACACAAATAGGACTCATGATCAACATGATGAGTGCCACCGCGAGTGCCTTCACTATTTTATTTATGTTTTGGTCTATTGTACTGCTTATTAAACAAGTGGTTAAAAATGATAACGAGTCTTCAAAAGGGCAAAATGCCGCTATTTTAGGGGCGGCATTTGTTGGGAGTTTATCGTTTGCGTTTACAGATTCGTTTTGGTTTAATGCCGTTGAAACAGAAGTCTATGCCATGGCGACATTAATCATGGCTGTTTTATTTTATTTAGGATTGCGCTGGGGAAATGACATGTTTACTCCTAGAGGCAACAAATGGTTGATTCTTATTTCATTTGTGGTAGGCCTTTCTTTTGGGGTTCACTTCATGGGGCTTTTAACCATTCCAGCCATTGGACTGATCTATTACTTCAAAAATTATAAAACAATTACTGTAAGGAACTTTATTTTGGCAAACCTGGCCGGTATTGCTGTTTTACTGTTTGTATTTAAACTTTTGGCTCCTAACATTCTTAAGTACTTTAGCGCCTTAGAAATCTTTTTTGTAAACTCAATAGGGCTGCCTTTTAATTCAGGATCTATCATTGCTTTTGTGCTTCTAGTTGGGGGTATCGTTTTTGGCATCAACTTTACACGGAAAAAAAATTATGTGACTTTAAATACGGCTCTGTTATGTATCACATTTGTAGTGGTTGGATTTTCATCTTGGCTAATGCTTCCTATTCGTGCCAATGCGAACGTCACTGTTAATGAAAATAACCCTTCAAGTGCTAGGGAATTACTAGCCTATTACAACCTTGAGCAATACCCAAAAACACACCTGTTCTACGGCCCACAATTTACAGACCAGTATGCCGGTTTGGACGAAAATCAGCCGTATGTTGATGATAAGCCAAAATACGAAAAAGACAAAACCCTTGGTAAATATGTGATTGTAAACGATTACAAGGACGGCTTACAAAACTACAATTCTGAGCACGCCTCCTTATTACCAAGAATGTGGAGTTCAGAACATGCTGAAAACTACATGATGTATTCTGGGTTTTTAGACTTTTCAATTAAGTCCGACTATCAAATGCAAAATGACTTAAGGTCGGTTATTAACGACTTTAAGAATGCGGTAGCCAATGGCGAGGTTGATTATGAAGACTACCATAGTTTTCTAAAAAAATATGGCCGTTATATTGATATTGAAAAACCGTCTCTACTTAAAAACATCTATTACCTTTTTGATTATCAAATTGGCTATATGTATTGGCGCTATTTTATGTGGAATTTTACGGGACGTCAAGATGATATACAAGGAAAAATGGATCTTCATGGCAATTGGATCAGTGGATTTGACAGCATTGACAAGTACCTCTTAGATATATCACAAGACAACCTTCCAAGTGACGTGGTGAATAACAAAGCGAGAAATACCTATTATTTCTTGCCCTTATTGCTGGGGTTGATCGGGTTGTTTTTTCTGTTCAACAGAGATAAAAAACTATTTTGGACCATGTTGGTGTTTTTCTTATTCACAGGAATTGCCATACAAGTATATACAAATGTAAGACCTTTTGAGCCTCGCGAACGCGACTATTCGCTGGTGGGATCCTTTTATGTATTTGCCCTCTGGATTGGGTTCGGAGTCTTTGCTATTTATGAAAAATTAAGCCGTTTTTCAAAAACCAGCCTTTTAGCGCCCATCGTTAGCATTGTATGCTTAGTGGCTATTCCAGGAATTTTAATAAGTCAAAACTGGGATGACCATGACCGTTCTAAAAGAGAAACGGCCCATGCTATGGCCATACAATATCTGGAATCTTGCGATCCCAATGCGATTATTTTTACTATTGGCGATAACGACACCTTTCCACTTTGGTACGCCCAAGAAATTGAAGGCATTCGACGAGACGTTCGAGTGGTATGTACCAGCCTGTTTAATGTCGATTGGTATATCGATCAAATGAAACGAAAAGCCTATGAAAGTGCGCCCATTCCTTCTAGCCTGTCACACGACCAATATAAATATGGCACCCGTGACTATATCATCAAAGAAGTGGTGACTGAAGACACTTTAAGTCTCAATCAGTTTTTAGGGTTTATTACCAGTGATGATGAACGCACAAAATACAAACACGTTCTGCAACAACAAGGCTATGATACCAGCGGACAACGGAACCAAGATTTGAACGCTAATTACTTACCTACCGAAAATGTTAGAATTCCAGTAGACAAAGAAACGGTGTTAAAAAACGGCATTGTGAAAGCGAAAGATTCATCCTTAATCGTCCCTTATATTGACATTAAAATTAAAGGGGCTGCGCTGTATAAAAACCGTTTAATGATGCTAGACATTATTGCCAACAACAACTGGGAGCGTCCCATTTACTTTACAGGCGGTGCCTTTGGGGACGAAGATTACATCTGGATGAAAGACTACCTTCAGTTAGACGGATTGGTGTATAAGTTAGTCCCTATTAAAACGGCTGTAGCAGAAAATAATCCTTTTGACATGGGGCGTATTGATACAGATAAAATGTATGAGATGGTTACAAGCTGGGATTGGGGAAATAACGGAGATCCTGATATGTATCATGATGTTGAAACACGAAAAAATAGTGTGACATACCGCGGCAATTTAGCAAGACTTATTGAAGCCCTAATCCAAGAAGGTAAGCTAGAAAAAGCAGAAGATATTGCGGACTTAGCTATGGCAAAAATGCCTGTAGATATGTTTGGGTTTTATACACTTCTTGAGCCTTATATTGGGGCCTATTATGAGCTAGAGGCTACAGACAAAGCACGAGGCTTGTACATGGAGGTCAGTCGTAAATACCAGGAAAGTTTAACGTATTACAGTACACTTACAGAGCGAAATCAATCCAAGTATATTCAAGCTATATATAGTGATATTGAACGCTACAGAGGGTTAGTTGATGTAACTACTTTGTATGAAACTGAAGACTTTATTAAAACAGAAATGGGGAAATTTAATAATTATCTCAGGTTATTTACTGGAGAGCCTGACAGCGAAGACTCGCAAGAGACGGAGCTTATAGATTCTTCAGATTCAAGTAATGAAGGGTCTTAAATAAATAGGGTTACTAGACAA
>Ga0209405_1000010_pt1 | contig 157776 bp, 157 predicted proteins | sample COGITO_mtgs_1105_6_FD_184803 | JGI IMG/M metagenome (GOLD analysis project Ga0209405, IMG submission 184803) | Pelagic marine microbial communities from North Sea - COGITO_mtgs_110516 (SPAdes) (version 2) | ecosystem: Environmental > Aquatic > Marine > Epipelagic ...
AAGCTGATGGTAGTTTACGAATTAAATTTATGGACGCCGAGGTTCGTGACCAAGCACGCTCTGAACTTAAGTCAAATTACAGTGAATTTCTAATGAGTGCTGAAGATGCAGAGGCTGATGGCGCCTATTACCTGCTGGTTAGCTTGAATGAATCTACTGTGCGTGAAATTGAGAACTATGCGGTTAATCAAAACTTAACCACCTTGCGCAATCGGGTTAACGAGCTGGGTGTGGCAGAGCCACTAGTGCAGCGCCAAGGCCGCAACCGTATTGTGGTGCAGTTGCCTGGAGTGCAAGATACAGCCGCTGCAAAGCGTGTACTAGGCGCCACAGCTAACCTAGAATTTCGCTTAGAAGCCAAGCCAGGTGCGGCTCGAGTAGCCATTGAGGAATTTACCTTTAGGTCTAATCCTGAGCGCAAAGCAAACTTAGAAAAAGACCTAATTATTAGTGGCACCAGTGTGTCCAATGCACAGTCTAACTTTGATGAAACAGGCTCACCCCAAGTGAATATCGACCTTGATGCTCAAGGTGGTAAGTTAATGAATCGCATCACGCGCAATGCGGTGAAACGGCGCATGGCGGTGGTATTTGTAGAACATAAGTCACGCATCAAATTGGTCAAAAAAGAAGGCCAACTGGTTGAGCAGCGTCAATCTTATGTAGAAAAAAGTATCATTTCCTTAGCCACTATTCAAACAGCCTTGGGTAATAGTTTTCGTATAACCGGTCTTGATGGAGCGGGCGAAGCCTCAGAGCTAGCGTTATTGTTACGGGCGGGCTCTCTTGCTGCGCCCATGTATTTCGTTGAAGAACGCACAGTAGGTCCGAGTTTAGGGCAGGAAAATATTGACCTTGGATTAACTTCGGTACAAATTGGTTTGGCCTTAGTGGTTGTGTTTATGATGGCCTTTTATGGTGTTTTTGGCGTGATTGCTAACGTGGCCCTAGCCTTTAACTTACTATTGGTTGCGGCCGTGATGTCATTATTGGGCTTTACCTTATCTCTGCCTGGCATTGCGGGTGTGGTGCTCACCGTGGGCATGGCGGTGGACGCCAACGTGCTCATTTTTTCTCGGATTAAGGAAGAGCTAAAAGCGGGTATGGCGCCTCAATCAGCTATTAATGCAGGTTATGAAAGGGCATTCAGTACTATTTTTGATGCCAATATCACTACCCTTTTGGTGGCCGTTATTTTGTACGCTGTGGGCACAGGCCCGATTAAGGGCTTTGCAGTGACCTTGTCTATTGGCATTGTAACCTCCATGTTTACTGCCATTATGGTAAGCCGGGCCATGGTCAATGGGGTTTATGGTGGGCGAAAAATTACTGACATTAAAATATGGCCTTTATTTATGGGAGCAGGCAAATGAGTGGCATAAAGATTATTAACTTTATGGCCCTGCGAAAAATTGCAGGGGCTTTGTCTATGGCCCTAGTGCTTGGCGCTTTGGCCTCTTTGGCCATCAATCAGCTCCAGTTTGGTCTAGATTTTACTGGGGGTACCTTAATTGAAGTAGGCTACGAACAAGCGCCTAATTTAGTTAATGTGCGTGTGCAATTGCAGGACGCTGGTTTTGATGACGCCGTAGTGCAAAACTTTGGTTCCGAAAAAGATGTGCTGGTGCGTTTAGGTCAAACCTTTAACGACAAAGTGGGCCAACAAGTGCTGTCGGCTTTGCAATCAACTGCTGCTTCACCAGTGGAGTTGCGTCGTTCGGAGTATGTAGGTGCACAAGTGGGTGAGGAGCTCACCGAGCAAGGCGGTTTAGGTATGTTGCTGGCGCTCGGCATCGTGATGATCTACGTTGCCTTGCGCTTTCAAATTAAGTTCTCAGTGGGTGCGGTAGTTGCCTTAATTCACGACGTGCTCATCGTGCTAGGCATTTTCTCGATCTTTAAGCTCGACTTTGATCTGACTGTTTTGGCGGCAATTTTGGCGGTGATTGGTTACTCCCTCAACGACACTATTGTGGTATCCGATAGAATTCGAGAAAACTTCCGTAAAATGCGCAAGGGTACGACCATTGAAGTCATCAATGAGTCCCTGACCCAAACATTGGGCCGCACCTTGGTCACCTCTATTACGACGCTATTAGTGTTACTGGCGCTGTTAATCTTTGGTGGTGAATTAATTCATGGCTTTGCTTTGGCATTAATGATTGGCGTTTTGGTAGGCACCTATTCTTCTATCTATGTGGCAGTCAACGTGCTGTTATTGCTGGGTATTACCAAGGAAGATCTAATTGTACCACCCAAAGAAGAAGTCATTGAGGGCGAAGGATTTGAAGAGGGTGAGGGCTTTGAGCAGGATTTAGAAGCAGACCTAGATCGTCCTTAAAGTTGGGTTTTAACGGCCCTCATGCTTCTTTTAAAGACATGGCAGAGAAACTGCCATGTCTTTTATCATTCATAACATATCACTCAGACCTTAGCACTAAGCGCTATGTAAGGCTTTGAGCATAAGCTTGAGCAGTTTGGCATTCGCACACACTAACTCCCCATTATTCATGGCAGAACCACCTGCAAAGTCTGCAGCGAGGGCGCCAGATTCTAATACCAACAATAAACCCGCGTCTGCTGTGTCATCAATATTGCTGTGCCACAGCGTATCAATGCGACCAGCAGCCACATAAGCTAATGCCATATTGTTACTGAGTTGGGTGTAGTTAGTGGCGCCTTGACTGAACAAATAACGGCTTATGGTTTGGCCACGATCGAAATCTGTCAAGTCTTCACGGTTTTGGTTGCCACCACCAAACACTTGGGCGCCGTCTAGGGTGGCGCGCTTGCTGGCGCGAATACGCCGGCCATTGAGTTGCGCGCCGCGGCCTCTGCTAGCGCAGAACTCTTCACCGCTAGTGGGGCAGACAATAATTGAGTGAGTCAACTTGCCTTCCTCATAGCAGGCCATGGTCAAGGTGAACATGGGGAGGCTATGGGCATATTGATCAAGGCCGTCAATGGCGCTAATGCGCCAAACTTTAGTGGGTGTTTCTGTGGGAGCATTCATCTCACCAGCCACAGAGCCAATTACGGCTTGCTCTGGGTGCGCTTTATGTATTTCATAGGCTATCGTGCGCTCAGCACCTTCACATTGCTTGCGCAAATGGGCATCAAGTTCCTGGCCTTCTTCATGAATAAGATCCAGCCGTTCCATGGATCTGACGAGTTGTTCACTAGCAATACGCGCGGCACGCAGGCCAATGTTAATTAGCGGAAGCATGAATGAAATACCTTAAAGTTTATAAAGAACAGGACGCAATCGCGTCGACGGCGCGCAGTATAGCAAAAAAGGACTAAAAAAACCCAGCTGTGGCTGGAGAATTGCTCTCAAAACACGACAAAATGGCGGAATATCGCTATTATCCTGTCTTCAATATTTATTCACTTTTTAGGTTAGCTGCTTTCATGCAAAATTTAATGGCCAATGCGCGCATTGTCTTAGTAAATACCTCACATCCTGGCAATATTGGTGGGGTGGCTCGAGCGATGAAAAACATGGGTATTCACAACTTGGTATTGGTGGATCCACAAGAATTTCCAAGTGGCAAAGCGGATGCCCGTTCAGCGGGTGCAAAGGATGTTTTGGCTAACGCGCGAGTGGTCAACACCTTAGCGCAAGCCATCGAAGGGTGTGGCTTAGTTGTGGGCACTAGCGCGCGCAGTCGCAATATTCCATGGCCTTTATTAGACCCAAGACAAACGGCAGCACAAGCACTGTCTGAACTACCAAAACATGAGGTTGCTTTTGTGTTTGGGCGTGAAGACCGAGGCCTCACCAATGATGAATTACAGTTATGTAATTGTCATGTCAATATCCCTTCCCACGAAGACTTTAGCTCCCTCAACCTAGCTGCTGCAGTACAAGTGATCACCTATGAATTGCGCATGGCGCTGTTGGCGGTAAATAAAGGAGAAGGGCCCACACCCATTTGGGGTACTGAGTGGGATGAAGAGTTGGCAACCAATGACCAAATGGAAAAGCTATTTGAGCACATGCAAGAAACGTTAGTGGAGGTCGAGTTCTTAGACCCAGAAAACCCGCGTCAGTTAATGGCGCGCCTGCGCCGATTGTATGTGCGGGTGCGTATGGATCGTATCGAGCATAATATCATGCGAGGTATTTTGACGGCGATTCAGCGCACGTTGAAAAAACCACGTTAGTCACCATATAGATTTCATATAAGCTCCATAACGCAGACAACCTGTCCAAATAGCATCTTAGATGCCTGGACAAAGTGTTAGTTCTAGCCCTTTTAATGAGGATTCTGGTCATGTTTAGACATTTAAAAGAGGATATCGCTTCTGTGTTTCACCGTGACCCTGCGGCTCGAAACTTTGTTGAGGTTTTGACCTGTTACCCTGGCCTTCACGCCTTACTTATGCATCGGATTGCTCATAGTTTTTGGACCTTGGGCCTCAAGTGGCTAGCGCGGTATTTGTCAACGATCACCCGTTGGTTCACAGGGATTGAGATTCACCCTGGGGCGCAAATAGGCAATCGGTTTTTTATTGATCATGGCATGGGTGTTGTGATTGGAGAAACGGCTATTATTGGCGATGATGTGACTCTGTATCATGGTGTGACTTTAGGTGGCACAACTTGGGATAAAGGTAAGCGTCACCCGACCCTCAATGATGGTGTGGTTGTGGGTGCAGGCGCGAAGATATTGGGGCCGTTTGAGGTGGGTAAAAATGCCCGTGTTGGCTCCAATGCCGTGGTCACCAAAGCGGTGCCAGCCAATGCCACGGTGGTGGGTATTCCTGGGCGCATTATTGAGCGCCCGAGTGAGGCTGAACAAAAGTTACGTCAAGACCTAGCAGAAAAGTTTGACGCTTATGGCATGAGTTCAGACCTGCCTGATCCAGTGGCTAAATCCTTAGCAGCGATTTTGGACCACATGCAAGCAGTCGATAAAAAATTACACTGCATGGCTGCTAAAATGAAAGAGCTTGATGCGAGTTATATAGATGAGACCCTGCCTACCCTAAACGTGGCAGATTTTGAGGCAGCCATTGATTCCAGTGACGAAAAGCACTGATAAAACACACTATTAATGGGGCCGCTTTAATACTTGACTAATTTAGTCGGGTTTTAGTAAAATGGTGCACCACTAAATTACAGGCGCTCCAATGAAGCTCACTACGAAAGGTCGTTATGCGGTGACTGCCATGTTAGATCTTGCGATCCATGCGTCTGATAAGCCGATCAGCTTGGCTGATATTTCAGAGCGGCAAGTGATCTCACTGTCGTATTTGGAACAGCTGTTTTCCAAGCTACGGCGTCAAGGTCTAGTGCAAAGTGTCAGAGGTCCTGGGGGTGGGTATTGTCTCAGTCGGGGTGCTGAAAGTATTTTTGTGGCACAGGTGATTGAAGCGGTAAATGAGGCCGTTGACGCCACTGGTTGTCGGGGCACCGAAAACTGCCAAGCGGGTAGCCGGTGTCTAACACACGATTTATGGACTGACTTGAGTGACCAAATTCACTCATTTTTGAATAGTATTAGCTTAGCCAGTTTAGTGAAAAATGGCGATGCACAAGCCTCTAGCCAAGGCCAGATCAGACAAGCACATGCTGCAGAATTACTCAATTTTGTCAGTGAGTGAGTATAGAATTACCTGTTTTTAGAATTGACTAATAGCTGTTTCGAACAGTGGAGAAGATACATGAAATTGCCTATTTTTTTAGACTATTCAGCAACCACACCCGTAGACCCTAGGGTTGCCAAACTGATGTGCGATTGTTTAACGCAAGAGGGTAACTTTGGCAACCCAGCGTCACGCTCTCATGTATATGGTTGGCAGGCTGAAGAGGCGGTCGAAAATGCGCGCCGTCAAGTCGCTGATTTAATTAATGCTGACCCACGAGAAATTGTGTGGACTTCTGGTGCTACTGAGTCAAATAATCTTGCGATTAAGGGTGTGGCACATTTTTACCACAAAAAAGGTAAGCACATTATTACCTCTAAAATTGAACACAAGGCGGTGTTAGACACCTGTCGTCAGCTTGAACGTGAAGGGTTTGAAGTGACTTACTTAAATCCCACGCCAGATGGTTTAATTAGTCCCGAGCAAGTTGCTGACGCGCTGCGTGAAGATACTATTTTAGTGTCGTTAATGCATGTGAATAATGAAATTGGTGTGATCACAGATATTGCAGCGATTGCCGAAGTAACGCGTGCTAACAAGGTATTGTTCCACGTTGATGCGGCTCAAAGCACGGGTAAAATTGCCATTGATTTGGCCACAGCAAAAGTGGATTTGATGTCATTCTCGGCTCACAAAACTTATGGCCCCAAGGGGGTCGGGGCCTTGTACGTGTGTCGTAAGCCACGGGTGCGTCTAGAAGCTCAGATCCATGGTGGTGGCCATGAGCGTGGCATGCGCTCCGGAACCTTAGCAACTCACCAAATTGTGGGTATGGGTGCTGCCTTTGCGATTGCCCAAGAAGAGATGGCCGCTGATAATGCGCGCATCCAAAAGTTGGGGCAGCGTTTATGGAATGGCGTTAAAGATATGGAAGAAGTCTATATGAACGGTCATGCTACTCAGCGTGTGGCGGGTAATGCGAACATTAGTTTCAACTTTGTAGAAGGAGAGTCCTTGCTCATGTCTTTGCGTGAGTTGGCCGTATCGTCAGGCTCAGCATGTACTTCGGCTAGCCTAGAACCTTCTTATGTGTTGCGTGCCTTGGGTATGAATGATGAGCTAGCCCATAGTTCGATTCGCTTTAGCATTGGCCGTTTTACCACTGAAGCCGACATTGATGAAGCCATCGCTTTGTCTCTCAATGCGGTTAATAAGTTGCGTGAACTATCGCCTTTGTGGGACATGTACAAAGACGGAGTTGACTTGGACACTGTGCAGTGGGCTGCACATTAATTAGAGCGTAATCCGCTCTACTGTAAAAAGTCTAGTCAAGAATACATAACAGGTGCAGTGGTTGAACCACTGTGAGCCAATAAATTAGATAGAGAGGTGAGTAACATGGCATATAGCGAACAGGTTTTAGACCATTACGAAAATCCACGCAACGTGGGAAAAATGGATGAAACAGATGCGCACGTTGGAACCGGTATGGTTGGAGCTCCAGCCTGTGGCGACGTTATGCGTCTGCAAATTAAAGTGAATGATGCAGGTATCATTGAGGACGCTAAGTTTAAGACTTATGGTTGTGGTTCGGCTATTGCGTCAAGCTCATTGGTCACCGAATGGATGAAGGGCATGACCCTGGATCAAGCGGGTGAAATCCGTAATTCCAACATCTCTGAAGAGCTGGCCTTGCCGCCGGTAAAAATTCATTGCTCTGTATTAGCTGAAGATGCGATTAAAGCCGCCATTGTAAATTATAAGAGCAAGCAATAACGCTCTGGCGTTATTGAGTATTTTAGGAGGAGGGCATCATGGCCATTACCATTACCCAAGCAGCTGCTGATCATGTCACAAGCTATTTAGCGAATCGTGGCGAAGGTGAGGGTGTGCGTTTAGGTGTGCGTACCACAGGTTGTTCCGGTATGGCTTACATTCTTGAGTTTGTTGATAAAATCTCTGCAGATGATGCGATATTTGATAGCAAGGGCGTGAAAGTAGTCATTGATCCAAAAAGCTTGTTGTATCTTGATGGTACTGAACTGGATTATGCCAAAGAAGGTCTTAATGAAGGTTTTCAATTCAATAATCCTAATTCGAAAAGTGAATGTGGTTGTGGTGAAAGCTTTAACGTATAGTCGGCCTTTGGTGACCCAATTCTATGGATATTAGCCAAGATTTTTTTTCTTGCTATGGGCTGTCGCGTGACTTTGCCATTGACCTTGATGGTCTGCGCCAAGCTCACCGACACCTTCAGCAGCAGCATCATCCAGATCGGTTTGTATCCCAACCAGATAGTGATCAGAGGCAGGCAGTGCAAATTACTGCCTATTTGAATCAAGCCTATGCCACCTTAATTGAACCATTAAAACGTGGCATTTACCTGTTGCAACTTCATGGTATGGACCCACTAGTGCCAACTAATACCAGCATGCCTCTGGATTTCCTGTTGCAACAAATTGAGCAGCAAGAGCGTCTAGAAGATATGCATCAGGCGCAAGATCCAGAAACTGAAATGGACACTATGGCATTTGAGTTGCAGACTCAGGCTAGTCAATTAGAGACTGAATTTGCTCAGGCCTATAGCTCGGCACAGTTTGAAGCGGCTGAAACCGCAGTGCGTAAACTCCAGTTTATCGTTAAGTTACAGCAGCAATTAAATACCCTCGAGGGTGTATTGCTCGATTAAGGAATATATACATGGCCTTGTTGCAAATTGCAGAGCCCGGTCAAAGTGCCAAACCTCATCAGCGAAAACTTGCCGTAGGTATAGATCTTGGGACCACCCACTCGTTAGTAGCAAGTGTTCGTAGCGGGCAAGTAGAGACCTTGCCTAATAGTCGAGGTGAGCATTTACTGCCTTCTGTGGTGCGGTATTTGGCTGATGAGTTGCCCCAAGTTGGCATTAAAGCTCAATCTTATCTAGTCGACGATGCTGCCAATACGGTAATGTCGGTTAAGCGTTTAATGGGTCGCGGTATTGAAGACGTCAAACGTCTGGGTGAAAACATGCCCTATTTGTTTGAAGCGTGTGATCAAGGCATGCCCCTGATTAATACGGTATCAGGGCTAAAAAGCCCAGTGCAGGTTTCTGCTGATATCCTCCGGGCGTTAGTGCAGCGTGGAGAGAGTAGTTTAGGTGGCGAATTGGTGGGCGCCGTGATTACTGTGCCAGCTTACTTTGATGACGCGCAGCGCCAGGCCACCAAAGATGCGGCTCAATTAGCGGGTATTCAGGTGTTGCGTCTGCTCAATGAGCCTACTGCGGCCGCAGTGGCCTATGGTTTGGAGCAGGATCAGCAAGAGCAAGGCACTATTGCCGTATTCGATTTAGGTGGAGGTACGTTTGATATCTCGATACTGCGCATGGAGCAGGGTGTATTTGAAGTGCTGGCGACCGGTGGTGATTCTGCCTTAGGTGGTGATGATTTTGACCATGCCTTGGCTGAATGGATGCGTCATCAAAGGCAGATACCGGCTCAACTAGATTTAGCACAACAGCGTTTTTTACTGCGCCTTGCTAGAGCAGGCAAAGAATTATTAAGTCATAAGCAAACGACTCAAATGTCCTTTAGTGGTTGGCCAGGTGGCGCAGACTTTGCTGACATAGAACTGACCCGTGAACAGATGAACCTATTGTTAGATCCAATTATTGATAAAGCGATTAAAGCCACCAAACGTACCTTAAGAGATGCTAAAGTGACGATTGATGGGATTTCGCGAATCGTCATGGTGGGAGGATCAACTCGCAGTTTAAGGGTGCAAGAACGGGTGAGTGAATTATTTCAGCAACCGTTACTAACAGACATTGATCCAGACCGAGTGGTCGCCCTGGGCGCAGCGCGTCAGGCTGATGTGTTGGCGGGTAATCAAAGTGGTGAAGAATTACTCTTGCTTGATGTGTTGCCCCTATCCTTAGGCTTGGAAACGATGGGCGGACTAGTGGAGCGGGTCATTGACCGCAATACCCCCATACCTGTGGCCCGTGCTCAAGAATTTACAACTTATCAAGATGGTCAAACAGCCATGGCGATTCATGTGTTGCAAGGTGAGCGTGAACTGGTTCAAGATTGTCGTTCTTTGTCTCGTTTTGACCTTCGTGGTATTCCTCCAATGGCGGCAGGCGCGGCCAAAATTCGAGTGACATTTCAGGTGGATGCCGATGGTTTGCTAGAGGTGAGCGCCCGTGAGTTAACTTCTGGTGTGGCGGCGTCGGTGCAAGTCAAGCCCTCTTATGGCTTGTCTGACTTGCAAATTGCAGACATGATTAAAGCCAGTTGGACCAATGTGGAAGACGATCGCAGTGCCCGCAGTTTGCGTGAACAGCAAGTGGAGGCTGATCGTCTTTTAGAAGCGGTGACTATGGCTCTTGCTGAAGATGCTGAACGTCTTCTTACGGCGTCAGAACAGCAGGCTATCGTCACCCAAATGGAGCAATTAGTCGTGGTACGCAATGGCCAAGACCATCATGCCATCGCTAAACAAATTGAAATTATGGCTAAGGCCAGTGATGCCTATGCAGCGATGCGTATGGATGACAGTATTAAACGGGCCCTTGCGGGTAAGTCTGTAGATCAGCTGTAACCCAGCTGGCCATAATTGTAGTGAGCTTAGGAGCTAACGTACATGCCACAAATTATTATTTTGCCTCATGCTGAACTTTGTCCAGAGGGGCAGGTGTTTGAAGCCCCTGAGGGGCAGACTATTTTAGACGCAGCTAAGGCTAATGGTATCGATATCGAACACGCTTGTGAGAAATCATGTGCCTGCACCACTTGTCATGTCGTTGTGCGTGAAGGCTTTGATTCAATGATTGAATCTGATGAATTAGAAGATGACATGTTAGATAAGGCTTGGGGTTTAGAGCCAGACTCTAGACTCAGTTGTCAGGCGGTTATTGCCGAAGACAATTTAGTAGTGGAAATTCCAAAGTACACGATTAACATAGTCTCTGAAGCGCATTAAGGCTGCTAGATATATGGGGAAGTTTTTATGAGTATGTTATGGACAGATACCCTTGATATAGCGATTGAGTTATATGAAGCCCATCCAGATGTGGATCCGCGCCTAGTGAGGTTCACCGATTTAATGGAGTGGGTCATGGCCTTACCCGACTTTAATGACGACCCTAAACGCTGTGGGGAAAAGATTTTAGAAGCGATTCAGACCGCATGGATTGATGAATTGGATTAGCGTCAAGCAGTCTATTAAAGAAGTTCGATACAGCGTATAATCACGCGGTCAAAATTGTCGTATCGTTGAATACGATTTTGCTTTTTTAATATTAACCCATTTAATGGGTCCCACTGTTTGGAGAATACCATGGCGGTAGAACGCACTCTGTCCATCATCAAGCCTGATGCTGTAGCAAAAAATGTAATCGGCAAAATCGTTTCTCGTTTTGAAACTAACGGCCTTAAAGTTGTCAGTATGGAAATGAAGCAATTGTCTGAGGCTGAAGCCCAAGGCTTTTATGCTGAGCATAGCGAGCGACCATTTTTTGGTCACTTGGTTGCATTTATGACCTCTGGCCCTGTGGTTGTGCAGGTTCTTGAAGGTGAAGGTGCAGTGAACAAAAACCGTGATCTAATGGGTGCAACTAACCCACAAGAAGCAGCTGCAGGCACAATTCGTTGTGACTTTGCAGAATCCATAGATGCAAACGCAGTTCATGGATCAGACTCAACGACGTCAGCCGCCCGCGAAATTGCTTACTTCTTCGGTAGCTAATTGAGTTGGCTTAACGTAGGCTGATATTGCTTAGGCGGATGTTTAGCCGCTAGCCCAGCTTGCAACGTGCGGCGTTCTTTGTGAACGCCGCATTGCGTTTAGACCATCAAAATGGTGACGCAAAATTAGGTAATGTTTACAGGTCTTAAAATGTCCGAAGTTAGCACGAAAATAAATATTTTGGGGTTTTCCCAAACGCAAATGGAAGCCTTTTTCAAAACCATGGACGAGCCGAAGTTTCGGGCAGTTCAAGTGATGAAATGGATCCATCAGTTTGGTGCAGACGACTTTGAAAGCATGAGCAATGTGAGTAAAAAGCTGCGTGAAAAACTAACCCTAAGTGCTGAAATTATAGAACCTGAAGTGCTGTATCGTGGTGATTCAAAAGATGGGACCCGCAAATGGGTCATTGGTGTCTCCGGTGGTAACAAGGTTGAGATGGTGCTTATTCCTGATGGTGACCGAGCGACTCTGTGTGTGTCATCTCAGGTCGGCTGTGCTTTGGACTGTAGCTTTTGTTCAACGGGCAAACAAGGGTTCAACCGCAACCTAACTGCGGCCGAAATTATTGGCCAATTGCGTATTGCCATTAAGTCCTTTGGCCCAGTGGATCCAAACGGACCCAGAAGAGTCACCAACGTTGTCTTTATGGGCATGGGTGAACCTCTGCTTAATTTTGATAGTGTGACTCCTGCCATTGCCCTAATGATGGATGATAATGCCTATAATCTATCCAAGCGTCGCGTAACCCTGAGTACGGCAGGCGTAGTGCCTGCTATCGATCGTTTGAGTCAAATCACTGATGTGTCCCTAGCCATTTCTTTGCACGCTCCTAATGATTTATTGCGCGATGAGCTGGTGCCGGTGAATAAAAAATATAATATTGAGGCTTTGTTAGATGCCTGTAACCGCTATTTAGAAAACCTAACAGACAAACGAGTCATCACCATGGAATACACCATGATCGATGGTATCAATGATCAGCCCAAGCATGCCCGTGAGCTTGCCCAAGTGCTTAAGCGGGTGCCCTGTAAATTGAATCTTATCCCGTTTAACCCGTTTCCTGGATCAGATTACCGTCGTAGCCCAAGACCGCAAATTGAAGCATTTCAGCGTATCATGGCAAAATCAGGCATTATCACCACTATTAGATCGACTCGAGGCGACGATATTGACGCCGCCTGTGGGCAACTTGTGGGGCAGGTCAAAGACCGTACGCGGCGCAGTGCAGCCCATGCAGCCCGTATTGAAGCTAAGCAAATTTAGTCAAGGAACTTACCCATGCTGGTAGTGTCCAAAAATCAGCGCTATGATAGGCGTATAGCAGAGTAAAAAGGCGTGGTGATGTGCATGAAACCAGCCTCCTAAAACAATAAAAGGATCGGATAGTGAACGATGTGGAATTATTAGGTATGCAGGACCAGCCAGAATTAGACGGTGAAGTGCGTGGCTTTCCTGGTCATTTATTGCGCGAGGCTCGCGAAGAGCGTGGCTATTCGCAAAAAGAAGTTGCGCGCGACTTACACTTAACATCAAAAGTTATCGATGCGCTTGAAGAAAGTAACTTTGACATCATTCCAAGTTCTCTCTTTGCTCGGGGGTACATTCGTTCATATGCTCGTCATTTAGGTCTGGATGGTCAGGCCCTAGTAGCTGAGTTTGATGCCGTATACGGGGTACCAAACCAAAACAAAAAGCCCATGCCAGGCGTCCACCAGTTGGGCCAGCAAAGTAAACCCGGTGATACTTGGGTGAAGTTAATCTCAATTATTTTTGTCATTGGTTTGGTGGTCGCCTCAGTTTTATGGTGGCAACATCAAAACGGTGGGTCAATGCTCCAGCGATTAAATAATGTAACGCTGTCAAACACTGTAACCGAGCCTGTTGTTGAAAGTCTTGGGGAAGATGATAATAGTTCGGACATGGGATTACTCGCGGCCAACCCAATTGAAGTGGGGACTACGGTATCTGAGGTATCTGACGATCAAACAGCAGCCACAGAGGCGCCAGCTCAAGCATTGGATGTAGCTGAAATAGTGGCTGTTAAACCGGTAGTGACTGCTCTGACCGAAGCTGTATCAGTAAGCCCTGAAATGAGTGATGTTAGTGATTCATCTGCACTGAACCCAGAAACAATCGCAGTGCCAGCAGTGGCCCAAACAGAAGAGTCTACAGGGGCTGCAGATGTTGCAGCGCTGGGGCCAAATGAAGCCCTGCTTATGATGGCGTTTGACAAAGACTGTTGGGTAGAGATTAAAGACGGTAATGGCAAGATGATATTGTCGGACTTATATGCTTCAGGTTCGACCATTGAACAAGTTGTCACTGCGCCAATAGAAATATTGCTGGGCCGTTCTTCTGGTGTGACTCAGATGACATTTAATGATGAGGTCATTGACTTAAAACCACATACTCGAAAGGATATTGCACGTCTTACTTTGAGTAAATAGCTCTATCTTAGTTAGCGACACCCCCATTAAATAAGGAACACATTTTGGCGTCTATAAAAGCCATCCGTGGCATGCACGATATATTGCCATCTGAAACGCCTTTATGGCAGTTTTTTGAAGCACAAGTAAAGCTGGTCTTTGACCAATACGGTTATCAAGAAATTCGTATGCCGATCGCTGAAAAAACGGATTTGTTTTGTCGCTCTATCGGTGAAGCCACTGATGTGGTGGAAAAAGAGATGTACACCTTTGCCGATCGCAATGGCGATAATATGACCTTGAGGCCAGAAGGCACAGCATCTTGTGTGCGCGCGGCTCAGGAGCATGGCTTAACCTATAACCAAGTGCAGCGGCTGTGGTATCACGGCCCTATGTTTCGTTATGAGCGCCCACAAAAAGGGCGTCAGCGGCAGTTTCACCAGTTTGGTGCCGAAGCGTATGGCTTGGATGGCCCCGAGGTCGATGCTGAACTCATTATAATGACTGGGCGTTTGTGGCGTCAGTTAGGTCTGCAAGATGCGGTAACCTTGCAGTTGAACACTTTAGGAAGTGCAGCGGCTCGGGCCACTTATCGCACTGACCTGGTGGCATTTTTGCAAGTGAATATGCACTTGTTAGATGCGGACAGTCAACGTCGAGTTAGCACTAACCCGCTGCGAGTATTGGACAGTAAAAATGCTAACACCCAAGCGGTACTCGATGGCGCACCTGAATTTTATGGCTATTTAGACGATGATTCTAGAATACATTTTGAGCGCTTATGTGCATTGTTAGATGCTGCAGGCATTAGTTACGAGCTTAATCCGCGCTTGGTCAGAGGTTTAGACTACTATTGTAAAACAGTATTTGAATGGGTGACTGATAAATTGGGCGCTCAAGGTACCGTATGTGGTGGTGGTCGATATGATGGCATGATCGAGCAGTTAGGTGGCAAGCCCACGCCTGCGGTAGGATGGGCCATGGGTGTAGAGCGCATGATTTTGTTGTTGCAAGAAATGCAACAAGAACCTGCAGGTCTTGGCCAGCAAGCAGATGTTTACCTCGCTCATATGGGTGATGCTGCAAGCATGCGCACCATGCAGTTGGCCGAACAATTACGTACCGACATTCCTGGTTTGCGTGTGCTGTGGCATTGTGGTGGTGGCAGTCTCAAAAATCAGATGAAAAAAGCAGATCGTTGTGGTGCTAAACTGGTGCTTATTATGGGTGAAGATGAGTTGGCTTTAGGTCAAATTCAAATTAAACCATTACAAGGACAAAGTGAGCAGCGCAGCATATCTTTAGATCAAGTTTTAGCGCATGTCGTGGAACTTACTCAATAAATACTACTAAGCAGCATAAAGGAGTTTTTGGTTGTGGCCGAAATGAAGACAGAAGAAGAACAAGTAGAAGCGCTGAAGCGCTGGTGGCAAGAAAATGGCAAATCACTCATACTAACGATTGCCGTGTCTGTGGGGGGTGTGTTGAGTTGGAATGCTTACCAAGACCATCAGACTAGTGAGTCAGAATTAGCCAGTGTTTACTTTCAACAGTTAATGACGAGCGCTCCTGCGGGTCAATTGGGAGAAACTGAAATAGCAGAAATACGCTACAACAGTGATCTACTTAAAAAAGAATTTAGTGCCAGTACTTACGCTCAATTTGCAGCACTTATGATGGCTAGGGTTGAAGTTCAAGAAGGTAATTTGGCTGCAGCAACCACTGAGCTAGAGTGGATCATCGCCCAGCAAGGTGATGAGGAAGTTAGGACGTTAGCCACGCTTCGTTTGGCCAAGTTGCTAGGTGCACAAAATCAATACGATAAAGCGCTAGCTTTATTGGTCGATGCTGATGATGCATGGCAGTTAGGTCGGTTAGAAACTCGGGGTGATTTGTTAGTTGCTCAAGGGGACTTAGATGCTGCGCGTGCAGCCTATACGGAAGCTTCTTTATTGGCCGTAACCAGTGGTACAAACAATCCATTGTTAGGTCTTAAACTGGACAACCTTGCGCAATAAGTACACTGATGCCTCGGGGTCCAAGATCAATGAGCAGTTTAGGAATGTTAATATGATTGCTAGAGCGTTGAAGCTATTTATTAGCTGTTTAACTTTGATAGTGGTTAGCGCCTGTTCTTCATCTGGCAGCAATCTGCCAGAGCCCACAGCTTTAAATGACATCAAACCTCAGTTGCAGCTGGCAGAACAATGGTCTGTATCTGTGGGAAAAGGGGACAACAAGAGCACTTCAGTGATGCAGCCTGTGATATCAGAAAATGATATTTTTGCGGCGTCAGGGCAGCACTTAGGGTCTTTCAATTTAGAGACGGGCGAAGTCAATTGGAAAATAGACCTTGCTGAGCCATTGACTGCGGGAGTAGGCCACATAAACCAACAGTTATTCGTGGCTACTCAAAGCGGTAAATTAGTTGCGGTGAGTCGCGTTGATGGGGCGATTATCTGGCAGGTGAACACTCCAAGTGAAGCTCTAGCGGCGCCGCAAGCCAATAGCAATATTGTGGTGGTGCAAACAGTTGATGGAAAAGTCAGTGCTTATGCTATTGAAGATGGAAAGTTTCAATGGTCTTATACAGCCAGTCTTCCCAGTTTAACCCTGCGTGGCACCAGTACGCCTCTAATTAATGAACGCTATACCTATGCTGGCTTCGCTAGTGGTCAGTTAGTTGCTCTAGATAATGAGCTAGGTAGTGTGGTCTGGCAAAAGAGTATTGGAGATGCTAAAGGCCGCTCAGAGATCGAGCGTTTAGTGGATGTAGATGGCATGTTAAGTTTGGTGGATAACATGCTTTTCGTGACTAGTTATCAAGGCAAAATTGCTGCCATTGACGCGTTAACAGGAACCACTATGTGGCAACATCCCCTGTCCAGTGCCACTGGCACAGTGATCGCAGGTGATGCAATTCTTGTCGTTGATGCTGAGGACACTGTGCTGGCCTATGATCGGCAACGTGGCCATGTGCTGTGGCAGAATAGTGACCTTAAATATCGCTCATTGTCTGCCCCTATGGCGTTCGCTGGTCAAGCATTAGTCATTGATGCGCAAGGTTATGCTCATGTGCTCCAGCTTAGTGATGGTGATTTTGTAGGCCGTCAAAAAATGGCGGTCAAAAGCGCTCAGCTTGGCAGTCAACACTATCAGGATAATATTTTCTTACTCAGCTTCGATGGACGTCTTATGCGTCTAGGCTTGAAATAATTGGTTTATTTATGAATCCCGTAATTGCCCTTGTTGGGCGTCCTAATGTGGGTAAATCCACACTTTTCAACCGCTTAACCCGTTCCCGTGATGCTTTAGTTGCTGATTTTCCGGGTCTCACTCGTGACCGTAAGTATGGTGAAGGTAAAACAGGTGAAAGGGACTATCTTGTCATCGATACAGGAGGAATCAGCGGTGATGAGGCGGGTATTGATCAGGTGATGGCCGAACAGTCTTTGCTGGCCATTGAAGAAGCTGATGCCGTATTGTTTTTGGTCGATGGTAAAGCAGGCCTTAATCCTTCCGATGAATTAATTGCTGATCACTTGCGCCGCTGTAATAAGCCAGCTTATTTGGTGGTAAATAAGACTGACGGCATTGATGCTGATGTGGCCATGGGCGATTTTTATGGTCTAGGACTAGAGGGTATGCCCCGCGCTATTGCAGCGTCCCACGGGCGAGGCGTCAGCCAACTCATTGAAGATGTGTTGGCTCCTTTTCCAGAAGATGAGGGTTTTCCGTCTGAAACGGAAGGTGGCATTCGAATCGGTGTGGTCGGGCGACCCAATGTAGGTAAATCCACCTTAGTGAATCGCATGTTAGGAGAAGACCGAGTGGTGGTGTTCGACGAAGCAGGCACTACTCGTGACAGTATCTACATTCCTTATCGGCGTAACGACAAGCCCTATACCTTGATTGATACGGCGGGGGTGCGTCGGCGTCGCAGTGTCAAAGAAACAGTAGAAAAATTTTCCATTGTTAAAACTTTGCAAGCCATTAAAGATGCCCATGTTGTGGTGTTAGTGGTTGACGCTCATGAAGGCCTGACTGAGCAAGATATGCACTTGTTAGGTTTTGTTATTGATGCGGGTCGCGCTCTAGTGATTGCAGTTAATAAGTGGGATGGCATGACTGTGGACGACAAAGCTCATGTTAAGCATGAGTTGCAGGCCCGCTTAGAGTTTGCTAAGTTTGCCCGCATTCACTTTATCTCAGCCCTGCATGGCTCTGGTGTGGGTGATTTATACCAATCTGTTGAGGAGGCGCACGATTGTGCCTTTACTAAGTGGAGCACTAACAAGTTAACCACTTTACTTGAGGATGCCATTCTAGACCATCAGCCACCGCTTGTGCATGGTCGCAGAATTAAGTTACGTTACGCCCACCTTGGCGGCTCTAATCCACCGTTATTTATTGTGCATGGCAACCAAACCAATGCCTTGCCCACCACTTACAAGCGGTACCTAGAAAACAAATTTATTAAGGTACTTAAAATTCGTGGTACGCCAGTGCGCTTCGAATTTCGCACGAGTGATAACCCATTTGATGGCAAAAAGAACCAATTGTCTCAGCGCCAAATCACTAAGAAACAGCGTTTAGTGAAGCACGTCAATAAAGCTAAGAAAAAGGCTAAAAAGAAGTAATGTTTAGAATCACTGCGATGAGCTTACTCTCCCTCACCATAATGAGGAGCGCAGTGATGGTGCGATACCTATGTCGCTGACGAGCCTTAATCAATTATTACACCTACTAGCTGATGGCGAGTTTCACTCAGGTACTGCCCTAGGGCATCACCTTAATATGAGCCGAGCTGCTGTCTGGAAGCAGCTCAAAGGCGTGGAAGCACTAGGCGTTAAATTACATCGTGTACGAGGCCGTGGCTATCGGATTGCGGGTGGTCTCGACTTACTAGATGTTGAAGCTATCCAGCGTCAATTGCCCATCCTAAACCCTGCTTTTAATGTGCAGTTGCACATGTCCCTTGCCTCCACTAATGAAACTTTAATGCAACGCCAGCACCAAGGATCTATTCATGGTGAGGTGGTGCTGGCTGAAGTACAAACGTCAGGACGAGGACGTTTAGGCCGCCAATGGCATTCGCCGTTTGGTCAAAATATTGCATTATCACTGGGTTGGGACTTTGTTGGCGGTGCGACCGCCCTAGAGGGATTGAGTTTAGTAGTTGGGTTGGCTCTAAAACGCGCATTAACTGACTTAGGTGTGGGTTTGGTAAAACTCAAATGGCCCAACGATGTGCTGGTCGATGATCGCAAGCTGGCTGGTATTCTGCTGGAGATGCGTGGCGATGCCACAGGCCCCTGTCATGTGGTGATTGGTATTGGTCTTAATGTCCACTTAACTGAGCATAAAACCATTGATCAACCCTGGGTCAGCTTAAAGCAGTTAGGCTATCAGTTAAACCGTAATGATTTAGTGGCACAAACGCTCCTGCATTTGCATCAGTATCTACAGCGGTTTGTGCAATATGGTTTTGTAACCGTGCGTGATGAGTGGCAGCAGTGTCATTATTATCAGGATAAAAAGGTCCAACTTTTGCTGCCCAGTCGAATCGTTGAGGGGGTCTGCCGAGGGGTGGATTCAGTGGGGGCACTAATGATCGAACATGATGGTGCAGTCACTACCTATAGTGGTGGCGAAATTAGTTTGAGGCCGTTGTTGAGACCCCATACACCCTCCCAAGAGAGGTCGACATGACTGACTTACTGATTGACTGTGGAAACACACGCCTTAAGTGGCGGCTGCAAGAGCAGGGTGTGGTACAGCGTTCTGGTGTCATGTTAGTAAGAGATATCAACCTGACGCAATTGCAGGCCTGCTTGCCAGATGAAGTAGGCGCATTGTATTGGGCCAGTGTTGCAGTGGTTGAAATAGGTCTATGCCTGGAAGCTTGGGCGCAACAAAAAAATATTCCATGTCAGCAAATGACGACCCAACATCAGTGGCAAGATCTACGCAATGGTTATGAGCAGCCAAAACAATTGGGTGTGGATCGATGGTTGGCCATGATCGCGGCAAGACAGCATACTCGCAAGGCTGTTTGCATAGTGGATTGTGGCAGTGCGATCACCTTCGACTATGTGAGTGCTGAGGGCCAGCATGAAGGTAGCTACATCATGCCTGGCACTAAATTGATGAGACAGGCTTTGGTGCATGATACGGCACAGATTAATGTCACTCATGCAGTTGTGGAGTCCACTGAGCCAGGGACGGCTACAGGCCCGGCTGTGTCAGCAGGTTGCCAACAAATGGTTCATTATGGGGTCGGTGGTTTAATCAAAGACGCTCAAGCTTCAGGCTATGAGATACTGCTTTGTGGGGGTGATGCTATGGCCATTGCTGGGGAGCTTGACCTGCCTTATTTAGAAGAACTGGTATTAGATGGCTTAGCACGAGTGGCCGGCTTGGTTAAACACTGAAAAACTTTAATAAAATCATCATTCATGCTTGCATCCTACTAATACGTTCAGTATTATACGCCCCTCCTGAGTTCAGGGGCACAGGCAATTTAGCCGGTATAGCTCAGACGGTAGAGCAACTGACTTGTAATCAGTAGGTCCGGGGTTCGACTCCTCGTGCCGGCACCAGTTCCTGATAAAGAATTTTAAAGGTGGGGTTCCCGAGTGGCCAAAGGGATCAGACTGTAAATCTGACGCGAAAGCTTCGGTGGTTCGAATCCACCTCCCACCACCATTCTTTGCGGGTATGGTATAATGGCTATTACTGCAGCCTTCCAAGCTGTAGATGCGGGTTCGATTCCCGCTACCCGCTCCATATTGAGCAAAATTCGCTTTTATTAGTGAATAATTTGAAGGCTATTTAGAGCCAGTTAGTGCGTTATAAGCTCTAGTAGCTCAGGGGTAGAGCGCACCCTTGGTAAGGGTGAGGTCGGCGGTTCAATTCCGCCCTAGAGCTCCATTGTCAGGTAGACAAGGGGGCACATTATATTTTGAAGGGTAGATATAGCAATGTATCTACCCTTCTTGTTATCTGCAGTTTACTCAATACGTGGGTACAGTTGCATTTTTTAACTTAGCGCGGCTCATTGGCCGCCCATTGTCGGAGGCTATCATGGCTAAGGAAAAGTTTGAAAGAAATAAGCCGCACGTAAACGTCGGCACCATTGGTCACGTTGACCATGGTAAAACTACATTAACTGCTGCATTGACTCGTGTTTGTGCAGAAGCTTTTGGTGGAGAACTAAAAGACTTCGCTCAAATTGACAACGCACCTGAAGAGCGCGAGCGTGGTATCACCATCGCCACTTCACACGTTGAGTATGATTCTGAGGAGCGTCATTACGCCCACGTTGACTGTCCTGGACACGCTGACTATGTGAAGAACATGATCACTGGTGCGGCGCAGATGGACGGCGCTATTCTAGTATGTGGTGCGACTGACGGCCCTATGCCTCAGACGCGTGAGCACATCCTTTTGTCACGTCAAGTAGGTGTACCTTTTATCGTTGTGTTCTTAAACAAAGCTGACTTGCTAGCTGAAGATTGTGGCGGTGCAGACTCAGAAGAATACGCAGAGATGCTAGAGCTTGTTGAAATGGAACTTCGTGAGTTGTTAGACGAGTACGAATTCCCAGGTGACGACACGCCCATCATTCCAGGATCTGCCTTAATGGCATTGAATGGCGAAGACGCAAACGAAATGGGTTCTACTGCAGTCCGTAAGTTAGTTGAGGCGTTAGACAGCTACATCCCGCAACCAGAGCGTGCCATTGATGGCAACTTCTTGATGCCTATTGAAGATGTATTCTCAATCCAAGGCCGTGGTACTGTAGTGACTGGCCGTATTGAGCGTGGCATCGTTAACGTTGGTGACGACGTAGAAATGATCGGTATTAAGGACACAACTAAGTCGACTTGTACGGGTGTTGAGATGTTCCGTAAGTTGCTTGATGAAGGTCGTGCAGGTGAGAACGTGGGTGTTCTACTACGGGGTACTAAGCGTGAAGACGTGGAACGTGGTCAAGTTCTTGCTAAGCCTGGTTCAATCACTCCACACACCAAGTTTGAAGCTGAAGTATACGTGCTAGGTAAAGACGAAGGTGGACGCCATACTCCTTTCTTTAAGGGATACCGTCCACAGTTTTACTTCCGTACGACTGACATCACAGGTGCTTGTGAGTTGCCAGCAGGCGTAGAAATGGTGATGCCTGGTGATAACATCCAAATGGTGGTTGAGTTAATCAATCCTATTGCGATGGATGAAGGTTTACGCTTCGCTATTCGCGAAGGTGGCCGTACCGTTGGTGCAGGTGTTGTGGCTAAAATTCTAGCTTAATTTAAGCTGGGGAAATGCAAGCAGTTAGGCTCTTAATGCTTGCATAAAACATGGGACACGTTTAATATACGCGTCCCATACTTTTAGCGTGTTTTTAACATTCTCGCGAAAAAGATGTTCTAGGCCAGTAGTTCCAACGGCAGAACGTCGGTCTCCAAAACCGAATGTTGGGGGTTCGAATCCCTCCTGGCCTGCCATATTTTGAGTGCTTTGGATGGCATAGTCCAAAGAGTAAAGTACCGTTAACTAGAGGCTCCAACATGAGCGCTACACCAACTACACAGAACTCGCGTTTTGATACTATAAAGTGGATATTTGTTCTGGCTCTAGTGGCCGCTGGTGTTGTGGGTAACTCTATATATTCCGACCAATCCCTATTATACCGTACGCTGGCTTTAGTGGCCTTGGCAGCTCTGGCACTGTTTGTAGCATTACAGACAGCCAAAGGCAGGGGTTACGCAGTTAGTTTTAGAGAAGCCCGCAAAGAAATCCGTAAAGTGGTTTGGCCTAATCGCCAAGAAACGACCCAAACAACCTTGATAGTTGTGGTTGTCGTGTTGATTATGGCTCTGGTTTTGTGGGGTCTGGATTCGTTATTGAGTTGGGCTGTTTCGTCTTTAATTGGCTAGTCAGCTTAAAAAGTTTAGTTAGGAAATTATCATGGCAAAGCGTTGGTACGTGGTTCACGCATACTCAGGTTACGAGAAGCAAGTTATGCGCGCCTTGCATGAGCGCATCGAGCGTTTTGAAATGCAAGATGTGTTTGGTGATGTTTTAGTACCAACCGAAGAAGTCATCGAAATGCGCGCGGGTAAAAAACGCCGCAGTGAGCGCAAGTTCTATCCTGGCTACGTGCTTGTGAATATGGAGTTGAACGACGAGACTTGGCACATGGTGAAAGAAACACCGCGAGTGATGGGATTTATTGGCGGCACAGCAGATCGGCCAGCACCTATCACCGAACGTGAAGCCAACGCTATTTTAGAGCGGGTCGAGACGGGTGCTGAAGCGCCAAGACCGAAGACAATGTTTGAGCCAGGTGAATTGGTTCGGGTTGTTGATGGGCCATTTGCAGACTTTAATGGGTCAGTAGAAGAGGTCAATTATGAGAAGAGCCGACTTAGGGTGGCTGTACTGATATTTGGTCGCTCAACACCTGTTGAGCTAGAATTTATTCAGGTCGAAAAAGCCTGAATATTGGCAGCTTAAGCTGCCAATATTGACCCTGAAGCTGGCAACAGTGCTCAGGGTTTTTGTACATTCAGTTATAGCTGAATATTTTTTGAACAGGGAAGCTGTTTTTTAGGCGATAAGAGGCTGCCGCGGGTGGTCATTTAAGTGTTAAAGAAGGCGTTATACCCATTAGGAGATACCTATCATGGCTAAGAAAGTTCAAGCCTACATCAAGCTTCAGGTTGCTGCTGGTAAAGCTAACCCAAGTCCACCGGTAGGCCCAGCATTGGGTCAGCATGGTGTTAATATCATGGAATTTTGTAAAGCCTTCAATGCTCAAACTCAGAGTATGGAAGCAGGCATGCCAGTACCTGTAGTCATTACAGTGTACGCAGATCGTAGCTTTACCTTTATCACTAAAACTCCTCCAGCAGCAGTGCTGCTCAAAAAGGCAGCAGGTCTTCAAAGTGGATCTGCGCGTCCTAACACAGAGAAAGTGGGCACTGTCACGCGTGCGCAATTAGAAGAAATTGCAACGGTTAAAATGGAAGACCTAACGGCTGCTGATATGGACGCAGCCGTTCGGACTATTGCGGGCAGTGCTCGTTCTATGGGCTTAAATGTAGAAGGTGTTAACTAATGGCGAACATGACTAAACGTGCTAAAGCGATCGCCGAAAAGGTTGAGCTGGGCAAAGTATATGAGATTAATGCTGCCGTTGATCTATTGTCTGAATTATCGACTGTTAAGTTTGCTGAAGGAATCGACGTATCGGTTAACCTTGGGGTTGACCCACGTAAATCTGATCAGGTTGTGAGGGGTTCTACAGTACTTCCTAACGGTACAGGTAAAGATGTTCGGGTGGCTGTTTTCACCCAAGGTGAGAACGTTGAAAAAGCCACAGCAGCAGGTGCAGACATCGTAGGTATGGATGATTTAGCTGCAGAAATCAAAGCGGGTAAGATGGACTTTGATGTGGTCATTGCGACTCCAGATGCAATGCGGGTAGTCGGTCAGTTGGGTCAAGTTCTTGGACCTCGTGGTTTGATGCCAAACCCTAAGGTGGGTACAGTAACTCCAGATGTTGCTACAGCTGTTAAGAACGCCAAGTCTGGCCAAGTGCGCTACCGCACAGATAAGGCCGGCATTATTCATTGTTCTCTGGGTAAAGTTGGTTTCACTGCAGATGCAGTGAAAGAAAACTTAATCACTCTTTTGGGTGACCTAAAGAAGATGAAGCCAGCTTCTGCTAAAGGCATTTATATCAAAAAAGTCACCATCTCAACGACCATGGGTCCAGGCCTGTCAGTTGACCATGGTGCGGTCAAGTACTAATACATTCGGCGCTTCTTAGAAGGGCCACGTTAAGGGCTATAGCGATGTTGGTTAAAGCCCTTGATAAAAAAACTTTGGGGTCTTGTACTTGTACAAGACTGTCAAAGACCGTAGGTGGTTTTGATCCTTTTGGTGACAAGCCTTAATCTTCCTACGCAGACGGTGAACCCGGTTCAGATTTTTGAATCCAACACCGTTATTAGGTTCTTATCTTTATTTAGCGTAAGCCAAGAAAAGATAAGGGGTTGGATAATTATTCCAGGAGAAATAGCGTGGCTATAGGTCTCGAAGACAAGAAAGCGATTGTCGCAGAAGTCAACGAAGCAGCCACCAGTGCTCTATCTGCAGTTGTAGCCAATTCACGTGGCGTTACTGTAGGTGACATGACTGCTCTTCGCAAGCAAGCTCGCGAGAATGGCGTAACCCTTAGGGTTGTGCGTAATACTCTCGCTAAAATTGCGTTAGAAGGCACGGATTATGCGTGTTTGCAGGACTGTTTCAAAGGACCAAGCATTATTGCTTTTTCTAACGAACACCCAGGCGCTGGCGCCCGATTGTTTAAAGAATTTGCAAAAGCTAATGGTAAGTTTGAAGTGAAAGCACTGGCGTTTGATGGCAACCTGATGGGTGCTGATCAAATCGACGTATTGGCATCTTTGCCAACATACGACGAAGCAATTGCTAAGTTGATGAGCGTAATGCAAGGTGCAACCAGCAAGCTGGCACGTACACTTTCAGCAATCCGCGATCAAAAAGAACAGGAAGCCGCTTAAATCTATTGGCCTTTTTTGGCTCGATTTAAACCGACTTTATGTATGAACAAGATGGCCCATTTGGGTCTTATTAAAGAGTAGGAATTGTTATGTCTATCACTAAAGACGATATCATCAATGCCGTAGCCGACATGTCTGTAATGGATGTGGTCGAACTAATTTCCGCTATGGAAGAGAAGTTTGGTGTTACTGCTGCAGTTGCATCTGCTGGCCCAGCTGCTGGCGGAGACGCTGGTGCTTCAGCCGACGAGCAAACTGAATTCGACGTCATCCTAGTTTCTGGTGGCGAGAAGAAAGTTGGCGCTATTAAGGCTGTGCGTGCAGCAACAGGTCTTGGCTTGAAAGAAGCTAAAGGCCTAGTTGAAAGTGCTCCAGCAGCCGTTAAGGAAGGTCTTTCTAAGGAAGACGCTGAAGCTCTTAAGGTTGAACTTGAAGCATCTGGCGCGACTGTAGAAATTAAGTAAGCCATCTTTTTAGATGTGCTTGCTTAGACCTATGTATCTTTTGGTTCCATAGGTTTGACTGCACATGGCTGGTGGCATATTTGCCACCGGCCTTTTTCGGTTCTATAGCGCGGGCTTTTGTTGCCGTGTTTTATAACCAAAAAAGGCTGGATCAAAGTGGTTTAAACCCTTTGCCAGTGCCATTTTGCGGGGAGTATGCCCCCGTCGCCTAGGGTGGAACCAGTATATTTGGACATTTGTCCGACCAATTTAACGGTCTGAATACAGACCCAAATCGGGGATTTTTGATGCCTTACTCATACACTGAGAAAAAACGTATCCGCAAGGATTTCGGCAAGCTGCCTCCGGTGATGGATGTGCCTTATTTGTTGGCCATCCAGATCGACTCCTATCGTAAGTTTTTACATTCTGGTCATGGTGTTGACCAGCGCAAAGACCTAGGCCTTCATGCGGCTTTTGAATCTGTTTTTCCCATTGTCTCTTTTTCTGGCAATGCGTCTTTAGAATATGTGACTTACAAGCTCGGTGAGCCTGTTTTTGATGTTAAGGAATGCCAGCTACGCGGTGTGACCTATGCTGCGCCACTGCGCGTTAAAGTGCGCTTAGTCATATATGATCGAGATTCTAAGGCTAAGGCGATCAAGGATATTAAGGAACAAGAAGTCTACATGGGCGAAATGCCTTTGATGACGGATAACGGTACTTTCGTGGTTAACGGCACAGAGCGAGTGATCGTTTCTCAGCTACACCGTTCACCAGGCGTATTCTTTGACCATGACAAGGGTAAAACTCACAGTTCTGGTAAGTTACTCTACAACGCTCGTGTCATCCCTTATCGTGGTTCTTGGTTGGACTTTGAGTTTGACCCAAAAGATACATTATTTGTGCGTATCGACCGTCGTCGTAAACTGCCTGCATCTATTTTGCTCCGCTCCTTGGGCTATACTAGTGAACAAATCATAGAAACCTTCTTTGATAATGTTGACGTCACAATTACTGATGAAGGCTTCACCATGACTTTGGTGCCAAGCCGTCTGCGTGGCGAAACAGCAACCTTCGACATTGTCGATCAAAAAGGTACTGTCTTGGTTGAGGAAGGACGCCGTGTGACTGCACGTCACATCAAACAAATGGAAAAGATTGGCTTAGAACAGCTTCAAATTCCAGAAGATTATTTAATGGGCAAGAAAATTGCTCGTGATCAGATTAATCCAGCGACAGGTGAGTTGATCTGTGACTGTAATAGTGAAGTCACACAAGAATTGCTAGTGGCCTTGCGTGCCGCCGGCGTGACTAGCTTACCATTGATCTACAGTAATGACTTAGACTGTGGCCCATTCATGTCTGACACCTTGACTGCTGATCCTACCCGCACTCAACTGGAAGCTTTGGTAGAAATTTATCGCATGATGCGCCCTGGAGAACCACCCACCAAAGAATCTGCAGAAAATTTGTTTAATAACTTATTTTTCACTAGCGATCGTTATGATTTATCTGCGGTTGGCCGCATGAAGTTCAACCGCCGTTTAGGTCGTTCCGAAACGACAGGTGAAGGCGTATTGGGTGACGAAGATATTGTTGCCGTAATGCAAACCTTGATCGCTATTCGAAATGGTAAAGGCATCGTCGACGACATTGATCATCTGGGTAACCGCCGAGTGCGTTCCGTAGGTGAGATGGCTGAAAACCAATTCCGAGTGGGTCTAGTCCGTGTAGAACGGGCCGTGAAAGAGCGTCTAAGTATGGCTGAGTCAGATGGTTTAATGCCACAAGACTTAATCAATGCTAAACCAGTGTCAGCTGCCATTAAAGAGTTCTTTGGTTCAAGCCAGTTATCTCAGTTCATGGACCAAAACAACCCATTGTCAGAAGTGACTCACAAACGTCGTGTGTCTGCGTTAGGCCCCGGTGGTTTGACTCGTGAACGTGCAGGTTTTGAAGTACGTGACGTGCATCCTACTCACTATGGTCGGGTTTGCCCTATTGAAACGCCAGAAGGTCCAAACATTGGTTTGATTAATTCTTTGGCTACCTATGCTCGCACGAACGATTATGGTTTTTTAGAAACACCTTATCGTAAAGTAGTGGCGGGTAAAGTCACTACTGACATTGAGTACCTGTCAGCCATTGAGGAAAGTCAACACATCATCGCCCAGGCCAACGCTAAGCTTGATGCGAAGGATAACCTCTCTGAAGACCTAGTCACGGTGCGTCATGAAAACGAATTTACTTTGATGTCGGCTGATAAAGTGGACTACATGGACGTGTCCCCACGTCAGGTTGTTTCGGTAGCCGCTTCACTCATTCCCTTCTTAGAGCATGATGATGCTAACCGGGCCTTGATGGGCTCTAACATGCAACGTCAAGCCGTGCCAACGCTGCAGGCTCAAAAGCCCTTAGTCGGTACTGGCATGGAACGTCACGTAGCCCAAAACTCTGGGGTATGTGTCGTAGCTGCTCGAGGTGGTGTAATTGAATCAGTCGACGCCACACGTGTGGTGGTTAAGGCTCATGATAATGAAACAGAAGCCGGTGATGCCGGCGTCGATATTTATAACCTGACCAAATACACCCGTTCTAACCAGAATACCTGCATCAACCAACGCTCCATTGTTAACCTTGGCGACACCGTTGCCCGAGGTGACGTGTTAGCTGATGGGCCTTCTGTAGACCTTGGTGAGTTAGCCTTGGGTCAGAATATGCGTATCGCTTTCATGCCCTGGAATGGTTACAACTTTGAAGACTCGATCTTGATCTCTGAGAACGTGGTTAAAGAAGACCGTTTCACGACCATTCACATTCAGGAATTAACCTGTGTGGCTCGGGACACAAAGCTAGGCAGTGAAGAAATTACTTCAGATATTCCAAATGTGGGCGAAAGCGCACTATCAAAGTTAGACGAAGCGGGTATTGTGCATATTGGTGCTGAAGTTGGCCCTGGTGACATTCTAGTAGGTAAGGTGACTCCCAAAGGTGAAACTCAGCTTACCCCGGAAGAAAAGCTATTACGTGCCATCTTTGGTGAAAAAGCCTCAGATGTTAAGGACACTTCGTTACGCGTTAAGACGGGCACCAAAGGCACAGTAATTAACGTACAAGTGTTCACTCGTGACGGCGTTGACAAAGACCAACGTGCAGTTGCCATTGAGCAAATGCAGCTGGATCAAGAGCGCAAAGACATTAATGACCGTTTCCGTATTGTTGAAACAGCCACTTATGACCGCTTATCAGTGGCCTTAATTGGTAATGCCGTAAATGGCGGTGCTGGTTTTAGTAAGGGTGACGTTATCACGGCTGAAAACTTGCTTGAAGTTGACCGTGCCGATTGGTTCAAACTGCGCATGGCAGATGACTCTTTACAGCAGCAGCTAGAAAAAGCGCAGCAGTCGCTAGAAGAAACTCGTCTTGATCTAGATGCTAAATTCGAAGACAAGAAGAAGAAGCTACAAACCGGTGATGACTTAGCACCTGGCGTGTTAAAAATCGTCAAGGTTTACGTGGCAGTCAAGCGTCGTATTCAGCCGGGTGATAAGATGGCGGGTCGCCATGGTAACAAGGGAGTTATCTCTGTAATCATGCCCGTAGAAGACATGCCTTTCGATGAATTTGGTAAGACGGTAGACATCGTATTAAACCCGTTAGGAGTGCCTTCACGTATGAACGTGGGTCAGATCCTCGAAACTCATATGGGCATGGCAGCTAAAGGCTTAGGCGAGCGCATTGAAGAAATGATGCTGCAAGAACGAGCCAAGTCTGTGAAAGAAATACGAGCCTTCTTAGATCAAATCTATAATGATGGCAATTGCTATCGTTCGGAAGATCTTAATAGCTTCAGCGATGACGAAATCCTCGAATTGGCCAAAAACCTCAAAGCTGGTGTGCCCCTGGCGACACCTGTGTTTGACGGTGCTGAAGAAAGTGAAATTAAGCGTTTGTTAGAACTGAGTGGTCTAGATCGTTCTGGTCAGACTTGGTTATATGATGGCCGCACAGGGGATAAGTTTGACCGACCAGTGACCGTCGGTTATATGTACATGTTGAAGTTGAACCATTTGGTTGACGACAAGATGCACGCCCGCTCTACTGGTTCGTACAGCCTTGTCACGCAGCAGCCACTTGGTGGTAAAGCTCAGTTTGGTGGTCAGCGCTTTGGTGAGATGGAAGTTTGGGCCCTAGAAGCTTATGGTGCCGCTTACACCTTGCAAGAAATGCTCACTGTTAAGTCTGATGACGTCAATGGTCGTACCAAGATGTATAAAAACATCGTTGATGGCGACCATAGCATGGAACCAGGAATGCCTGAATCCTTCAACGTATTGGTCAAGGAGATTCGATCTCTGGGTATCGATATTGAGTTGGAATCTGACTAAGACAATAAGGTAGGAGAAGGCAATGAAAGACTTATTAAAATTATTGAAAGCCCAAGGTCATTCGGACGAATTTGACTCGATCCGTATTGGTTTGGCATCGCCAGAAATGATCCGTTCATGGTCATTTGGTGAAGTGAAAAAGCCAGAAACCATTAACTACCGTACCTTCAAGCCAGAGCGTGAAGGCTTGTTCTGTGCCAAAATTTTTGGCCCAGTCAAAGACTATGAATGTTTGTGTGGTAAGTACAAACGTTTGAAGCATCGTGGTGTCATCTGTGAAAAATGTGGTGTTGAAGTCGCGCTGGCTAAGGTTCGTCGCGAGCGCATGGGCCACATTGAATTAGCCAGTCCTGTGGCGCATATTTGGTTCCTTAAATCTTTACCTTCACGTATTGGTTTACTGCTAGACATTACCTTACGTGACATTGAACGAGTGCTTTATTTTGAAAGCTACATTGTCATCGATCCAGGCATGACCACCTTAGAGCGTGGTCAGATGATGAACGATGAGCAATACTTTGAGGCCATGGAAGAGTTTGGTGATGACTTTGATGCCCGCATGGGTGCTGAAGCTGTTCAAGCATTATTGAAAGACTTGGACATGGCCCAAGAAGCGGCCCAGTTGCGTGAAGATATTCCTGCAACCAATTCTGAAACTAAAATTAAGAAGCTATCTAAGCGCTTAAAATTGATGGAAGCCTTTTTGGCTTCAGGCAACAAGCCCGAATGGATGGTGTTGACGGTACTGCCTATCTTACCACCTGACTTACGGCCTTTAGTGCCCCTAGATGGGGGCCGTTTTGCTACTTCGGATTTGAATGATTTATATCGCCGTGTAATTAACCGTAACAACCGTTTAAAGCGTTTGTTGGATTTGAGTGCGCCCGACATTATCGTTCGTAACGAAAAGCGTATGCTGCAAGAGTCGGTTGATGCCTTATTAGATAATGGCCGTCGTGGACGCGCCATCACTGGTTCGAATAAGCGTCCGTTGAAATCTTTAGCTGACATGATCAAAGGCAAGCAAGGTCGTTTCCGTCAAAACCTATTAGGTAAGCGCGTAGACTACTCTGGTCGTTCAGTTATTGTGGTAGGTCCATACTTGCGTTTGCATCAGTGTGGTTTGCCTAAGAAAATGGCCTTGGAATTATTTAAGCCATTCATCTTCTCGAAGTTGGAATTACGTGGTCTTGCGACGACTATTAAAGCGGCTAAGAAGATGGTGGAACGTGAAACGGCTGAAGTGTGGGATATTCTTGCAGAAGTCATCCGTGAACATCCAGTCATGCTGAACCGTGCGCCAACACTTCACCGTCTGGGTATTCAAGCCTTTGAGCCTGTATTAATTGAAGGTAAAGCGATTCAGCTTCACCCGCTCGTATGTGCGGCTTACAACGCTGACTTCGACGGTGACCAAATGGCTGTCCACGTGCCTCTAACCATCGAAGCTCAGCTTGAGTGCCGAGCCTTGATGATGTCGACTAACAATATCTTGTCACCAGCTAATGGCGATCCCATTATTGTTCCATCCCAGGACGTAGTTTTGGGTATCTACTTCATGACTCGTGATCGTATCAATGCTAAGGGTGAAGGCATGGTCTTTGCTGATGTAGCCGAAGTGCAGCGCGCCTATGGCGCCAAGCATGTCGATCTACAAGCTAAAGTTAAAGTGCGTGTGACCGAGTATGTTAAGTCTGAAGATGGTTCAATGCAGGCGACAGATGTAGTGACTGATACCACCGTTGGACGGGCCCTTTTGTCTGAGATTATGCCTCAAGGTTTACCTTACAGTTTAATCAACCAGACCATGAAGAAAAAAGGCATCTCCACCTTAATCAACGCCTGTTATCGTAACGTTGGTCTTAAAGAAACGGTAATTTTTGCTGACCAATTGATGTATACAGGCTTCGCTTATGCGACTCGCTCTGGTGCTTCTGTTGGTGTTAACGATTTCGTTATCCCAGCCAAGAAAGAAATTATCATTAACGGTGCTGAAGACGAAGTGCGTGAAATTGAAGCTCAGTTTCGTGACGGTCTGGTAACGCAGGGTGAAAAGTACAATAAGGTGATCGATATCTGGTCCCGTGCGAATGAACTTGTTGCTGGTGCCATGATGGATAGCTTGAAAATTGACACCGTGATTGATGCAGCAGGTAAAGAAGTTGAGCAAGAGTCCTTTAATTCAGTCTATATGATGGCTGACTCAGGCGCTCGTGGTAGTGCTGCGCAAATGCGCCAGTTGGGTGGTATGCGTGGTTTGATGGCTAAACCAGATGGTTCAATCATTGAAACGCCCATTACTGCTAACTTCCGCGAAGGTCTCTCAGTGCAGGAATACTTTATCTCTACTCACGGTGCCCGTAAGGGTTTGGCTGATACAGCTTTGAAGACAGCTAACTCCGGTTATCTGACTCGTCGTCTGGTAGACGTTGCACAAGACTTAGTGGTTACTGAAGTGGATTGTGGTACCGAAGATGGTCTAACCATGCTACCTGTGATTGATGGTGGTGATGTGCGTGTGCCCCTAGGTGATCGTATCTTGGGACGCATGATCGCAGAAGATGTGGTCAACCCAACTACCGGTGAACTACTCATTGCAAAAAACACCCTAATTGATGAAGCTTGGGTTGAACGTTTAGAGAATGACGAAAGCTTGTCTTCAGTAGACGAAGTAAAAGCACGTTCACCTATTACCTGTGAAACCCGCCATGGTATTTGTTCTAGCTGTTACGGACGTGACTTAGGTCGTGGGCATTTGGTTAACATTGGTGAGGCGGTCGGCGTAGTGGCTGCACAGTCTATTGGTGAGCCCGGTACTCAGCTTACCATGCGTACCTTCCACATTGGTGGTGCGGCATCTAGAGCAGCAGCAGAAGACAAAATCCAAGTGAAGAACGGTGGTGAAATCCGCTTACATAACTTGAAGGCTGTAACCCGTTCTGATGGCAACATGGTCACCACGTCTCGTTCTGTCGAAGTTGGTGTAACCGATCAACACGGTCGTGAGCGCGAACGTTATAAGCTGCCGTATGGCTCTTTGATTCAAGTGAGCGATGGCGCTCGTGTAGAAGCTGGAGAAGTTGCAGCGACTTGGGATCCACACACTCACCCGATCGTCTCAGAAATGGCGGGTAAGGTGATGTTTGTTGGGCTAGATGAGGGCCTTACTATAAGTCTTCGTACTGATGATCTAACGGGTCTGAGTTCTATCCAAGTGCTGACGGTTGGTGAACGACCAGCAGCGGGTAAAGACTTGCGCCCTATGATCAAACTGGTGGATGCTAAAGGTAACGATATCATCAATCCGGAATCTGGAGCTCCAGCTCAGTATTTACTTCCTGGTGGCGCTTTATTGTCTATTACTGACGGTGGTCAGGTAGAAATTGGCGATGTAGTTGCACGTATTCCACAAGAAAGTGCGACCACTAAGGACATCACGGGTGGTTTGCCTCGCGTAGCTGACTTATTTGAAGCACGTAAGCCAAAAGAAGCGGCTATCTTAGCCGAAGTCTCTGGTATCGTAAGCTACGGTAAGGAAACGAAGGGTAAGAACCGTCTGGTCATCACGCCTACTGATGGCAGTGACAACTATGAAGAGCTTATTCCCAAGTGGCGTGTACTCAACGTATTTGAAGGTGAAACGGTTGTAAAAGGTGAAGTAATCGCCGATGGCCCATTCAACCCACACGATATATTACGTATTTTGGGTGTTGAGGAGCTCGCTCGTTACATCACCACTGAAGTACAAGACGTATATCGTCTGCAGGGTGTTGGGATTAACGATAAGCACATCGAAGTGATCGTCCGTCAAATGTTACGTAAGGTTGATGTGGTTGCTTCAGGCGACACAAACTTGATTAAAGGTGATCAGGTTGAATACACTCGCTACTTAGAAGCGAATGAGAAAATGGTCGCAGAAGAAAAAATCATCGCTCATATGCAGCGTGTATTGCTAGGTATTACTAAGTCGTCCCTGGCCACTGAATCCTTTATCTCAGCGGCGTCTTTCCAAGAGACCACCCGAGTATTGACTGAAGGTGCAGTAACCGGCAAGAAGGACCATTTACGTGGCCTCAAGGAAAACGTGGTCGTAGGCCGCTTGATCCCAGCTGGAACAGGTTTGGCATACCACTCAGAACGTAAGCGTAAGCGTGCAGAACTACTGGCTTCTGAAGGTGTTTCAACCGTGAGTGCAGAAGAAGTGCAAGCCGCACTCACAGAAGCGCTGCAAGCTGAGATGACAGCCGGTTAGGATGGGCCGTCATTAAACACTACTGTGAGCTTCGTTAGCGCATGGTGATGCCATTAAAAAGCCCGACTTGTGCGGGCTTTTTTGTGCCCAAAAATAAGCACTGTTAGTGTCTATTCATTTTATCGGGCCAAAAAAAACCCCACTTTGGAATATCCAGAGTGGGGTGTGTTTTAAAGCCAGCTTACTTAGCGGCTTTTCTTTCCTTTTCTTCAGCAATGACCTTTTCAGAAACGCTATTAGGGCAGTGCATGTAATGTGCAAATTCCATAGAGAACTGACCACGGCCAGAAGTCATAGTGCGCAAGTGGCCAATGTAACCAAACATTTCTGAAAGAGGCACGTTGGCTTTAATACGGACACCAGTAACCCCCGCCTCTTGGTCGTTGATCATGCCGCGACGACGGTTTAAGTCACCAATCACATCGCCCACATGATCGTCTGGCGTAAATACGTCGACCTTCATGATAGGCTCTAGTAACTGAGGACCGGCCTTAGGCATTGATTGACGATAAGCGCCTTTAGCCGCAATTTCAAAGGCGATGGCAGAGGAGTCAACCGCATGGAAGCCACCATCAACCAATTCAATTTCCACGTCTAAAAGTGGGAAACCTGCCAATGGGCCTTCGACCATCATGGTGCGAAAACCTTTTTCAATCGCTGGGAAGTATTCCTTCGGTACGTTACCACCCACAACAGACGATTTGAAAAGGAAGCCAGATCCAGTTTCACCTGGCGTTACAATATAGTCGATCTTGCCATATTGACCAGAACCACCCGATTGCTTCTTGTGGGTATAGCTGTCTTCTAGCTTAGTGGTAATCGTTTCCCGGTAGGCCACTTGTGGTTCACCGACAATAAGATCGACGCCATAAGTACGGTTGAGGATGTCTACTTTAATATCTAAATGCAGCTCACCCATGCCCTTCAGAATGGTTTCACCTGAGTCTTCGTCTGTTTCCACAACGAATGAAGGATCTTCTGCAACCATCTTACCGATGGCAATACCCATTTTTTCAGTAGACGCTTTATCTTTCGGTGTCACTGAGATGGAGATCACAGGTTCTGGGAAGATCATTGGCTCAAGTGTACATTCGTGCTTAGGATCGCAAAGCGTGTGACCTGTCTGTACGTTTTTCATACCTACAATTGCGATGATATCACCCGCTTGAGCTGAACTTAATTCAGTACGCTCATCTGCGTGCATCTCTACCATGCGTCCAACCCGCTCACTCTTGCCAGTGAAGGAGTTTAGAATGGTATCGCCTTTCTTCAACATACCCGAGTAGATACGCACAAATGTTAACGCACCGTAACGGTCATCCATAATTTTAAAAGCCAATGCTCGCAGAGGTTCAGTTACAGCAACAAGAGCGACTTCGCCAGTGGCATCACCTGTTTCTTTGTCAGTTAAAGGTTGTGCTTTAACTTCTGTCGGGCTTGGAAGGTAGTCGATGACAGCGTCTAGAACCAACTGTACGCCTTTGTTCTTAAAGGCAGAACCACAGTAAGTGGGGAAGAAGTCTAGGGCGATAGTGCCCTTGCGGATACAACGCTTAATGTCTGCCATTGAAGGCATAGTGCCTTCTAAATAAGCTTCCATGAGGTCGTCATCTTGCTCGAGTGCAGTTTCAACTAACTTTTCATAGTATTCGTCAACCAAGTCAACCATGTCTTCTGGGACTGGCTGAATTTCATAATTCTCTGGCAGACCTGTGTCGTCCCATACGAACGCTTGCTTAGATAAAACGTCAACTACGCCCACAAAGTTTTCTTCGGCGCCAATTGGTAATGTCATGACTAATGGGTTAGCGGCAAGCACGCTTTCTACTTGATCAACGACGCGCAGAAAGTCTGCACCCATACGGTCCATCTTATTAACTAAAATGATACGTGCAACTTCTGATTCGTTAGCGTAACGCCAGTTGGTCTCTGACTGAGGTTCTACACCGCCAGAACCACAGAAGACACCGACGCCGCCGTCGAGCACTTTTAGTGAACGGTACACTTCTACAGTAAAGTCTACGTGTCCTGGCGTATCGATGATATTCATGCGATGGTCTTTCCAGAAGCAGGTTGTGGCTGCTGACTGGATAGTTATACCGCGCTCAGCTTCTTGGGTCATGAAGTCTGTAGTGGATTCGCCATCATGAACTTCACCTGTCTTATGGATTTTACCCGTAAGCTTAAGAATACGTTCTGTGGTAGTTGTTTTGCCCGCATCTACGTGAGCAAAAATACCGATATTACGGTATAAGTTTAAGTCAGCCATGAGGGCTCCAATTAGTTACAGTCTTAAAAAGTCGCGGTATTGTACAGGATTAGTGGGCTTATATCGAATCAAAAAAGGCAAAAAGGCTGACTATGTTGGATTAATTAACCATGATTCATGTTTTTACTCCTGTGTGTGGCTATTGATCTGGTCAGATCCACTAAAACGGGGTGTTTATTTGCTCAGGCTGGCTAAAAATACGCCTTATCTAGCTTGACGCTCATCTAACAAAGCGAATATAATTCACCGCCCGAAATTGGCAGGGAAATATAGTCCTGTGTATTTTTGGGTATTTCGGCGGTACTAGCAAATAGGTTGTTAGTGTTGTGCCGATGAAGAATGTGGAGTTTGCATAATGGCAACAGTTAACCAGTTGGTTCGTAAGCCTCGTAAGCGTAAAGTCGTCAAGAGTGATGTACCTGCATTGCAGGCCTGTCCTCAGCGTCGTGGCGTTTGCACTAGGGTTTATACAACCACCCCTAAGAAGCCTAACTCTGCTCTACGTAAAGTATGTCGTGTGCGTTTGACGAACGGTTTTGAAGTTACCTCCTACATCGGTGGTGAAGGTCATAACCTACAAGAGCACAGTGTTGTATTGATTCGTGGCGGTCGTGTAAAAGACTTGCCAGGTGTTCGTTACCATACCGTACGTGGTTCTTTGGATACATCCGGCGTGAGCGATCGTAAACAGAGTCGTTCTAAGTACGGAACTAAGCGTCCTAAGTCTTAATGAAACTTTCCTTAGTGGGTTACTCGTAACCGGCTAGGACGGGCAGTCAATGTGAATGTGTTATGCCATGCATTATGCAAGTCGTGATTGTTAGCCAGATTGCTTTTTAGCAGCTGGCCATGAGACTTATCGAGAACCGATAAGAGTAAGGTCAGGTAAGCACTTAATTATGAGTGTTAATTCCTGAACATAACCTGAAGTATATTTGAGGCCCATCATGCCAAGAAGAAGAGTTGTCGCCAAACGTGACATCCTGCCAGATCCTAAGTTTGGCAACGTCACCCTAGCCAAGTTCATGAACCATGTCATGATCTCTGGCAAGAAGTCAGTCGCAGAGCGTATCGTATACGGTGCTCTAGAAAAGATCGTCGAGCGTAAAGGCGGTGATCCACTAGAAGTATTTGAAGCGGCGTTAGAAGCTATCCAGCCTATGGTCGAAGTAAAATCTCGCCGTGTGGGTGGAGCGACTTACCAAGTTCCAGTTGAAGTCCGTCCCGCACGTCGTTCTGCTCTAGCGATGCGCTGGTTAGTAGACTACTCTCGCAAGCGCGGCGAAAAGTCCATGGCTTTGCGTCTTGCTGGTGAGATTTTAGACGCTGCGGAAGGCAAAGGTGCTGCGGTTAAAAAGCGTGAAGACGTTCACCGCATGGCTGAAGCCAACAAAGCCTTCTCTCACTTCCGCTTCTAAGCGGATCTGAGAGTATAGAGAGAACTGTAATGGCTCGTAAAACACCAATTGATCGTTACCGTAACATCGGTATCGTGGCCCATGTAGATGCAGGTAAAACTACAACTACAGAGCGGGTTTTGTTTTACACAGGCCGCTCCCACAAGATTGGTGAGGTGCACGATGGTGCAGCCACCATGGATTGGATGGAGCAGGAACAAGAACGTGGTATCACCATCACTTCGGCGGCGACTACCTGTTTTTGGAAAGGCATGAGCCAGCAGTTCGAAGACCACCGCATTAACATTATTGACACCCCGGGACACGTAGACTTCACCATTGAAGTAGAGCGTTCTTTGCGGGTATTAGATGGTGCGGTGGTGGTACTGTGTGGTACCTCCGGCGTCCAGCCGCAGACCGAAACCGTATGGCGCCAAGCCAATAAATACGGTGTACCCCGCATGGTGTTTGTCAACAAAATGGACCGAGCAGGGGCTGACTTCCTTATGGTAGTTGAGCAACTAAAGGAACGTCTTGGAGCCAATGCTGTGCCCATTCACTTGGCCATTGGTGCTGAAGATGAGTTCAGGGGCGTCATCGACCTTGTACTGATGAAGAGCATCATGTGGAATGAAGAAGACCAGGGCATGACCTATGAGTTGGAAGATATTCCTGCTGATATGCAGGCTCAGGCCGATGATTTTCATGAACAGCTTGTTGAAGCCGCAGCCGAAGCGGATGACGAACTCATGGAAAAGTACCTTGAAGAAGGTGCCCTTTCTATTGATGACATTAAAGTGGGGTTGCGCAAGCGTACGCTAGCCAATGAGATTGTGTTAGTGCATGCAGGTTCCGCCTTTAAAAATAAAGGCGTGCAAGCAGTGCTGGATTCAGTGATTGAGTTTATGCCCTCGCCGATTGAAGTCAAAGCGATCGAGGGCACTTTAGACGATGGTAAGGGTACCCTAGCCTCACGTGAAGCCAGTGATAAAGCACCTTTTGCGGCTTTGGCATTTAAAATTGCTACGGACCCATTTGTGGGTACCTTAACCTTTATGCGAGTCTACTCAGGCGTATTAAACTCAGGCGATCACGTGTTTAACTCAGTTAAAGAGAAGCGTGAACGTGTTGGTCGTATGGTGCAAATGCACGCTAACGACCGAGAAGAGATTAAAGAGGTGCGTGCGGGTGACATTGCAGCTGCCATTGGTCTTAAAGATGTAACGACAGGCGACACCCTGTGTTCAGTAGACAATAAAATTGTACTTGAGCGTATGGAATTTCCTGAACCGGTTATCTCAGTGGCTGTAGAACCACGCTCTGTAGCGGATCAAGAGAAGATGGGTGTTGCGTTGGGTAAGTTGGCTCAAGAAGATCCGTCATTTCGAGTCAGAACTGACCCAGAAACAGGCCAAACTATTATCGCTGGTATGGGTGAGTTACACCTTGATATCATCGTTGATCGGATGCGCCGAGAATTTAGTGTTGAAGCCAATATAGGTAAGCCACGGGTGGCTTATCGTGAAAAGATTCGTGCTACCGTTGATGCCAACCATAAGTTTGTGCGTCAGTCTGGTGGTCGCGGTCAGTATGGCCACGTTGTGATTGAATTTAGCCCTTCTGATGAGGAAGGGCTAGAGTTTGTTAATGACATCGTGGGTGGAGCAATTCCCCGTGAATATATCCCAGCCATACATAAAGGAATTGAAGAACAGATGAAAAACGGCGTGATCGCTGGCTATCCTTTGTTGGGTCTTAAAGCCCGTTTGTATGACGGTTCCTTCCACGACGTTGACTCCAATGAAATGGCCTTTAAAATCGCAGCTTCTCAATGTTTGAAGAAGTTTGCTCAATTGGCAGACCCGTGTTTGTTAGAGCCGATGATGAAGGTTGAAGTGGTAACCCCAGAAGAGAACATGGGAGACGTAATGGGAGACCTGAATCGTCGTCGTGGTCTAGTTCAGGGTATGGATGACAGCTCTGCTGGTAAAATCATCAATGCACAAGTGCCATTAGGAGAAATGTTTGGTTATGCGACTGATTTGCGTTCTGCAACTCAGGGTAGGGCCAGCTACTCAATGGAATTTGAATGCTATTCAGAAGCGCCTCAGAATATTGCTGACGCGATTACTAATCAAGCCTAATTTTTAGAGGAATCTACGCATGGCTAAGGAAAAGTTTGAAAGAAATAAGCCGCACGTAAACGTCGGCACCATTGGTCACGTTGACCATGGTAAAACTACATTAACTGCTGCATTGACTCGTGTTTGTGCAGAAGCTTTTGGTGGAGAACTAAAAGACTTCGCTCAAATTGACAACGCACCTGAAGAGCGCGAGCGTGGTATCACCATCGCCACTTCACACGTTGAGTATGATTCTGAGGAGCGTCATTACGCCCACGTTGACTGTCCTGGACACGCTGACTATGTGAAGAACATGATCACTGGTGCGGCGCAGATGGACGGCGCTATTCTAGTATGTGGTGCGACTGACGGCCCTATGCCTCAGACGCGTGAGCACATCCTTTTGTCACGTCAAGTAGGTGTACCTTTTATCGTTGTGTTCTTAAACAAAGCTGACTTGCTAGCTGAAGATTGTGGCGGTGCAGACTCAGAAGAATACGCAGAGATGCTAGAGCTTGTTGAAATGGAACTTCGTGAGTTGTTAGACGAGTACGAATTCCCAGGTGACGACACGCCCATCATTCCAGGATCTGCCTTAATGGCATTGAATGGCGAAGACGCAAACGAAATGGGTTCTACTGCAGTCCGTAAGTTAGTTGAGGCGTTAGACAGCTACATCCCGCAACCAGAGCGTGCCATTGATGGCAACTTCTTGATGCCTATTGAAGATGTATTCTCAATCCAAGGCCGTGGTACTGTAGTGACTGGCCGTATTGAGCGTGGCATCGTTAACGTTGGTGACGACGTAGAAATGATCGGTATTAAGGACACAACTAAGTCGACTTGTACGGGTGTTGAGATGTTCCGTAAGTTGCTTGATGAAGGTCGTGCAGGTGAGAACGTGGGTGTTCTACTACGGGGTACTAAGCGTGAAGACGTGGAACGTGGTCAAGTTCTTGCTAAGCCTGGTTCAATCACTCCACACACCAAGTTTGAAGCTGAAGTATACGTGCTAGGTAAAGACGAAGGTGGACGCCATACTCCTTTCTTTAAGGGATACCGTCCACAGTTTTACTTCCGTACGACTGACATCACAGGTGCTTGTGAGTTGCCAGCAGGCGTAGAAATGGTGATGCCTGGTGATAACATCCAAATGGTGGTTGAGTTAATCAATCCTATTGCGATGGATGAAGGTTTACGCTTCGCTATTCGCGAAGGTGGCCGTACCGTTGGTGCAGGTGTTGTGGCTAAAATTCTAGCTTAATCATAAGTTATTAAGCAGTTTAAAAAGGCTTCCCAAGCTTCGGCTTAGGAAGCCTTTTTTGTGCTTGTTGAACAAGGCTAGGCACGTTTAAGCAAGGTTAAGCAAGGTTAAGCACAGTTAAGCAGGCTTAAGCAGTGAGCAGGCGCCTGCATTAAATTGGAGAGGCGTTTAATTTGGTTAGGATACCCACAATAGCCGTGTTAAAATCGTCGGCTTATTTTCACTCTTTGGTTACTCAATATGATTCAGCTTCCCCACACTCCTTCCTTTGACCTAAAGGGCAAGCATGCGCTCATTACTGGAGCCTCATCTGGTATCGGCTTGGCCTTAGCTGCCGCAATTGCGCAGGCTGGGGCCAAGGTGACAGTGGCGGCACGGCGTGAAGATCAATTAAAAGCGTTGGTGGCTGCGCTTGTAGCACAGGGCCATACCGCAGACTACTTGATCATGGATATTGCCAATGTGGAGCAAACCATCAGCCAAGTAGAGGAGCATGGGCCTTTCGATGTGTTAGTCAATAGTGCCGGGCTTGCCATTCATGGCCCTGCAGTAGACACGCAGCCAGCTGATTTTGATGCGGTCATGAATCTCAATCTAAAAGGGGCTTATTTTCTGACTCAAGCCGTAGCAAAAGGGCTTATTGCCACTGGAAGGCCAGGTTCGTTAATTAATGTGTCCTCCCAAATGGCGGTAGTAGGTGGTATTGAGCGGGCTGTTTATTGTGCTACCAAACATGCGGTCGAAGGCTTCACTAAGGCCATGGCCATCGAATTTGGACCCCATGGTATTCGAGTGAATACCTTATGCCCCACTTTTGTTCGCACCGCGCTCACTGCCCCCACTTTTGCTAACCCGGAAAAGCTGGCTTGGATCGAGGATAAAATTAAACTCGGCCGGGTTGGGGAGGTGGAAGACCTCATGGGAGCTGTGGTTTATCTAGCCAGTGAAGCCTCAGCCATGGTCACAGGTATTGGGCATTTAGTCGATGGTGGCTGGACTGCTGACTAGCCCCCGTGCTTCATTATCAGCTCATCAACTTTGTGCATTGGGGTCGTCTTAAGATGGTCTATTCCGCTGCACGTCTTCTACCCGTCTATTGTTGTTAAATAGCCTCTAACCCGCCTATTAATGTTTTGCTAGTGCCTCACTCTTTAAAAATTTGCACATGAGTTTTACAGCTTAAAACTGTTATCTTGACTTAAATCGATGTAATTTATTATTTTAATATACATTTAAATAATTATAATTTACTATCACTGCCTACTGTTAATGATCTAGAAGGTGACTCATGTGTTAAAAACTAATCCAGAGGTAGGCTTCAAGTTAGCCGGCCAGCGCATGGGTTTGCGTTTGCGTAAGGTGCGCCAGCAGCAGGGTCAATCCCTTGATGCCTTGGCAGTGAAGGTGGGTGTAAATAAACTCACACTAGGCAAGATTGAGCGCGGTGAAGGTAACCCTACCTTATCGGTGATTTGGAAAATTGCCAATGGTTTGGGTGTACCTTTTTCTAGTTTGCTGGGTCAAGACATGCCGCCTCAGGTGAGCCGTTTCACGCAACAGGCCGATATGAGTAGTCCCGATGGCCAGTTTTTAGCTCATGCCATGACTAACATGCAAGAACAGTGCACCTTTGATGTGCAGATAGCCCGCATAGAGGCGGGTAATCACTATCAATCTGAGCCCCATGCGGAGGGAGTAGTAGAGCTAGTATGCCTCATTGAGGGGCAAATAGTTGTCGAAGTTGACGGTGACCGTTATACCCTTGAACCGCTAGACTGCCTGCGTTTTTGTGCTGATCAAGCGCACAGTTATTTCAACCCAGGCCAAACCGAAGCAGTGTTCCATTGCATTATTGCCTATCGACAGTTGAGCAGCGACAAGGCCCACAGTTACTAGAGCCGAAGGTTATTAATGCCCATATAGCCAAGCCAAAAACACCATCACCAAGGAGCGCTTTATGACCAGCCATCCATTAAACTTAAATACTCGTTTGCAGCAACAGCTAGATAGCCTCCATGAACAAGGTTTGTTTAAGCATGAGCGAGCTCTTACGTCGCCACAAGACCCAAATATTACTGACGCTCTGGGAGAGAGCGCTATTAATTTGTGTGCCAATAATTACTTGGGGTTGGCCAACCACCCAAGTTTAATTGAGGCGGCCAAACAGGCTTTAGATAGTCATGGCTTTGGCATGGCTTCGGTGCGTTTTATCTGTGGTACGCAAACCCTGCACCAACATTTGGAGCAACGCCTTGCTGAATTTTTGGGTTTTCAAGATGCCATTCTTTACTCCTCTTGCTTTGATGCCAACACGGGTTTGTTTGAAACCCTTTTGGATGCTCAAGATGCCATTATTAGTGACACCCTCAATCATGCCAGCATTATCGACGGCGTGCGGTTATGTAAGGCGCAACGCTTGCGCTATGCCAATAATGACATGCAGGCCTTAGAGCAGCAATTACTGGCAGCCAAAGACGCACGCACCCGTTTGGTGGTCACCGACGGGGTATTCTCCATGGACGGCAGTCTCGCCAACTTGTCTGCTGTGTGTGACCTCGCTGAGCAATATGATGCCATGGTTATGGTGGACGATTCCCACGCTGTGGGCTTTGTTGGCGAACAAGGGCGAGGCAGTCATGAACAATGCAATGTGATGGGCCGTGTGGATATGATGACTGGTACTTTTGGTAAAGCTTTGGGTGGCGCTTCAGGGGGTTATGTGGTGGCTAGCAAAGCGGTTATTGCTTGGCTCAGGCAGCGTTCACGGCCCTATCTCTTTTCTAACGCCTTGGCTCCAGCCATTTGTGCAGCCACCCTAAAGGCTCTGGATTTAGTGCTTCAGCAGCCTCAACTACGCCAACAATTATGGCTTAATGCCAGCCACTTTCGTGAGCGTATGCAAGACTTAGGGTTCCAGCTATTGGGGGCTGATCATGCCATTATTCCCGTGCTTTTGGGTGACGCAGTGCTGGCTGCTGAATTTGCCAAGCGGATGCAAGCCTTGGGCATTTATGTGGTGAGTTTCTGTTTTCCTGTGGTACCCCAAGATCAGGCGCGCATTCGTGTTCAAATGTCGGCGGCTTTAAGCCTTGAGCAAATTGATGAAGCTATTCAAGCATTTACCCAAGTGGGCCGTGAACTAGAGGTGATTCAATGAACACCAACACACTTACAGGCACCAACACACTTAAAGGCACAGACACTGAGACGATGCCCGCCTTGGTAAAGCAACACGCTCGCCCTGGTTTATGGCTCATGGACATCCCTTTACCTACCATGGGTGATCATGATGTGATGGTCAAAATAAGCCACACTGCCATTTGTGGCACCGACATGCATATTTATAATTGGGATGAGTGGGCGCAGTCAACCATTCCAGTGGGCATGGCCGTGGGTCATGAGTTTGTGGGCCATATTGTGGCCATGGGTAGTCAAGTTGAGGCCTACCATATTGGCCAACGCGTATCAGGTGAAGGCCACATTACCTGTGGTCATTGTCGCAACTGCAGGGCGGGCAGGCGCCACCTGTGTATTCACACGGTGGGCGTTGGGGTTAACCGAGCCGGAGCCTTTGCTCAGTACCTCAGCTTGCCAGTTGATAATGTGTTTGTAGTGCCTGACAACATTGATGACCAGCATGCAGCCATCTTCGATCCCTTAGGCAATGCCGTGCATACGGCCCTTAGCTTTGATCTAGTGGGTGAAGATGTGCTTATTACTGGTGCCGGCCCCATTGGCTTAATGGCGGCAGCTATTGCTCGTCATGTGGGCGCCCGCCAAGTGGTGGTGACTGATATTAATTCTCACCGCTTGCGGTTGGCTGAGGCCATGGGCGCCACCCGCAGCGTTAATGTGGCCCATGAAGACATGGCTGAGGTCATGGCCGAGCTCAACATACAAGAAGGCTTTGACGTGGGCTTAGAAATGTCGGGTGTAGAATCGGCGTTTGAGCAGATGCTTAAGCACATGAACCATGGTGGTAAAATCGCCATGCTGGGCATTTTAAGCGGCAAAGTGGCCATTGACTGGGGGCAGGTGATCTTCAAAGGCCTTACCATTAAAGGCATTTATGGCCGCGAAATGTATGAGACCTGGTACAAGGCCGCAGCTATGTTGCAATCGGGCCTTAATATAGAACCTATCCTCACCCACCGGTTTAACATGCAAGACTTTGAGCAGGGCTTTGCGGCCATGGCGGCGGGCACCAGTGGCAAGGTGGTGCTTACATGGAATTAAGCGCTGTTTAATTTCACATCTGTGTTGACTCCGGCGCTTTTCCACTAGGCTAATCCCATTGGGGAAAGTTCGTTGTGCAGTGTATTTTTGCGTTACGTTTCGTTGCAATCGTTTGGCTAATCCCGTACAATCCCGTACCCATTTTATTTGGGCCATAAGGCTTTATGCTTTTTGGTGCGAAAATGGGCTAGATTTAAACCCGTTTAAAGAAGGTTGTAGTCGATAATGCAAAACCAAAAAATCCGTATTCGGTTGAAGGCTTTTGATCATCGTCTGATTGATTCTTCTACGTTGGAAATCGTAGATACTGCTAAGCGTACTGGCGCTCAGGTTCGTGGTCCTATTCCACTGCCTACTCGCAAAGAACGTTTTACAGTTCTGACTTCACCGCACGTCAACAAAGACGCGCGTGATCAGTACGAAATCCGCACCCATAAGCGTGTGCTAGACATCGTTGACCCTACAGAAAAAACTGTAGACGCATTGATGAAGCTAGACCTTGCTGCGGGCGTAGATGTTCAGATCAGCTTGAGCTAATCGAATTTTAGTGCCGAAAGGCAGCGTGACAGCGCTTAAAACATGTACTATTTTTTATTTTTTCGTGCAATTGACGTGTATCGTCAGCCGTAGTGGGTAAGCAGCCCCGTGCACAACTGGCAATTTGAGGTAATACAATGACTATTGGATTAGTCGGACGGAAGGCGGGCATGACCCGTGTATTCACCGAAGCAGGTGATTCCGTGCCAGTCACCGTTATCGAGGTTGATCCCAACCGCGTAACGCAAGTGAAGACAGCAGATACTGACGGCTATGCAGCCATTCAGATTACTGTTGGCGAACGTCGCGCTTCACGCGTTACTAAGGCTGCTGCAGGCCATTTTGCTAAGGCAAATTCTGCTGCTGGTCGTGGTTTATGGGAAATGCGCAATGTTGATGGCGAAGAAGTCTCTGTTGGCGATAAGCTATCTGTCGAACGTTTTGAAGTTGGTCAGAAAGTAGACGTCACAGGCCAATCAAAAGGTAAGGGCTTTCAGGGTGGTATCAAGCGGTGGAATTTCACCATGCAAGATGCAACCCACGGCAACTCTATCTCCCACCGTTCTATCGGTTCTATTGGACAGTGTCAAACCCCCGGTCGAGTCTGGAAAGGCAAGAAAATGGCGGGTCATATGGGCTCTGAACAAGTTACTACCCAATCACTAGAAGTCGTTCGCGTTGACACAGAAAATAATCTGTTGTTAATCAAAGGCGCTGTTCCTGGTGCACCCGGTGGTGATGTGATCGTTAGACCTACCGTCAAAATCCGTCGGTAAGGCTTAGGAGAATATCATGAATTTAAATCTTGTCGCAGGTGGTTCAGTTGAAGTGTCCGAAGTAGCCTTTGGTCGTGACTTTAATGAAGCGCTTGTTCATCAAGTAGTTACCGCATATTTAGCTGGCGGCCGTCAAGGCACTCGCAAGCAAAAGACCCGTTCAGAAGTGAGTGGTGGCGGTCGTAAGCCCTGGAATCAGAAGGGCACAGGTCGTGCACGTGCTGGTACTATTCGTAGCCCAATTTGGGTTGGCGGTGGTCGTGCATTTGCAGCTCGTCCTCAAGATCACTCACAAAAAGTTAATCGTAAGATGTACCGTGCGGCGATGCAGTGCATCTTAGCCGAATTGGTGCGTCAAGAGCGCTTGATCGTAGTTGAGACCTTTGAGCTGGCTGAAGCTAAAACCAAGGCAATGCTTGTTAAGCTTGCTGAGTTTGGTGCTACCGACGCATTAATTGTGACTGAAGTCGTAGAAACGGGCCTCTACTTGGCCGCTCGTAACATTCCTAAGATCGACGTTGTTGATGCCGCTGGCATTAACCCTGTTAGCTTGGTAGGAAGCGAGAAGGTTATTGTGACCGTTGCTGCTCTGAAGAAGATCGAGGAGTTGCTAGGATGAACCAAGAACGTATTTATCAAGTGCTGCTAGGCCCACATATTTCTGAGAAAGCCACCATCGTTGCTGATGACGGTGGTCAGGTTGTTTTCCGCGTTGCCGCGGATGCGACTAAGCCAGAGATTAAAAAGGCTGTTGAGCAGTTGTTCGAAGTTAAGGTGGCGTCTGTACGCGTGCTTAATGCTAAGGGTAAAGCGAAACGCACCCGTTATGGCATTGGTCACAAAGACAACATCCGTAAAGCGTATGTACGCTTAGCGGAAGGCCATGACATCGATTTCATCGCTGAGGCGTAAGGAGAAGCACATGTCTGTAGTTAAGTGTAAACCTACTTCTCCGGGTCGTCGTCACGTCATTAAAGTCGTACACGTTGATCTACACAAAGGTAAGCCGTACGCTCCTTTGTTAGAGAAGAAGTCAAAGTCTGGCGGTCGGAATAATAACGGCCGTATCACTACCCGTCATATTGGTGGTGGTCATAAGCAGCATTATCGTATGGTTGACTTCAAACGCAATAAAGATGGCATTCCAGCCACTGTAGAGCGTATTGAATACGATCCAAACCGCACTGCTAATATTGCACTTGTGCTTTATGCAGACGGCGAACGTCGTTACATCATTGCCTCAAAAGGCATGAAGGCCGGTGATCAAATCATCTCGGGTGCTGATGCACCAATTAAGAGTGGTAACACCATGCCTCTACGCAATATCCCTATGGGTAGCGTAGTGCACTGCGTTGAAATGAAAGTAGGTAAGGGTGCGCAAATTGCTCGTTCTGCTGGTGCCTCTGTGCAACTGGTAGCGCGTGAAGGTGATTACGCCACATTACGTCTACGTTCCGGCGAAATGCGTAAAATTCGTGTTGAGTGTAAAGCCACTCTGGGCGAAGTAAGCAACTCCGAGCATAGCCTTCGGTCATTGGGTAAGGCTGGCGCCTCCCGCTGGCGTGGTGTTCGTCCTACCGTTCGCGGTGTGGCAATGAACCCAGTTGATCACCCGCATGGTGGTGGTGAAGGTCGTACTTCTGGTGGTCGTCATCCCGTGTCACCATGGGGTACTCCAACTAAGGGTTACAAAACTCGTAGCAACAAGCGCACCGACAAACTTATTGTTCGTCGTCGAAACGCTAAATAACTTAAATAGAGGATACGGCTGTGCCACGTTCACTTAAGAAAGGTCCCTTCATCGACCTTCATTTGTTGAAAAAGGTTGAGACTGCAGTTGAAGCGAATGAACGTCGACCAATTAAAACTTGGTCGCGTCGCTCGACGATCTTCCCTAACTTTGTAGGGTTGACGATTGCAGTCCATAACGGACGCCAACACGTACCTGTTTTCGTAACTGAAGACATGGTAGGGCATAAACTGGGCGAATTTTCTGCGACAAGGACCTATAAGGGCCATGCAGCAGACAAGAAAGCCAAGCGTTAATGGAGAATATGATGGAAGTCACCGCAAAACATATGGGTGCCAGAATATCTGCTCAAAAAGCGCGTTTGGTTGTCGATCAAATTCGCGGAAAGCGCGTTGATGAAGCACTTACTATTTTAGCTTACAGTCCCAAAAAGGCTGCTGAGTTAGTTAAAAAAGTGTTAGATTCAGCGATTGCTAATGCAGAACATAACAACGGTCTAGACGTTGACGAATTAACGGTTTCTACCGCATTCGTTGACGAAGGTATGACCATGAAACGCATCAGTCCACGGGCCAAAGGCCGTGCTGACCGAATCTTAAAGCGTTCATGTCATATCACTTTAAAAGTCGCTGAGAAATAGGAGCTACCATGGGACAGAAAATTCATCCTACGGGTATTCGTCTTGGTATTGTGAAGGACCATACCTCAACTTGGTATGCGAACCGCTCTGCTTACGCGACTAACCTGTTGCAGGACTTAAAAGTTCGTGCCTTTTTGGAGCAGCGTCTTGAACGTGCTTCAGTGAGTCGCATCGAAATTGAGCGTCCTGCTCAAAATGCACGTATTACAATTCACACGGCTCGCCCTGGTATCGTTATCGGTAAGAAAGGTGAAGACGTAGAAAAGCTACGTAATGAATGTTCTAAAATGATGGGTGTGCCTGTGCACATCAACATTGAAGAAATTCGGAAGCCAGAATTGGATGCGAAACTCGTTGCACAAAGTGTAGCTGGTCAATTGGAGCGTCGGGTTATGTTCCGTCGCGCCATGAAGCGGGCTGTGCAGAACGCCATGCGTCTAGGTGCTGAAGGCATCAAGATTCAGCTAGGTGGTCGTCTTGGGGGTGCAGAAATTGCACGTTCTGAATGGTATCGTGAAGGTCGCGTTCCATTGCACACATTCCGTGCAGACATCGACTACGCTCCCTATGAGGCCAATACTACGTATGGCATCATCGGCGTTAAAGTGTGGATTTTTAAAGGCGAAATTCTGGGTGGTTTGGACGAAGTCCGCGCTGCTAAGAGCAACGCTCAGAAAAAAGCTAAATAGGGGATACTGTAATGTTGCAACCTAAACGCACAAAATTTCGCAAAATGCATAAAGGCCGTAACCGTGGTCTTGCACTTCGCGGAAGTAAAGTAAGCTTTGGTGAATTTGGTCTTAAGGCTACTGGCCGTGGCCGTATTACTGCCCGTCAAATTGAGGCGGCTCGTCGTACTATGACGCGTCACATCAAGCGTGGTGGTAAAATTTGGATCCGAGTTTTCCCAGACAAGCCAATTACTCAAAAGCCTCTTGAAGTTCGTCAAGGTAAAGGTAAGGGTAACGTTGAATATTGGGTTGCCCAAATTCAGCCTGGTAAAGTCTTGTTTGAAATGGAAGGTGTTTCAGAGCAACTAGCCAACGAAGCGTTTACGCTCGCTGCTGCTAAATTGCCACTCGCCACCACTTTTGTTAAACGGACGGTGATGTAATGAATGCTGTTGAAATGCGTGAAAAATCTGTTGACGAATTGCAAGTGTCTTTACTGGACCTATTAAAGGAACAGTTTAACTTGCGCATGCAAAAGTCATCAGGTCAGTTAGGTCAGTCTCATTTATTGGGACAGGCGCGTCGCGATATCGCCCGCGTAAAGACTATTCTTAACGAAAAGGCAGGTAATTAATATGACGGCAACTGAACAGTCTCGTCTGGCCACTGGCCGGGTTATCAGTGACAAGATGGAGAAATCTATTACCGTACTGATTGAGCGTCGTGTTAAGCACCCTATTTATCACAAGTATGTGAAGCGTTCGACTAAGCTTCATGCACATGATGAGAATAATGAGTGTAACACTGGTGATTTAGTCACTATTGGTGAAACACGTCCGATTTCAAAGACTAAGTCTTGGTCTCTGGTAAAAATTGAAGAAAGCGTCGCAAAGGTGTAGAATACCCGCCTCGCTTCTAGGGAACTCCAATTTTAGGTACCTAAATTAGAAGAAATTCTAGTTGTTGGGCGTGAAATTGGCCCTAATTGTTTGGAGTAAATCATGATTCAGACTGAATCAATGCTAGACGTTGCTGATAACAGCGGCGCCAAGCGAGTACAGTGCATTAAGGTACTCGGCGGTTCTCACCGTCGTTACGCAGGCATCGGCGATGTCATCAAAATTACTGTTAAGGAAGCTATTCCTCGCGGTAAGGTGAAGAAAGGCCAAGTGCTTAAAGCTGTAGTAGTACGGACCCGTAAAGGTGTGCGTCGTCCGGATGGCTCTATCATCCGTTTTGACGTGAATTCTGCTGTGTTATTGAACGCATCAGACGCCCCAATTGGTACTCGTATCTTCGGCCCAGTAACTCGTGAGTTGCGTACCGAGAAATTTATGAAAATTATTTCCCTGGCACCTGAAGTACTATAAAACTCCGCAAGGAGGCTTGTTCCCTTATTAAAGGGGAGTGAGAGTGCAGTTGCACTTTTGCTAGTGTGAGAAGGTTGTAGGAAAGGATAAAGACATGCTTAAAATTAAGCGCGATGACGAGATAATCGTCATCGCAGGCAGAGACAAGGGCAAGCGCGGCACCGTCGCAAAAGTTCTTGATGGTCGCTTCATTGTGTCTGGCATCAATATGGTTAAGAAAAACCAGAAGCCAAACCCAACAACGAACCAACCTGGCGGCATCATTGATATGGAAGCACCGATTGCGGCTTCTAATGTTGCTATTTTCAACTCCGCGACTGGCAAGGGCGACCGTGTTGGCTTCAAGATTCTTGAAGACGGCAGTAAGGTACGTATCTACAAGTCCAGCGGCGAAGTGATCGGCGCATAAGGGGATTCGGACTATGTCAAGACTAAAAGCATTATACAAAAACGAAGTGGCAGCCAAACTCCATACCGAGTTGAAGCTAGCTAACGTTAACGAAGTTCCAAAGATCACCAAAATTACTCTGAACATGGGTGTTGGTGAAGGCATTGGCGATAAGAAAATGATCGAAAACGCAGTAGCTGACTTACAAGCTATCGCCGGTCAGAAAGTTGTTGTCACCTTAGCGCGTAAGTCTATTGCAGGCTTTAAAGTGCGTGAAGGTTGGCCAGTCGGATGTAAAGTGACTTTACGCGGCCAGCAAATGTGGGAATTTTTCGACCGTTTGGTAGATATTTCTATCCCACGTATCCGTGACTTTCGAGGCTTAAATCCTAAGTCGTTCGATGGACGCGGGAACTACAGCATGGGTGTGCGCGAGCAGATCATTTTCCCTGAGATCGAATACGATAAAGTGGATAAGCTACGGGGTATGGATATTACTATCACTACCACAGCACGTAACAACGACGAAGGTTTAGCGCTATTAACAGCTCTGAACTTCCCGTTCAAAAAGTAGGGCGATAACATGGCTAAATCTTCCATGAAGGCGCGTGAAGACAAGCGTGCAAAAACTGTTGCTAAGTTTGCCGCTAAGCGCGATGCAATCAAAGTAATTTTAAACGACGTTAATACCAGTGAAGAAGATCGTTGGGATGCGCAAATGGCTTTGCAAAAGTTGCCTCGCAACGCAAGTCCAGTGCGTCAAATGCGTCGTTGTCAAATCACAGGTCGTCCACATGCGGTTTACCGCAAGTTCGGCCTATCACGTATCAAGCTTCGTGAAGCGGCGATGCGTGGCGATGTACCAGGCCTTAAAAAGGCATCCTGGTAAAAAGTTGGCGACAAAGCTTATTTGCTTTGTGGCCAGTTTTAAAAAAAATCGGGTGATTGGAAACCAAAGTCAATACCGGCTTTAGGTCTGGTCACGCTTTTGTTAAGCGAGCTTTAGGGCGCGTGGTACTTAAGTTATAATTGGAGCTCACTCACATGAGTATGCAAGACACATTAGCGGATATGATTACTCGCATCCGTAATGCGCACATGGCTGGTAAAGTATCGGTCACTATGCCTTCTTCAAAGTTGAAGGTGTCAGTAGCGCAGGTCCTACAAAGCGAAGGCTACATTGGTGACATTGCTGTTGCTGAAGGCACCAAGCCAGAGTTGACCATTACTTTGAAATATTACGAAGGCAAGCCTGTAATCGAAAAGATTGTGCGCATTTCTAAGCCTTCTCTACGCGTGTACAAAGGCGCTTCTTCTATCCCTACTGTTGAAGGTGGTTTAGGTGTTGCAATCGTTACAACTTCTCATGGCGTTATGACCGACCGTGCAGCTCGTGCTGCTGGTATCGGTGGTGAAGTCATTTGTACCGTATTTTAAGGAGTTGTCATGTCACGAGTAGCAAAAAGCCCTGTGGCGTTGCCTGCAGGGATAACCGTTACCATTAAGGGTCGCGACTTGACCGTTAAAGGCGGCAAAGGTTCTTTGGACCTGGTCATCCACAAAGATGTGGAAGTGAACCAAGCCGACAATGAAATAACCTTCGGTGCTCGCAATAATAGCAAGCTTGCCATTGCCATGTCAGGTACTACACGTGCCTTAGTCAATAATATGGTGATTGGTGTAGCTAATGGTTTTGCTAAGACGTTGCTTTTGCAAGGTGTTGGTTACCGTGCTGCCGCTAAAGGATCTGTGCTTAATCTAACTTTGGGTTTTTCCCATCCGGTAGATTACCAGTTGCCTGAAGGCATCACTGCCGAGTGTCCAAACCAAACTACCGTTGTAGTTTCTGGTGTTGATAAACAACGTGTTGGCCAAGCGGCTGCCGAGATTCGTGCCTTCCGTCCACCAGAGCCTTATAAAGGTAAGGGTGTGCGTTATGCAGACGAGCATGTGCGTCGTAAAGAAGCTAAGAAGAAGTAAGGCAAGATAACATGGAAAAGAAAATTGCACGTTTACGTCGCGCCGCCCGCGCACGTTATAAGATGCGTGACCTAGGTGTAACTCGGTTGTGTGTTAATCGCACATCGCAGCACATCTACGCACAAGTCATTTCTGGCGACGGTTCTCAAGTATTAGCTCAAGCTTCTACTTTAGATTCTAGCTTGCGTTCAAACGCTACTAGCAACGCTGATGCAGCTGCCCTAGTAGGCACTTTGATCGCAACTCGCGCTAAAGAAGCAGGTGTCGAGACGGTCGCGTTTGATCGTTCTGGATTTAAATACCACGGCCGAGTGAAGGCGTTGGCTGATGCCGCGCGTGAAGCTGGCTTGCAGTTCTAAGGAAATATGACAATGGCTAACATTGAACAGAAAGACGGCGACCTGCAAGAAAGCTTGGTACAGGTTAACCGTGTATCTAAAGTGGTTAAAGGTGGTCGTATCTTTAGCTTTACCGCTTTAACAGTGGTAGGTGATGGCGCAGGCCGTGTAGGTTTTGGACGTGGTAAGGCTCGTGAAGTGCCTGCTGCAATCCAGAAAGCTATGGAAGCTGCGCGTCGCAACATGATTACAGTGGAATTGGACGGTACTACCCTTCAATACGCTATCAAAGCTCGCCATGGTGCCTCTAAGGTATACATGCAGCCAGCATCTGAAGGTACTGGCGTAATTGCTGGTGGCGCGATGCGTGCTGTATTTGAAATGGCTGGTGTCCACAACGTATTAGCTAAGTGCTACGGTTCTACCAATCCGGTAAACGTAGTGCGTGCAACTTTCAATGGCCTAAAAGCCATGAACTCTCCTGAAGAGATTGCAGCTAAGCGTGGTAAAACTGTCGAAGAAATTTTGGGGTAATTAGTCATGGCAACAAAAAAGTCTATGATCAAGGTCACCCTTGTGCGCAGCGTGCATGGCAAATTGCCACGTCACCGTGATTGCGTCAAAGGTCTTGGCCTTAAGCGCATGTGGCATACAGTAGAAGTGGAAGACACTCCATCTGTGCGTGGCATGATCAACAAGGTCAACTACATGGTTCGCGTTGAAGGCGAATAAGGGAAATTGTTATGCGTTTAAATACTCTATCCCCAGCTGAAGGATCTACCCACGCGCCTAAGCGCGTCGGTCGTGGCATCGGTTCTGGTTTAGGCAAGACCTGTGGCCGTGGTCACAAAGGTCAAAAGTCTCGGTCTGGCGGCAGTGTTAAGCCTGGATTCGAAGGCGGACAGATGCCGCTACAAAGGCGTCTACCTAAGTTTGGTTTTACTTCGCGCAAAGCTGCGTTCGTAGCAGAAGTGCGGTTAAGTGAATTGGCTAGTATGAAGGTCGACGTGATTGACTTGGCGGCGTTACAAGCTGCTGACGTGATTAACGATCGCATGAAGGATGCCAAAATAATTCTTAGTGGCGAGTTAACCCGGGCAGTTACTGTCAAAGGTTTGCGCGTAACTAAGGGCGCAGCAGCTGCTATTGAAGCTGCTGGCGGTAAGATCGAGGCATAGTATGGCAAAGCAAGGTAAGTCACCAGCTGGTAATCAAGGTGGGCTAAGTGAGTTATGGTCTCGCTTGCGCTTCGTGCTGATCGCCATTTTAGTGTATCGTATCGGGGCACATATTCCAGTTCCTGGGATTAATCCTGACCGCCTTGCCGCTATGTTCGAGCAGAATCAAGGTACTATCCTGAGCATGTTTAACATGTTTTCGGGTGGTGCATTGGAGCGTATGAGTATTTTGGCCTTGGGCATTATGCCTTACATATCGGCTTCGATAATCATGCAGCTCATGACTGTGGTAAGTCCACATTTAGAGCAGTTGAAGAAGGAAGGGGAAGCTGGTCGACGGAAAATAAGTCAATACACCCGCTACGGTACTGTGATTTTAGCCACGGTACAGTCTTTAGCTATGGCGGTCGGTCTTGCTGGGCAAGGAATTGCCTTTAATGCAGACCTCAGCTTTTATTTCGTTGCAGTCGTAACCTTGGTGTCTGGTGCAGTGTTTTTAATGTGGCTTGGTGAGCAAGTGACAGAAAAGGGCATTGGCAATGGCATCTCAATACTCATCTTTGCAGGTATTGTTTCGGGTCTTCCCGGTGCGGTAGGACAATCATTTGAGGCCGCCCGTCAGGGTGACTTAAATATTATCGCCCTGTTAGCAATCGCCGTACTGGCGCTCGCGACCATCGCATTTGTGGTGTTCATGGAGCGTGGTCAGCGCCGTATTACCGTTAATTATGCCAAGCGTCAGCAAGGCAATAAGGTATTCGCCGCTCAGTCCAGCCATTTGCCTTTGAAGGTGAATATGGCGGGGGTTATTCCGCCAATTTTTGCATCGGCCATTTTATTACTACCGGCGTCCATCGGTCAGTGGTTTGGTCAAGCAGATAGTATGCAATGGGTGCAGGACTTTGCTTTGGCGCTAGCGCCGGGCCAGCCCCTATACATTCTACTGTTTGCAGTAAGTATTGTGTTCTTTTGCTTCTTTTATACCGCATTGGTCTTTAACCCTAAAGACGTGGCGGATAACTTGAAGAAGTCTGGGGCATTTATCCCAGGCATTCGCCCAGGTGAACAATCGGCGCGTTACATCGACACTGTTTTGGGTCGGTTAACGTTATTCGGTGCGCTTTACATCACCGCGGTCTCGCTAATGCCGCAGTTTTTAGTAATCGCATGGAATGTGCCCTTTTACTTTGGTGGTACATCGTTATTGATTGTTGTAGTTGTGGTCATGGATTTCATGTCCCAAGTGCAATCTCACTTGATGTCCAACCAGTATAGTTCCCTGATGAAGAAATCGAATTTAAAGGGTAATGGTGGACTGTTAGGTTAAGTCTGGCATTTGCCCCAAGAATTTAGGAGTTCGAAATGAAAGTACGTGCATCTGTAAAGAAAATGTGCCGAAACTGTAAAATCGTACGTCGCAGCGGTGTAGTTCGAGTGATCTGCAAAGTTGAACCACGTCATAAGCAACGCCAAGGCTAAGCTTCATTGACGTAGTAAGGCGGGGGATGTATAATTCGCCGCCTTCTGTGACGAAGAAAATAAAAAACGAAGCACTTTTTGAGTGCCTCGAATGGAGTAAATTGAATGGCTCGTATAGCTGGTGTCAATGTTCCAGACCATAAGCACACGGTTATCTCGTTGACTTATGTCTTTGGTATTGGCCGACCTACTGCCCAAAAGATCTGCGCCGACCTCAAGATTGAGGAAAGCACTAAGGTCAGTGATTTGGGTGAAGAGAAATTAGATGAGATTCGTAACGCCATTACTGCAATGAACGTCGAAGGCGATTTACGCCGCGAAATCTCAATGAACATTAAGCGTCTAATGGATTTAGGTTGTTATCGTGGTGTACGTCACCGTCGTAGCTTGCCGCTGCGTGGTCAACGAACCAAGACTAACGCCCGGACCCGTAAAGGTCCGACTAAACCAATTCGCAAATAAGCTAAGTACAGGATATCAACATGGCTAAGCCAGGTACTCGTACACGTAAAAAAGTTAAAAAGCAGGTAGCGGATGGGCTCGCGCACATTCATGCTTCTTTTAACAACACGATCGTTACTTTGACCGATCGCCAGGGCAATACACTCAGTTGGGCAACAGCGGGTGGTTCTGGTTTCCGTGGCTCTCGAAAAAGCACGCCTTTTGCCGCCCAAGTGGCAGCTGAACGTGCTGGTAAAGCAGCAATGGAATTTGGATTGAAGAACATTGATGTATTTGTTAAAGGCCCAGGACCAGGACGTGAGTCTGCGGTTCGTGCTTTAAACGGTTGCGGCCTAAAGGTTGCTAACATTACAGACGTGACTCCAATTCCACATAATGGTTGTCGCCCGCCTAAAAAGCGTCGCGTATAAAGGGGTAGGATCAAATGGCAAGATATATTGGACCCGTTTGCAAGCTGTCTCGACGTGAAGGAACAGATTTGTTCCTTAAGAGCGGTGTGCGAGCATTAGATTCAAAATGTAAAGCTGATACCATTCCAGGAGTTCACGGCGCACGCCGTAGCCGCCTGTCTGAGTTCGGTACACAGTTACGTGAAAAGCAGAAAGTTCGCCGTATGTATGGCATTCTTGAACGTCAATTCCGTAACTACTATAAAGAAGCGGATCGTCTTAAAGGCGCAACAGGTGTGAACTTGTTGAGTTTGTTAGAGACGCGTCTAGATAACGTTGTTTACCGTATGGGCTTCGGCTCTACCCGTGCTGAAGCACGTCAAATTGTTTCTCATAAGAGCATTTTGGTTAACGGTCAGACAGTCAACATCCCAAGCTATAAAGTGGCTGAAGGTGACGTCATCTCGATCCGTGAAAAGGCAAAAGTGCAGTTGCGCATCAAAAGTGCTCTAGAGTTAGCCGCCCAGCGTGCAGCTGTAGAGTGGTGTGATGTAGATACTACAAAACTGGAAGGTACCTTTAAAAGTACGCCAGAGCGTAGTGAACTGCCTGCCGAAATTAATGAGCAATTGATCGTAGAACTTTACTCTAAGTAAACTCTTTTATTAATTGCCCCAGTGAAAGGTGAGTCTATGACTTCAACCAACGATATTTTGACACCGCGTAACATCGAAGTGCAACGCTTAAGCGAAACCCGCTCGAAGATTATTCTTGAGCCATTAGAGCGTGGTTTTGGCCACACTCTAGGCAACGCACTGCGTCGTATTTTATTGTCTTCAATGGCAGGCGCGGCAATCGTTGACGTAGAAATTGACGGTGTTGAGCATGAGTACAGCTCTATTGAGGGAGTGCAAGAGGACGTCATTGAAATCTTGCTCAGCCTTAAAGGGGTTGCACTGACTATGCACGCCGGCGAAGAAGCTGTCCTAACCCTGACTAAACAGGGACCAGGTACTGTAACTGCTGCTGACATCGCACTGAGCCACGATATTGAAGTGGCTAATCCAGACCATGTAATTGCCCATTTAAACACAGCAACCAAGCTAGTTATGCAGCTTACTGTGCGTGCTGGTGCTGGCTATGAGCCAGCTGACACACGCTACTTTGGCGAAGATGAAACTCACGCCATTGGTAAGTTACAGCTAGACGCTTCTTTCAGCCCGGTATTGCGCGTTGCATACTCAGTTGAAAGTGCGCGTGTAGAGCAGCGGACAAACTTGGACAAGCTAGTGATTGATCTAGAGACCAACGGTACGATAGATCCAGAAGAAGCAATCCGTAGCGCTGCTACTATTCTGCAACGTCAGATGGCAGTGTTTGTGGCCTTGGAAAACGACAACGAACCAGAAGCTAAGGTTGATGAACCGGAAATTGATCCGATTCTTCTGCGTCCTGTAGACGATCTTGAGCTCACTGTGCGTTCGGCTAACTGTTTGAAAGCAGAAAACTTAAACTTCATCGGTGATCTGATTCAGCGCACCGAAGTTGAACTGCTTAAAACGCCGAACCTCGGTAAGAAGTCACTGACCGAAATCAAAGATGTGTTAGCCTCTAGAGGCTTGTCACTTGGAATGCGCTTGGAAAACTGGCCACCCGCCATGTTGAAGGGCAACCAAGCATAACGTCTTTAATCGGCTAAAAAATTCAAACTTAGTTTGATAAGGAATTAACAAATGCGTCATCGTAAAAGTGGTCGTCATCTAAATCGGACCAGCTCTCATCGTAAGGCCATGTTCAAGAACATGTCTGTGTCTTTGTTTGAGCACGAATTGATTAAAACCACCCTACCTAAAGCGAAGGAGTTGCGTCGTGTGGCTGAGCCACTGATCACCCTAGCTAAGGAAGATAGCGTTGCTAACCGCCGTTTGGCCTTTGCTCGCACTCGTAGCAAAGAAGCAGTTGGCAAGCTGTTTAATGAACTAGGCCCTCGTTATGAGGCGCGTCCTGGTGGCTATATCCGCATTATGAAATGTGGATTCCGCCCTGGTGATAACGCCCCTATGGCCTATGTAGAGCTAGTTGACCGTCCTGAAGCTAGCGACGAATAACTGTCTACATAATTAAAAAACCCAGCTTCGAGCTGGGTTTTTTTTGGCTTTATTTAAGTGGCATGTTCAAGGTTGTTGAAACTAGGGTAGCCTGATTGCAGGCTACTTTAGTTACAGACAAAGCGCCAGCTAGTGACTTTAGGCAAGACTTTGTTAACTAACAGCCTACCCACTTCACTGTGGGCTTTAGTTAGGCTAGGTTAGGCTTTGCGTTCAAGTAAAGGCAGTAAAAAGCGTCCTGTGTGCGATGCGCTATTGGCTGCCACTTGTTCGGGGGTTCCAGTGGCAATAATTTGGCCACCCTTATTACCCCCCTCTGGGCCTAGATCGACGACCCAATCTGCAGTTTTTATCACGTCTAGGTTATGCTCAATCACCACCACTGTATTGCCATGGTCACGCAGGCGATGGAGCACCACCAATAATTGCTGAATATCAGCAAAATGTAATCCTGTGGTGGGCTCGTCTAAGATATAGAGGGTTTGCCCTGTATCTCGCTTAGAGAGTTCACGAGACAGTTTAACCCGTTGAGCTTCACCCCCAGAAAGGGTGGTGGCATTTTGGCCTAAACAAATATAGCTTAAGCCCACATCCATCAAGGTTTTTAAGCGGCGGTGTATCATAGGTACAGCGGCAAAAAACTCAACTGCCGTCTCCACTGTCATGCCCAACACTTCGGTGATATTTTTTCCTTTGTACTGGATTTCCAAGGTTTCACGGTTGTAGCGCTTGCCCTTGCAAACATCGCAAGGTACGTAAACATCAGGTAAAAAGTGCATTTCTACCTTAATCACGCCATCACCTTGGCAAGCCTCACAGCGGCCACCTTTCACATTAAAGCTGAAACGCCCAGGCTTATATCCTCGAGACCGAGCCTCTTGGGTGCCCGCAAATAGTTCGCGTATTGGGGTAAAGATGCCCGTGTATGTTGCTGGGTTGGAACGAGGCGTTCGACCAATGGGGCTTTGATCGATATCGACCACTTTGTCCATTAGGTTTAAGCCCTCTATCTGTTGGTGAGGCGAGGCCACTAAAGTCGTAGCTTTGTTTAACAAAGTCGCCGCCAAGGGGTAAAGAGTGGCGTTGATTAAGGTAGATTTGCCTGAGCCTGATACGCCAGTGACACAAGTCATAAGGCCTAATGGAATCTCTAGATCAACACCTTGTAAGTTGTTGCCGGTTGCGCCCAGTAACTTAAGCCATTTTCCTTTCGTGGGTTTATGGCGTTTGCTTGGCAGTGGAATGCATTTGATACCGCTCAAATATTGTCCAGTGAGAGACTCAGGGTTAGCCATAACCTCCTCTGGGGTGCCCTGGGCGACCACATAGCCTCCATGAACTCCAGCACCTGGACCTATATCAATGACGTGATCAGCAAGGCGCACCGCCTCCTCATCGTGCTCAACTACAATCACAGTATTACCCAGATCGCGCAAGTGAATAAGGGTTTTCAACAAACGTTCATTATCCCTTTGGTGCAATCCAATAGATGGCTCATCAAGAATATACATTACCCCGACTAATCCAGCCCCGATTTGACTAGCCAGACGTATGCGTTGAGCCTCACCACCAGAAAGGGTGTCCGCATTGCGGTCAAGGGTGAGGTAGTCGAGACCGACGTTAACCAAAAAATCTAAACGTAAGCGAATTTCTTTGACAATTTTATCGGCAATCTGACCCTGCTTACCCGCTAACTTGAGTTCGGCGAAGTAGTCAGCACAGGTTCCCACTGCTTTATTGGTAATTTGTGGTAGATTCAAACCGTCGATAAATACATGCCGTGCTTCAGTGCGCAAGCGACTGCCATCACAACTGGGGCAGGGCTGCATATTGAGGTATTTACCTAAGTCTTCGCGCACCATATTAGACTCAGTCTCGCGATAGCGTCTTTGCATGTTATTGATAACGCCTTCAAAAGGATGATTACGACTTACCTTGTCACCACGGTCATTGATGTAATTAAACTCTACCGATATCTTTCCAGTGCCATACAGCACCAGCTTATGCACGTCTGCGGGTAACGTTTCCCATGGGGTATCCATACTGAAGCCAAAATGCTTGGCCATAGCGCTGAGCAAACCATAGTAATAAATGGATCGACGATCCCAACCTCTAATGGCACCTTCAGATAAGCTGTTGGCAGGCTGCTGCACGACTTTCCCTGCGTCAAAGAATTGTCGGATGCCTAAACCATCGCAGCTTTGGCATGCACCTGAGGGACTGTTAAAGCTAAATAAACGAGGTTCCAATTCGGCAATAGAGTGGCCGCATGTGGGGCAGGCAAAACGAGAAGAAAAGATCATTTCCTGCGCTTTTGGATTGTCCATAGACGCTACTTTAGCGATGCCATCTGTTAAATTAAGGGCAGTTTCAAACGATTCTGCTAATCGCAACTGCAAACCTTGCTTTACCTTAAAGCGATCAATGACCACCTCAATGGTGTGTTTTTTGTTCTTTTCTAGACTGGGTGCGTCGTCTAAGTCACACAATGTGCCATTGATACGAGCTCTGATGTATCCCTGACTGCGCAATTCATCAAGGGTATGTAAGTGCTCACCTTTACGGTTTTGCACCACTGGAGCAAGCAGCATTAAGCGTTGGTCTGGCTCTTGGTCTAATACTAAATCGACCATTTGGCTCACGGTTTGGGCGGCTAATGGTAGGTCATGTTCAGGGCAGCGGGGTTCTCCAGCTCGGGCAAATAATAGGCGCAGATAGTCGTAGATCTCCGTTATGGTGCCTACGGTCGAGCGTGGGTTGTGTGAGGTTGATTTTTGCTCAATGGAAATGGCTGGGGAAAGACCTTCAATATGGTCTATATCTGGTTTTTCCATGATTGACAGGAATTGGCGAGCATAGGTGGATAAGCTCTCCACATAGCGTCTTTGGCCTTCTGCATAGAGGGTATCAAAAGCCAAGGATGACTTTCCAGAACCAGAAAGCCCTGTAATTACCACGAGTTTGTCGCGCGGAATATCAATGTCAATGTTCTTCAAATTATGGGTGCGCGCACCGCGTACTATTATAGTGTCCATGAATCAATCCGCTAATGGGCAAACCAGCCATTATAGGCATAACCTGTGACCTATAACAGCTTTTAAAGGAGGTCATTGAACGAGGCTAGAAAATAAGCGGTTTAGGCTTTGAATAATTGCCATTTAAGGTCTATAATTTTCTCCCCTCATTGAAGGTTATTGGCCTTTTAATGTGCTTACACATACAGCAAATTAATACTCATACATCAGGAGAAGATCATGGCACAAGGCGTTAACAAAGTAATTCTAATAGGTAATGTGGGGCAAGACCCAGAAACAAAATACATGCCCAGTGGCGGCGCCGTGACTAATCTGAGTATTGCAACATCCGAATCTTGGAAAGACAAGCAAACGGGTCAGCCCCAAGAGCGCACCGAGTGGCATCGGGTCGTGTTCTTTAACCGACTCGCAGAAATTGCCAGCGAATATGTGCGTAAAGGTTCAAAAGTGTATGTTGAAGGTGCATTGCGCACTCGTCAATGGGAACAAGACGGTGTGAAACGCTACAGCACTGAAATTGTTGCTTCGCAAATGCAAATGTTGGATAGCCGCCAAGGCAATGCGCAAGGTGGTGGTCAAGATACGGGTGGTTATGCACCCCAGCAAGGTGGCCAAGCTCCGCAGCAGAACTTCAATCAGCAAGCGCCACAAGCTCGGCCCCAACAGTCACAATCTTATCAGCAACAACCACCACCAACTCAGCAGCAGCCTCAACAGCAGCCGCAACAACAAGCAGGTGGCTTTGATGATGGTTTTGATGACGACATACCTTTTTGAGTTACAGTAAATTTTAAAGTGTAAAGTTTGAATGTAAAATACTGTTATGTAAGCCCCTCGTCGCAGGGGCTTTTTTGTTTTTATTAAAGACTTTAGTCTTTTTGCACATGTCGTTGCTAGAGGTAGGACTATGTTGTTTAAGTTATTGTTACCCTTTGCTTTTGGCTATTTTTTATCATTTTTATACCGTGTGGTTAATGTCGCTATTGCCCCAGATTTAGTGCAGGAGTTTGGCTTAGACGCTAACCAAATGGGTTTAATCAGTAGCGCCTACTTATTGACCTTTGCATTATGCCAGTTGCCCTTAGGTTTATTGCTTGATCGCTATGAAAGTCGAAAGGTCAGTGCGGCTCTGTTACTCATTGCTGCCATGGGTGCACTGGTATTTGCTTCAGCAGATTCGGCCCTAGGATTATTAATCGGCCGTGGATTGATTGGCATTGGCGTGTCAGCATGTTTAATGGCTGCATTTACCGCCTACGCCAACCTGTTACCGTCGGAGAAGTTACCTCTCGTCAACGGTCTACAACTGATGGCAGGTGGCTTAGGCGTGGTTTCCGCATCAACCCCGGTGCAGTGGTTTTTAACTTGGGGTGATTGGCGCCTACTATTTCAAATATTAGGTGTGGCATCTGTGGTTGCTAGTGTATTGGTTTATGGCTTAGTCCCCAAATACACAACGCACTCAAAAGGGCAGGGCTTAAAGTTGCAACTGGTTGAGCTCTGGCAGGTTATTAAGAGTCCTAGCTTCTGTCAGATGGCCCCACTATCTGTTACCACTCAAGGTGTCTTTGGCGCGTTTGTGGGTTTGTGGTCAGGCTATTGGTTGAGAGACTATTTATCCCTATCGGACTCTGTAGCCGCTCAAATTATTCTGACTATGGCGTTGGCTATGACGGCAGGCTTTGTGGTGTTGGGTTGGTTAGCTGCTAGTTTATATCGCTTTGGTGTGAGTTCTTACGTGGTGAGCGTATCGGGCATGCTCATCTACATTTTGAGTCAATGGGTGATTATCAATGAATGGAGTGAGTGGCATCATCTATGGTGGGGGTTGAGTGGGTTTTTTGGAACTTCTGGTGTTTTGATGTATGCTTATTTATCCCAATCTGTCCCTAAAAGTTTAGTGGGTCGAGTTAATACCAGTTTAAATTTGTGTGTCTTTGTGGTGGCTTTTGCGTGTCAATGGGGTTTAGGAATCGTGATTAACCTGTGGCCAGCGGATGCTTTAGGTATTTACCCACAAACGGCCTATGCAACCGCATGGATGTGGGCTCTAGGACTACAGGTCATGGCTTTAATTTGGTGCTTGTATCACGCCATCTTGGGCAAGCTGCGTTAATTCAACTTCTGACAATCCTAATATTTCATTCAATACATGTTGGTTGTGGCTCCCCAGTTCTGGCCCAGGCCAGCGGGTTGAACCAGGGGTTTTATCGAGTTTTGGCAGGATAGCTGGAATTTTTAAGGTTTCTCCATTGATCTGTACATTTTCAAATAAACCTCTGGCATTAAAGTGTGGGTCAGCCACCATGTCTTCCACGTTATAAATGGGTCCACCAGGCACTCTGTTAAGATCAAGGATGTTTAAGATGTGGCTAGCATTATTGGCGGCACACCAATCACAAAGGGCTTTGTCTATGCTCACCTCATGCTCAACCCTACCGCTATTAGAGGCTAGAGCAGGGTCTTGCGCCATAGCTGGGTAGCCAGCTGCCGTCATTAAGCGCTGAAATATGGAATCACCATTACCTCCAATAACGACGTATTTACCATCTAAACAGCGGTAGGTATTGGTGGGGACTATGCCAGTAACGGTGCTACCAGAAGGTTGTCTAATCACGTTGGCGCCATCGTATTCAGGCACCACTGCTTCCATTAAATTAAACATAGACTCATATAAGGCAACATCAACCACTTGGCCTGTGCCACTCGTTTTTTGTTCAAGTAGGGCTAAACAAATACCCAATGCAGCATGAATACCAGAAATGGTATCACCAATGCTTAAATTAGGCCTGACAGGAGCTTGTTCTGGGTGGCCGTTGACGTAACGAAAGCCACTAATGCCCTCGCATACAGAAGCGAACCCAGGTTTGCTGGCATAAGGCCCTGTTTGACCATAACCAGAGATGCGAGCGTAAACTAATTTTGGGTTTGATTGCTTAAATGCTGTGGGTCCAATGCCCCAATCCTCCACCACTCCCGGGCGGAAATTTTCAATCACAATATCAGCAGAATTGATGAGTTGCTTCACTAATTCAATGCCCGCTTTAGTTTTTAAGTCGATAGTGACAGACTTTTTATTTCTTGCCAGTGAATACCACCACAGGGAAGTTCCATCTTTCATTTGGCGCCAGCTTCGAATAGGGTCGCCCCCGTTGGGAGTTTCAATCTTAATGACTTCAGCGCCAAAATATCCCAGCATGCAACCTGCAAAAGGGCCAGCTAAGAGTTGTCCTAGCTCAATTACCCTGTAGCCTGAGAGGGGACCATCAGTTTGCATTTTTAAACCTCGTTTATTTCTGCTAATAGTTGCTGGCACCAAGTACTAACACGCTGCTCTGTTAATTCGTGCTGACCGTCTTCATCAACGGCTAGACCGATAAATTGACTACCATCATGGGTCTGTGCCTTGGACTCTTCATATTGGTAACCGCTAGTGGGCCAATACCCAATGGCCGTGGCTCCTAGACCAATACATTTGTCATGTAATAGGCCCATGGCGTCTTGGTACCACTCAGGATAGCCGATTTGGTCACCACATCCAAAAAAAGCCATCTGTATGCCAGTTAAATCTAAGGCATCGATTTCTTCCCAAATGTCTTCCCAATCAGCCTGTAATTCTCCATAGTCCCAAGTAGGGATGCCACAAATAACGGTGCTGTACTCAAGCATTAGACTCACAGAGTCATCAGCAACGTTGAAGATATCAACTCTGTCAGAACCTAAAATATTTCGAATCTGGTCGGCAATGTCTTCAGTGTTGCCGGTGGTGGAACCAAAAAATAAAGCAATGCCCATGGTGCAGGTCTCGATATAGCAAATAGCTGTGTGAGTATCCGTATAAGTATAAGTGTGAGTATAAGCGTGAGTAAAGATGCTCGTATACTTGTGCTTGCAGCTCTGGTGTAAAGTCTAGGAACTATTCTGAATTTTTAGCCATTTACTTGGCAGTTTGAATGACTCTGGGTATTGTACCTAAGCTTTCCACAGTATTTGTGGCGATTTTGTGGCCTGGGGTAACTCAGGCCATTTTTTTATGCAATATACATGGTGGTATATACGTTCCCCATTCCGTCACCTTCACCTTCATATTCAGCGGCGACATAGGCTAAGCGCTGTCGAAACTAAGATAAAGCTGCTTGTTTATGGAGTTAAAGGTAAATTGTTGATTCTGCCATAACTGTGATCCACGGCTCTTCGTCGATAATAACGTTTAGTCTAGAATTCAATGCCGCGCTGGGCTTTAATACCATTTCGAAAGGCATGCTTAATATCTTTAACTTCACTCACAGTGTCACATGCTGCAATGAGTCCATCGGGTGCGCCGCGGCCAGTAATAACCAAGTTCATATGAGCAGGTCGCTGGCTAATGGCTTCTGTAACCATATCTAGATTCAGCCAGCCATGATTAAACATATAAGTTAGTTCATCTAACATTAAAAAATTAATCTTGGGGTCGGCCAGCAGCGATGCTGCCAGTGTCCAAGCTTTTTCAGCTGCTGCTTTATCAGCGGCTTGGTTTTGGGTTTCCCATGTAAAACCTGCGCCCATAGCATGGTAGGACACCAGCGGAAGTTGGCTAAAGAATAACTCTTCTCCACACTCCCATTCCCCCTTGATGAATTGAACCACTGCACAATTGTGACCATATCCTAAACTGCGCGCCAGCATGCCGAATGCAGAGCTACTTTTGCCCTTACCATTGCCGGTGAGTAGTACTGAGACGCCTTGTTCTTTGTCGGCTTTAGCAATTTTTTTATCAATTTGCTGTTTTACCTTAACCATACGTTGTTGATGCTTTTCGTTGCTCACAGGTTTTTTCATTATCACTCTCCTCAATAGTCGCGCAAGTTTACCCATCGGCTTAGGCACCGACAAGGAGTATCTTCTAAGATTGATTTAATCGGGTCGTTTTTGAGTATTCATAGGTATAGGTTCACGATAAACTAGGTCTAGAAACCACCACATTAGCTCTCTGGATATTAGCCATGAAGACCCAAGCCCCAAAGCGGCAATTATTTTTAGGAGGTGCCCGATCAGGTAAAAGTAGTTTGGCTGAGCAGGCGGCAACGGCGACAGGCTTAGCGGTAATCTATGTGGCAACGGCTGAGGTGCACCATAGTGAGGGGGCTGGAAGTATGGCCCAGCGAGTGGCCATACATAAACGACGTAGGCCTAATCATTGGCGTCTAGTAGAACAACCCTTGACCCTTAGCAAGACCCTATTCGAACTTGATCAAGAGCCCTGCTGTGTACTGGTGGATTGCTTAACGCTATGGTTGAGCAATCATTTGTGTACTGAGGCTGCCGATCTCGATGCCTTATTGGAGCAACTGATAGGTCAAGTGGAGCGCACTCAGCACCATCTCATTTTAGTCAGCAACGAAGTGGGATCTGGCATCGTGCCGATGGGTGAACTAAGTCGTCAATTCCAAGATTATTCTGGGCTCATGAATCAGCAATTAGCACAGGTTTGTGATGCGGTGACCTTGGTGGTCGCTGGATTACCATTGCACTTAAAACCTTAACTACGATTTGTATTAAAACTTTAACTGGAAGTATTAATTATTATGACGATTGATTGGATTTTTCAGCCCTTAGCGGCACTTAATGCCAATGCTAGGGAGCAAGGGTTAGAACGCCAAGGCCAGTTGACCAAACCACCAGGATCTTTAGGCCTTTTAGAAACCATGGCTGTGCGCCTGTGCGCAATGCAGGGGGTTGATAAGCCAAATGTCGATCATGCTCAGGTGGTGGTGTTTGCTGGCGACCATGGTATCGCTGCAGAGGGCGTATCGGCTTTTCCCCAAGTGGTCACTGGTGAAATGGTGAAGAACTTTTCTCGAGGTGGAGCTGCAATATGTGCTTTGGCACGACAAAATAATGCCCAGTTTGAGGTGGTTAATGTGGGTACTGTGGTAGATTTGCCCAGCATGAATGATGTCCTTGATAGCACTATAATGCCAGGCACTTCTAACTTTGCTCAACAACCTGCCATGACCCTAGATCAGCTTTCCCAAGCCATGACTGCGGGCATGGCTGCAGCAGATCGAGCCGCAGCGAACCAAGTCACCCTGTTTATTGGTGGTGAAATGGGTATCGCGAATACGAGTTCTGCGACTGCATTGGCGGCATGGGCTACGGGTCAAAGTGTGGCCCGTTTGGTAGGCCCGGGCACTGGATTAGATCTTCAAGGGATCAGTCATAAGGCTCAGGTAATCGAGTCTGCGTTAGCTAAACATGCGCCCGCGATGATCAGCCCTGTAGAGGCTTTACGTCACATCGGTGGTTTGGAGATTGCAGCGTTAGTGGGTGCTTACATTCGCTTGGGGCAGCTGGGTATCGCTATTTTAGTGGATGGATTTATTACTACGTCGGCAGCCATTGTAGCTGCTAAAATTCATCCTCAAATACTGGATTGGATGTTTTTTGCCCATGCATCTGCAGAGCCAGGCCATCAAACCATGATGACCTCACTCGGTGCAAAGGCCATGCTTGATTTAGATATGCGCCTAGGGGAAGGCAGTGGTGCTGGTGTTGCCCTATCTATTTTGAAAAGCGCTTGCGTAACCCATAACGAAATGGCCACCTTTGCAGAAGCTTCAGTTTCTGAAAAGTCGGCTTAATGACGGCATACGGAATATGAAGGTCAGCTTATTGCGCCATGGAAAAACCATGGCAGATGACATTTATCGGGGCCACACTGATGTGGCCCTAAGTGCAGATGGCTTAGCGCAAATGCAGCAAAGCTTCGCAGGCTTTTCTTTGTCAGTAGATTATTTGGTGAGTTCTCCTTTGTGCCGCTGTGCAGAGTTTGCAAATTCAATTGAGCCTAAGACACAATTAGATGAACGTTTAAAGGAAATATCTTTTGGTGATTGGGATGGCAAGTTACGTGCTGATATATGGCGCGCCGATCCAGAGGCGGTGAGTGCGTTCTGGAATAACCCAATGGAAAACTCGGCACCCAATGGTGAAACAGTTTCTCAATTACAAACTCGGGTGATGGAGGCGCTGCACGAGCATGTTAAGCTGGCCATTGCGCAAAAATCTGAACACCTACTGCTCGTTACTCATGGGGGGGTGATTAGGGCGATATTAGGGGCTATTTTACATATGGATGCTAAAGGGATGTTTAATGTTAACCTACCCTACGCATGCGTTGCGTGCTTAAAGGTTGCATCCTTTGAAAATGAAAGTGGTCAACCTGACTACCATCTTAGTCTAGACTTTTCTTCTTAGTGGGATGTTTTTGATGTTTAATCGACACTATCATGCTTTAGTTCTGGCTTTTCAATTTTTAACACGTATCCCTGTTTATCGTGTTTTTTCCATAGCAAATAAGGTGCCGACACCGCAGGTGGCAGGGAAAGCCCTGCTTTATTACCCCATCGTAGGGGCGGTTATTGGGGGTGCTTTAATCAGTGTGCCATTATTGCTGCGTTGGCTTCAATTGGATGTGACTACGTCCATGCAGGCCGCCTTCGTTTTGGTTTTATGGGTGTGGCTAACGGGTGGGCTGCATTTGGACGGGTTAGCTGATAGTGCTGATGCTTGGTTAGGTGGTTTTGGTGATAAACAACGCACCTTGGATTTAATGAAAGATCCAACCTGTGGTCCTTCAGCAGTGATCGTATTAGTGCTGGTATTATTGCTCAAGTGGTTGGCGTTGAGTGAAGTGATTGCCGTGATCCAATTAGCCCCTACTTGGCAGTGGTTGGTGCTGTTAATCGTGCCTGTGTTGGCCCGCTTTGAAGTCATGCTGCTGATCGTACATACCCCCTATGTTCGTGCTGAGGGTTTAGGAACGGAGCTTAAAAGCCAAGCACAGACCCATTGGGTTTGGTTTTGGTGTATTTTATTAGCACTGCTCATGCTTTACCTCAACCTTTGGTTATCTTTAGTGGTGTTGACTACAGCAACCATTGGGTATGGCCTGATGCGCCGTTTAATGCTGCAACGCATTCATGGTTGGACAGGCGATACGGCTGGAGCAAGTATTGAAATGACGGAATTAAGTTTACTACTGGCTTTGTCTATGGCGTTGTAAATCTTGTCTGGTTGCACCATAACTTGAATACCATTCATCTTTAACCTAAAGCTTTCACCCAGAGGTATGCCCCAAACTGACATAATAGACATTGTTTAATTTCTTCTGTCAATACTGGAGCATGCTTTGAATTGTCGTTATTCCTTTGAGTTTTTCCCACCTAAATCTAGTGTGAGTAGCCTCGCTTTAGACACCTGCCTTACTGGACTTGCGACTTGGCAGCCTGAATTTTGTTCAATGACCTATGGTGCCGGTGGTTCAAGTCAGGCAGAAAGCTTTAGTGCCATTCAAAGGTTACAGCAGCGAGGGCACCTTACTGCTGCCCATATTACTGCGGCGGGTGCCAGTACCGTAGCAATTAATAAAACAGCTCAGACATTTGTGCAAGAAGGTGTTGATCACCTAGTGGCTTTGCGTGGTGACAGTCCTAGTGGGCCCTTTATCCCCCATCCGCAAGGTTATGCTTATGGTGCTGATTTAGTTGCAGGGTTAAGACACTGGTTTGATGGTACCATTTCAGTTGCTGGCTACCCTGAAACTCACCCAGACGCGCCTAATGTCAATGCAGACATAGGCCATTTAGCGTCGAAGGTGGCTGCGGGGGCTAGTCAAATTATGACGCAGTACTGCTATGACACTGAGACTTTGCTGAGGTTTTCTGACCGAGTCCGTGGGCTCGCCATCACTGTGCCTATCGTGGTGGGAATTATGCCGATTCACGATATTGTGGCCATACAACGTTTTTCTGCCCGCTGTGGGGCGACTGTGCCTGCTAACATCGTGGCTCCATTTGAACGTTTGAGTGATGCAAATGATCAATTTAAATTAGCCATTGAATTTGCGGTAAAACAAATTGAACAGTTAGCTGAGCAGGGGCTTGATCAAGTGCATTTATACACTCTAAATAGGCCCCAGTGGGCCCATGGAATTTTGCATGCTTTGAAGCCAGCTAAACTGGCAAAAAGTGCGTAAACAGTAAGCATAAGGTATACTGCGCGGCTTAAATATTCGCCATGCAGATTAGTCGCCTTATGAAACCAAAAGCAGTTGTCATCTATTCTGGTGGCATGGACTCCTATACTGTCTTGCACCTTGCTTTGCAGCAAGGTTATGATGTCTATGCCCTGTCGTTTAACTATGGCCAACGCCATAGTAAAGAACTGGATGTGGCAGTGAGAGTGTGCGAAAGTTTAGGGGTATCGCATAAGTTAGTCGACATCACTGCGATCAACCAATTACTGCAAGGTTCATCGCTTACCTCTTCAGATATAGACATTCCCATGGGAGAGTATGAAGAAGATAATATGAAATCTACGGTGGTTCCTAACCGGAATATGATTTTATTATCTATGGCCATTGGTTATGCTGTGTCCTTAGGCACCACACAGGTATTTTATGGTGCCCATGCCGGTGATCATGACATCTACCCTGATTGCCGTCCTGAATTTGTTGATGCGATGAATGTTGTTTCTGCCATCGCAAATTATGATGATGTGCAAATCATCAGTCCTTTTTTACATGCAACTAAACAAGCTATTCTGCAAGCAGGCGTAGACATGGGTTTAGATTACCGCCAAACTTGGACTTGCTACTTGGGTCAAGAAAAAGCCTGTGGTCAATGTGGTTCTTGTGTTGAGCGTTTAGACGCTTTTGCTAAAGTGGGTCTCACAGACCCAGTGCCTTACGTGTAAGTCTGATGATGTATGCCGTTAAAGAAATTTTTTATACCCTCCAAGGTGAAGGCCGCCAAGCTGGACGGCCTGCAGTTTTTTGTCGTTTTGCAGGCTGTAATCTTTGGACTGGCAGTGAGGCGCGCCGAGGCACAAGCATCTGTGATTTTTGTGACACTGACTTTGTGGGGGTGGATGGCACCCTAGGAGGACGTTATGAGGCCCACGAATTGGCACAGTCAATCGCTAGCTGTTGGCCAGAAGGCATGCCAGGCCAACCACTCGTCGTGCTCACTGGGGGTGAGCCGATGTTGCAGGTCGACCAAGCTTTAGTGCACGAGCTGCACGATCAGGGTTTTGAAATTGCTATAGAAACAAATGGTACGATACCGGTTCCTGCCACTATTGACTGGATTTGTGTAAGTCCTAAAGGCAGTTCCAACGTTGTGCAAACCACGGGCCATGAACTCAAACTTGTATACCCACAGCGCCAAGCTATGCCGGAACAGTTTATTGATTTTGAATTTGAACATTATTACTTACAACCACTAGATAAGTCTTACATAGCCACTTCTAACGATGACGACAACTATGTGCAACAAACGGTTGATTACTGCTTGCGTCACCCTCAATGGCGTTTGAGCTTGCAAACCCACAAAATTACAGGCATCCGTTAATGGAAATATATAAAGACTTCAGCTTTGATTCAGCACACTTTTTACCCAACGTTCCGGCAGGGCATAAGTGTGGTCGTCTGCATGGCCATACCTTTCAATTGCGTATTGTGGTGACAGGCCCTGTGGGTGAAACAACGGGTTGGATTATGGATTTTGGTGATATTAAACAGATTTTTAAACCCCTTTATGACCAGTTAGACCATAACTACTTAAACGATATTAAAGGCTTAGAAAATCCGACTAGTGAAGTCATGGTGCAATGGATCTGGCAACAGCTGAAACCACTACTGCCGCAGCTTGCACGCTTAGAGTTGAAAGAAACCTGTACCTCTGGTTGTGTGTATATAGGCGAATAATGCATGGCTATTGACGGCTTAACCAACAATGATATTAAACACATTCGGGATCAGGTAAAAACCATTGCGGTGGTAGGCTTGTCCCCCAAGCCCCATCGTGCCAGTCATCAAGTGGCTTTGTACCTGCAACAACAGGGCTACCAGATTATTCCGGTGCACCCTCAGCATCAAACCATCTTAGGCTTAACCTGCTACCCAAACCTTGCGGCTATTCCCATGCATGTGGATATGGTGGATTGTTTTCGTGCCAGTGAAGCCATGCCAGATTTGGCTGATGAGGTCATTGCTATTGGGGCTAAGGTGATGTGGATGCAGTTAGGCATTTACCATGCAGATGCGGCCACCAAGGCAAGAGCTGCTGGCATTGCTGTGGTGATGGACCGTTGTCCTAAAATTGAGTTTCCTCGGCTTAACTAACTACGCTAAGGTGGGTGGCCAAGGTTGCGCCTTAATCCAGTCTTTTTAAGATTAATGGGCAGATACCGATCTTTCTAAATAGCATATTGTCATTCGGTGTGATTATTAGGTTACAACAAAATCCCTCAATCTTAGTCTAAATCTCTCTCATAAAGTGATGGGGAAACGGTGCCAAAAATCACCACTATCGGGTATAATGCCGCCATAAATTTGCACTAACTAGAGCGCCTGCTTTGCTGGTAATGCCATAATGTTTGAAATCAATCCCTACATCCAAGCCATGAAAGACCTAGCTGAGCGCACCCAAGTGCTTAGGGGGTATCTTTGACTATGCTGACAAACAAGAGCGTTTAGTTGAAGTCGAGCGTGAACTCGAGCAACCTGACGTATGGAATGACGCAGAACGAGCCCAGGCCCTAGGGAAAGAGCGATCATTGCTTGAGGGCGTGGTTAATACCATCGACACCATGGACTCAGGCCTAATCGATGCCCGTGACTTACTGGATTTGGCGGTTGAAGAAAACGATCAAGATACGCTTGACGAGGTACAGTCTGAACTGGATGCTCTAACCATGGGTTTAGAAAAGCTTGAGTTTAGGCGCATGTTTTCTGGTGAGATGGATGCTAACGCGGCTTTTTTAGATATTCAATCAGGTTCTGGTGGCACTGAGGCTCAGGACTGGGCCAGTATGATTTTGCGTATGTACCTGCGATGGGGTGAACACAAAGGTTTTAAAGTTGAGCTTATGGAAGTGAGCGATGGTGATGTTGCAGGCATAAAAAGTGCCACCATTCGTTTTGATGGTGATTATGCCTTTGGTTGGTTACGCACAGAAACAGGCGTGCATCGTTTAGTGCGAAAGTCGCCATTTGATTCTAGCAGTCGCCGGCACACTTCCTTTGCTTCAGTCTTTGTATCGCCCGAAATTGATGACAATATAGACATAGAGATTAATCCAGCTGATCTGAGGGTAGATACCTATCGTGCCAGTGGTGCTGGTGGTCAGCACGTTAACAAAACAGATTCTGCCGTGCGTCTAACGCACGCTCCTTCAGGAATTGTGGTGCAGTGTCAGAATCAACGATCGCAACACCAAAACCGAGATTCAGCTATGAAACAGCTGCGCGCAAAGTTGTACGAGCAAGAAATGCTCAAGCGCCAGGAGGCTTCTCAAGCCCTAGAAGACACTAAATCAGATATTGGCTGGGGCAGCCAGATCCGTTCTTACGTGCTTGATGACCAACGCATTAAAGACCTGCGCACCAACGTACAAACCGGTGGTTGTGATAAGGTGTTGGATGGTGACTTAGACCAGTTTATTGTAGCCAGCTTAAAAGCTGGGTTATGAATCCAATCTAGCAAGCAACCACATAAAAGACCATGACCCAAGAATAGAACCTAGACTTATGAATGATACTAACGAAAGTTTAACGCAAGACGACAACAAATTAATTGCTGAGCGTCGTGCTAAATTAGCCAAGCGTCGCGCCGAGGGCAATGCCTTTCCTAACGATTTTCGCCGCGATAGCTACGCCCAAGACCTGCAGCAGGCCCATGGTGAAAAAGATAAGCCTGAGTTAGAAGGCTTGGCTATGCAGGTTAAGGTTGCCGGTCGTATCATTCGAAATCGTGGCGCCTTCATGGAAATTCAGGACGTGTCTGGTCGTATTCAGTTGTATGTTAACCGCAAAGGCCTGCAACCAGAGCAACTAGAGGAGATCAAGACCTGGGACCTTGGTGATATTGTGGGGGTAGTAGGCACCTTACAAAAATCGGGTAAAGGCGATCTTTTTGTGGATATGTCTGAGCCCCAGTTACTCACCAAAGCCTTGCGTCCCCTGCCTGATAAGCATCATGGTCTTGCAGACCAAGAAATGCGTTATCGTCAGCGTTATGTTGATCTTATTGTGAATGAAGAATCCCGCAATACCTTCATTATGCGCACACGTGTGGTCGAAGCCATTCGTCAGTACCTCATTAAGCGCGAGTTCATGGAGGTAGAAACACCCATGATGCAAGTGATACCTGGTGGTGCCTCAGCCCGTCCCTTTATTACCCATCACAATGCTCTAGACCGTGATATGTACTTGCGGGTTGCCCCAGAACTTTACCTTAAACGGTTGGTTGTGGGTGGCTTTGAGCGTGTGTTTGAGATTAATCGTAATTTCCGCAACGAAGGCTTGTCTACGCGCCATAACCCAGAATTTACCATGTTAGAGTTCTACTGGTCCTATGCTGACTATCGGGACCTTATGGACTTAACTGAAGGCATGTTACGACACATTGCTGAGTCTGTGCTGGGTAACAGTAAAGTCACCTATCAAGGGAGCGAATTTGACTTTGCTCAACCGTTTAAACGCATCTCGGTATTTGACGCCATCTTGCACTATAACCCAGACCTTAAAGCAGATCAGTTAACCGATGAAACAGGTGCTCGCGCCATTGCTGAAGGTCTTGGTATTCCACTGAAGCCTTATTACGGATTGGGCAAGGTGCAAATTGAAATTTTTGAAAAGACCGTAGAAGACCGATTAGATCAGCCTACCTTTATTACGCATTATCCCGCTGAGGTTTCCCCCTTAGCCCGTCGTAACGACCTCGACCCATTTGTTACTGATCGTTTTGAATTCTTTGTTGGTGGTCGTGAAATTGCTAATGGGTTCTCAGAACTTAATGATGCCGAAGATCAAGCTGAGCGTTTCCTAGCTCAAGTCGCCGAGAAAGATGCGGGTGATGATGAAGCCATGCATTATGACGCAGATTACATAGCGGCGCTTGAATATGGCATGCCACCTACGGCAGGTGAGGGCATTGGTATTGATCGCTTGGTCATGCTGTTTACCAATGCGCCTTCGATTCGTGATGTGTTGTTGTTTCCGCACATGCGCCCCGAAGTAAAATAGCTTTTTGGTCCAATTGTGGCTCAATCTATTTGGCAAGATGCACACCTAGACCAGCTTGATGAGGGCTGGCTTAGGGTGTTGCAGCCGTGCTTACAGCTGCCACAAGTTGAACGACTGGCTACCTTTCTTCAAATTCAGTTAGATCAGCAGATCAAGGTGCTACCGGCTCAAAAAGATTGGTTTAACGCCTTTAAACTAACACCCTTTAAGCAGGTCAAAGTCGTGATTTTGGGTCAAGACCCATACCATGGTGTGGAGCAGGGCTTACCCCAAGCTCATGGGTTGAGCTTTTCTGTAAATGAAGGTGTTAAAACGCCCCCATCCTTGCGCAATGTGCTCAAAGAGTTACATGCTGATTTAGCCATTCGGTCAGCCACCCATGGTGATTTAAGCCAATGGGCACAGCAAGGGGTGCTCATGTTGAACACTGTGCTCACTGTCGCACAGAGCCAAGCGGGGGCCCACCAAGGTCAAGGGTGGGAAAGTCTGACGGATGAGGTGATTAGGGCGCTCAATAAGCAACGATCAGGCCTCGTGTTTTTGTTGTGGGGCCAACCTGCACAAAATAAAGCGGCTCTTATTGACGCTAAAAAACATTGTGTACTCAAAGCCGTTCATCCATCACCTTTATCAGCCTATCGAGGGTTCTTAGGCTGTGGCCACTTTTCTAAAACTAATGTCTATTTAGTAGGGCAGGGCCTAAACCCTATCGATTGGCAACGCACGCCAATCGACCCATCAGCGAACCAAATTCAATTGTTGTGATGGTTTTTAGGTGATCTACCAAGGGTGACTTCATCAAGCGTCCATGGTCACCAATGACTGGCGGTAAAAATTCACGCCATGGCCTGTAATACAAGGGCTAAACCCGCTGATGTAGCCAAAACTGGGGCGATGCCCCAACGTCTTTTAAGTAGTAAGTAAGCACACGCTAAGGTGAGTCCAACGACAGGCCAATCTAGGCTTAGCACATCAGGTGTCCAAAGCATCAACCACCCAAATTTGTGAAGTTCTACACGAGTGAAAAATACATGTAAGCCAAACCAAACTGATAAATTTAAAATAACACCAACAACAGCCGCTGTGATACCCACTAACGCGCCTTTTAATCGGGGTTGATGGTTGATCCATTCGATGTAAGGAGCACCAGCAAATATCCACATAAAACAAGGAATAAAGGTCACCCAAATGGCCACCATTGCGCCATAAATCCCCATTACCCAACTATTGTGGTCACCCGCTTGAAATGCGGCTAAATAGCCAACAAATTCAGTCACTAAAATAAGGGGGCCAGGCGTTGTTTCTGCTAAACCCAAACCGTCCATCATTTGCCCAGCACTAAGCCAACCGTGAGTGACCACAACATCTTGACCCATATAAGCTAATACTGCATAAGCTCCCCCGAAGGTGACAATGGCCAGCTTTGAAAAAAACCAGCCGATATCACTTAATATCTGATCTGGTCCGAGTGCCCACATCAATAAAAACTGTGGCAGTAGCCAAAGAGTTAACCAAAAGGTGAGGGTCTTAATGGTTTGGGAAAAAGGTGGGTGGCTCTGGTTGACAAGGCTGTTATCCAAATGACTTTGAAAGCGCAAAAACCCATAGGTGGCTGCCAACAATATAATGAGGGGAAAAGGTAACGCTAAAAAGAAAATTGAAATAAAAGACACTAAAGCTAATAGCCAATGCTCAGCGCCTTTGAGCGCTTTTTTTGATACCCGGAACAAGGCGTCAATGACAATCACTACCACAGCGGCCTTAATGCCCCAAAAAAGGCTTTCAACCCAGGAGATATTGCCAAAAGATGCGTAGATCATGGCGAGCACTAACACCACAACTGCTCCAGGTATGATAAACAACAGACCGGCTGTCATTCCCCCCCGCCAACCGTGTAAACGCCAACCTACATAGGTGCCCAGTTGCATTGCCTCTGGGCCAGGTAGGAGCATACAAAAACTCAGGGCGTTTAAAAATTGGGCTTCGCTTAGCCATTTTTTTTGTTCCACCACAATCCTGTGCATTAAGGCTATTTGTGCGGTAGGTCCACCAAACGATAGAAGGCCAATTTTTGCCCATGCACGGGTTGCCTCATTAAAGCAGACTTGTTTGGTTTCATGGTGATGCGCCATCGTTCTGTGCCTTTTGGGTTGGTGAACCAATTTGGTGAACCCAGCATGAGTGGTTATCACAGAAAATAGAGGGTTGTGTATACACGCTTCTTTTTCCAATGATGGAAACTTTCCATAAGCTACCTCAACGGCCTTGATCTGGCAATTAAAAAGACTAAACCTGAGTCTGCCAGATTTAACACAAACTCACTCAATGCGTATAATATAAATCTGTTAAGCTAATACTTAAGTCAACGTAGGGTTTAAAATGACAAACACACTAGGGTATCGCGGTTGGCTTTACTCCGTACTTATCGCCATTGATCAACTTGGTAATGCCTTAGCTGGTGGTTATGCAGATTCAACTATTTCTGCCCGCGTGGGCTACAACGTTCGACATGCGGCACCTCAGAGGCAAAACTATTGGCGCCTATTAGAGGGCATCATTAATTATACATTCTTACCTTTGGATGGTCCTGATCATTGCTACCAAGCTTACTTGGCAGGTAATCAGACCTACTACCGAGATGGTAGCGACTTAATGCGGGTCATCTTGAGTAGTTTAATTATTTTCAATGCCATTCCCATTGCCATAGTTACTCGTGTTGTGGCTTGGCACAGAAATCGTCATCAACATTAAGACTAACTCTGCTGTGTCCAGTTTAAGCTAACCGTATTGAAGCAAACCCTAGGTTAACCCGATTAAAAGCGCTCAGGCACGCGCAGCGACTAAAGGCGGCATGCTGGTCTCACTCGATGGGGTTGATGAATACATAATCTTGCCTTAGGTAGTTGCGCAAATGAGTATTAGCTATGAGCTTCTTAGATGCCTTGTGTGCCAAAGCCTCATCAGAGAAGACGTAGTTATTAGTGTGAGCAATTTCCCTCCAAGAATAAGTTTTCCCTGGCGCGAGATTGAGTCTAATGCCGTCAAGTTTTTGAGTTAACAATAGTTTGGTGATTGAGACGATGTCATCGACGTGTATTAAATTCACCTCTTTATTGGCGTTTTTGATGCGGCCCGTGTTAAGCCAGTTTATGGGGCTTCGACCAGGGCCTGAAATACCACAAAGGGTTAAAAGGCAAGCCCCCTGTTGCCGATAGTTTTCTTCCGCCAAGGCGCGGTCTTTAGTGCGGTCAATAGCACTCATTTCGTCAATCACTTGTCCTTCAAACTTATGCTCGTAGACTGAGGTGGTTGAATAAATAAAGACTTGTTCACAGCGCTGTGTGAGAAACGTGAAAAAACGGTTTTCTAAGTCACTATTGCAGCAAGCAAAAGTCCACAAAACTTGCTTGGATGTTGGAATGTTTTGCCAGGACGTCTGATCGTCTAATTGGAAATAAATGTGTTCATCAAGGGTTGGTGTGCGACTCGTTATGCGAACGTTACTATGGTTTGCATACAGGCGCGAACCGCAGTAGCCATTGCCTAATATAGTCAGCTCACTTATGGGTGCCTTCATGGTTATTCCTATGCTTAATCTTGTGCTTAATCTAAGGCTTAATAAAAGCCAAGGCCTGGCTGAGTTGATTAAGCCAGGCCTCACTAAGTGGTAGGTTTTGTTGCAAATGCGATATGTATTATTGACTGGGGCGCAGCAAAGCGCATGGAATTAAAGTTTGATGCGTTCAAAAACTTGCGGATCAATTTCATAGGGCAAAGGAGACAAAGAAATAATGCCCTTGTCTTGTTCATGCAGATGCAGTTCTTCTGCTTGCGCCTCTGTACGATTAATGACGGCGGTAAACCTGTAGGAGTGCTCTCCATTAGACGCTGCACTGGTGATGCGACCCACATTTTTACGCTTATTAGCGTCAATCTGTTGGCCCACCATCACGGCTTGACTTGAATGGACCTGGCCAATAAATAAGTGACGCTTTAATTTGCCTAAATATTGCATGCGCGCCACAATTTCTTGGCCCGTATAACAGCCTTTTTTAAAATCGATAGCCCCTGTAGCCTGTAAATTAAGCATTTGTGGAACGTAGCTGTCACTGATATCTGGCGTGACATACATCAGCCCTTGATTAATTTGTAGCGTCTCCCACGCATTGACTTCGGCTAAGCTTGCGCGTTGTTCCAATAACCCTATGACCTGTGCTTTATCTTCTGGGCGACAATAAGCAATAAATTCACTGGCCTCTGATTGCATGCCCCAAGCTAAGCTGCGTTCATTTTGAATGCTACCAAGGTGACTGTTTGGCGCTGAACCAAAGGCCTCTGTGATACATTCGGTTGCAGCGTCCCCCCAGATGGCGAAACGACACCAAGCTGCGCTACTGTCGTGCAGTTCGGCCTTAGAGAATACAATATACTTAGCGAAAGCTTGTTGTACACTGGGCACTATGCTCAAGGGCATATGGAGTAACAAGGTGTCGGCATGGGCTACCAAATCGAAGTTGGCAATAACGTTACCTTTAGGGGTGCAATAAGCGCCTGATTGCCCCTGTGATGGAGTAACTTTATTGACGTCACATGTGATCTGGCCTTGCAAAAACGTCTGGGCATCTTGGCCACTTAAACTGACACTACCAAAATGATCTAATGGGCAAAAATAGGTTTGTTTCATGGTTTTTAATGATCTAAATAGGGATGCCTAGCAGGCATGTTTTTGCGCTTTGCGCTAACATAGCACTCTGCCCCTATGGTATGGGTTAAAACGGAGGAATTCAATGTTGAATGAAACAGAATTAAAGCGACAAGTTTGGCACAGTCGCCGTGGCATGTTGGAATTAGATGTTTTGCTGGGACCATTTGCGGCTCATGCACTGCCTTTAATCAGTGCTAATCAGCAGCAAGTCTATGTGCGTTTGCTGAGTCAGCAAGATCCTGATTTATTTACTTGGTTTATGGGTCATGCCCACAGTGATGATGAAGAGTTAGCAGCGATGGTTCAGCAAGTGAAAGACTATGCTCAGTCGAGCCAAATTCCAGCTTAAGGCTTCAATCCATCTAACTTACTGCGCGATCATAGTTTGGATTGGGTTAAGTCTTTGCAGTATAGGAATTTTGCGTGAGTTTTGGCTGATACTGGCGTATTTTTCATTGACGGGGTCAGTCATTGGTGGCTGGGTCTGGCGCTACGCTTGGCTCAATGCTGGCACGAGTGTGGTGGCAATGAGATGGACGCCCAATGAATTTTGTTGTTATTTAAAAAATGGTCAGCAGGTACAGGGTCAGTTAATGGCTAAGTCTGGTTTTAGCCCTTACTTCATTACCCTGCATATCGCAGTGACTGGAGGCGGTCAGTTTTGGTGGCCCTTAATGATTGATAGTGGTCCAGTCAATGAGCTGCGTAAACTCAGAGTATTTGGTCGCTGGTATCAGCAAATTCCTATTGCCAATCGAAGTTAGTTGGCGTCAAAATAGTGTTACGGGCTACGGGCAAGGAATGTGGGTAGTCTAAGGTGAAGTGTAATCCTCGACTTTCTTTACGTTGCTGGGCGCTATGGATAATGATCGAGGCGACTAAGGCTAAATTACGAAGTTCAATCAGGTCACCACTGATACGATAGTTACTGTAAAACTCATTTATTTCACTTAATAACATTTCGACGCGGTGTTGGGCCCTCGTCAAACGTTTGTCCGTTCGCACTATACCTACATAATCCCACATAAAACGCCGTAATTCGTCCCAATTGTGGGAGATGATCACGTCCTCATCGGAGTCCTTCACTTGGCTTTCATCCCAGGCTGGGATAAGCTCATCTAATGCCGCTTGGCTCCAGTTAGTTTCGATGTGCCGAGCCGCAGCGTGGCCATAGACAAAACATTCCAACAATGAATTACTCGCCAAACGATTGGCGCCATGCAAACCGGTAAATGCTGTTTCACCCACGGCATATAGTCCATCAATATCGGTCATACCATCTTGGTTAGTAATAATGCCACCGCAGGTATAATGGGCTGCAGGAACCACGGGGATGGGATCCTTAGCGATGTCTATACCAAGGTCCATACAGCGTTGGTATATGTTGGGGAAGTGGGATTGCACAAAATCTCGTCCTCGGTGACTGATGTCCAGATAAACACAGTCATCGCCCAGACGTTTCATTTCATGGTCTATGGCTCGGGCTACAATATCCCTTGGCGCTAACTCTAAGCGGTCATCGAAGCGATGCATAAAAGGCTCGCCATCAGCGAGCACTAATTTGCCCCCTTCACCACGAATGGCCTCTGAAATTAAAAATGACTTTGCTTGAGAATGATATAGGCAGGTCGGGTGGAATTGGTTGAATTCCATGTTAGCTAATCGACAACCAGCCCGCCAAGCCATGGCAATGCCGTCACCGGATGAACCGTCTAAGTTGCTTGTGTAAAGGTATACCTTACTCGCACCTCCTGTTGCCAAAATCACACAGGGGGCTTTAAAGGTATTCACATGGCCAGTTTTTTGATCCAACACATAGGCGCCCAAGCAGCGGTTGCCGGATAATCCTAGCTTCGCACGGGTAATCAGGTCGATCGCCACCTGATGGCTTAACAAATCTAGATTCTCTGCTTCTGTAGCGCGTTCAATTAGGGTGCTGGTGACGGCGAGTCCAGTCCAGTCGGCGGCATGAATTATGCGCCGATGACTGTGGCCTCCTTCTTGAGTTAGGTGGTAACCAGAGGCATCATCTTGGTCCTCAGTAAAAGGTACTCGTTGTTCAATAAGCCAATCTATGCTCGCCTTGGCTTGTTCGACAGTAAACTGAATGGCCTCTGGGTCACCTAAGTTAGCTCCAGCAATTAGGGTATCTTGAATATGATTATCAATGCGGTCTTGTTTATCTAATACTGCCGCAATGCCACCCTGAGCTTTAGCCGAGGCGCCAGCATCCAATTCGTCTTTACTGATAATAGCTACTTTGCGCGTAGTAGATAGCTGTAAACCTAAGCTTAGGCCAGCGGCGCCCGATCCAATGATCAGTACATCGTATTGAATATCGTGTTGCATAAGGGAAATCAAGGTATAAGCCAGATCACTTATTATAGCTTGGAGATCGGCAATGTTAAAAGCTAATTGTGGCAGAAATTCGTGCCAGCTGAGTCAATCTACTGTACTCTTGTTACATTATTGAAATGAAGATGTTGTGTTAATTGTATATCCATAGTTTTCAGGATAAGGAAATTAAATGCCTGATGCCAAGGCGTTAACCTCACTACCCACACAGACTGACCAGCAGCTTGTCGAACGAGTTCAAGCTGGAGATAAGCGTGCCTTCGATTTACTGGTACTTAAGTATCAGCATAAAATCATTAGCTTGGTAGGCCGCTATGTCAAAGATCATCATGAGTCGATGGATGTAAGCCAAGAGGCCTTTATTAAGGCTTACCGAGCATTGGCTAACTTTCGTGGGGATAGTCAATTTTATACATGGCTCTATCGGATTGCGATTAATACGGCAAAAAACTATTTGGTGGCACGTAACCGCAGACCCCCTGATGTGGATGTCGATGTTAACGACTACGGTGACTACGGCAGTGCAGATGTGATGGCTGATGTTGATACGCCTGAAAACCTAATGGCCCGTGACCAATTGCAAGACAAAGTTTTTGCTACCCTAGAAAAATTGCCTGATGATTTGAGGACAGCGCTAACTTTGAGAGAGTTTGAAGGCATGAGCTATGAACAAATTGCGGAAGTCATGGACTGCCCCGTTGGCACTGTTCGCTCGCGTATATTTCGGGCGAGAGATGCCATAGACAAAGAAGTGGCTAAGTTAATGGACCGTGATTAGTCAGGGATTTAAACGCTTTGAAAATAAAATTGAACCAAATAGCCTAGTTGACGTCCAACTTGGGTAAGTTAAATTTAGGAAGCTACATTTTGACATCTACTCATACCAACGCCGATTCAATCAGCGAGTCATTATCTGCAGTAATGGATGATGCAGCCCAGCCACTGGAACTTCAGCGTGTGTTAAAAGCGAGTCAGACCGACGAGCAAATGCGCCTTAAATGGGCGCGTTATCAGTTGGCGAGTGCGGCTTTAAAGCGTGAAGCTAATCATGCATCATTAAACTTAGATTTAGCGCATAGGGTGCGTCATGCCATTGACACCGAGACAACCTACACTCAATTAGGGGCTGATACCAAGACAAAAATGAGTAAGCTTGACCGTTTCTGGCATCCTGTTGCTGGTTTGGCAGTTGCTGCAAGTGTGACGTTAGTGATGGTGTTGGGCGGTCAACGCTTGGGAGTTGCAATGCAGCCTCAAATGATTCCAGCGCAACCTGGGGTGGTTTTACTAGAGCCAAGAAATAGCAACACTAGCATTGCCTTATCTAGTGTTGGAAAGACTCGCTCTGTGGTTGAAAATACGAATGACATTATCCGCCTTCCTGTGCCTTTAGAAGCCGTTAACGCGTCCCAAGCACGTTGGTCAGTGGCAGGCTTACCGGCGGGGTTTGTGTTAACCCAGCATAATCTAGAAACAGCAGATCAGGCCCCTAGAGAAGTATTAACCTATAGTAATGGAGATGCCAGCTTTACGCTTTATATTGAAGCACTAAATGGCCGTACTATCGCAGAAGGATATGCTTTTGCTGGGTCAAATCTTGTTTTGGGTCAATCTATGATGCATGCTGGCGAGCCCATGTTTGTCACCATAGTAGGCCAATTGAGTTTGCAGCAGGGTGAGCAAGTTGCAGGCTCTGTGGTATCCTTTAAGCCTAAATAAACGTCTCGCAAGAGCGAAGGGCTTTACCCATGGCTAACACCCCCAGTTCTGATATTGAAAATTCTTTTGATATTCAAAATGCTATGATTGAGCAAGTTGCTCATGTGCAAGCAATTGATCAGACCTCAGTCTGGTTAGATACGCTGCGCCTTAGCACCTGTAATTCATGCAGCATGAAAAGTGGCTGTGGTCAACGACTCATGAATCAAGCGACCGACTGTAAGCGTTCGCGTATTGAATTGCCTATACCGCAGCACATGACCCTTAATGTGGGAGACGAAGTGGTGCTTGGTGTTCCCCAAAAAGCCTTTATCAAAGCCAGTGTATTGACCTTTGCTATGCCATTGGTATGGATGCTGGCCTGTGCTTTGTTAGCGCAATGGTTGACATTGTCTGAGCCGGCAACTGTGGTCGCCGCTTTGTTAGGTTTAGGCCTTGGTTTATGGTTCTTGCGCGGGTACAGCCAAAGTGAGGCAGTCCTCGCCTCTAAACAATGGCAGCCCGTTATACTGCGCCAGCAGTCCTCAGAATATGTGCAAGCACTACAATTGATGACAGACTAATTTTGCAGTAGCTCACCTTAGATTGAGCACAGGCCATCGCTAACTGAAAAACTTTGTAAAGGATAACTTTTGAAGCGACCCGTGTTATCAAACTGGCGTATGCTTGTTATCAATTATTTAGATTTTAAAGGAACAGCGCTATGACGCAACGAGTCTCCATAAACTATAAAATCACGGCTATTTTGCTGGGGTCATTGCTTTACGCGAGTTTAAGTTGGTCTGCAAGGCTGCCCGACTTTACAAAATTAGTTGAACAAGCATCACCAGCGGTTGTCAATATCAGCACCTCTCGTGTTGCTGCTCAAAGGCCGACAGGTAACCAGTTTGAAATGCCTGGACAAGAGCAGTTGCCTGATATATTTAAACACTTCTTTGAGCGTCAGTTTCCGCAGCAAAAATCGCCACGGCAAGGTCAGGAGCCTGAAGCGCGTTCATCGGGCTCAGGTTTCTTGATTAGTGAAGATGGTTACCTGTTAACCAACCACCATGTGGTCAAAGACGCAGATAAAATTTTCGTCGCCTTAAATGACCGCCGTGAAATGGAAGCAGAATTGATTGGCTCAGATCCTCGTTCTGATCTAGCCTTGTTAAAAATTGATGGAAAAGATCTACCTTATCTAGAGATGGCAGACTCTGATAAGTTGAAAGTCGGGGAGTGGGTGTTGGCCATTGGCTCTCCATTTGGCTTTGATTATTCGGTCACGGCCGGCATAGTAAGTGCCATAGGTCGCAGTCTTCGCTCGGAAACCTACGTGCCTTTTATCCAAACGGACGTGGCCATTAACCCGGGTAATTCTGGTGGTCCCTTATTTAACCTAGACGGTGAAGTGGTTGGTATCAATTCGCAAATATATACCCGCTCAGGCGGTTTTATGGGACTTAGCTTCGCCATCCCTAGTAATACAGCCATCTCAGTAGTTGCTCAGTTAAGGGCGACTGGAGAAGTGGCGCGTGGCTGGTTGGGTGTGCAAATTCAAGAAGTGAGCCAAGATTTAGCAGAGTCATTTGGCTTGGATAAGGCTGCGGGGGCTCTGATTGCTCAAGTGTTTGACAATAGTCCAGCCCTCGAGGCAGGTCTGAAGGCAGGAGATGTCATCACTCAAATCAATGGCAATGACATCATTATGTCGGCCCAAGTGGCACATTTTATAGGGGCTATAGCGCCGGATCAATCGGTGGTGATCCAATTGGTCAGAGATGGAAAAAGTATAGAGGTGGACGTGGTTATTGGACATCTGCCTAAAAACATCGCGGAGACTCTAAGTGCCGCCGAACCTGGAGAGTATGTCGAACGCATTGGTTTGCGGGTGGTGGCTTTGAAACCAGAGAAAGCAAAGGCTATGCGTATACGCAATGGTATCGATATTTTGGAAGTGGACGCGGGGGTAGCTCAAGAATTGGGTCTAAAGCCTGGGGATGTTATTACGAGTATGGCAAACCAGCCCATTTCTAGTGTTCAGCAGTTTGTTGAATTAGCAGCAGCATTGCCGATACAACGTTCAATTTCCCTGCGTATTGTGCGTGAGGGAAGACCACTGTTTGTGGCCTTCCGGCTGAATCAATAATAGGAAAGAATCGTACTATTGAATTTGATTGCCCACGCGAACGACTTTTAAAGTGTTTGTGCCGCCGTGGGCCTTCACGTAATCCCCTTTAGTAATAAGTACGATGTCACCATCTTTGACCACACCTAAGGCCTTAAGTTGTTCTACTGCGATGTGGTTTACCTCAGAGTTTTCCAGTACATCAGAGTCGAATGGGTGAGTAATTACTCCGCGATATAAACATACACGCCGCTGGGTTTCTGCTTCTGGGGTAAAGGCAAAGATGGGGATGCCTGAGCGAATGCGTGACATGAGTAGTGGGGTTTGCCCGCTCTGGGTCATGCAGATAATGGCTTTAACACCATCGAGGTGGTTGGCGGCATACATGGCACTCAAAGCCACACTTTCATCGATGTTATGCACAGAAATATCAACCCGATGAGATGATTTGTAGGCATTCCGATGTTGCTCAGCGCCTAAACAGACCCGCGCCATGGCTTCTACAGTTTGAGCGGGAAAGTCCCCCACTGCAGTTTCAGCAGACAGCATGACTGCGTCTGTACCATCCATGACTGCGTTAGCAACGTCAGACACTTCTGCTCGAGTAGGCATGGGGCTGGTGATCATAGATTCCATCATTTGTGTGGCTGTAATGACAATACGGTTGAGGCGCCGGGTGTGTTTGATGATGTCTTTTTGAACACCCACTAACAAAGCATCGCCAATTTCCACAGCCAAATCCCCACGGGCCACCATCACCCCTTCAGAAGCTTCAATGATGCCTTCTAGGACCACTGAATCTATGGCCTCTGCACGCTCTATTTTAGCAATTAAACTGGCATTGCTATGGGCTTGTTCAAGCAAAGCCCTTGCTTCATGCATGTCTTCTGCATTGCGTACGAAAGAAATAGCGATGTAGTCTACGCCAATCTTTGCAGCTGTAATTAAGTCAGCACGATCTTTGGGTGTTAATGCCGCTGCAGATAAACCTCCACCTTGTAAGTTAATGCCTTTATTGTTGGAAAGTGGGCCACCAATTTCTACTTGGGTATACACTTTTTCTTCGCTGACACGCACCACTTTAAGCACGATGCGGCCATCATCTAGTAGCAGAATGTCATTTTTATGCAGGTCTTTGCCTAATTCAGGAAAGTCTAAACCAACCGCTTCCTCTGTGCCCGCCTCAAGATCCATAGAGGGGTCTAACAGAAAGTCTTGACCTTCTTGCAGTTGCACTTTGTTGTTAGTGAATCTGGCCACCCGAACCTTAGGTCCCTGCAAGTCTGCCAGCAAGGCAACGTGGCGTCCAACTTCCTTGGCAGCTTGAAGCACCATGGCCGCACGTTGTTGATGATCGGCTGGAGTACCATGAGAAAAGTTAAGCCTTACTACGTCGGCACCCGCTGCAATAATACTCTTGAGAACTTCTGGGCTACTGGTAGCAGGGCCTAAGGTAGCGACAATCTTAGTACGTCGTAATTGCATAATATAAAGGTCTATCCTTGATAGTAAGGTGGTGCCAAATTAGCACAGGAACACCTGAAGGTTAATGTTGCATTAGGGCTAGGCTAGTGTCCAGCATTCTGTTACTGAAGCCCCATTCATTATCATACCAAGCCATAACCTTAACTAAAGTGCCTTGTGCTCGAGTGTGATTAGCATCAAAGCTTGAAGATTTGGCGCTGTGGTTAAAGTCTATAGAGACAAGAGGTTGGTCTACGTAGTCCATCACATGAGCCAGTTCAGGGTCATTAATGATGGCATTTTTTACGTACTGGTTAATGTCGCTAGTGCTCGTTTCTTGGCCTGCAACGAAAGTTAGGTCAACCAATGACACGTTAATCGTTGGTACACGAATTGCCATACCATCTAAACGGCCATTAAGTTGGGGTAATACCAAACCAACGGCTGCTGCGGCACCCGTTTTAGTTGGGATCATGGAACTGGTAGCAGAGCGAGCGCGATATAAATCACTATGTTGACCATCTGTGAGCAGTTGATCGTTGGTGTAAGCGTGGATGGTGGTCATCTGGCCTTGTTTTATGCCCACAGCTTGGTCGAGTATCTTAGCTAAGGGGGCTAGGCAGTTAGTGGTGCAGGAGGCGTTAGAGATAATGCGCTCATTACCTGTCAGTGTATGGTGATTAACACCATACACAATAGTGGCATCTAAATCTTGCCCAGGGGCAGAAATTAAAACTTTGTGCGCACCTGCGTCAATATGAGCTTGGGCATGGTTGCGCTGGGTAAATAGACCAGTACACTCTAAGACTAAGTCTATATTGAGTGCTTGCCATGGTAGCTTACTCGGGTCTCTTTGCTGAAAGAGTTGGATTTTGTCTTGGTTGACGAACAGATGCTTGTCATCGTATTCGATGTTGCCGTTGAAGCGGCCATGCACACTATCAAATTGTAGCAGATGAGCATTAATTTGAGGGCTGCCCAGATCATTGATGGCTACAATCTCAAAGGCTTGCTGATAATGATCAGGACTACTCTCGTAAATGGCGCGTACGATGTTGCGGCCAATACGGCCAAATCCATTGATAGCAATGCGGATACTCATGTCTATTCCCTCTTTAACTATTTGTAGTAATATTACTAACATTTTAGTATAAAATCAATTAAATCGACTGATAAGTATTCCAGAAACAATGTATTTTTGTTAACATTACGTAATAATTATGAGCATCAAGGCTAAGCACGAGTGCATGGCTATGGGGCTCATTCAACAGGCTAAGTCACAGCGTAATGTGAAAAGAGAATTACTATGAGTGGGATCATGCACAGTAAGGTGGCACAAGTCACCCAAGCAATTATCGAACGTAGTCGTGCGTCTCGGGGTGACTATTTACAGCGCATTGAGGCAGCTAAAGGGAGTGTAGTTAGTCGCTCTAACCTGTCATGTGGTAACTTAGCTCATGGTTTTGCAGCGTGTTCCCAGACTGATAAAGACCGCTTAACTATGATGGATGAGGCGAATGTCGCCATTGTATCAGCATACAATGACATGCTCTCAGCGCACCAGCCTTTTGAACGTTATCCTCAAATTATTAAACAGGCGGTGAGGGAGATGGGCAGTGTGGCGCAATTTGCAGGTGGTGTACCAGCCATGTGTGATGGTGTTACCCAAGGTCAGCCAGGCATGGAGCTGAGCTTGTTTAGTCGAGATATTATTGCTATGTCTACAGCAGTAGCTCTATCCCATAACATGTTTGATGCCGTCTTGTGTTTGGGGGTGTGTGATAAAATCATCCCGGGTCTGTTAATAGGGTCCTTAAGTTTTGGCCACCTGCCTATTGTGTTTGTGCCTGCAGGGCCCATGTCTTCAGGCTTACCAAATACAGAAAAAGCACGTATTCGCCAGCTTTATGCTGAAGGTAAAGTGGGTCGGGATGAATTGTTAGCTTGCGAATCTGACTCTTACCATAGCGCAGGCACGTGCACCTTTTATGGCACAGCTAACAGTAATCAATTATTGATGGAAGTCATGGGCCTGCATATGCCAGGTGCTTCCTTTGTGCCTCCTGACGGCGACTTACGCGACCAATTGACGCGCTCAGCGGCTCAGCGAGCGGTGAAATTAACCCACCCATCGCAGCAGCAAAATCTTGCTCAAATCGTCTCTGAAAAAACCATGGTTAATGCCATAGTGGCTTTATTGGCCACGGGCGGTTCCACCAATCACACCATACATTTGATTGCCATTGCCAAAGCAGCAGGCATTATTATCAATTGGGATGACTTTGCTACTTTGTCCAGTGTGGTGCCAAGTTTGACGCGCATCTACCCCAATGGGCAAGCTGACATTAACGTTTTTCATGGTGCTGGTGGTGTGCCATATTTAATTCAAACCCTTTTGCAAGGGGGCTTGCTGCATGAAGATGTAGAAACGATTATGGGTCATGGCTTAAGCCAATACTGTCAGGAACCAAAATTAATCTCTGGTAAGCTAGTGTGGCAGCCAGCGCCAGCAGAAAGTGCTAACTCAGATGTTTTGACCAGTATAGCCGAACCTTTTTCAAAAACAGGTGGCTTGGTGACTTTAGAGGGTAACCTTGGTCGCAGTGTCGCCAAAGTATCCGCAGTTAAAACTGAACATTGGACGGTAGAGGCCGAGGCTTTAGTATTCGACTCACAAGTAGGATTTGAACAGGCGTTTCAAGCAGGAGCTTTAGAACGAGATTTTATTGCTGTACTGCGCTTTCAAGGTCCCCAAGCCTGTGGCATGCCTGAATTACATAAACTAACCCCTTACTTAGGCCTTTTGCAGGACCGAGGTTTTAAAGTTGCTTTAGTGACTGATGGACGTATGTCAGGAGCCTCTGGCAAGGTGCCGGCGGCGATCCACTTGCATCCAGAAGCTCAGTCGGGAGGGTTAATCAGTAAAATAGAAAACGGAGATTTATTAAGCCTAGACTGTCATAATGGGCGCTTAGAGTTATTAGTTGAAGATCACATACTCCAAGCAAGACCAGCCGCTCAGCAAACTCAGACGGTGACTTATGGCATGGGCAGAGAACTGTTTGCCAACATGCGTCAGCAGGTAACAAGTGCCGAACTTGGTGCCAGCACTTGCTCATAGTCGGGTGTTGTTATTAAAGAGAAATCCATAGAAATGTTTAAATATGACCTAGTGGCTGACATAGGGGCCACCAACGCTCGTTTTGCTTTAACCTGTAATGGTGCGCAAGGTCTATCGCACATTCAGGTCTTAGCTTGCGCAGATTATCCCAATTTAGAAACGGCGATGGCTGCCTACCTCGATAGTACAGACGCGATCAGTTTGATTGCTAGGGTCTGTATTGCTATAGCGGGAACAGTGCACATGCCAGAATTTTCTCTCGCCAATAATCATTGGCGTGTGAATAAGGCACAAGTGAGTGCGGCTATTAAGCATGATATTTTATGGATCAATGATTTTACAGCTCAAGCTTGGGCCATGTCAGAGATCAATTCTTCTGATTTGTTATTAGTCAAACCAGGCCAAGCTGAAGAACAGGGTAATCGATTGGTTATGGGACCAGGCACGGGTCTGGGTGTGGCAGGATTAATAGCCCATGATCAAAGTTGGTTGCCCGTTATGGGCGAAGGTGGGCATGTGAGCTTTTCACCTTCCAGCAAGGTGCAGGCTGAAATATTGGCTTATATGTGGCAACGCTATGGACACGTGTCAGCAGAGCGCCTGTTATCAGGTTCAGGCATGATGGATTTATATGCGGCCGTGGCCCATATCCATGCTATTGAACCCAATTTAACAAAGCCGGCCCAGGTTTTGCAGCAGGCGCAGTTGGCGACGCCAGATGATTTGGCGCACCAAACCCTGAGTATTTTTTGTGACATGTTAGGCAATACTGTAGCGAACGGCGCCCTTATGTTTGGATCTGTAGGTGGAGTTTATCTCACAGGGGGCATTTTACCTCGTATGTATGATTTTTTACTGACGAGCAGCTTTAATCATAGTTTCACCAATAAGGGCCGCACATCTGCTTATTTGGATCAAATGCCTATTTATCTTTGCACGGCACAACAACCGGGCCTACAAGGGGCAGCTATCGCCCTAAATAATGACCGAGAGAGGATGCATGCTACAACTTGAAAAATCCATACACTGGAAAAATTTGCAACAACTCGCGCTTCAATATCGTGATATTCACTTACGCGAATTATTTACTCGAGAGGGCAATCGATTTGAAACATACTCCATTGAGCTACCCAACTTATTGTTAGATTATTCTAAGAATTGCCTAACACCTGAAATCATGCAAGCGCTATTTGGTTTAGCTGAAGACATGGGTTTGGGTGCCGCCACAGAGCGGATGTACCGAGGTGCAAAAATAAACGTAACTGAAGACCGTGCTGTGCTGCATACAGCTTTGCGCAATCGCAGTAATTCGCCAGTGTATGTTGATCAAGTTAACGTTATGGACTTAATCAATAAAGAACTAGCACACATGCGTCAGTTCGTTGAAAAAGTACGCAGTGGAGAGTGGCATGGCTATTCAGGTAAACGCATTACGGATGTTGTCAATATTGGTATTGGGGGGTCAAATTTAGGGCCCAAAATGGTGACTCAAGCCTTGCGTTCATACGCAGATTCAACCATTCGAGTTCATTTTATTTCCAATGTCGATGGGGTGGAGATTGCTGAAATTCTACGCCCGTTAAACGCGGAACAAGTGTTGTTTGTGGTGGCATCAAAAACCTTCACTACCAGTGAAACTATGACCAATGCGCAAACTGCTCGTAATTGGCTCATGGCATCGGCCTTTGATGAACGAGCAGTTCAGCATCACTTTGTGGCCGTATCATCGAATACTCAAGCCGTGCAGGAATTTGGTATTGATAGGGAATTTATGTTCTCTATGTGGGATTGGGTGGGTGGTCGTTATTCCATTTGGTCTGCCATCGGTTTACCCATCGCACTCTATTTAGGCTTTGATAAATTCGAAGATTTACTCACTGGTGCCCATGATATGGATCGCCATTTTAGAGATGCGCCAGCGGCCGAAAACATGCCGACGATTATGGCTTTAGTGAGTATTTGGAATGGCTTATTACATGGTGCCCAAAGTCATGTCATTTTGCCTTATGACCAACCTTTAGAGGGCTTTACGGACTATATTCAACAGGCAGATATGGAAAGTAATGGCAAGCATGTGGATCGCCAAGGTCATCAAATTAGCTATCACACTGCATCGGTTGTTTGGGGGCAGTTAGGCATTGATGGGCAGCATGCATTTTATCAACTGTTACATCAAGGCAACGTCATTGTGCCGGCTGACTTTATTGGCTCTTTGGCCAGTTCTACACCGGTCAAAGGCCATCATGAAAACCTCATGGCTAACTTTTTTGCCCAGACGGAGGCGCTTATGAATGGCATTAGTGCCGCAGAAGTGAAGTGCCAACTTCAGGCCCAAGGTCTGGGTCAAAAAGAGGTTGAAAAGCTTTTGCCTCACAAAGTTCATCAAGGTAACCGGCCCAGCAATACCTTATTGCTGAAGCAGGTCGATCCAAGAAATTTAGGGGCACTCATTGCTTTATATGAGCACAAAATATTCGCCCAAGGCGTGATATGGGATCTGTGCTCTTTTGATCAATGGGGGGTAGAGTTAGGTAAAACTCTAGCCAAAGGGATTTTGCTTGAAATTGAAGGGGAGGCGGGCCATCTTCACGATGACTCCACCAATGCCCTGATTGACTATTTTAAAGGTTCCCGTGGTTAGCTTTAGGGCTTCACTTAAGGTGTGCCTAGGGCAACTGCGTTACGAGCCAATACTTCAATGGCCCTCCAGTCTTCTTGTTGCACCAAGGCCGCTGGTGTCAACCAAGTCCCTCCCACGCACATGACGTTAGGTAAAGCTAAGTAGTCTACTGCATTGGTCGGCTTAATGCCGCCAGTTGGGCAGAATTTGAGTTCACTAATAGGACCACCAATGGACTTCAAAAAATCAGTACCACCAACAATGCTTGCAGGGAACAGTTTAAACCTGCGATAACCGAATACCATAGCTTCCATGGCCTCACTGACACTAGCAATGCCAGGCAATAAAGGAACGTCACTTTGGCTGCCGTGTTGCAACAGCTGTGCCGTAGAACCTGGGCTCACTATAAAGTCAGCACCCGCTTCAACGCAGGCATCGTATTGTTTGGGTGTCAGCACAGTGCCGGCACCAATAATAGCCTCTGGTAAAGCCATTTTGAGCTGTTTGATGGCCTTTAACCCATACTCACTGCGCAGAGTTATTTCCAACACTGTCAGCCCTCCCCTGACTAATGCAGTACAAACTCCGAGAGCTTGTTCTGCATTCTCTAGAGTTAGTACTGGAACCACTGGCGCGCTAGCGCATATTACGTCGATGCGGGCATTGTTAGCCTGCATGCGTTGACTTAGGCTGATGTGATGGTCGGCTGAGGGCATTTATGGGCACCAGTGAATAGTTAATGGGGATTTTAATAGGGCAAAAATGGGCATTTTAAATGGGTCTGCAAGTGCCATTGCCTGTTGCAATACACGATGCTTTTCAGCACCCTCAATGTGCAGGTGTTTGTGCCTTGCATGGGTCAAGGTAGGCCCCGTTAAGGTCATACGCTGGGTGGGTGTAACAGGTGCTTGAGTATCAATGCAAAGTTGGGATGTGGGGGCTGTTAAAGCCTCATGTAGGTTTGGGCACTGGGGAAACAATGAGGCGGTGTGTCCATCATTGCCCATGCCCAGCACCAACACGTCAAGTGGCCATTGCATGCCTTGAAGTTGTGTTTGGCAGCTCTTTTGGCCTAAGTAAGCACTTTTTTGTGGGTTAAATAAGGCAAAAAATGTTGCATGCTTAGCATTGTTTTGTAGCAAGCTAGAGCGCACTAAGGCGGCGTTACTGGCCGTATCTTCCTCATTTACCCAGCGTTCATCGGCAAGGGTGACGTCTACTCTGTGCCAGTCTAGGGCTTGTAAACTGAGTTGCTCTAACATGGCTAAGGGTGTGCGGCCACCTGAAACTGCTAAGCTTGCTCTGGGGCGTATCATTAGCGCTTCGGTGAGCTGCAAAGCTATATTTTTAGCTAGAGAAGTGGCCAATAATGTTGAGTTTTGGCAGTTAATCCATTGTGTGTCAGATGCAAGGAATTGAGGTTTAGCAGTCTTCATACCAACGATGTCCATGAGTTTCTATCATATTAGAGGCCCGTTTTGGCCCATTGCTTCCTGCTGCATAATGCTCAAGCTCAAGCTCTGCATTGTGCCAAGCGTGACGTATTTGATCACACCATTGCCAAGCTAGTTCCACCTCATCACGACGTACAAATAAGCTCTGGTTGCCCTTAAGGGCTTCTAGTAGAAGGCGTTCATAAGCATCAGGGATGCGAGCTTGAGATTGGGTTTGAGCAAAGTCTAAATGCAGCGGGTCGCGTCGAAGCTGCATCTGTTTATCAATGCCTTGCTCCTTAGTGAGCACCTGTAAAGAAATACTTTCATAGGGCTGCAGTCGAATAACAAGTTGGTTTTGAGTAATGCTGGCTTGCTTTGGGTCAAAAATTTGATGATTACTGGCCTTAAAGTGAATGATGACCTCGGTCACTTTACTAGCCATGCGCTTACCTGTGCGCAAATAAAAGGGTGTTCCAGTCCAGCGCCAATTTGCTATTTCTGCGCGTAATGCAATAAATGTTTCCGTGCCACTATTGGTGACGGCATCCTCTTCATTGAGGTACCCAGGAGCTGGTTGCTGCTGAAACTGACCATCAGTGTATTGTCCTAGTACCAAGTGCTTGTTTACTTTTTCAGGTTCAATGGGCTTTAGTGCGCGCAGAACCTTGACCTTCTCGTCGCGGATGCTAGTGGCCGTGAGTTGAGATGGTGGGTCCATTGCAACCATACAAAGTAGCTGAAGCAGGTGATTTTGAACCATATCGCGCATTTGGCCGGCTTTATCAAAATAGCCCCATCGACCCTCTATGCCGACATCTTCAGCCACACTAATTTCCACATAATCAATGTATTGATTGTTCCACTGAGTTTCAAACAGTGGGTTGGCAAAACGCAGGGCAATTAAGTTTTGTACAGTTTCTTTACCAAGGTAATGATCGATACGAAAAATTTGGCTTTCATCAAAATATAAAGCGAGCTTATCGTTAATCACCTTTGATGACGCTAGGTCGTGGCCAATGGGCTTTTCTACGACAATACGGCATTTATCATTGATGGCGTTGGCACTGTGCAGGTGCTGGCAGATATCGCTGTATAAACTAGGAGGCGTGGCAAGGTAGAATGTCATGCGCGGATGCCAAGCGTCTAGTTTCTTCTTGAGGACTGCATAATCAGTTGCTTGGATCAGGTCGACTTGGCAATAGTATAGGCGTTTTAAAAAGCGTGATAATGACTCAGGGTTTAATTGTTCTGCGCCAAGGTATTGGTTTAGTGTATCCTTTATACGCGCTTTGAGTTCATCGTTGTTGAACGCACTGCGAGCCACAGCCATGATCTTTAAATCGTCGCTCAAAAGTTGAGCATGCTCAAGCTGATAAAGGGCCGGCATGAGTTTGCGGAGGGATAAGTCACCTAACGCGCCAAACAATACAAGACTATGGCTTAATAGGCCTTCAGTTGATGTATCTATGTTCGATGAGTTATTGTCCGACATCGTCGAAGGGTCCTTTTAGGATAATTTGATTAGTAATAATACACTTTTTAAGCTATAAAAGTCACAAATATATGACTAATGTTGGTAATATTACGCACATTAATAAATAAATAAGCTAGAAAGAAAAAACTTATGACCACTAACCACAATTTATTGCAGCGTCTATCTTCTCAGCAGGAACAGCTTAACCGATCTGAGCGCAAAGTTGTGCAAGTGATTGTTGCTGATCCTCAATCAGCAACACGCATGAGTATTGCAGCTCTGGCAGAGTTGGCTCAAGTGAGTGAGCCCACAGTGAATCGCATGTGCCGCAGCTTTGGTTTAAAGGGCTATCCAGATTTTAAGTTAGAGTTGGCTCAAAGTATGGCTCGTGGCACACCTTATGTGAGCCAGAGCGTCAATCAAAATGATACGGCCGCCCAATATACGGACAAAATATTTACCAGTACCATGGCCAGTTTAGATGCAGCCAGACAACAAGTAGATAGTAAGGTGATTGAGCGAGCGGTAGATTATCTAAGTCAAGCGCAGCAAATTTGTTTCTTTGGCATGGGTGCTTCAGGATCAGTAGCTCAAGACGCCCTGCACAAGTTTTTTCGCTTTAACATTCCAGTTGTGGCACATACCGATTCACTCATGATGCGGATGATGGCGGCGGCGTGCAAGCGCGGTGATGTGTTGGTATTGTTGTCTTTTACAGGCCGTACAAAAGAGATGGTAGAGGTGGCTCGTATTGGCCGAAATGCAGGTGCTTTGGTGATTGCCATTACGGCTATAGCCTCTCCTTTAGCGCAAGAATCAAGCTTAGTATTGGGGGTAGAAGCACCTGAAGACACGGACGTGTATATGCCAATGCAATCACGCACTATTCAATTGACCTTAATCGACGTTTTGGCAACAGGGGTCATATTGCGTCGTGGGGAAGATTTTCATGGTCATTTAAAAACCATTAAGCAGAGTTTAGCCAGCACTCGTTTAGCTTTAGATGGGGAATAATAGTCGATTTTTGGATTCAAAAAAACCGCATTGGGCTGCCCCAGTGCGGTTTTACAAACATCATCTACATTTATAAACGGTCGAGTTGGGCGCGAATTTCAGCCAGTTTTTCTGTCATGATGCGCTCTAGGTGCACTAGGTTCTCAGTAATCGCTTCTTTACTGTCCACCGCTTTCTTTTCTTCGTGGGCGAGCTTATTTAATTCGGTCAGTGCACGCAACAAGAAAGGGGAAATCTCACTTACTTCCTGCCATTGCTGTCGACCTGAATCTACCATGACAGTGCGGGTGGCGCGACCGAAACGGAATTTTTTACTGCGAGGTAAGAAGGATCCCTTTTCACGCTTGTAGTAGATTTTGAGGATATCAAAATCGCCTTCTTGGCGGAGGGTATATTTGCTGATGGACTCAAAGCTTGTGATGCCCATTTCTGTCAGTGTAATATGCTGCGACATAATTGTTCTCCATAGAGATTAAAAGTTAAAGTTTTCTTATGAAAATCAATGACTCAACAAATTATTGTAAGGTAGGCTCTGGCGGCCCTGCCTTGCTGGTCTGACGAAGTGTGAGTAGAAAGTGTGGAGACCTACACAAACCGTCATGGGGGAGCTTTTCAAGGAACCTATTGTAACGGGTTACTGGTCAAATAGTAACCAGTAATGAGGCCTTTATGTGAGGCAAACATAGAATAATTGGTATTCATTCAATAATTAGTTATATGAACTTCACCCAAGTACTTTTTGCGGTATACTCAAGCTTAATTTTAGGCTTTACTAAAGCGTGCGGTTGTCCCCCAACCACACTAAATAAGGATTTTCCTTCCTATGTCTGGTGTCATCCCTATCGATGAAGGCGTTGAACGTCTACCCCTCAAAGAATATACAGAAAAAGCGTATTTAGACTATTCGATGTATGTCATTTTAGACCGTGCATTGCCGCATATCGGGGATGGCCTAAAGCCGGTGCAAAGGCGCATTGTTTATGCCATGTCAGAACTGGGCTTAAAAACCTCTGCCAAGTACAAAAAGTCGGCCCGTACCATTGGTGATGTGTTGGGTAAGTTCCATCCCCATGGTGATAGTGCCTGCTACGAAGCCATGGTGCACATGGCGCAAACTTTTTCTTACCGTTACACACTCGTTGATGGTCAAGGTAACTGGGGTTCGGCAGATGATCCAAAATCTTTCGCTGCCATGCGTTACACAGAAGCTAAGCTTACAGGCTATGCAGATGTCCTGCTTGGTGAATTAGGCCAGGGTACCGTTGATTGGGGCAATAACTTCGACGGCACACTTCAAGAGCCTTTAGTGCTTCCTTCCCGCGTACCTAACGTGCTGTTAAATGGTGCTACAGGGATTGCCGTAGGTATGGCCACAGACATTCCACCGCATAATTTACGTGAAGTTGTTTCTGCCTGTATCCATCTCTTAGATAACCCTAGCGCCACCACAGAACAATTGTTTGAGTTTGTACAGGGGCCTGATATGCCCACTACGGCAGAAATTATCAGCCCACGAAGCGACTTGTTACAAATGTATAAAACAGGACGGGGCAGTATCCGTATGCGGGCTGTGGTCGATCATGAAGACGGTGACATTGTTATTACGGCTTTGCCCTATCAAGTTTCTGGGGCTCGCATATTAGAGCAAATTGCAGCTCAAATGCAGGCCAAAAAATTACCTATGGTGGCAGACCTGAGGGATGAGTCCGACCACGAAAAGCCCACTCGGCTCGTGATTGTGCCGCGTTCAAACCGGGTTGATACGCAGCAGTTGTTAAACCATTTATTTGCAACGACAGATTTAGAGCGCTCCTACCGGGTTAATTTAAATCTGATTGGTGTGGACGGCAAGCCTCAAGTTAAAGGTTTAAGTCGTATTTTGACAGAATGGCTCTCTTTCCGCATGGAAACGGTGACCCGTCGCTTGCAGCACCGTTTAGATAAAGTGCTTGAACGTTTGCACCTATTGGAAGGGTTGTTAATTGCGTACCTTAATATTGATGAAATCATCGCTATAATCCGCGAACAAGAAAAGCCTAAACCTGTGCTGATGCAGCGCTTTGCTTTATCTGAGAATCAAGCGGATGCAATATTAGATTTAAAGTTACGTCACTTAGCTCGGTTAGAGCAGCATCGGATTCAGGCCGAACAAGAAGAACTTGCGGCTGAACGCCAAAAACTCGAATTATTACTAGGCTCGAAGGCGCGTTTAAAAACCCTCATAAAGCGTGAATTAATGGCTGATGCTGAAGCCTTTGGTGATGATCGAAGGTCACCTATTGTGGTGCGCCAAGAAGCTAAAGCCCTGTCAGAAAGAGATTTGCTCACGACTGAACCCGTGACTGTGGTTTTATCCAAACAAGGCTGGGTTCGTGGAGCTAAAGGCCACGATATTGACCCCTCTAATATGAGTTATAAATCGGGAGATGACTTCTTGCTCATGGTGCAAGCTCGAAGTAACCAAAGCGTTGCCTTTCTCGATGAAGGTGGCCGTAGCTACTCCCTAGAGGCTCATACTCTGCCTTCTGCTCGTGGTCAGGGTGAACCATTAAGTGGTCGTTTTAACGCCCCCAGTGGTGTGCAGTTTTCAGCGGCAGTCAGTGCTAAAGCAGATCAATTATTACTCATGAGTACAGACGCAGGCTATGGCTTTATTTCAACCTTCGAAGACTTATTAAGTAAAAATAAGTCTGGAAAAGCAGCCATGTCGGTACCTAAGGGGGCGAAGGTAATCGCTCCACAGCATATCACTCAAATGCCAGACACTTGGTTAGTCGCAGTCAGTAATGAAGGCCGTATGCTCGTATTTCCATTGCAAGATTTGCCTCAGTTAGCCCGAGGTAAAGGTAATAAAATTATCAGTATTTCGTCGACTCGCGTAGCCAGCCGTGAAGAGTTTATGGTGGCTTGCGCACTCGTTACTGAAACTTGTGAATTATTAGTTCATTCAGGCAAGCGTTATCTGCGTCTGAAAGCCACAGATCTTGTGCATTATAGAGGTGAGCGTGGCCGAAGAGGTAATAAACTACCCAGAGGGTTCCAAAATGTCGACAGCCTAGCAGTTGAGAGCATCGCTGCAAATGAAGTCGATGTGGAGCCTAGCCAACCTGACGCTTAAAGCATGAGTTAGAGGTCAGGGCTGAAGTGACTGATTTGCATATCTAACAGATCTTGGTAATCGCTGCTTAGGCGTGCCAAGCTAACGGCCCCACTCGCTAATGGCGTGCAATTATTGGCCTGCAATACCCGTTGTTGTAATTCGGGGTGATAGGCGACTTGCCGGCTGATCACCATATGTTCTTGCCGTTCTCGGCGAGACAGCTCGGCCGCTTTCTCTGTGAGACTGCTCAGCTCTTCTAAGTTGCCCGTATGGACCACGATTTGAATGCTCAAGTTCGACTTACCATGGGCCGCACGTTGGGCATTAAAGGCTTTGTAAAGACCAAAGAAAAACTGAGCTGCGCACAGTGCATTCACACAGTGGGTCATGTGCTCATGGGGTTTGTCAAAGGTCACCAACACATCGTGGTTGTCTTCGGTTTCAATAGTGCCCCCGTAGATGGCGCACACCTGATCTACAAGCCGGTGGTATGACTTAAGGAGCAAGTGTTTTTCAGCGGCTTCCATAGGTCCCTGGTCTCGGGTATTCACATTAATGTATAACAAACTAACCAGTGGGTCATCATGCAAAGAACTTGGTGAGGAAGCCACAGACGGGGTGTAGACCTGATGATCAAGAGTGGGTGTTTCTTGGGGTATGGGCTCAGTAGTGTCTACAGGGATGGGGGTCGGCCGCAAAGGGGCCGAGTTATCGCTATTGCGCAAATCATCCATGGTAAATATAGGTAAGTTATTTTCGTCAGCAGAGTTAAGAGCAGCGAGTTTAGGCGCAAATAAAGGGTCACCAAGCTCACTTAATTGTGGCTCCGAGGATAACTCCCTCGCCAAGTCATGTAATTCATGGTTAAACGCCTCTTGTTGATTGGGCGCTTCCAATTCTGGTTGGTGGTCTACTTGATCATAATGATTAGGCGCCACAATACCTTTTCCAGCAGGCATTTCTAATTCATATTGGTGTTCAGTTTGAGCATGCAACAAGCGCTCTTCGTTAATTGAGTTGAACCCTAAATTAATGATGCCCCACTCATCAAGACGACTATCATCCAAAGGTGGTGCCTTACCATATTCCAATAGCTGTTCTTGGGCTTCATGTAATCGATGCAGGGGCTGCACCAAGCGGGCTCCAAACCACCAACCCATAACGATACAGGCAAGTAAGATCAGCCCTGCCGTGGGCCACAGCAAAAATATCAGTTGAGTCAGGCTTGGATTTAAATCTAATTCAGTCTGGCGTAAGTGCAGGCTACCAATCTTTTCTTCATCCAACTTTATGGGCAGAATTAAATAGTTGGAGTCGTTTAAAAAACCTGTTTTAGCCAACATTTGACCGTCTGCATCATATACAGCAGCCCCCACAATGGCGCCTTGTTGTCTCAGTTTTGCCAGCGTAACGTTAAGACTGATGTAGTCTTGTTTAACCAACAAGGGAGCACTTAAGTTAGCCAATTGCTGGCCCATTTTTTGTCCTAAAAAAGCGTTTTGCTGACCCGTAACTTGGTTAAGGTGTTGGTAGGTCATGAATCCCAAAGACACGCTAGCAAGCAAAAACGTCGTGATGAGCAGCAATACCGTCTTTTGAACCAAGGTGAGGCGGGATTGCATTAAATGTCTAAAGGAAAGAATTTTATTGGGCATTAGGTGTTAATCAGCACTATTTCTAAGAGGTAAAAACAGACCCATTCTAACCCACTAATGATAAAATGCTAAGCCCACTCAAGGAGTTGTATCTATGTTTCATCGTCTAACCCTATTTGATTTAAGCAAAGAGGGCAAAATTGCAGCCATCGATAAGGTCATGGCGACTGCGGATGTGCCACTTCAACAGAATCAACAAAGCACCCATGCAAACTATACACTGCAGCAATGGCGCTGGAACAGTCCCACTGAAGAGGGGACTATGCAGCGTGTTAAGAAGCATGAAACTAAATACACTTTGCTGCTTGAAAGCATTCAAGAAATCTTGTCGAAACAACCGACAGTGGATTATGTATTACAATCATCCCAACAGCCGATAGAAAACATAAAACTCGCTGTTTTTGATATGGACTCCACCTTGATACAGGCAGAAGTGATGGATGAATTAGCCTATGCCATGGGCATCGGTCCACAAGTGGCTCTTATTACTGCTCGCTCTATGGCGGGAGAATTAGATTTTGAACAAAGCTTTCGTCAGCGCTTGGCTTTATTAAAAGGCTTTACCACCAATCAGCTGGCCACCATTAATCAAAGCCTTGAATTAATGCCAGGGGCACAGCAACTTATGCAGGGTTTGCAAGAGCGAGGCGTATATTGTGCTATTTTGTCGGGTGGCTTTAGTTATTTTGCGGATCGTCTTGCGCTTAGGTTGGGTATGCAAGAGGCCTTTTCTAATCCCTTAGAGGAAGTAGAAGGAAAACTCACTGGACAGGTAACAGGGCCGGTTTTGGACGCGAGTAGCAAAGTTCATTTGATGCACCAGTTACAAAAGAGCCTTGGTTTGTCTATTCATCAATGCCTCGCCGTAGGCGATGGTGCCAACGATCTCCCCATGCTTAATGCAGCCGGTTTAGGTGTGGCTTTCCATGGTAAACCTTTAGTTCGGCAGCAAGCACCTCACCAACTGAACCAAGTGGACCTGGGTGCTCTACTGCACTTGGTTTAACTTTTAGTTTAACTTTGGGAATATAGTGTTTTACTTTTCTTGCCAGGCTCTTCGCGCACCAGTTTGGGTACTAAATAGCCTGACATAGACGCCTGCATTTTTGCCACTAAAGACTGCCCGCGCTTTAAATTAACAAAAAAATGCGTAGTACCCGCAACATGGTCAGGTAAGTGCAGGTAGTAGGGCATTATTCCAAACTCAAACAGGCGTTCACTAAGTTCTTTTAGGCATGTGAGCGTGTCGTTTACATGGGCTAGCAACACGCTTTGGTTTAGCAGTTGCACTTGGTGTTGGCGCAATAATGCACAGGCTTGGGCGACATCTTTACCCAGTTCATTAGCATGGTTGGCGTGCACGACCATGACACAGTCTAAATGCGAGTGGGCAAGCCTTTGGCAAAGTTCTAGGGTGATGCGTTGGGGCAATACAATGGGTAAGCGGCTATGAATACGCAAGCGTTTCACATGAGGTATGGCCTCAATAGCAGCAATTAGCTCGAATAATTGTACGTCGGTTAAGGCCAATGGGTCGCCACCGCTAAGAATTATTTCTTTTATGTCTGCATGTTTTTTAATATAGCTAAGACTTTGTCGCCATTCATTACGGGCACGTTTTTGATCGCTATAGGGATAATGCCGACGGAAGCAATAACGGCAATTAATGGCACAGTGTCCAGCCGCAATGAGCAAGGCTCGTCCTTGGTATTTGTGCACCACGCCAGGGACAGGGTTAAATTGGGCCTCTTGTAAAGGGTCATCATTAAACTTTGGGTGTTTGACGGCCTCTTCGTAGCGGGGTAATACTTGCAATAGTAGGGGGTCTGTGGGGTCTTGTGGCTGCATCTTTTGGGCAAATGCTTTAGGCACAAGGGTTGAAAATCCTTGGTCATCTGCTATGAGTGTGGCCTGCTGTGCCTCACTAAAGCCAAGGGCGTTAAGTAACTGTTGAGGTGTGCGGTAAGCTTCACGCAACTGGGTGCGCCAATCTTCTGGGGGGTTGGCGTGTTTAATCAAGCTTAAAGGTTCAACTTGCGCCGTGCTTTGCGGTATCATAGGCGATAAATTCCCCGATGTTTATTTCATTAGAGCGAAAAAATGGCTAATTATAGCAGTAACGATTTCAAACCTGGTCTTAAAGTAATGTTAGAAGGTGATCCATGTGCCATGGTGGATGTCGAGTTTGTCAAACCGGGTAAAGGGCAAGCATTTACCCGTGTCAGGATGAAAAACTTGAAATCTGGCCGTGTATGGGACCGTACCTTTAAAGCGGGAGAATCCATTGAAATGGCAGACGTGATGGATCGGAACATGGAATATCTATATACGGATGGTGAGTTTTGGCACTTCATGATGGCAGACGGTACTTTCGAGCAATATGGTGCAGATGTCAATGCCGTAGGCGACTGTATTAAATGGTTGAAAGAACAGGAAATATATCTTGTCACCTTATGGAATGATGCTCCCCTAGCTGTTGTTGCTCCGAACTTTGTGGAGTTAGAGGTCACAGAAACAGACCCAGGCCTAAAAGGTGATACCGCTCAAGGGGGCAGTAAGCCAGCGACTTTAGCCACAGGTGCTACGGTACGAGTTCCTTTGTTTATTGAGCAAGGTGAGATGTTAAAGATTGACACTCGCACAGGCGATTACGTGAGCCGCGCATAAACGCAGGATTCTCATGATGCCATGGCAACCTAGTGCTGACATTAAACAGCTTAAGCAACGTGCCAAGATCATCAGCCAAATCCGCGATTTTTTTGCTAACCTCGATGTGCTTGAGGTTGACACCCCAGTTATGTCTCATTATGGGGTATCTGACCCTCATATAGATTCTATACCTGTCGACTTTGGTTCACATAGCCCAATGCCTGATGCAGCTATCAAGCACTCAATGTGCCTTGTGTCTTCCCCTGAATACGCAATGAAACGCTTGTTAGCTGCAGGCAGCGGCAGTATCTATCAAATAGCAAAAGCCTTTCGAAATGGAGAAGTAGGCCGCCGACATAATCCAGAATTTACCTTGTTAGAGTGGTATCGTATCGGATTTAATCTGCAACAGTTGATGCAAGAAGTCGCTAGCCTTATCAGTTATGTACTAAAAAACGAAGCCTTAGAGTGGCATTTTTGGAGTTATCAGCAGGCCTTCGAGATGATTCTTGCGATCAACCCACTCACCGCTAGTGATCACGTCATAAAAGCCAAGGCCTTGGCCCAAGTGGATATTCAAATGGACGCTGGCGCCCCCCGAGATGCGTGGTTAGATTTGTTAATGAGCCACTGTATCGAACCCAATTTGCCCAAAGCGTGTTTTGTTTTTGATTACCCTGCCAGCCAATCAGCCCTAGCAATGATTCACATAGATGCGTTTGGCAATCAAGTGGCACGGCGCTTTGAGGTGTATGTTAATGGCATGGAGTTGGCTAATGGCTATGAAGAATTGACGGACGCGCAAGAACAAGAACAGCGCTTTGTAATGGATAACGCGGCCCGATTAGCCATGGGAAAAACGCCAATGGCCGCTGATGATAGGCTAATTCAGGCCTTAGCAGCAGGGTTACCTGAGTGCGCTGGCGTTGCTTTGGGTATAGAGCGTTTGTTAATGTTAGCCTCTGGTGAGGCTGATATTGCTAAGGTGATGGCGTTTAACCATCACCGGGCTTAGGTATGGATCAATTGTTTTAAAAACACATTATGTTAATTCGGCCAGCATTTGGCCCAATCGAGTGGTGGTGCCAGCACTGAGTTCTTTGGGCCATTGACTGACCCCTTTTGGTAAACACAAAACGACGGTGGAGCCTAATTTAAAGTGCCCCATTTCTTCTCCCCTGTGCAATAAGATGGGCTCTTGATGACCATAGTTAAATTGGCTCACGACCTGACCTTTCGGACACACCAACCCTGCCCAAACAGTTTCTACACTGGCCACAATCATAGCCCCTACAAGGACCATAGCCATAGGACCAAATTCAGTTTCAAAAATAGCCACTACCCGTTCATTACGAGCAAATAAGCTTGGCACCCGGCCAGCTGTGGCTTTATTAACAGAAAATAATTCGCCGGGCACATGCACCATATGGGTGAGTTGACCGTCACAGGGCATATGAATACGATGGTAGTCTTTGGGTGCCAAGTAAATAGTGGCAAAATTGCCATCAATAAAAGGCTTGGCAAGGTCACTATTGCCACCCAGCAAATTAGTGAGGTTAAACTCATGGCCCTTGGCCTGAAATAGGCTTTGACCAGTTATTTTTCCAATCTGGCTGATAGCACCATCGACTGGGCAGGCCAGGTGTTTTGGATGATGATCAATGGGACGAGCGTCAAGCTTAAGACTGCGAGTAAAAAAGTCATTAAAACTATCATAATCAGTAGGGTTTTGACGTTCAGCTTCCGCCATGTTGACCTTGAAATGCTTTATAAAAGCACGAATAAAGGGGTCTTTGATGACGGGTATTGAGCTATGGGCTAGCATACCTACTAGGCGTGAAATTAAGTGTTTCGGTAACAAATACTGCATCAGTACAAATAAACGGTCGCCCATTATAAATCCTTAATTATGTGTGGTGAAGTCGTCTAAAGACGCTTTAATGTGTTGAAAGCTGGCCATACGGATAGGATCGATATGACCCTCTTCTAAAGCCTTTAATAATGCACAAGCTGGCTCATGATCATGGCTACAATCACTAAATTTACAGTAGCCTAAATAGGGCCTAAACTCTACAAAACCCTCCAAGAGGGTCGCTGTGTCCATATGCCAAAGACCAAATTCACGTATACCTGGAGAGTCAATTAACTGTCCACCATTGGGGATATGGAATAATTTAGCTGTGGTCGTAGTGTGAACACCTTTGTTAGTTTGTTCAGATAAAGCGCTGGTTTTAATATCTACGCCGGGTAGTAGTGCATTCACCAGGCTAGACTTGCCAACACCTGATTGCCCAACAAACACGCTCACTTTATTATTTAATACCGCATACAATGCTTCTAGGCCTGCTAAGCTTTGGGTCGAGGCGCGGATAATGCGGTAACCCAGAGTTTGGTAGCGGGCTAACATAGGCTCCAAATGGATCTGTGCCTCTTCATCTAATAAATCAGTTTTGTTGAGCAGCAAAATGGGTTCAATGTTACTGGCCTCTGCGGCCACTAGATATCGATCTATCAAACTAGCATGGGCATAGGGTTTGGGCGCGAAAGTTACAATAATCTGATCAATATTGGCGGCCACAGGTTTAAGATCACCATATTTGTTGGGCCGGCTTAAAATACTATGGCGGTCATCGCGAGCCACAATAACCCCCGATTGATCCGCTGCTTGACGCCAAGAAACTTGGTCACCCGTAACGAGGAAGCCTAAATTAGAGCGGATTTTGCAACGGAAGACGTCACCTTGGTGCTGGCCATGTAAAGCTTCCACATCAATTAAAGAGCCATAGTGGGCTATGATCAGCCCCTGCTGTTCTGAGGATAGGTCGCCGTGTTCTATAGCTCGCTCTATGGCGCTATCTTGCTTGTTCGCACGCGCACGGCGTTCTTCTTGAACTTTATCAATTTGCCACTGCTGGTGGCGGGTAAGTTTACGTTTGGTCATGGAGAATTAATGTACTGTCGTATCAGTAAAGGCTCCATTCTACCGCGAAGTGAGGCATAATTCAGTGTATCAATCTTACTAGAGCACTTTTCTTGTGAAACAAGCACATAATTTAATTTGGTTAGACTTAGAAATGACCGGTCTGGACCCTGAACAAGACGTTATCATTGAAATCGCCACTATTGTCACGGACGCGCATTTAAATGTTTTGGGTGAAGGACCATCACTTGTCATCCATCAAAGTGATTCAGTGCTGGAAAATATGAATGCTTGGTGTATTAAACAACACGGTCAATCAGGTCTGACCCAAAGAGTGCGCGAAAGTAAGGTCAGTTGTTCAGATGCAGAGCAGCAAACCCTAACGTTTCTTAAAACCCTCGTTGACGGGGGTCACTCACCTATGTGTGGCAACACCATTGGCCAAGATCGGCGCTTTTTAGTGAAGTACATGCCTCAGTTGGAGGCTTATTTTCATTACCGTAACTTAGACGTAAGTACTCTCAAAGAACTGGCCCGCCGGTGGCACCCAGATCTACTCGACGGGCTCAAAAAAGACGGGAGTCATTTGGCCTTAGATGATGTGCGCGATTCAATTGCCGAAATGGCTTATTATCGAGATCATTTTTTGAAAATGGCCCCGTAAACTTTGAGTAGTTAATGGAGAGTACTAACTCAACTAGCCATAGGTTAATGCGGCCTGTTGCACATATTGTTGGATTAGGCGGCCTGCCATAATTCCTGGTGGGGCAATAGTCTCGGGTAATTGATCGTATCGAAACCAGTTTGCTTCTGCGATTTCAATGCCATCAATTTTAATTTCCTTACTTGTGGCATCGGCAATAAACCCAAGCATGAGTTGTCCAGGATAAGGCCAAGACTGACTGCCGACATATTGAATATTATGGATGACCAAACCCACTTCTTCAAACACTTCTCGGTGAAGCGCCTGCTCAGCGCTTTCCCCAGCCTCAAGATAACCTGCCAATGCACTAAACCGGTTACTGGGCCAGTTGGCATTGCGCGCCAAAAGACATTCATCTGCGTGGGTCACCAGAACGATTACACAAGGCGATATGCGGGGGTAGTTATTAATATTACAAGCAACACAGGTCATCGCGTGTTCTTTATCTGTGGCTTGATTAGGTTGGCCGCATGTGCCACAAAAACGGTGTGTATCTTGCCAATCCAACAACTGTACAGCCCGACAGACCAAAGTAAACACTTCCTTGCCAGCGACGGCTAAGATGTCGCGCAATGTCAGCAAACGATAGCCTTTAGCTTCAATCTTGGGGGTATTAGTTGTTAGTTCCCATACCTCACAATCCCGGCTATGCCATTGACCAAGGGTGATTTTACGTTGACAAAGCAAGCTCAATGGCTCAGCCATATCGCTGTCAATAATGGGGTTGCTAGCTTTTGCTTCAGGGTGGGCGAGTAATATGTCACCACCCACCACAGCAATAATCCATTTTTTTTTGGTATTTACTTGGACCGAGCTGGCATATAAACCGTTGAGGCTGGCAGGGATATTCACAGGAGGAGGTACCTTTTGTGGGGTGTTTTAGGTCAGTTAATAAGCCGGCTCAAGGCAGGCAGATCGAAATGTCTGCACATGCACACAATCGCTCTATGATGATAAGTCTAACATGGATAAATGGCGGCTTGGGTGGGTGGCTCCATTGACCTAAGGTTTCACCCTAGATATGGATGCAAAACTACACTCATAACCACCCCCACACCCTCAATAGCATACCGGGTTGTTGGCTTTTCACATGTGTATAAACAAAAAAACCCACCCCAACAGGGGAGCAGGTTTTCAGACTTTGCAGATTGCACATCTTCAATAAAATGTGCAGGGATTATGACTCATGCTAGACGCTTTAAAGGGTCTCTTTTTGAGCTAAACTTTGCTCCCTGAGTCCGTCTCGGTATAGTGCCTTGAGCAACGCAATCCCCATAAGGATCATCATAAAGGAGAAGGGGATTGCACCAACAATCATAGCAGCTTGAATCGCGTTTAAACCTCCCGCTAGCAAAAGTGCCCCGATGACTGCAGTTAAGATAATACCCCATACAATAATATGGGCTTTACCTGCAGATTCAGTTGATCCACCCGCACTAATTGTATTCACCACAAGCACTGCTGAATCTGCTGAAGTCACTAAATAAGTAAGCAATAGTAAAACGATTAAAAAGGACATAATGCCCTTACCTGAATCGAGCATGACATTAATCACCTCGTAGAGTTGTCCTGTGAGGCTTTTAGCAAAGATTGCCCCATCTGCGACACCACTGAGCTCAAGGTTAATCGCAGTCCCACCTAATAACGTGAACCAAAGGAAACACATTAGTGATGGCGCAATAATGGCACCCACAACGAACTCACGTATCGTTCGGTTTTTAGAAATTCGTGCTAAGAAAATACCCACAAAAGGTGCAAATGCAATCCACCATGCCCAATAAAAAATAGACCACCAACCTTGCCATTCACCCGGACTACCTGGGCCATCAGCTGGGAATACTGTAAAAGTCAATGCAGGTAAATTGATGACGTAAGAGAAAATACCTTTGCCCAGTAGTTCCATCGCCAGCATGGTGGAGCCAAAAATAACGAAGAAAATTAACAGACCCATGGATAAAACCATATTCAGGTTGCTCAGCCATTTAATGCCCTTACCCACTCCTGATAGGGCAGACAAAGTGGAGCAAATCATGACCACACCCAAAGCAACCAATAAGGATGCAGTCGAGGGCCCTCCTTCGGTGATCAACCACTGTGCACCCGTAATGTTATATAAGCCTGATGAAAATGACGCCAAGCCTAAACCAATGGTTTGGCCTATTCCCAAAATAGTGGCCACAATGGCAGTCACATCAACGATGTGGCCAAGATTACCTTCTAAAGATTTGCCAAATAATGGCGTAAGAGTTGAGCGAATGGTTAAGGGTAAACCGCGAGAATAGCTAAAAAATGCAAGGGAAATGCCGACTAAAGCATAACAGGCCCAAGCCCCAGCACCCCAATGTAAAAAAGAGTATTTAAAGACTGACTCCAGGGCAGATTCAGTTTTTGGAATAATAAGGCCGTCAATGGCCCTAATAGAACCGGTGGTAACTTGGGCATCATACTCGGCCCAGATGTCAGCACCCTCGGCTAAAACGATATTAGCAGCAGATAATGCTTCTGTAATAGCAATCGCACTCATGCGGATATCAGGATTATCAGCAATGTGCCACATAGGTTCGCCAGCTGCGTAACCCAGCATACCAATACCAATGCCCGCACCAAACATCATTGAAAACCATGAAAAATTTGAAAACTCAGGCTTTTCGTTAGCCACTCCAAGCTTGATTTTACCCCATTTTGGGTGCACCGAAATAAAGATGCACACCATAATAAAAAATGCCACAGCATAGGTGTAATAATAATTCAGATGGTCGAATGACCAGCTTTTCATATTACCTAAAACCTTTCCTGCAGCTGCCGGATCGATAACACACCAGATCACAATCAAAGCTATAACCAACTTCGACGCCAGTGCAACTAAACTATTAAAACCTTTATAGAAACCTTCTTTTGAGAGCACTATATTGAGATTTTTTAACGGTGGTGATATGGCCAAGGTGTTTTCCTCTTTAAATATTTCATATATGAGTGAGTTAGTTTGATGCAACTCATTTTTATTTTTAGTGTCATGCATGTTGGTCTAGGTTGTTACAGAAACCATGCGCAAAAACCATGGAAAATTCTACAAAACTGCAACCCCCATAAAAACCATAGCGCATATAACCAAATGCGCCACTTTTGCCACGCAATTAAATGTTTGCTTTTGTGGGAAGTCTAAGAATTGACATGGTTAGAGCTGCTGTGAGAACTGCTGTGAGAGCCGCTGTGAGATTTTCATGGCCCAATGGCTGTAACGAACAGAGGCCCACTCAAACAAGGTTGTGGTCTGCTAAAAAGGCTACGCTAATGACTCAAGTAAGGTTTGAAGTAAGGTTTGAAGTAAGGTTTGAAGTAAGGTTTGAAGTCAGAGGGATAAAGTTGACTCTTCTAGAAATTTAGCAGTTGTATAAATACTACTAAATTTGCATTATGTTTGAGGTTTAAAAACACTCAGGAGAGGTGTTTTAGTTTTTTGATTAGATGAGTCCTTAAAGGCACAGGCGTTAATTGAATGAGTTGCTTTTGGCGCTGCTGCAGTTGTTTTAGGGCCCAGTCTATGTGCTCCTTAACCATTGGACTGGCCAAAGGCTGCTGATCATTAAGTGCCTTGATAATATTTTCTGTGGCCGGACCATTACCTAAACCAATAGCTAAATTGCGTTGCCAACCTTCAAACCCAGCACGCCTTATGGGTGAGCCTTCGGTGCGGCTAAGGAATTGCTCTTGCGTCCACATAAATAGCTCGGCTAATTTCGCTTGGTCTAATCCGTGACGAGGTTTAAAGTCATCTTCATGGCTCACCGCTGGGGCTCGGTTCCACGGACAGGCTAGTTGGCAATCATCGCAACCAAAGACGCGGTTGCCCATTAATGGACGCAGTTCTTCGTCAATAGAGCCTTTGTGTTCTATCGTCAGGTAGGCTATACAACGGTTGGCATCAAGCACATAAGGCTCAGGAAAAGCGGAGGTTGGGCATACCGTCATGCAGGAACTGCATCGACTGCAATGGTCCTTATCATAGGGGGGGTCAATCGGGAGCGGCAGATCAATAAAGATCTCACCTAAAAAAAACCAAGACCCTTGCTTGCGGTTGATAAGCAGGGTGTGTTTGCCTTGCCAGCCCAGACCCGCTTTTTGTGCAAGGGGTTTTTCTAGCACAGGAGCGCTGTCAACGAACACACGGTGGCCAAATGGGCCGACTAAAGCTTCAATGGCTTTACTCAGTTGCGCCAAGCGCTTGCGCACCAGTTTATGGTAATCGCGGCCAAGGGCATAGCGAGCAATATAAGCTTGTTCTGCATCTTCGAGAGTGCTGAGCGTGGTTAACGTTGGGTCTAAGTAATCCATGCGTAAACATATGATGCGCTGTGTACCTGGCACCAGTTCATGGGCACGATAACGTTTGCTACCGTGTTTACTCATGTAGTCCATGTTGGCATGGTAGCCAAGATCTAACCACTGTTCGAGGCGTTGACCTGCTGCTTCGTTATCCGTATCAGTAATGCCACAATCGGCAAAGCCAAATTCTTCAGCGAGTTGTTTGATACGCAGGGCAATATCTGCAAGCTCCTGCTCTGTGAGGGCTGGGGGCGAAGTTGGCGAAGGTGGTGCCGCTGATAATGGAGCGTTTAATGTTGGCATAGCGCTTATTCTAACCTAGTCGAATCACACGAAGCTGTAAAAACTAAAAAAACCAATGAAATAACGACTAGAATGGCGGTTTTTATTGTGCTTTTAGGCTATATTGCAATCTATTAAATGACCCACAACATAGGATCAATGCCTTCATGTCCCAAGAGTACCAACTACAAGCCCACGGAGAAGATGCAATGGTGGCTTTGGGTATGCGATTTGGTCAGGTGTTAAGTGCGACTGCTCCAGGAGTGACAGTATTTTTACAAGGCGACTTGGGTATGGGAAAAACCACCTTCACCAGAGGGATTATGCGCCATTTTGGCCATCAAGGAGCAACCAAAAGCCCTACTTATACACTGGTGGAACCTTATCAGTTTAAGCAGCAAAAGGTACATCACTTCGACCTTTATCGCTTGGGGCACCCTGAAGAATTAGAATACTTGGGTATTCGAGACTACTTTGATGGCTGTGCGATTAATTTGATAGAGTGGCCGGATAAAGGTAGGGGTTTCTTACCCACTGCTGATGTTGTTTTAACAATTCACCCGTTGGAGCGGGGGCGCAAACTTACCTTTGTGGCTCAAACCAACATGGGTGATGGCGTCTTGGTTCACCTAGGTAAGGTAAAGCAATGAGGTTGTTGTTGTTGGCTTTCTTAGTGAGCTGCCCCGTGCATACGTGGGCAGCCAGTATAGAAAATATTCGTATTTGGCCTGCTCCTGATAATACTCGGTTAGTGTTTGACACCAGTGCTGCTGTTACCTTTGAAAAAATTACGCTAGATAACCCAGACCGTCTAGTGATTGATATTGATCGAAGTACTTTAGCCACCTCTTTAGTATTAGACTTTACTAATAGTCCCATACGTAGCATTCGGTCTAGCCAACGTAGCGATAACAAATTAAGGTTAGTACTCGACTTAGCGTACAAAACTAATCATAAAATTTTCACCTTGGTGCCGAACTCGAGTTATGGTCATCGTTTGGTGGTCGACTTATCCAATTATAAAAAACCGCCGGTAAAACTGGCAACAGGCGCCGTGGTACAGCCATCACAGCCAAAAACCACTGCCCTAAGCAGCTTGGACCTGCTGGATAGTCAAAGGGATATTCTGATTGCCATAGATGCTGGCCATGGTGGCGAAGACCCTGGTGCTTTGGGCCCCAGGTTTGGTGGTAAAAAGCTACAAGAAAAGCGTGTGGTTTTAAGCATTGCGAAATACCTAGAAGCGCTATTAAAAAAGGAACCAGGGTTTGAGCCGCTGCTGACTCGCACAGGTGATTACTATATTAGTTTGAGGGGTCGAACCAACAAAGCCCGCAAAGCCAAGGCCGATTTGTTTATTTCTATTCATGCCGATGCTTTTAAAAATGGCAAAGCCAAAGGGGCATCGGTGTGGATATTGTCGTCTCGAGGAGCCTCGAGTGAAATGGGACGATGGTTGGCGCAAAAAGAAAATGATGCTGACCAAATTGGAGGCATTGGTGGCATTAGTTTGGAAGATAAAGAGGATGATGTGGTGATGACATTAATTGATATGTCTATGAACTACAGCCAAACAACTGGTGAGGGCATTGCTCGAGAAGTGCTTGGACATATCGGGAAAATTGCTAAGTTGCACAAAAAACATGTAGAAAAAGCGGGCTTTGTGGTGCTTAAATCACCCGATGTGCCCTCTATTCTTGTGGAAACTGGGTTTATTTCTAACCCTGGTGAGGCTGCAAAACTGCGCACTAAGCAGTATCAACAAAAAATGGCAAGGGCTATTTTTATGGGTATAAAAAACTACTTTTACAATCACCCTGAAGCGAATACTTACATTGCCTCTGTGGTAGAAGCAAAGCGAAAATTACGCTCCTATAAGGTGGTGTCAGGTGATACACTTTCACGCATTGCTCAACGTTTTAGTACCAGTGTGAAGCGGTTGCAAATTGCTAATAAAATGACTAATAAATCCACCTTGCAGGTGGGTAGAGTACTAATTATTCCAGCTGGCTAGTTGGCCTGCCCATTATTGATTACGAGTCCCCAATGATTGCAAAAATCCATCAACTAAGTCCTCGTTTGGCCAACCAAATTGCTGCCGGTGAAGTGGTAGAACGGCCAGCCTCAGTCATAAAAGAACTGTTGGAAAACTGTCTCGACGCTAAAGCCACAAGAATTGATGTCGAAGCAGAACAAGGCGGCGTAAAGCTGATGCGGGTGCGAGATAATGGTACCGGTATTGGTGAACAAGATCTTGAGTTGGCGCTGAGTCGACATGCAACCAGTAAAATCTCTAGTTTAGACGATTTAGAATCAGTAAAAAGTCTTGGCTTCCGTGGAGAGGCGTTAGCGAGTGTAAGTTCGGTATCTAGGCTAACGTTAACATCCAATGTTGAGGATCAAGACAACGCTTGGCAAGTGATCACTGAAGGCCGCGATATGAAGGCACAATTGCAGCCTGCTGCGCATCCTATAGGTACGAGCGTTGAAGTCAGGGACTTGTTTTTTAATACCCCTGCTAGGCGAAAGTTTTTACGCACAGAAAAAACGGAGTTTGGTCATTTAGAAGAAGTGATAAAACGTCTGGCCTTAAGTCGTTTTGACGTGGCCTTTAGCCTGAAGCACAATCAAAAAGTGATTCACAACTTACGTCCAGCAGATACCCAAGCCGCGCAAGAGAAACGTGTGGCTAGTGTGTGTGGACCCGCCTTTATAGAACAAGCTTTGCATATAGATATGGAAGCGCCCGGTTTAAGGTTATGGGGATGGGTTGGATTGCCCACTTTTTCTCGCAGCCAAATGGACTTACAGTACTTTTTTGTGAACGGCCGTGTAGTGCGTGACAAGTTAGTGGGCCATGCTGTTCGTCAGGCCTACCGTGATGTGCTTTACCATGGCCGTCATCCAGCCTTTGTTTTGTATTTAGAGCTCGAGTCAGCCAATGTAGATGTGAACGTCCACCCTACTAAAAACGAAGTGCGGTTTCGTGATGGTCGCCTAGTGCATGATTTTATTTTTCGGAGTTTACATAAAGCCTTGGCTCAGGTTCGACCAGAAACACCGACTGGGGGCGGAATTGAACAGTTGGGAGTGATGCAAGAACAGGCGGCAATGCCAGTACAGGGGCTTGAGGCAGGGGTGTTTGCGGGTCAAACTCAAGTAGACTTGGGCCAAGCAGCAGGTAACCCTGCAGCACCAGCCATGCAGCCTATGCCTTGGCAGGGCGCTTCTTTCAATCAGTATTCTCCAAGGCAAATGCAAGAACAAGCTCAAGTGTATGCAAGCTTGCATGGAGACCTCAATGCGTCAGAGGCTGCTGTCACAGAGGCTGGCCAAGTGCCTCCTTTGGGTTACGCTGTGGCCCAATTACATGGCATTTATATTGTGTCTGAAAATGCTAAAGGCTTAATATTAGTCGATATGCATGCGGCTCATGAGCGTATTGTTTATGAAAAAATGAAAATTTCTTGGGCCCAACAGGGTATAAAAGCACAGCCTTTATTAGTGCCTATCTCCATAGCTGTAAGTTCCCGCGAGGCCGATCAAGTGGAGACTCAGCAAGAGCTATTTGCTGAGCTAGGTTTTGTCATTGATAGGGCTGGCAGTGAAAATATACTGGTGCGGCAAGTACCGAGTTTGTTGCAACATGCTAATGTTGAACAACTGGTGCGTGATGTATTGGCAGATGTCGTTACCTATGGAAGCAGTGATCGCATCAGGGCTGCTCATAATGAACTCTTAGGTACCATGGCATGCCATGGGGCGGTGCGGGCTAACCGTCGACTTAATCATGTCGAAATGAACGCGTTGTTGCGAGATATGGAAATTACGGAGCGCAGTGGTCAATGCAATCATGGGCGTCCTACATGGACTCAGTTAAGTCTATCTGAGTTAGACAAGTTATTTATGCGAGGGCAGTAATTAGTGTCTTCAATTCAGCTTGCAGCTGATCAATTGCCGCCCGCTATTTTTTTAATGGGTCCCACCGCGGCAGGGAAAACAGACCTCGCTATAGAGTTGGTGCAACAGCGAGCCTGTGAAATTATTTCTGTGGATTCAGCACAGATCTACAAAGGTATGAACATTGGCAGTGCCAAACCCGATGCGGCCACCTTAAAGACGGCACCACACCATCTGATTAATATTTGTGACCCTCTGGAAGCCTATTCAGTGGCTCGGTTTCGTGCTGATGCTCTAGACTTGATGGTCCAAATTACGGCCCGTGGCAAAGTGCCTTTATTGGTAGGTGGTACCATGATGTACTACAAAGCGCTAATGGACGGTTTAGCAACATTGCCTGCCTCAGATCCTGCCACGAGGCAGCAGTTAGAGCAAGACATAGATGACTATGGATTAAGTGCGATGCATTTACGTTTATGTGCCATTGACGCTGAGTCTGGCGCACGAATTAATGCGGCTGATGCACAGCGCATTACGCGGGCTATGGAAGTCTTCTTGCTCAGTGGAGAAACTTTAACCACCCATTGGTCTAAGCAAAAGCAAAAGCGGTTGCCCTATCAAGTGACATCCGTTGGAGTTTGGCCGGCACAGCGGTCTGTGTTGCACGAACGGATTGAGCAACGCTTTGAAATAATGTTGCAGCAAGGTTTTAAGCACGAAGTGGAGCGCCTCATAGAGCGCGGGGACTTACACCTCGATTTACCATCTATGCGGTGCGTGGGTTATCGTCAGATGTGGCAGCACCTGACTGGCGTATACGATTACCCAACCATGCAGTACAAAGGTATTGTTGCGACTCGGCAATTAGCCAAAAGGCAGCTAACCTGGCTACGAAGTTGGCCAGACCTCAACATATTTAATAGCCTAGATACAAAATTAACATTCAAAGTTTTGCAATTATTCGATAGAATAGAGGCTTAGCGTAAAGGCTGCGTAAAACGCCTTGCATCTAATGGTGTATTTACGCATTATCCAACGAACTTAAAGTTTAAAGTTAGACTAATGACACAAGGAGCTATCATGTCAAAAGGGCAAACACTACAAGACCCTTATTTAAACGTATTACGCAAAGAACGGGTACCAGTTTCTATTTTCTTGGTCAATGGGATTAAGTTACAGGGGCAAATTGAGTCCTTCGATCAGTTTGTCATTTTATTGAAAAACACAGTCTCTCAAATGGTTTATAAGCATGCTATTTCGACTGTTGTGCCATCGCGGCCGGTTAAAATGCCAGCAGAAGATGAACTAGAATAGGTTTGATGGTTTTTCTGAAACCCCAACGAGCACCAAAAGGTGCTCGATTTGATTTAGGTGATCATATTGTTCTTTGAACGTCACCAAGCAGGCGAACGTGCGATTCTTGTCCATTTAGAAATGGGCCAAGAAGGCGAGCGCGAAGACGCTAATGAATTAAAAGAGCTGGTTTATTCCGCTGGCGCAAATCCCCTACAAACCATTGGTGGTTCGCGCGCGACTCCGCACCCAAAAACGTATGTTGGGTCTGGTAAAGTGGAAGAGATTAAGTTGGCGGTACATCAGCACGAGGCCGAAATAGTCATTTTTAATCATGCGTTAAGCCCAGGCCAAGAAAGAAGCCTGGAGCTCGAATTACAGTGCAGAGTTTTGGATCGTACGGGTTTGATACTTGATATTTTTGCCCAACGAGCCCGCACCCATGAGGGTAAATTGCAAGTTGAGTTGGCTCAGTTAGAGCACATGTCCACCCGTTTAGTTCGAGGATGGACTCACTTAGAGCGGCAAAAGGGTGGTATCGGTCTGCGCGGCCCAGGCGAAACTCAGTTAGAAACTGATCGGCGTTTGTTACGGGTGCGTATCAACACAATATTGAAACGCTTGGGTAAGGTGCGAAAGCAGCGTGAACAGGGGCGACGAGCCCGCCGTCGGGCTGAAGTTCCAACGATTTCTTTGGTGGGTTACACCAATGCGGGAAAATCCAGTTTGTTTAACCGCATAACAATAGCGCAAGTGTATGCTGCGGACCAATTGTTTGCTACTTTAGACCCCACCTTTAGACGTCTTGAAATTAAAGATGTTGGCCCCACTATATTAGTGGACACCGTTGGCTTTATTCGCCATCTGCCCCACAAGCTCGTAGACGCCTTTCGTGCTACGTTGCAAGAAACGGCAGAAGCCACGTTATTGTTGCATTTGATCGACGCACATGACGAAAAAAGAGATGACAACATCGAGGAAGTGGATTCTGTATTGGCAGAAATTGGTGCTGATGATCTGCCTCATTTGTTGGTATACAACAAGATTGATATGTTAGATGATTGCCCCGCACGGATCGACAGAGATGGTTATGGCGTGCCAAGAAGGGTTTGGCTAAGTGCCTTAACTGGAGAAGGGGTTGATCTTTTGGTGCAGGCCATTAGTGAGCGTTTAGGTGGTGAGTTATTTGCTCAACAAATTGTGTTGCAACCCCAGCATGGAAATTTAAGAGCCCAGCTGTTTGCTTTGGACGCGGTAGAAAAAGAGGGTATTAACGACCAAGGGCATATGATCTTGGACGTGCGCTTGCAAAAGCGAGATTTTTTACAAATATTGAGTCGCATAGGGATGGATGCAACGCCTTTTGTAGGCAAACCAGCAAATCCTTGGGATTCGTAAGTCATTTAATAACTGTAGTGATCGGGAGAAGATTATGGCCTGGAATGAACCGGGTAATAACGGTAAAGACCAAGACCCATGGGGTGGCAATCGCCGGCCAAATGGACAAGATCAGGGACCACCTGATTTAGATGAAGCATTAGGTAAGTTGATTGAAAAGTTCAATGGTTTATTTGGTGGTTCTGGTAATAAAAATACCTCTGGATCAGGTGGTAACACCCCTGCTCCAACAGGTAAAATTATTGGTTTTGGCGCCGCTATTGTTTTAGTTTTATGGGCGGGTATGGGTTTCTATACCGTGGACCAACAAGAGCGAGCCGTGGTATTACGCTTAGGTAAGTTCAGTGAAACTGTGCAGCCAGGTTTGCATTGGAATCCGCCACTAGTGGACAGCGTCACCAAGGTTAATGTCACTGCAGTGCGTAACGTTGAGAATCGCGCTTTGATGCTTACCGAAGATGAAAATATTGTCGAGGTGGGTTTGTCGGTGCAATACATTGTGTCTAACCCTAAAGATTTCTTACTTGAAGTTAGGGAACCCGATAGTAGCTTGTTACAAGCGACTCAAAGTGCTCTGCGTCATGTTGTGGGTGGTTCAGAAATGCACTCGGTACTGACCGAAGGTCGCGCGCTTTTGGCCTTAGATATCGAAAGCCGGTTGCAGGCCTTGTTAGATGAATACCGAACGGGTTTAGAAGTCATTAAGGTCAATATTGAGAATACGGCTGCACCTTCCCAAGTGCAAGATGCCTTTGACGACGTTATTAAGGCCCGAGAAGATGAGCAGCGTGTTAAAAACGAAGCCCAAGCCTACGCTAATGGTATCGTGCCCGAATCGCGTGGCCGGGCTCAACGGGTCAGTGAAGAGGCGCAAGCCTATCGCGAGCAAGTGGTCGCCCGTGCTGAAGGTGAGGCAACTCGTTTTACTAAATTGCTAACTGAATACCAGAAAGCGCCAGAAGTAACACGCGAGCGTCTTTACCTAGTGGCGATGGAAGATGTGCTTTCCAATGCCTCAAAGGTCATGGTAGACGTAGAGGGTGGTAATAACATGATGGTGTTACCACTGGATCAAATCATGCAGAACCAATCAATACGGGCTGCAGCAGGTGCCTCTGGTAAGGGGTCTTCCAGTATGGTTGACGAAATTACCAGTCGGGTGATTCAGCAGCTAACCCAAGGTGGTTCAGCTTCAAGGGAGTCTCGTTAACATGGCTACTCGTACTTTAGTAACCTTAATTGGCTTATTTGTGGCGCTGCTTCTGGCTTCATCTTCATTATTTGTGGTGAAGGAGACAGAACGCGCGATCATGTTACAGTTTGGTGAGGTGGTTGAATTTGATATTCAACCTGGCCTTCATGCAAAAGTTCCTTTTGTGAACACGGTGCGTATCTTTGATGCGCGCGTGCTGACATTGGATGCGCGTCCGCAACGATACCTCACCTTAGAAAAGAAGGCGTTGATCGTTGATTCCTTCGTTAAGTGGCGTATCGATGATGTGGCAGTGTATTACACCTCGACGTCGGGTGATGAATTTACTGCGGCTAAATTATTGGCATCCAGAGTAGATACAGGTTTGCGTAACCAGTTTGGTGAGCGAACGTTAACCGAAGTAGTGTCTGGTGAGCGTGATGATTTAATGGCAGAACTGCTTGCAGAGCTTAATCAAGTGGTCAAATCAGACATGGGCATAGAAGTAGTTGACGTGCGTGTGAAGCGCATTGACTTACCCCAAGAGGTTAGTGAATCAGTATACGGCCGCATGCGCACTGAGCGTGAGCGTGAAGCTCGTGAACTGCGCTCAAAGGGTAAGGAGCTTGCTGAAGGTATTCGTGCCGATGCAGACCGCCAGGAGACTGTTATCGAAGCGAACGCTTACCGTGAATCACAACTTATTCGTGGTGATGGTGATGCTATTGCAGCAGCAACCTATGCAGCAGCCTTTAACCAAGATCCAGAATTCTATAGCTTTTACCGCAGCTTAGATGCTTATCGTAAAACTTTTGGGGCTGGTGGTGATGTGATGCTGATTGAACCCGATAGTGAATTCTTTAAGTACATGAACCAGTCGACTTTGAAGTAAGTCTCTGGCGAGTTATTGTAAAGTCATAAAAGGCCCATTGAGGGCCTTTTATGTGCCCGCCTTTGCAGCTGAAAAGCTAGTCATTTGCGGCGAAAACAAGTAACATAGCGTAACCGAGAAGTAGGGTCCGCGAAGGACCGTATGATGCTCGGTTTTTTTGTGTTTGAAGCATTAGTAAAAAATCATGAATGAATTGATTCAACACTTACTTGTGGCACTTTGCTTGATGCTAATCATAGAAGGTATTTTGCCTTTTTTATACCCGCAACGATGGCGTAACTTAGTGGTTAGGTTAGCTCAGATAAGCAACCGCAATATGCGAGCTTTAGGCTTGGCAAGTATGTTGTTAGGCCTTTTTTTACTGCTTTTAGTGCGATGATTAAAGCAATGTTTAAGTATCAGGAACTCAAATGAGTCGTGTAAATCGTTGGTTATTGCCAGATGGCGTCAAAGAAGTGCTGCCCCCAGAAGCTGCTCGGATAGAGAGCCTGCGCCGAACTGTGGTTGATCTATACCAAGCATGGGGTTACAACTTAGTGATGCCGCCGCTGATCGAATACATTGATTCGTTATTAATTGGTACTGGCGACGATTTGGATTTAGCCACATTTAAGGTGATAGATCAAAAAACTGGACGTACCATGGGTATCCGGGCAGATATTACCCCTCAAGTCGCCCGCATTGACGCTCACAGCATTGCCTGTGATGGGATCAACCGCTTGTGTTACTCTAACACAGTACTCCACACCAGTGCAGCCAACCCATTGGCTTCTCGTAGCCCTTTGCAAGTGGGTGCAGAACTCTATGGGCATGCGGGCATCGATAGCGATCTTGAAGTCATTAGTCTGATGATAGAGACGCTCATAAGTGTTGGCATTAAACATCCCATTACCTTAGATTTGGGCCATGTGGGTATCTACCGTGGTCTAATCGAAGCCATTGGCGTAGCTGACGATGATGAAAAGGAGTTATTTAATTTGCTCCAAAGCAAAGCGGTCGCAGACATAGACCAATTGATTGCAGCCATGGATTTAACCGATGAGGCAAAAATAATATTGTCTCAATTGCCTCGCTTATATGGTGAAACCACTGTTTTGCCGAAGGCTGAAGAAATATTTGGCAATGTGTCTGCGCAAGTTTCTGCAGCCATTAGGTATCTGCGAGAGTTGGCAGAGGCGGTGAAGGCTCGTTTCCCACAAGTCACCTTGTACATAGATTTGGCTGAACTACGGGGATACGAATACCATACAGGCGTTGTTTTTGCTGCCCTCACGCCTGCTTTTGGACAAGCCATTGCAAATGGGGGTCGTTATGATGACATCGGCAGTGTTTTTGGCAGAGCTCGCCCAGCCACTGGGTTTAGTGCTGACTTAAAGGTGCTATCAGAATTATCTGAGGTGCCTATTAAGCAAGCCGATGCTATTTTAATGCCCATTGAAGCTGAATTGACTCCTACACAGCGTCAAAGCCTTTGGGAAATGCAATCCCAATTACGTCAGCAAGGTGAGTGTGTGTTGGCACAGCTAAGTGATAGCCCAGTGCCAGCAAACTGTGCTCGTCGATTGGTATGGCAAGACAGTGTTTGGACCCTAGTCGCAACACCTTAAGTTTAGATAGCTTGCTATTATAAACTACGAATTTAATTATGCGTGATTTCACGTTTGGCAGTCATTAACTAGAGCAAAAAATTATGGGTAAGAATGTCGTCGTTTTAGGCACCCAGTGGGGTGATGAAGGCAAAGGTAAGATCGTGGATTTACTCACAGATCAGGCCACGGCAGTGGTACGTTTTCAAGGTGGTCATAATGCGGGTCATACATTGGTCATTGACGGTGAGAAAACCGTTTTACATTTGATTCCTTCAGGTATCCTCCGTGATACGGTCACCTGCTTTATTGGCAATGGTGTTGTGGTTGCCATGGACGCGTTACTGAAAGAAATGGCAGGCTTGGAAGAGCGCGGCGTTCCTGTGCGTGACCGTTTGCGTATTAGTACCGCTTGCCCATTAATTCTGCCTTACCATGTGGCCTTAGATCAGGCCCGAGAGATTGCTCGTGGCGAGGAAAAAATTGGCACCACTGGACGTGGAATTGGACCCGCCTACGAAGACAAAGTTGCCCGTCGTGGCCTACGCTTGGGTGATTTGTTGGACCCACAGCGATTTGCTACCAAACTTAAAGAAGTCATGACTTATCATAATTTTGTGTTACAAAACTTCTACCGAGTTAAGCCATTAGACTATAACGAAGTGTTAACTACCGCCTTAGCACAAGCAGAGCAAATTAAAGCCATGTTCACAGATGTGACTGCAGAAATTCACGATTTACGTCGGGCTGGAGCAGACATATTATTTGAAGGTGCTCAAGGTACCCTATTGGATATTGACCACGGCACATATCCCTTCGTGACTTCCTCCAACACCACAGCAGGTGGCACAGCCACTGGATCTGGTTTTGGACCTTTGTACTTGGATTATATCTTGGGTATTACCAAAGCCTATACGACTCGAGTTGGCAGCGGTCCATTCCCCACAGAGCTATTTTGTGACCTTGGTGCAGGCCTAGCTGAGCGTGGTCATGAGTTTGGTGCGACCACAGGTCGGGGGCGTCGTTGTGGTTGGTTTGATGCGGTGGCCCTTAAACATGCGATTCAAATTAATAGCGTCTCAGGTATCTGCCTGACTAAGCTAGATGTATTGGATGGTATGGAAGAAATTAAATTATGTGTGGCTTATCATGATAGTGAGGGTAATGCAGTATCTTGCCCCAGTGATGCTGAAGGATTTGCAGCAGTTACCCCCATTTATGAAACCATGCCTGGCTGGACAGAATCGACCGTAGGGGCGCAGACAGAAGCGCAATTACCAGCGGCCGCATTGGCCTATATCGCTCGTATTGAAGTCTTGATCGAAGCGCCTGTGGACATTATCTCCACTGGCCCAGATCGTATTGAAACCATTGTAAAACGCCACTCTTTTGGCAACTAGGAAAAAATGACACAAATAGATGATCCACACGCTCAACGTGAGGCGCAGAAGTATGACAACCCAATTCCCAGTCGTGAATTCATTATGGACCACTTGCGTGAACGCAGTGGTCCAGCAACGCTTAAACAAGTTAGCTTTGAACTGGCTCTGTTTGAGGCTGAGGACGTGGAAGCACTGCGCCGTCGATTGCGTGCTATGGAACGTGATGGTCAGCTAATTAGTGATCGTAAAGGTGCCTATGGTGCCATTAAAAAGATGGATCTGATTCACGGTCGCATTATTGGTCACCGTGATGGCTTTGGTTTTTTAAGGCCAGAAGAGGGTGGGGATGATTTATTTCTTAGCCACCGCCAGATGCGCGCTGTGATTGATGGTGACAAGGCGCTCGCGCGCATTACAGGTATCGACCGCAAGGGCCGCAGCGAGGGTGCCATTGTTGAAGTGACTGAACATAATACCCAGCAAGTTGTAGGCCGGTTGACCAAAGAAAACGGCATTTGTTTTGTGCGTCCAGATAATCAACGAATTAGCCAAGATATTCTTATTGCCAACGACAATGTGTTGCAAGCCAAGCATGGGCAATACGTCACAGTGCGTATCACTCACCAGCCTAATAAACGTAACCAGGCAGTGGGGGAAGTGGCGGAAATTTTGGGTGAGCACATGGCTCCGGGTATGGAGATTGATGTGGCCATTCGCACCCATGAAATACCTCACGAATGGCCTGCAGAGGCCAGTAATGAAGCGGCCCAACTCAAAGCAGAAGTCTCCGAGGCAGATAAGCAAGATCGTATTGACCTGCGTGATATGCCTTTTGTCACTATTGATGGTGAAGATGCCCGCGATTTTGATGATGCAGTCTATTGCCGAAAAAGAACCCTTGGTGGATGGCGTTTATACGTGGCGATTGCAGATGTGAGTCATTATGTGCGCATTGGCACAGCCTTAGATGCAGAAGCTCATCGGCGCGCAACTTCAGTATATTTCCCTGAACGCGTCATTCCGATGCTGCCAGAAGCCATCTCCAATGGTTTATGTTCTCTTAACCCCCATGTTGATCGATTGGTTATGGTGTGTGAAATGACCATTAGTGGCAACGGAAAACTGGGCGGTTACCAATTTTATGAGGGGCTTATTCATTCTCATGCGCGCTTAACTTACACCAAAGTGGGAGCTATGCTTGATGGAGATAATGAGCAATGCTTGCCACTGCGGCAAGAATATGAACATGTGGTTAAGCCCCTAGACCAATTGCACAAACTGTATTCTGCTTTGCGTTCAGCTCGTGATGCACGTGGAGCAATTGATTTTGAAACTCAAGAAACACGCATCATTTTTGGTGAAGATCGTAAGATAGATGCGATCGTGCCAGTGCACCGTAACGACGCGCATAAACTCATTGAAGAATGTATGCTGGCAGCCAATGTGAGCACTGCTAAGTTCTTAGAGAAGCATAAATTAGATGGTTTGTTTCGCGTCCATAAAGGGCCTAAGCCGAGTAAGCTAGAAAACTTACGTGGTTTTTTGGGTGAAATGGGTCTGTCTTTAAAAGGGGGTGATGAACCTCAACCCAAGCACTATCAAGCTTTGTTGAGTTCTATTAAAGATCGGCCAGACGCAAATCTAGTGCAAACGGTGATGTTGCGTTCTTTAAGTCAAGCCGTTTATACCCCAGAAAACGAAGGTCACTTTGGTTTGGGTTACTCAGCCTATGCGCACTTTACATCACCTATTCGTCGCTATCCTGACTTATTAGTTCACCGTGCTATACGGAGTGTGATTCAGAGTAAGCAATCGAGCCGTTATGTTAAGCGAATAACAGCCACCCAAAAGCAACCCACTTCGCCTTGGTATCCCTACTCAACAGCCAATATTGTGGTTTTTGGTGAACATTGTTCAACTGCAGAACGACGAGCTGATGCTGCAGTTTGGGATGTAGAAGGCTGGCTTAAGTGTGAGTACATGCAAGGCCATATAGGTGATTATTTCTACGGCACTATTAACGCCGTCACCGGCTTTGGTTTGTTTGTTGAGCTCGAAGACGTCTATGTAGAAGGTCTGGTGCATATTAGTGCATTACCAGGTGACTATTATCACTTTGATGCTGCAAAACACTGCCTCCAAGGAGAACGCAGTGGCAAAAGTTTCCGCTTGGGTGACACTATTGAAGTACAGGTGGTCCGAGTAGACCTGGATGAGAAGAAGATTGACTTTGAGTTGGCTGATGCGCCACCAAAGCCTAAATCTAAGCCCAAAGCTACACCAAAATCCAAAAAAACCAATGCTGAAAAGTCTGCAAGTAGTCAAGCAGGTGGACCTTTATTCGATCAAAAGGGTAAGCCAACTGCAAGTGCAAAAAAGCCTCGCCGTAAAAAAACGGTACCAAAATAAGGTATTTGAGACGGGTTAATTATGGCTAATATTGAGTACGTGTTTGGCATTCATGCGGTGCAAACCAAATTACAACGCAACCCAGAACGGGTGCAGGAAGTTTGGTTTCAAGAAGGTCGTGAAGATCAACGCTTAAATCAAGTTAAAGGGTTGGCAGATGAGCAGGGCATTGAAAGCCAAGTCATGCCCCGCCGTGAATTGGATAACAAGGTCAAAGGACGTCACCAAGGCGTGGTCGCTGCTTGTACTCCCAACCCAGCTAAGGACGAAGGCTTTCTTAAGGACCTACTAGAAAATTTGCAGGTACCTGCTTTTTTATTGATTCTTGACGGCGTTACGGACCCCCATAACTTGGGAGCCTGCTTGCGCACAGCAGACGCTGCAGGCGTGCATGCGGTCATAGCACCAAAAGACAAATCGGCCTCACTTAATAGCACCGTAAGCAAAGTCGCCTGCGGTGCTGCAGAGACTATGCCCTTTGTGCAGGTAACTAATCTAGCTCGATGTCTCAAAATTTTGCAAGACGCTGGGGTATGGATTACTGGCACAGCAGGTGAAGCGACCCAGCATATCCACCAAGTCGACCTCAAAGGTCCTGTGGCTTTAATTATGGGAGCCGAAGGAGATGGCATGCGACGGCTCACTCGGGAAGGGTGCGATCAATTGGTTAAAATTCCGATGGCAGGAGAGGTGAGCAGCCTTAACGTGTCTGTGGCGGCAGGCGTGTGCCTATTTGAAGCGGTACGCCAGCGCACTTAGTCCTCTGGGTTTGAGCCGTCTTGGTGCCATCTTGGTAACCTAAAGGCCAATATAAATTAGTCCTTGAGTAAAATGTCTTTCGCTTGATTAATCTGACTAGCAATGTAGGTGCTGCCGCCTTTATCAGGGTGGTTTTTGGCCATCAATCGTTTGTGTGCTGATAAAATCTCTTCATGACTTGCATTATCACCCACCTCTAAAATTTGTCGAGCTTGAGGTTTGTCCATCATTGAGGCATTACTGCTGCTGCGGCCACTGCGGCCACCGTCACTGCTGTCTTTAATTTTAGGACGAAAGCGTTTAATCATTTGCCAGATGCCAAAAGCGCGCATCAATGGTCGACCATAAACAACCAATCCCCCTAGCAGGCTCATAGCCACTGGCCATAAACCACTCAGCCCTAGACCAATAGCAAGTAACAAGATCGCTACTACCCCAGCGCGCAATAAAAAAGGTTTGCCATGAGTGGGGGCTTTTACTAGCAGTAAGCGCACCAGCAAAGCGACTATGACAATGCCTAAAATCCATAATATCAAAATCATCTTAATTTTTCCTTATCCATTAAATCGTCAATATCAACATCACATATATCTATTTTTTGAGCCCTAACCTCACGGGATGGGTTGGCTTGGTTGGGGCTTTAAATTGAGACGTATAAGGTTGCCTCGCTCTCGCAATGCAAAATAAATCACCACAATAAAAGCCGTGACGTCGGCCACTGGAAATGAGTACCAAATACCATCAATGCCATACACTTTGGGTAAAATCAGCAACGCAGGAATCAGCACTATATAAATTCTTAATGACGATAGAAAAATCGCCTGACGAGCCTTACCGAGGGCTTGAAATAAAGAGCTAATGAGACTGTGTGCGTTGGATAGAGGAAACAATAAAAAAGACCAAAAGGCAATGCTGGCAGTAGTGGTTAAAAGGGCTGAGTTTTGGGTAAAAATTCCAATAATGAGTTCAGGCACTAAGAGCATTATGGCACTCACACAGAGGCCATAGCTGAGGCTGGAAAAGATACCAAGTTTAACCATGGCAAGTACTCGATCATACTGTTGAGCGCCATAGTTGTAACCTGCAATGGTTTGAAAGGCAATGGTCATGGCAATGGCTGGCAAGATAAAAAAGATCATTAAACGGCCAATAAGACCATAAGCACTCACATACAAGTCGCTATCAACTGTAGTAAATTGGGTGACGGAGTAGTTGGTTAAGCCTATAAAAACCGATACCCCAGCATGGGAAATCAAAATAGGCACACCCAATAAACAAATATCTTTAACAATTATCCAATCCATGGCGTAAGCAAACGGGCGTAACTTTAACTGTGTTTTGCCCCCCAAAATAAAGTACAACATAAGCCCAATAGCAAAAATTTGAGACAATACAGTGGCATAAGCAACACCCTCCACACCCATGCCGAGCACGAAGATAAACAGGGCATCTAAAACAATATTCAAAAGTGCAGAGGAGACCATGCTCGCCATCATTAACACGGCTTTACCTTCAGCTCTGAGAAGGTCGCTGGGGACGCTGCTAATAAGCACGATGGGAAAACTAAACAAGACCAAAGGCACTAGATAAGCCGACGCATAGGGCCACAATGCATTCGAAACACCTAAAACTTCAAGTAGCGCATCAATATTAAAGTAAATGCCCAAAGTCAGGGCAAGGGCCATGACTAGGCCAAAACGAAAAGCCATATCAATAGTGGTGTTGGCCGCATTCTCCTGCTTTGCACCGAGTTGCCGAGCAACGATAGACGCCATGCCGCTACCCACTAAGGTGGCCAAAGCAAAAATAAACATTTGAATTGGAAATACAATGGAAATGCCACCCATGGCATTAACACCCATAACACGGGTTACGAAAATGGCATCAACGACATTGTAAAGACCATGTACCATCATGCCCACAGCGATAGGTGCAGCCATACCAAAAAATAACCCAAGGATGGGCTTCGTACCTAATTGGCCAGAGTGTTGGCTCATTAATGCTTCCTTATAGAATTCTCAGTGGTGTTAGCGATAGCCAAAATACGATAGGCATGCATGAGACATGAACCATGATGAGTGTAGCTTTACCTTATCCCCATTCAGTGACTCACCCTAGGGGCGGCACTTCAGCTATCTAGCGCCGTCACTGATTACTGCTGAGTCACATGGGTCAGGGTGGTGATGACTTGATCAACGTCTGCCGCCCAAGCCATTGCTGCAGCATTCACCTCTTTCAACGGATGCACTATATCTTCGCTATGCAAGGTGATAAAGGGGATACCCAAGGCCGCACAATAGCCAGCATCAAAAGCGGCATTCCATTGCTTATACTGATCACCAAATCGAATGATAGCGATATCAGCTTGGGCAATGAGATTCTTTGTGCGGATCGCATTCACTTTAGCCGATTGATTGTCACGCCAAAAGCTAGTCGCTGTATCTGCTAAGTGGTCGCCAGCGGCATCACTGGCTGCATGATCAGTAATGGCAGATGAGAAATTCACAGGTAGTTTGAGGGCTTCACAACGACTAATAATTTGCTCGCGCCAGTCGGTATGTATTTCGCCAGATAAGTAGATATTCCACATGGTGTTGTCTCATTTTAGTATTAATTTTCTTGCCAGGATGCGCATGTTTTGTGTTTAGCAACCGTTAATGCCTAACCTATTTTGGAGGCACGAACTAAGCCGACTTAGGGCATTTATAGGGTGGTGTTTACTGCACACACTGCAGACGTAATATAGCAGTCAGCGCACCTCTTAGTCTCGAAAATGTGAGTAGTAATGAGTAAAGTATTGGTCTTTACATTCTTGCTGCAGCGTAAGTGAATTGGGAACCCTTTAGTTATATCTCATGTCATACCTAATCTAACGGCTAAAAGGGCCTAAACTTGTGACTTAGGAAAACTTTACGTATAATGCGCCATCACATTTTTAGGTGTGATTTTCCTCCTTGCTTTAAGGTGGTAAGCCAATAATGGCCTACTAAACGCTTAAGGCTATTTAACCCATAAGGAGCAGCAATGCGTCATTATGAAATTATCTTTTTGGTCCATCCTGACCAAAGCGAACAAGTACCCTCTATGATTGAGCGTTACACTGCGACTATCGAAGCTGATGGTGGCGTCATTCATCGTTTAGAAGATTGGGGCCGCCGTCACTTGGCATATCCAATTAACAAAATTCACAAAGCTCACTATGTGCTAATGAACATTGAATGTTCAAACGTTGCATTAGACGAGTTAGACAGTAACTTCCGTTACAACGATGCGGTCATCCGCAACATGGTTGTGCGCATGAAAGCGCCAGAAACAGGTGATTCTCCTGTTAAGGCTGCTGAAAGTCGTGAAGATCGTCGTCGTCAAGAACGCGCGCCTCGTGCCGATGCCACTGAAGCAGATGCTCCTCTAGCAGACGCTCCTGAAGCAGACGCTCCGCAAACTGAAGCTCCGCAAGTAGAAGCCCAAGCTGAAGAAACATCAGTGGCCGAAGCAGCAGCTGAATAATTAACTGGAGATATTGACCATGGCACGTTTTTTCCGTCGTCGTAAGTACTGTCGTTTCACCGCTGAAGGTGTAACTCAAATTGATTATAAAGATATCGAAGTCCTAAAAGGCTATGTATCTGAAACTGGCAAAATTGTACCTAGCCGTATCACGGGTACTAAAGCACGCTATCAGCGTCAGCTTTCTACTGCTATTAAGCGCGCTCGTTATGTGGCTTTGCTACCTTATACTGACGCGCATCAGTAAGCTGTATTAACCGATGCGCAAACTCGCTCAATACGCCATGCGTGGTACCAAACAAGCAACGATAGTTGCTGTTTTGTTTGCCATTATTCCAGTGTTGTTTTGGATAAGCGCAGCACTTGTGGCTCTGGTGATCTTAAGAAAAGGTTATCGAGACGGTGCTCAGGTTTTTATGTGGAGCCTACTACCTGCCATCGCTTGGTGGAGTAATGGTGATCCGACACCTGCTTTAACCTTAATTGGGGCAGCAGGTTTGGCCAGCGTCCTTCGCTATAGTGCCTCTTGGGCCTATGTGTTGGTAGCTAGCTTAGTCGCAGCAATCGTATCTATGCCTATTTTGGCAAGTTACTTGCAAGATGTAATGGTGGCATTTGCTGAAGCTGGAATCCAACTGGAAGCGCAACAAAAGTTGCCTGAAAATGTGGATAAGAAGTTGCTGCAAACCCTTATGGAAGGTGTGTTAGGTGCAGTGCATATGGCTATATTGTTAGCCTGTGTTGTGTTGGCACGCTGGTGGCAGGCGGCTTTGTTTAACCCAGGTGGTTTTCAAACTGAATTTCACCAGTTACGTTTGCCCCTTTGGCTTACGGGAACACTCGCTTTGGCTGTCTTTGGCTTCAGTAATGTAACCGATATGACACAGTGGCTATTCGTTTTATCGATCCCATTATTATTTGCAGGTTTAGCCTTAGTGCATGGGCTGGTTGAACAATTAAAATTAGGCCAGGCTTGGCTGTTCGCAATCTATTTAGCATTGCTACTTTCAAGCGCGGTGGTCTTTACTATATTGGCATTATTAGCCACCTTGGACAGTGTGTTCAAGTTGCGGCAACGTTTGCCAGTTAGGGTTAAAAAATAGAATTAGACTCTTCGTGTATACATGTTGAGCAAATTAAGGAATTAAACATGAATGTAATTCTTCTGGAAAAAATTGGTAAGTTAGGTGCACTGGGCGATACTGTTTCAGTTAAAGCTGGATATGGCCGAAACTTCCTCATTCCTACTGGCAAAGCTGTACCTGCCAATAAAGCCAATGTAGAGGCTTTTGAAGCTCGTCGTTCAGAACTAGAAGCAGTTGCTGCTGAAAAGTTATCTGCTGCGCAAACCCGTGCAGATGCCATGGGTGAGTTAACAGTCACTATCGCTGCCAATGCTGGTGAAGAAGGTAAGCTGTTCGGTTCAATTGGTACCAACGAAATCGCAGCAGCGCTTTTGGAAGCTGGCCACACGGTTGATAAAACTGAAATCCGTCTGCCTGAAGGTACGTTGCGTGCATTGGGTGAAACGACTGTTGCTATTCAACTTCACAGTGACATTACTATAGAAGTCACTGTAGCGCTGGTTGCTGAGTAAAACTTTGCTCAGTTCATAACGGGCGCAGTCAAGAAATCTAAGACCTTTGACGTGCCTAGTGTGATCAGATCGGCGTCAGCAAAAAGCAATTTTAAAAAGCCCCAGTAAAGGGGCTTTTTTGTGCCTGTAGTAAAGGTTATCATAGTTGTGTAATCACATTATCAAATCGATACTTTAATGCAACCAGCTTCCCACTTACTTAAGTCCGACCCACAACTTGACGCACTCAAGGTGCCTCCTCAGTCGCTGGAAGCCGAACAGTCTGTGTTAGGTGGCTTGATGCTGGATGAAATGGCGTGGGACCAAGTGTCTGAGGCTGTTGCAGAGGTGGATTTCTACCGCCAAGATCATCGACTCATCTTCCGCGTAATGACCAAGCTAATCGGTGATTCTAGGCCCATCGATGTGGTGACCCTATCAGAAGAGTTGAGCCGTATCGATGAATTAGCCAATGCTGGTGGCTTGAGCTACCTTGGTGAACTCGCTAAAAATACGCCCAGCGTCTCTAATATCACCGCCTATGCCAATATTGTGCGTGAAAGGGCTATATTGCGCCAACTCATTGGTGTCGCCAATGAAATCGCTGATTCTGCTTTTCATACTGATGGCCGCTCATCGGGAGACGTATTGGATGAAGCTGAGCGTAAAGTATTTGAAATTGCCGAGGATCGTCCAAAAGAGGGTGGACCTCGATATGTTAATCCCATTCTCAAAGGGGCTGTCGAACGCATTGACCTGCTGTTTAGGTCTGAAAGTGCGCTCACTGGCATAAGCACGGGCTTTACTGATCTTGATAACCGGACCGCTGGTTTACAAAATTCTGATTTAATTATTGTCGCAGGTCGTCCTTCAATGGGTAAGACGGCCTTTGCCATGAACATTGTTGAAAATGCAGCGGTGATTGGCGATGCGCCAATCTTAGTGTTTAGTATGGAAATGCCTGCTGAACAGCTGATGATGCGTATGTTGTCATCTCTTGGGCGGATTGATGCCACACGCATGCGCACGGGTAAATTGGAACAAGATGATTGGCCTAAGTTAACGGGTGCAGTTAACTTATTAAAAGATAAACCCTTATATATTGATGACAGTGCTGCCCTCAGCCCCACTGAAATACGCACCAGATCTAGGCGTATTGCTCGTGAGCATGGTAGCGTGGGTATGATTATGATTGATTATCTGCAGCTGATGCAGATTAAAGGTCATACGGAAGGTCGTACAGCAGAGATCTCTGAAATTTCTCGTTCCTTGAAAGCGCTAGCTAAGGAACTTAAGTGCCCAGTTGTGGCTCTATCACAGCTGAACCGTAGTCTAGAAAACCGCCCTAACAAGCGTCCTGTCAACTCAGACCTGCGTGAATCAGGTGCCATCGAGCAAGATGCTGACCTAATTATGTTTATCTATCGGGATGAAGTTTACAACGAAGACAGTGATGATCAAGGTAAAGCTGAAATCATCATTGGTAAACAACGTAATGGCCCCATTGGTACCTCACGCTTAGCCTTTATAGGTAAATATACCCGTTTTGAAGATTTGGTGCATCACTATGATGACTATGAAGACATAGAATAACTGGAGTTACCCTGTAACCTGTGTAGGTGAAACCATGAGTGACTGGTTCGATGAAGAAGATACGCCAGTGGATAAGGCTTTTAGTGCCTCGTTACTAAACCATTTACCGATTGGCTACGAACTGATAACAACAGCAAATGACTTGCGCTTGTATGGTGATCATAACATCGACTTAATGGAATCCTTGCATCTTGCAGGGGGTCATTGGGATCCGGATCTACTCGCATATCGTATCCCCCTAGGCCGTCAAGTCCAGCTTGAGCATGCCCTCAAACACTTCATGCAGCAGCAACAAGGGATGGCTGATACCATGAATCTTTTGGCAAGGCATATGGCGCCAGATCAGCACCAAGTGGAAGAACAACGACGCAAAAGGGCCGTAGAACAACGCATTAAAATCATTGTGGGGCGTTACCATGCGGGTGACTTACTCAAAGGTCATGAGATTATTAGTTTAGGCAAACATTGGCAGGAATTTCCTGGCTCCCAGTGGCAAGGGGTGGATAAAGCAGTGTGCATTGAGTGTGAAAAGTACACCAAGATCTCAACTAATAATGAATGCCAGTCTTGCGAAACCCAGCGCCTTGGCTTAGCGCCTATTACCTATTGTTACGCCTACTTCGACTAACCCAACACCCCATTCTTGTTAGGCACATTAACCCATTAGGTCAAATTTTATACTTTGCTTAAGTCAATGAAGCTTAGGTCAAAGAATCTTTTCGTAATATTTTTCACTTTATTAACAACCAACGTGCCGCAGGGCTATTAACTTCAAACTGAGATAACCTGCGTATTCAAATGACGTCATTGCGCCCGTAATCCCTAGGTGAGGATCGCTAAAAATGACTGAGGTGCACGTGCTGGCTTTTGATTTTGGTAGTCAAAACAACCCATATGAGTTTCGCCAAGGGCTATGGTTTGCTCAGTCTGTTGCTCTGTGAGCTTATAGACTATGGTAAATCTTGCCTTGCCAACGGCTCTTGCACCTAAGGTTAATTCAAGGTGTTGATGCAAGTATGCTTGCGCAAGGTACTCAATACTTGTAGCCGCCATAATGAGACCACAGCCACCTACATCTTTTTCACTGAGGCTATGTTGATTTAGCCACAACACTCGACCTTCATGAAAATAGCTCAGAATTTGATCGTTTCCTAGATGGTTACCATAGTTTAAGTCAGCCACCCTAACTTGGAGGCTGCAACGGAATAGCTCATCAAACTGAGGGTTGATTTTAATTAATGGCATGGTGCTGTCCAAAGTAGCGTGCCAGAACTCTTAATATACCCTTACACAATAAAGCCAAATCTTCTGGGCTCATAACATAGGGTGGCATGACATAAACTAATTTACCAAATGGCCGCACCCACACCCCATCTTCAACGAACATCTTTTGTATGATGCCAAGGTCAACCGTTTGGGTGACTTGTATTACCCCAATCGCACCTAACACGCGCACATCTTCCACATAGGGTAAGTCTATAGCGGGTCTGAGTAATTGGTGAAGGCCTTTATTGATGCCATCAACCTGATTTTTCCAGTCGCTTTGCTCAAGTAAATCTAAACTTGCGTTGGCCACAGCGCAGGCCAAAGGATTGGCCATAAAAGTAGGCCCATGCATGAAGCAACTAGCTTCACCTCGAGAGATGCTGGTGGCAATTTCATGGGTCGTTAAGGTGGCAGCAAAGCTCATAGTGCCTCCAGTAATGGCTTTACCTAGGCACATGATGTCAGGTTGAACTTGAGCATGGTCACAAGCGAATAGAGCGCCGCTGCGACCAAACCCAGTGGCAATTTCATCAGCGATTAAGAGAATATTATATTGTTTACAAAGTTTAGCTGCACCTCTTAACCATTGCGGACTATAAAAGCGCATGCCGCCCGCACCCTGCACAATAGGTTCTAAGATTAAGGCCGCTATTTCATGCTGGTACTGACGCATTTTTTCTTCAAGTTCTGTGAGATCATCCGTTTCTAAAGGACGATCAAAACCCATGGGAGGAGCGTCAACAAAATGGTGCTGGGGTAAAACACTGGCAAACAGTGAATGCATGCCATTCACTGGATCACATACTGCCATGGCACCAAAGGTATCACCATGGTAACCATTGCGAATGGTGAGCATGCGATTCTTTTTGGCTTGGTGCTGAGAGTGCCAATATTGCAAGGCCATTTTAATGGCCACTTCGACAGCCACTGATCCTGAGTCAGCAAAAAATACCTTATCTAAACCTTTTGGGGTGAGATCTACTAGACGTTTGGCTAGCGTGACTGCAGGCGCGTGAGTAATACCCCCGAACATCACATGGGACATGTCAGAGATTTGCTGATGCATTGCAGCATTGAGGTAAGGGTGGTTGTAACCATGCACTGCACACCACCAAGAGGCCATACCATCAAGCAACTCTTGGCCATCAGCTAAGGTCAACCTGACCCCATGGGCGCTAACGACAGGGTATGCTGGTGGAGGGCTGTCCATAGAGGCGTACGGGTGCCAAACATGCTGTTGGTCTAAAGCGATGAGCTGAGCAGGAGTCATAAGTGTGATGCGTGAACTTTCAATCGGTCTATATTAGCATAGCTAAATGACATTATAAGCTGATTTCAATCACATCTATTTGATCCCAACCCACCTGCCAACGTAGGTTAATATCTGCAATGTGGCAACCATAAACACGTTCTGGATCCTTTTGATAAGCGGGTCTTGGGTCATACTGTAACACCTGCTCAATAAGTTCACGCAGTTCTGGTCTGTTGAGTAATGTGTGCTGGGCTTGCGGGCTGAAGTGGATAGGCAATTGAAGAATCTGCTCGTCACTGGCGAAACCACTTTGGGCTGTAGGTACAGACTCTACCCAAGGCAGATAGGGTTTAATATCAACAATCGGAGTTTGGTCGATTAAATCAGTTCCACTCACATGCAGAATAACCCCCTTACTGGTATCAATTGACTCTAGCTTAACTAATGATAGCCCCAGTGGATTGGGCCTAAAGGTAGATCGGGTAGCAAACACCCCCAGCTTTTTATTACCCCCTAACCTCGGTGGCCGTACTTTAGGTTTCCAGCCTTGACCTAGCGTCTGATGGAAGATGAAGCTAAGCCAAATATGAGAGAAGCCTTCGAGGCCATCCACCGTATCTATTTGATTAAAGGGTTCAATCAGCTCAACTTGAGCTAACGCTGCAGTCACTAGACCTGGTTGTCTTGGCGTAGCAAACTTTTCTTTAAAACAGGAATGGATGACTCCAACCTGATCAAGCGAGTAACGATTTGGGTTATTTTTTTGCATACATATCAACAGCTGTGTGTGTGAAAATTTAATAAAAGAGATTTTCTATTCATGCTGCAGAATGAATCACTTTCATGAGAGGTCATGTGTTTTAAAGGACTTACAATAACAATGATTTTCTGACATCAATAGCCTTTCTTGATGAATTTCGTGCAATTGATTATCAGGGTCTAGAACAAAGGTCTTGAGATAGCTACAATACAGACTATTCCTCTAACTGAGTTAGTTATGGCACGTAAACCGTTCGTTAAAGCTAAGGCCATGCAAGGCCGTGGTCATCTTCAATCCGTTACTACTGACGGTCCCCATGTTGAATGGCTGGGCATGCCAGAATACTACATCCACGCCTTAGTGATAGCGGAACAAGAGTACGCTTACTTCTCCGCCAATAAGGATCTTGAGTTTGAGTTAGGTGCTTATGTTTGTTTTCGCTTTCGTGAATCCAAAAAAGGCTTCTATATCGAAAAACGCTCATTAGGTATCGCTATTGACCCTGTGGAGTACATGCGACAGCTTGATGCTGGCCTCGAATGAAGACCAAAATATTTGCACCATTACCTGGTAATGATCAAACCTGTGGGTGGACGCAGGGACTGCCTTTACGACCGACTAATGCCAGTCTTCAAGGTGAGCAGGTGGGTGATTTTGTTATTGTTGGCGCCGGTTATACGGGCTTGTCAGCAGCTCGAAAGTTTGCCCAACTCAATCCAAATGCTAAAGTTATCATTATTGAGGCGCAACGGGCAGGTGAAGGGGCGAGTGCACGCAACTCTGGCTACCTTGTCGACTCAACCCTTAATGATGGTCACATGTCTGACACAGGGCTACAGCAATATCGTGAAAAGTATAGGCTTAACAAAGCTGGGGTAGATTGTGTCAGAGAACTCGTTAATCACCATCAAATAGACTGTGATTGGGACGAGAGTGGTAAGTTTCATGCCACTGCGGTGCCGGCCCACGAAGCTAAATTGCAGCGCTTTAGTGACTTATTGCAGGAGCTAGAACTAGAACATCGTGTGCTCTCAGGTGACCAATTATATCAACGTTTGGGCACTCATTATTATACCCAAGCCTTGTGGACCGCCGGTGGTATTATGTTGCAGCCGGCTAAGTTAGCCCGGGCCTACATAGACATCCTGCCTGCTAATGTCACCCTTTATGAAAACAGTCCGGTATTAACTTGGCAAAAACAAGGTCCAGACTTTTTAGTTTCAACCCCTATGGGTCAAGTGAAAGCGCCAGCTTTGTTGATGGCGGTTAATGGCTTTATGTCGAGCGCTGGATTAAAGCGCAAGCGCGCTTTTCCATTAACCTTGACGGCAAGCATGACGCGCCCCCTAAGTGATGCTGAGTATGCCGCAATTGGCAACCCTAAGGCATGGGGTTTGCTGTCTGCTCAGGCCATGGGTGCGACTGTTCGCTTAACTGAAGATCGACGTATTATGGTGCGCAATACTGCGGAAGTATGGCCTGCCATGAATATGTCACAAAGCCAATTATTGAAGCGCAAGCGTGTCCATCAGCGCGGTTTAAAGCGTCGTTTCCCACAATTAGACGCCTCCGTGTTTGATAGCTGTTGGTCTGGTGTCACCTGTGTCAGTGGTAATAACGGCCAAGTGTTTGATCAATTAGATTCAAAGTTATTGGTGGCTGGCTGCTACAACGGTGGCGGCATTGGCTTAGCGACCTTGTTTGGTGAACAAATGGCTTACATGGCTAGTGGCCAAATGACAGATGCAATCGCTATGATCCAAGCACGTCCCAAACCCACCCCATTACCCCCACAGCCGATATTGAGTTGGGGTGTGCGTTTGCGTTTAATGCGCGATGCTATTATTGCTCGCAAAGAAAACTAAACCAAACCAAACCAAATTAATGAATCCACCCAAAGCATGTCGCTGAGTCATCTAATTTGCTGCAGCCAAACTAAGTGAGAAGCGGGCTTAAAGTGGACTTAATGGGCTTTAAAAAGCAAGTTGTGTGCCCGCTTGAATATGCTGTTCTTGGGTCGATAGCATGGCCACCGTATCGCCCTTGGTGATAAAGAATTGGCCTGTTTGGCTAAATAAGTAGCCATTGCAAGGTGCTAGTATAGGGATAGATTTGGCTTTAGGATGATCAACTAGAACCAAGTCTGCAAAGGCTTCTCCAGCCTTTAGTGTCTCACCTAGCTTAGATCGATAGGTGATAATACCTGATGCAGTGGCCTTCACCATTCTCACCTGATCTACTCTGCACGGCTTCAATGCAATGGGCTTTTTTGGTGAGGGTATTCGCTCTATTAAATGTTCATGGGTGAGGAAATCTAAAATGCCTAAGCAATCTTGCTCTGCCAGTTTAGGGTCTACATCACTGCGACCACGCAATTCGAGGGTGGCCGCAAAACAAGGTGTTGAAAATACAGGTTTAGTAGGATGATTTTGCATATTAACCCAAGGTTGGGTATGGGTGCCGTCAAATGCAACGGTGCCTGTAACATCCTCCTCTAAACAAATTGTAAAGCCCAGACACTGGGCCAGTGTCTGCCCCATTTCTTGTTGGTGTAGTCCATAAAATACATGGGGTAGTGCAACATCATCACAATGCAGGTCGAATACATAGTGGGCATCAATGGACTGTGAAAGTAATATTTTGTGTAATGAATTTATTTCAAAATCATCGTGTCGTTGTGCAACCAAATGCTTAAGACCGAGGCGCATAAGGCGATCATTCTCTATGGCGTCAATGCCAAAAGATGGGGCTAAGCTCGCCTCCACTTGCTGAGGATCGATGGCCATGTGGCGGTTAAAATTTTGCCCTGTGTGCCAATCACAGCGGCCCACCAAATGGCCAAAGTTTTTTTGTCTTAAACCTACAGGGTTAGCAAATGGCACTAAAACAATTTCTGCCTTAAGCGCATTTTGTTGGTCCAGTTGCTCTAAATGCCTAAGCAAATGCTGAGCGACTAGTAACCCTGGGTGTTCGTCCGCATGCAAACCCGCCTGAATATAAACTTTTTTAACACCTTTAACACCCTCAGGCCCAAATCGATGCAGGTGAATATGAGCTTGGTTACCCACGCTTGCTGAGGGTATTTTTATCGTTTCGAAGGCCATATTAGCGTCTCGTGAACATTGATCTTAAACAACAGTCTGTGTCCACAGAATAAACCCTCTATTGGGGCTAAGCAATGCACAATGGGCGATCAATTAGGCCTCTATTGGAGTCCTTAAAATACGGGCTAATGTAGCGCAACTTTGGGCCATGATGGGTTTTGGCTCAGGTAACGTCAGGGTGACCTTAACCACCTGAGCGAAGCTGGTTGCACAAATATGGTTGGGTGATATTACCGTCGCTTGCCCCGTCCGCTCTAAATCAGCTGCATTGGCAAACTGGTCCGTTGAAAAGGGCAATATGATCTGCCGCACACCCAACGCCAGTGCCTCTTGAACACTATTGTTGCCGCCATGGTGGATAACTAGGTCACATTCACCCAAGAGTGCAACTTGGGGTAAGCTTGGTGCAATTAACCAGCCCACTGGTAAGGATTCAAATGCTGTCATAGGGCTAGCACCAATGGCCATAGCCACCCGCACATCGGCTTGCTGCAGGGCTATGGCTATATTGCTTAACACATCTGCTCGGTGTGACAAGAAAGTGCCTAAGGCCACATAAACTAATGGCTTTTCAGGTTCTTGTGCTAACCATTGTTGGAATGGCTTTGCCAGCTCTTCGTCACGCACTAGTGGTCCAATAAACTCATGGTGAATGGGCAAATGTGGTGAGCGTTCAAAAGGATGATAATGGCTTGAGCTGTTATAGAGGACTTGGTTACCATGCACTCGAAAGGCGTCTTTTACAGGTGACATGGTCGGGGCAATGATTGCTAATGCCGCATTCCACCGGTCTGTAAACGTTTTCGTCACTCGGTCGGTAATGTCTTCTTGGTCTATCAGCGCGTTGGGCTCTGGTTGCATGCAGGCTGGCCAAGTAGCTGGAATTCCATAGCGTTCTTTACCTACTGGGAGCTGGCTAGGATGACCCGGAACAAGAGTAGTAAAGCGTCTACCTGTGGCATAAACGCCTAAAGTTGAACCAAAGGAAACATGATCTACTAAGATATTATCTGGGTTAATCTGCTTACACAGTTGTGCAATTCTGAGAGCCACTTGCACTGGTTCCCAAAGCAAATCCTTTTCTCTATCTAATGCTTGGCAACGGATTGTTGCTATAGGGCCTTCTCGAGTAGCACTCAAAAAACGCTTGATAGCAGGATTTTGATTGACAATACCACTGTTGGCTCCTTGACTTAATTGCAGCAAGGTCCATTCAAATCCCTCAGCTTCCACATGGGTTGCCATATTAGTGCCGGTCGCGAAAATGACCCGCATACCCGCCTGCTTGGCTGCTCTAGCAACCACTGCCAAGGGGCTATAGTGTGAAATAAAATCTGGACTGATGACCAGTAAAGTCATGGTTTGTCTCGCACCGTTTGATACAAAGAGGCGAGTTTCTCGGCCATGGTGTCAATGGCATAGTGTTGCGCCACCATATTTTGAGCGGTCAGGCGTCTGCCCGCATGCTCAACTAGGGCAAAGCCTCGGTGGATGGCTTGGCCAAGATCCTGTTCAGGGTCCACTAAAATACCGGTATGGTCATTATCAACGTAAGTTGAAGGTCCTCCAGTGCTTGGAGCAACCACCACCAGCCCCGTTGCTAGGGCTTCAATTAAAGCTAATCCAAACTCCTCTTTGCGAGCACCATCAACATAAATTCCACCGGGTGCCCAAAAATCTGCGCACCCGAGCATAGTGGCTACCATCAGTTGTGCAATGTCTGCTCGCGGGCGACCACCCATTAGGATGACCCCAGCCCGCCGATGATCACTCACAGGTATAGCACTATCTATGGCTTCCATAACCGTTTTTTCTACCGCCGATGGATGGTTAAGATTGCCTCCAACCATGACCAAATTGCAGGTATTGTATAGCCGTGGGTCAGCTGCCCAAGCCGCTGCAATTCGGTCCATACCCTTCACAGGGTGAAAACGGCCAACACTTAGTAATAAGGGTAAATGGCGGCGACTGACCGCTATATTTTGTGCTAAATCTGCAATAACACCCTTCGTTTCATGGGGTTTAGTTTCTGCATATTGCTCTGCCGCCTGACGGATAAGCTGTATATCAATACCTTCTGCAATGGTGACCGATTGTTGTTTGTGATGGCGCAGGTCTTTGCGAATATCTTGCAGTAACAGTTTGCACTTAGGTTGTGGAAATAGTGCCACATGACTCACACTACGGCCCATTTGCTCAAGCATCCGAGCCCGAAACCAAAGGTTACTTTGGGCATCGGCATCGACAAACTCACTGCGACTAATTTGACCCCTAGCATGCAGAGCATGCACCGTATTTTGTGGGTCTGGGGCGAAACTAAAGCAGATGGGTATAGCCATATTACGGGCGACATCTGCTGCTGCAAAAGTGGCGGCATCAAGCATGCGTAAGTGAATGAGGTCGATGCCTCCAAAGTGACCTATACACCTTTGAATGCTGCGTTGAAGAACAGGTAAATGTTCCCAAGCATTAGTGCTGTTCATTGGGCGCATGTCATCCCCTGCGGTGATGATACGATAGGGTTGTGGTGTATTAATGGGGCCACTGAGATCATTAACCGCATCCTCAACGCTGCCCAATCCCAGCGTTAATACTTGGTCAATGCTGGGTTGGCGCGCAAGTGCATCTCCTAAAGAGACGAGTAGGCTGGCGACGCCACCGGTCTCACCACAGCCGCCTGCACTGAGGGTTTTATCCACATTTGCCAGCACTAGCTGACACACACGCAAGCCCCCAGTAGGCCGCGGTAAGGCACTGCTATGAAGCATTTTTTGGTCATTAAGGGCGAGTGATGCGTAGCTGCCAATGTCGCTGTCTTGATGTTTCAACTGGCGCAGTAGGTCGTCGAATGGGCCGATGCGACTCCCCATGGCACTAATGGCTGCGAGTCGCACTGAGACAGTTTCGTTATGATCAGCAGCCAGGCGTGCGAGTATCGCGCTCACCTTGGTGCCCCCTAGGGTACCTAAAAGATCTACTAATCGAGCTCGCTTTAAGGCGTCGCTATGAACTGTCAGCGCATTATTGATGGTCGTAAAGATGATCTCAGGCTCTGACTTTGCCCAATGGTTTAAGGTTTGATGGGCGTGCATTGTGTCGATGCCACCCAGACACAGTTGCTGCACCAGTTGGGGTAAAGCAGGCGCAACGGGGTTCCTCTCAGATAGTTTCCATGTCACTTGGCGTCGAACACTGGCATCGGTATGGGCTAAACATTCGACTAAAAGGGCGTTAGCCCTTTCATCTTCAATGACTGCCAAAGTTTCAATCGCCAAAAGGCAGTGAAGGGTATCTCCTTTTACCATTGCTTTGAGGTCATTGAGCAAAATTGCAGACGTGGGCAGTTGTTTGGCGAATTTAGTGAGCGCCGCAGATCGGTTAAGCATCTCTTTAAAGTCAACCAGACTTGCTGCTTGTTGCAATTCGTCAATCAGTAACCGCCCCATATTAATTTGGGAGTGCGGCCCTCTGCCAGGCGGTTGATAACCGACATTACCCTCTTGCAGAGACGTCTGTTGCAATATTAACGATTTGTTAAGCATAACTACCACCATTAGGAACGAGCATGTGCTGTGTCCGTTTGCGTTCGGATCATTTTAATTCAGCAGGCATTTTTTGGCAGGCACACTGAACAATATTGAGGTTCTTTTGGGCGTCGGAGATGCAACAGCCTATGTACAAACCTGTTTAATAAATTTGTTGTACAAACCAATAATCTTGGATGACTAAGTGACCGTTTATTTCAGGCTAACTTCGATTTTAACCAATCCTTTCAACTTGCCTCAGCCTTATCATATCGCTAAATTAGGCGCCTGCTAGCCCATTTACAGTGTCTTTACGTTTAGGGTTGCTATCATCAAGCTTGGTAAGAGCAATGGTTCAAGGACAACCAGCAAGTGAGAGAGTATTACCAAGAGAGCAAAGCTAGATTTTGGTTAAGCAACATGTTCTAGTAACGATCAGCTTTTAATTAGCTATCGATGAACTTTTTTATAGGCATACACGCAATGAAAATTAGTCAGAGACTCCTCAATTACTTCGATCATCGAAAGTCAAAATCAACGAAAAAAAGTCGCACACGTTTTAGGAATGATATTTGTAACCATTGGGATCTGGACTATTTATCTGCGGCGGAACTTGAAGAGCGCATGCTGGAAGATAACATTGAAACGACAGTGCCGCTGAAAAAGCAAGATGTAGAATAAGCCCTGACCCATGAATGGCTAGGCATTGAACTTTGGGCGAACTTTGGCAAGGGTTTAATTGTTTTGTCGTCATAAATACCGTACAATATCGGCCCTGAATTAGGCATGTGTTTATGTCACTGAGTCAGGCGGGGTAATGCCCATTTCCGTGATGTCACCAATAGCGGTGCATTGCATTGATGAATAGTAAGTGATTTCAAAACTTACACGACGTAAAGGGATCTAACGCATGGTAACCATTCGTTTAGCTCGTGGGGGCTCTAAAAAGCGCCCTTTCTATCATTTAACTGTAGCTGATCAGCGCAATCCGCGTGACGGTCGCTTTATTGAGCGTGTGGGTTTTCATAACCCAGTTGCTCGTGGCCAAGAAGAAGTAACTCGGATTAACATGCAGCGCATTGATTTTTGGATTGGGCAAGGTGCTCAACCCACTGATCGCGTCGCAGGACTGATTAAAGCAGCCCGCAAAGTAGCTGAATAATAGCTCACTAAGCATTTGCTTTTAAACCATTGTTGTAAGGATTGTTTAACATGGCTCAAGACCATCGCGTAAAGCTGGGTCGCATCACTACCGTATACGGTGTGAAGGGCTGGGTAAAAGTGTTTTCTAGCACTGAACCAATGCAAAACATCTTTGATTATCAACCTTGGCAAACCTGCATAGACGGTGTTTGGCAAGACTTGAAAATTAGCCAGGGTAAAACCCACGGCAAAGGCTTAATAGCATTACTGGAAGGTTGTGAAGACCGTGATCAAGCCCGCAAATATTGTGGATTAGACATCTCGGTAGATCGTGCCATATTACCAAACTTAGAGGATGGTGATTATTATTGGCAACAACTGACTGGGCTGAACGTAGAGACTGATGCTGGGGTAAAACTTGGTAAGGTCGACCACCTGATCGCCACTGGCTCTAATGATGTGCTAGTAGTAAAAGGCAATGAAGAAAGTATTGACCGTAACGAGCGTCTAATACCCTACTTGCCAGATCAAGTGATTACAAAGATTGACCTCCTCGGAGGTGTTATGTGGGTCGATTGGGATCCGGAGTTTTAGGTGAAAGTAGGCGTAGTAACGCTGTTTCCAGAAATGCTCAAATCCTTGACAGATTTTGGTGTGGTGGGAAGAGCAACGCAGCAAGGTTTGCTGCAAGTTACGGGGTATAACCCACGCGACTTTACTCAGGACAAGCACCGCACAGTGGATGACCGGCCATACGGTGGCGGGCCTGGCATGTTGATGAAGGTACAACCTTTAAGAGATGCCATCGGCCAAGCAAGAGCCGAACTAGGCCAGCCTAAGGTGATTTATTTATCACCCCAAGGGCGTAGGTTAGACCAAGCAGGTGTAGTAGAACTGGCTAAGCAGGAGAGCTTAGTATTGGTAGCAGGGCGTTATGAAGGAATCGACGAACGCTTAATTGGTACCGACATAGATGAAGAGTGGTCTCTTGGAGACTTTGTACTGAGTGGCGGTGAACTTGCAGCCATGACCTTTATCGATGCAGTTTCACGTTTGTTACCTGGTGTATTAGGGCATGCAGAATCGGCACAAGAAGATTCGTTTGCTCAGGGCTTGTTGGATTGCCCTCACTATACCCGCCCAGAAATGGTTGCAGGTATGCCAGTACCTAAGGTGCTGTTAAGTGGGGACCATGCCGCTATTGCCCGTTGGCGTATGCAGCAGCAGCTAGGTAGAACCTGGCAGCGGCGACCGGACTTACTAGAACAGATGACACTGACGTTGGAACAAGAGCAGTCTTTAGCAGAATTTATTCGCTTAACGGAAGAGTCCGAAAGGTGAAGAACAGGAGCGTGCCATGAGCAGCAAAAACTTGATTATTCAGCAAATTGAAGCTGAGCAAATGAACAAAGAAATGCCAGAGTTTGGCCCCGGCGATACCGTTGTGGTTCAAGTCAAGGTAAAAGAAGGAACCCGTGAGCGTCTTCAGGCTTACGAGGGTGTGGTTATCGGTAAACGTAACCGTGGCCTAAACTCTGCCTTTACAGTGCGTAAAATTTCTCACGGTGTGGGCGTTGAGCGTACTTTCCAAACCTTTAGCCACCAGGTTGACAGTGTTTCTGTGAAGCGTCGTGGTGATGTGCGTCAAGCCAAGTTGTACTACTTGCGCGACTTGTCTGGTAAGGCAGCACGTATCAAGGAAAAATTGGCTAAGCGTTAAGCTTAAGTTGATACAAAAAACCCGCCTCTTACCCAGTGAGATGCGGGTTTTTTTTGGTTTGAAAGTTCCACTGTCACGGTTTTAGTCTAATTAAGTTGGAACTATAGCGGCACTCTTAACCTTGATAGGGCTTGTGTTAAACTGACGTTGGTCTATTATTGAGGCTCGAATTTAAATCTAAAATGAGCGTAAGTATTAACCTAATCAAACCCTACATTGATGCCCTCTGGTTAGAAAAAGGTCTAAGTGATAACACCTTGGCAAGCTATTCTAGAGATCTGCAGCAATTGCATAACTATTTGGACCAACGGGGCTATACCTTAGTTTCTGCAGAGGCTCATGTGTTAATGGGTTTTTTGGCAACTCGTTCACAAGCAGGTATTCAGCCGCGTTCTTTAGCTCGTAACTTATCCAGTATTAAGGGTTTTTATCAGTACATGGTGCGAGAAAATCGCCTTAATGTTAATCCTGCAGCCTTAATAGAAGCGCCAAAGCAAGGCCGATCTATCCCCAAATCACTCTCAGAAATAGACGTTGAAGCCTTATTGGCCGCTCCAGACGTGTCTTCACCTATAGGCCTGCGTGATAAGGCTATGCTAGAACTTTTGTATGCCTGTGGTTTGCGGGTGAGTGAATTGGTTGCTCTTGATGTCAGTCAGCTAAATTTATCGGCGGGCATTGTTAAAGTGTTTGGCAAAGGCTCTAAAGAGCGTTTAGTGCCAGTGGGTGAAGTGGCCCAAGGTTGGTTACAAACATACCTTAAAAAAGGGCGCCCCGGATTATTAAAGGTGAAGGCTAGTGGGGTATTGTTTCCAAGTAATCGTGGCCAACACATGACCCGGCAGACCTTTTGGCATCGTATTAAACAGCATGGTTTAACCGCCGGTATTCAAAAATCCTTATCACCGCATGTCCTTAGACACGCCTTTGCTACTCATTTGTTGAATCATGGGGCTGACTTAAGAGTGATTCAAATGCTCTTAGGTCATAGTGATTTATCGACCACGCAGATATATACTCATGTCGCTACTCAGCGTTTACAAACATTGCATTCACAACATCACCCCAGGGGTTGAATTAAAATATGTATATAATCATTACCAAATTGGTTACCACAATAACCTTAGTGTTTATTTTATTAGCGCCCAATGTGTGGGCCGCAGAATACACTGAACTTGAATCGAGCTTAGCTAGAATTAATCCAGACATGAAGGCGGTCAACATTGAAGCTACCCCTATGTTTGGTATTTATAATGTGTTGTTAAATACTGGTGATCGCATCTACATGAGTGCTGATGGAGACTTCTTTTTTGCTGGCACCATGTACCAAAACCTTTATGGTGAGGGGTTGGTGAATTTAACCGAACAAAGCGCCACAAAATCTAGACTGGGGGCAATGCAAACTCCCCCAGCGCAGCAAGTGTGGGTGTTCCCTGCTGTAGGTGAGAAAAAAGCTTCCATTAATGTGTTTACTGATGTGGACTGTTATTACTGTCAAAAATTACATTTAGAGATGGCTGATATTAATGCACTGGGTATTGAAGTGCGGTATTTAGCCTTTCCAAGAGCGGGTTTAGGTTCGCCTAGTTACCAAGTTCTAGTTGATGCTTGGTGTGCTGAAAATACCAATGAATACTTGACTGAAGCCAAGCTGCGATCACACAACAAACAAGCCCGACAGAAGTCACCCAAGGCATGTGAAAACCCAGTAATGGCGCACTACAATTTAGGCCAAGAAATTGGTGTTAATGGCACCCCAGCTATTGTGTTTGAATCGGGTGAACTTTTACCTGGTTATTTACCCGCTAATGAGCTGGCCAAGCGCATGGGTATGCTTTAGTCAGAAGGGCCTCACTTGTGCCCAAAAAACAAAGGGAGGCGACCTGCATTTGGCCCTTGAAGTGTGTTTAAACGCATTGGGTATAAGCTTTAAAAAATGGTCCAGATGAGTGGCTTATAAGCTGACATATAAGGTCTGTTAAGCTACAATATGCGGCTTGTTTTTACACATTAATTAGATACGCGCATCTGGCGCAATGAGGTTTGCCTTGAAACCGGTAAGAGTTGGTATTTGTGGATTTGGCACCGTCGGTGGCGGCACGTTTAATGTATTACAGCGTAATTTTAATGAAATTACTCGCCGCACAGGCCGATCCATTGCGGTTGAACAGATCGCCCAGCGTCGCCCTAACCCTCATTGTGATACAGGCAATACAGCCATTACAGATGACATTTTCGCGGTGGCTAATAACCCTAATGTTGATGTGCTGGTGGAACTCATTGGTGGCCATGAACCCGCCAAGGAATTGGTACTTACGGCCATTCGAAACGGCAAACATGTGGTCACGGCCAACAAAGCTCTGATCGCAGTGCATGGTAATGAAATTTTTGCAGCGGCCCGTAAGCATAATGTTGTGGTCGCCTATGAAGCGGCAATAGCAGGAGGCATTCCTATTGTTAAGGCTTTGCGTGAAGGTTTGGCGGCCAATAGGATCGATTGGCTAGCGGGCATTATTAACGGCACTGGTAATTTTATACTTACTGAGATGCGTGACAAAGGTCGGGCCTTTAATGATGTGCTGAAAGAGGCCCAAGCACTAGGTTACGCCGAAGCAGATCCAACCTTTGATGTAGAAGGTATCGATGCGGCTCATAAGCTAACCATTTTGTCTTCTGTAGCCTTTGGTATTCCTTTGCAGTTTGACCAGTGTTACACCGAAGGTATCAGTAAAGTGTCTGCTGAAGATGTGGCCAATGCTGAATCTTTAGGTTTTCGCATTAAGCACCTTGGGTTAACGCGCTGCACTGAAGATGGCATAGAACTTCGGGTTCATCCCACATTGATTCCAGAAAAGCGCCTTTTAGCTAATGTTCATGGTGTTATGAATGCGGTTTTAGTTGAAGGTAATGCGGTTGGCCCAACCTTGTATTATGGTGCGGGTGCAGGCGCAGAACCCACGGCTTCTGCTGTAGTGGCAGATTTGGTAGACATTGTACGTGACATGGCAGTGGATCAAAATGTGCGCATGCCGTCTTTGGCATTCCAAGAGAATGCCATGTCAGATAGCCCCATTTTACCGATGGATAAGGTAGTCACTGCATTTTACATGCGTATGACTGTGTCAGAGAAACCTGGTGTGCTCGCACAAATCACACAAATTCTGGGTGACGCAGGTATTAGTATCGAAGCCATTCGACAGCAAACTCACGTGTCTTCTCAGGTGCCTGTGATCATCCTCACTCGCCCAGTTGCCGAAGGACATATGAATGATGCCATTAAGGCCATTGAAGCTTTGCAAGATGTTAACGGTGAAGTGGCTCGAATTCGAGTAGAAAACTTAGACGGGTAGGAATCAATATGCGCTATATCAGTACCCGTGGTCTGGCTCCAAGCCTTAGTTTTGAGGATGTTTTGCTGACTGGTTTGGCCAGTGATGGCGGCTTATACGTGCCCGAAACTCTGCCCCAGTTTAGCCACCAAGAAATTGCTTCTTGGGCTACACTTAACTATGCAGACTTGGCACATAAGATATTGTTGCCCTTTGTTGAAGATGATATCAGTAGTAGCGAACTTAAAATAATGGTGGATGAAACCTATGCGGGTTTTAATCATAAGGCCATAGCCCCTCTAGTTCAGTTAGACCACAACGAGTGGGTACTTGAATTATTTCACGGTCCTACTCTGGCATTTAAAGACTTTGCTTTACAGTTGTTGGGGCGGCTCATGGATAACGCTTTAGTTAAGCGTGACCAAAATTTAGTTATTATGGGCGCTACCTCAGGTGATACAGGCTCGGCCGCCATTGAGGGATGCCGGCACAGTGAACGGGTCAAGATGTTTATTCTTCATCCTCATGAGCGGGTATCGGAGGTCCAACGCCGTCAGATGACGACTATTTTGGGTGACAATATTCACAACATTGCTGTGCGCGGTAATTTTGATGATTGCCAACAGATGGTTAAACACAGCTTTTCTGATCAGGCGTTTTTGAAGGGTGGTCAATTAGGCGCCGTAAACTCCATTAACTGGGCGCGCATTATGGCGCAAATTGTGTACTACTTTTATGCAGCTGTTGCCCTAGGAGGCCCACATCGCCCCGTATCTTTCAGTGTGCCTACGGGTAACTTTGGTGACATTTATGCGGGTTATTTAGCTAAGAATATGGGGCTACCCATTGCACAGCTCATTGTTGCAACTAACCAAAACGATATTTTGCACCGTTGTATCAGCGCTAATCAATACCAAAAAAAGGGACTCGTGCAAACCTTAACGCCAAGTATGGATATTATGGTGTCTAGTAATTTTGAACGCCTCTTATTTGATTTATATGACCGAGATGGGGCCGCCTTAGCTGAGCTAATCCGCAGCCTTAATAATGGCACAACTAACAGCTTAGAGCCGCAGCGCTGGGAAAAAGCTCGGCAACTATTTAGTAGTCATTGCGTTAATGATGATAAAACCTGTGATGTGATCAGGCAAACTGTGCACCAGCACAACTACTTGCTCGACCCTCACACGGCCATTGGCTTAGAAGCTGGGCGGATGTGTAATCAGCACTTCGAAGTGCCGATGGTTACTTTGGCTACTGCTCATCCAGTCAAATTCCCAGATGCAGTTGTTAAGGCAAAGCAGGCAGTGCCGCCGCTGCCTGAACACTTAACTGACTTGATGCAGCGTCCAGAACGTTGTCAGGTGCTGGATAACGACTTGACTAAGGTGCAGCAATACATGACGAGTCAGCTCTAAGGGAGCCGCTGATGTCTGTCCGCTTGCGTTTAGGCAGTTCCAATGCGGCCCTAGAGGCGTCTTTTGATCCCTTGGTGGCGCGAGTGCTGGCGCACCGTGGAATTAGTCATCCCGCGCAGGTCAATTACCAACTCAAACAGCTCTTGCCGTATCATCAGCTAAAAGGCATCGCCACCGCTGTAGCCTTATTGGTGGATGCGTTAGAAAATCAACAACATATTGTTATAGTTGGTGATTTTGACTGTGATGGGGCAACAAGTACCAGCCTTGCCATATTGGCTTTGGGCGCTATGGGTGCTAAAAATGTCAGCTATCTTGTGCCTAATCGATTCAATTTTGGCTATGGGCTCAGTGCAGCCCTGGTAGATTATGCAAAAGCCAGTGAGCCCGATTTAATTGTCACCGTGGATAATGGCATCGCTAGCCATGCTGGTGTGCAGCGGGCCCATGAACTGGGTATCAAGGTATTAGTCACCGACCATCACTTAGCCGCAGAAACATTGCCCCAAGCTGATGCCATCGTGAACCCCAACCAACCTGGCTGTGAGTTTCCTTTTAAGTCGACTGCTGGGGTGGGGGTGATCTTTTATGTGATGTCCGCCTTAAGACGGCAACTACAAGTTCAAGGCTGGTTTGACCAGCAACAAATCTCAGCACCTAATATGGCGCAGTATTTAGACTTAGTGGCCCTAGGCACTGTGGCAGATCTTGTGCCAATGGAACACAATAATCGTATTTTGGTGGCCCAAGGTGTGGCGCGTATTCGAGCGGGTAAAGCTCGGCCTGGTTTGTTAGCGCTGTTAAGCATCGCCAAACGTCAGCATCACAATCTACAAGCCTCTGATCTTGGGTTTAGCGTAGGCCCGCGGCTCAACGCTGCGGGGCGTTTGGATGACATGAGTTTAGGCATTGAATGTTTGTTGAGTGACAATGAGCAAATCGCGACTCAGCTAGCCCAAGAATTGGATGAACTTAACGCCCAAAGGCGCCATATAGAGGCCGATATGCAACAGCAGGCGAGTAATATACTGGCCCTTCTTGAAACTAGCCAAGATAATCAAATGCCCAAATGTGTGTGTTTGTATCATCCTGATTGGCATCAAGGTGTGGTGGGCATTGTTGCGTCGCGAATCAAAGAAAAGTGGCATCGCCCAGCGTTAGTGTTTGCCAAAGGTGATGCTGGCACGCTGAAGGGATCTTGCCGCAGTATTGCAGGCTTCCATATTCGTGACGCTCTTGCAGCAGTGGATGCTCAGCACCCAGGTCTAATTATTAAATTTGGTGGCCATGCTATGGCTGCAGGGTTAAGTCTTCAGGCCGAACATTTAGACACCTTTAAAGACGCACTTAATACTTATGCACAAGAACACCTTGATGACAGTTTGTTGGCGCAAGAGTGGCGTTCAGATGGAGAGTTAAGTGCACAGCAGTTGCAGCTGAATCAAGCTTTCGTTTTACAGCAGGCTGGGCCATGGGGACAAGGTTTTGAAGAACCCACTTTTCATGGGCGCTTTATGTTGGTGCAACAACGGGTGGTGGGAGAAAAACATTTAAAACTGGTTTTAGCACATCCCCAAACGGGTGAACTTGTTGATGCCATTCAGTTTAATATTGATACGGCGCTTTGGCCCCATACCTGTGAACAAGCAGATTTAGTTTATCGTTTGGATATTAATGAATTCCGAGGCCGTCAGAGCTTGCAACTCATGGTGCAACATATGACGCCAGTGCTTGCTGTAGATTAAGACTTTGATGACTCACTGCTCAGTTCTGCACAGTCGAATTGTCAGGCTCTGTGGTTTAAATTAAATCTGTTTGTGGCGATTGGGGTTCAGCAAAGTTTAGCTCAAGATTAACATCACCCTGCGCTTTTAGCTGTTTGCGCTCTAACATGCGCTGATACCGGCGGGCGCACAATTTCATCACTTGAAGCTGCTCGCCAGTGCTCATCGTATGCCAACCAAAACGCTCATCCCGTGAGCGCATGCAACCTTTGCAGTAACCTTTGGGACTGTTTTCACAAACACCTATACAGGGGCTGGGCGCTTCAAATAATTCAGTCTGTTCCATGGCGCGCAATATATCATTTTATGGGGTTAAAGTCCCTATGCCCATGGCAGCCTATGTGGTTGGGACCTCCGCAGACGTCTTTATCCCTTGGTTAGTTCCCGATGTTGGTAAAAAGTGATGGCCTCTTGCCAAGGCAAAGCGGCCGAGAAAAAGAAACCTTGAACCATATTAACCCCAGACTGCACAACATACTCATATTGAACAGGGGTTTCTACACCTTCAGCAACAATGGCGAGGTCAAGTTTTTTACATATGGTACATATTTGACTAAATAGGGTTTGGCCCGGTTTGGTATGGAGTTGCAAGATGAGTGAACGGTCTATTTTTACGAGATCGGCTACCCCTGTAGAAAGTTGAGACAAGTTGGAGAAACCCACACCGAAATCATCGATGGATATTTTAATACCTGACTCTAGTAGTTGAGATATATTGTCTTGGTATTTATCAACGTCTAAAAAAGCCCGCTCAATAACCTCAAATCTGACTGAAAACCCAGTAAATGTTTTTGCGATGTGCTTAACTGCTGAACCAAAAGCCAAGGTTTGAGGATTGATGTTGATTGAGATGTAAGGTACTGGTCCGTGGTGTTGTAACAAAGTGTTCTTAACCTCCTGAGTGACCCACCAATCGATGGCGGGAGCCAAACCTGATCGTTCGAACGAAGCTATGAATGTTGGCGGCAGCAGTGCTCCATTTTTTGTGCGCAGACGTAGGAGTGCTTCCAAACCCACGCAACGGCCTGAATTGATACACACAATAGGCTGATAAACGAGTTCCAGATTATTGTTCTCGATAGTACGGATGTCATCAAACAACTGAACCCGATAATTCCAATAATTATCGTGCGTGGTTCCCAAGCCACCCTGTTCAACGTAATTTAAGCCGTCTTCAATGTAAAATTTTTGGTTAGGACCAATGAGGGAACGTGGCACGTTGGTGATATTCAAAAAACGCTTCACAAATGGCCAATAGATGCTCACCCCTAACGCGATAAGAACTATTTGTAATAACACAAGAGTCCAATTTCCATGACTCGCCCAATAAATATTAAGCAGGGCTGGTGTAGCCCAATGCAGGCCATCCGCATTGATCACTAACTGACTATACTGAAGTATTAAGCTAGCAAGGCCAAAGTTTACCATTGGCACCAGTACAAAGGGCACCCATAACACGCGGTTAAACATAATGGGTAGGCCAAAAATCAGTACCTCATTAATATTAAATATGACCATGGGCAAAGCAACGCGAGTCAAATTTTTAGTATGTTTGTCTTTTTGCAATAACAGTAAAGCAATGACCAAGCTAAGGCATGAACCACTGCCACCGTAAACTACAAACAGGTCAAAAAATTGTGCGTGGCTCAAGCCTGCTAGATAAGTGTGAGACATAAATTGAGTATTAAAGATGAGGTCAAAGCTATTAGATCCATGCAAACCGGTAAGCCACATAAGGTGCAGTACTAAGGTTCTACTCAAATTTTTGGTGGTATCAGATACCCCATCAAGTGACGCCGTCATGACATCAATGACCGGGTTAGCGAGCAAGTTTAGCGACACCAGTAAGAGACTGGCAAGCGCGACTCCCAAGAGCATGGGGAGTAAATTTTTAACGGCCACCAAAGTATTTGAGTCTAGGCTAATAGTGCGTTCATCAATCCCAAACAGGGTTAATATAAAACGCAAACAGATAATGACTAGCAAGGGGCTCAAAATAATATTGATGTTGTATAAAGAATCCCATGGGCCTTGGTCAAAACTAAATTCTTGATCAGTGAAAACTCGGATAAACGTAAACGTCACTAACGACGCTACAATGGCATGGGTAACACGCACACTATGAGCAGTGGCAAAGTAGGAGGCAATCGACATGCACACTAATATTGGAAATATTTTTTGCAAAAAAACGTGCATTATATTGAGTTGTTGTAACCATGCCCACTCCTGATGGGGTATGGCAAGGTTGATGATGACCCTGATTAGGGTTATGGATGCCATGATAACGACTAAGGGTAATAAATCTAAAAATGCATCGCAAAGGGCTGAATGAGCAATTTTTAAATGGACGCGTAAGAAGTCGTTCTGTTTAACAGGTGAGGCAGTATCCATAGGAAAATAGTTGGCACATTATGTTATTTTTAGTTATTTTTAATAATATGCTTAAAATAGTT